>Ga0210003_1001638_pt1 | contig 19529 bp, 12 predicted proteins | sample LantaG_FD_182804 | JGI IMG/M metagenome (GOLD analysis project Ga0210003, IMG submission 182804) | Deep subsurface microbial communities from Baltic Sea to uncover new lineages of life (NeLLi) - Landsort_02402 metaG (SPAdes) (version 2) | ecosystem: Environmental > Aquatic > Marine > Oceanic >...
CAGAAAATCCTTAAACTTCGCTGAGATGTGCTCGAAAACCGACTGATGGAAACCCCAAAGGTTCATAGATACGACTTCGTCACCGGTCAGCAGGTGCTCTGTGCCGTCTTTATCGAAATAGCGGGCGCCGTTTCCGTGTTTTTCCACGCCTGTCCGTTCGAAGATATCGCTTAAACACTGTTTGTCGTCGCAATGACATACGCCGCGGGCGACGGAACCATATTCGCTTAACGTGTTGCGGAGTTGAAAGCCCACCATCGCGTAATTCGTTGGCGAAACCTCAGAACCGCAGAGAAAATCAGCCATCATCTTAAATGAATCGATGCCGTAGTAATCATCGGCGTTAATTACGGCGAAAGGCTCGTTTATGAAATCTCTGCCCAGCAGGGTCGCGTGGCCCGTACCCCATGGTTTTTCGCGATCGGGCGGCAAGGCAAATCCTTCGAGGGCGGTGTCCAGCTCCTGGTAGGCGTAGGCTGTTTCGACCAGGCCGTCAAACTTGTTGCCGATTTTCTCCTTGAAATCGTCCTCGAAGTAATGCCGGATGATGAAGACCAGCTTGCCAAATCCGGCGCGAATCGCGTCATAAATTGAATAGTCGATGATAATCTCGCCGTTCGGCCCGATCGGGTCGATCTGTTTAAGCCCGCCGTAGCGGTTTCCCATACCGGCGGCAAGAATCAATAAAGTCGGTTTCATTCAGCTTCCTTTAATCGAGGGCATGTTGTCATACGAGCCATTTCGATATGCCCAGTTGCCGCGGCTCTTCCCACCTGCCTCGAGTAAAGTCGGGGAATTTGACTGGCATGTTTCCCTCGGCGATGGACTTCTCGCTAAGCGGGATGATAGCGCTCCATGCCGCAGAATCATAGACGTCGATGTCCGGCGATACCCCTTTTCGCAGGGCCGTGATCAGGCGATAGTCTTCGATAAAGTCCATTCCGCCGTGGCCGGCGCCTTTGGCCTTTTCTCTGATTGCCTTCCAGACCGGATGTTCGTACTTTTCGCTGTAGGCCTTCATATCTTCCCAGCCGTGGCCCTTGCTGAGCCCCTCGATATGAATCTGCTCCGTGGGATACTTGCGGACAAGACCTTTCGATCCCTGCACGAGGAAGCCCCTGCTGTAGGGCCGCGGCAGGTTAGTGTCGTGTTTGCAGATGATCGTCTTGCCCAGCTTTGTTTTTATCAGCGTGATATTGACATCGCCGAGAGAATATTTGCGGTTCTGCCATTCGCGGTAAAATTTCTTGTCCTCTTCCGTTTTGGCCTCGGCGTATTTCTTATCTGCGAAATCATTGAGGCCAATTGATTTGGTAGTCATGGAAACAAGGGTATCGAACGCATCGCCCCGGTTGATGTCCATGCACCAGGCCATCGGTCCGATTCCGTGGGTCGGATAGAGGTTGCCGTTGCGTTTGAGCGACTGGTGCGCCCGCCACATCCCCTGGTAAAACGTCGGATGGATTTTCAGGCTTCTAAGGTCGTGCAGATAGCCGCATTCGCCGTGCATTATCTCGCCGAACAAGCCCTGCTCTATCATATTCATAACCACCATCTCGGTAAAATCGTAGCAGCAGTTCTCCTGCATTACACAGTGCTTCCGGGTTTTTTCCGAGGTCTCGACCAGTTTCCAGCAGTCCTCCACGGAAAGAGCGATATTGACTTCGGAGGCGGCGTGTTTGCCGTTTTTCATCGCGCTTAGGCAAATCGGTGTGTGCCATCGCCATGGGGCGGCATTATAAACCAGGTCCAGGTCTTCTTCGCCGCACATTCGCTCGAAATCCAGGTCGCCTTTCATGTATCCCTTCGGCTCGGGAAAACCGGCTTTAACGACCTGCCTCTGAGCCCATTTAATCCTTTCTGGACGAATATCGCAGACAGCAGTGATCTGGCAGCCCTCAATCTTCAACAGATTGTTGACGTGCCCCGAACCCTGATTGCCGATGCCGACATAACCGACTTTTATGAGATCTTTAGCGCCGGGATTATATCCGATCATACTTGCGGCATCGGATCGAGACTGGGCACTTGTACCGCCGGAAAGCACTACGCTACCCACTGCCATTCCCAGGCCAGCCATAGTACCGGTTCTTAGGAAATCTCTGCGAGTGAATTGATTTGCCATGACAGTTACTCCTTAAAAGTAAGAAATTCGATTTATTTCTTTTATTCATAACCCGTACCGTCCTGATTTTCAAACCGGCGGCTCGAATATGTACAAGCATAGCGATTATTCTTGGAATATCAAGCTTTTATGATGCTTACCAGCGGAAGAATCGATAAGGGTCGTCCCATTCTTCCGGCACGTCCAGGTAGAGGCCTTTCAGCCACCGCTTCTCATCTTTAGATTTGTCCACGGGACTGCCGAATCGCTCCGGAACAGGCGTCGAGCCGGCTGCTCCCATGTTGGCCAGCAGACGCGCCAGAAGATAGCTGGTCCGGCGGAATGTTCTCTTTACGTTTTGCGGCTGCTTACTGTCGAACTGCCACGGTGCGAGCTGACAGAAGACGATATTAAAGTTTTCCGCCTCGGCCAGAACGCCGTCTCCGATGGTTGTAACTGGCGCCGAGACGAGGGGCAGTTTTCGCGGCTCACGGCTGTGTACATCTGCCGGCCCGACTCCCGCAAACAGGGATTTGAAGCTGAACGGCTCAAAATACGCCGAGATATGTTCGGTCTCCTTCATGCGGACTTTCAGCGGTAAAAACGCGTTTGCCTGCTGCTCGTCGAGCCCGACCGCCAGCAGATTGCCGCCGGCCTTCAGCCAGTCGGTTATGGCTGCGGCGTCCCTTGCGAGCAACTGTCCACCGCCTTCTCCGACAACGAGGACGTGGTTGGCGGACAGGCTTCCGGCGTCGTAGGAAGTCAGGGCTATACCTGCGGATTCGAGGTGCTGCCTGCCGGCGGGATCGCCGACGTAGATGACCTGCCGCCTCGGAGCCGGTTTCCATGCCGATACATATCTCAGGATGTTTCGGGTCAGCCTCTGAGCCGCCGAGTCATCTTCCGTGCGCCCGGTTATATCCATCTGGCAGAAGAGCATCATTCCCTTGCCTTCGCGGTACTCCATAAGCGGGCTGTACTGAAGACTGAAGCCGCCGTCGAGAATCGGCAGAAAATCGCCCCGTGCGGGCTTCTCGATGAGCACCGAGGCGACGTTGCCGCGATTGCCGCAACGCCAGAGCCGCGTGACGGGGATGCCGCACCACTGGACGGTCGGGCCGTAGCGGGGCCGCATCTCGTATTTCAGGCGCGAGGGTGTGATCGTTGCCTCGCCGCGCCAGTTGCACAGGTTCTCGGCTTCGATTCCGGCCAGTAGCGGATGATCGGCTGCGCGCCTGAAGACCTGCCGCAGGCCGTACTGGGCCACGCGGAATCCGAACCGTTTCTCCAGCACGTCCGCGGTCTGCTCGAACATAAGCACCTTAAGTCCGTTGCGCACGCGCGTGATATCCGGCGCCAGGCTCTCGGCCGTCAAAGTGGTCTTACCGACTATGAGGACCTCGTACGCCGCCAGGTCGGTTTTCGCATCCACGGACTTGTACCTTATGCCTATCCCGTCCAGCAGCTTTCCGGTCTGTCCGTTCGGATCGAATAGTGCAATCTTACCGTCCATCTGGACAGGTTTTGGCTGCGGCATGATATCGATCGAGAACGAATCGGTCTGAGTCTCGCCGCTGTCGAAATTGAAGGTTGCTCTGAGTTCATACTTGCCGGGGGCCAGTCCGGCGGGTAATTCGAAGCGCAGCGGAATCCGCTGCTGCCGGCCCGTCGGTATGGTGATTTGCTTTTTGCCGGCGATTGTCCCGGGCAGGCCGAGCGACCACTCGCAATCGCATGTCACGGTTTCGCGGGAGTTATTTATAACGATGAGCTGTTTTTCGAGAGTCTCGCCCGGCAGGAAATTATGGTCCTTACTCGTAAAAGCCGTCGGCTTGCCGCCGATATACGCCAGCAGCGGACGGTTATGGCGAATCAGTGCCTGTGCCGCGGCCGTGGCAATCCAGTCCGAGCGTTCGAAAGCCAGGTCTATCCGCTCATATTGCTGCCCGATATAGTCCGGACTGAATCCGGGCCGCTGAAGGTTTTCCCAGTCAACCTGCAAATCCCTGCGGCTCTTCTCGACGCCCTCGCGCAGGGTCCAGTAATGACCGTGTGACCACGGGGAGATTGCCGAGACTCCCCATGTGCGAAATGCTCGCCAGTTGTCGGTGAAGTACATCGCGTATACGTCCTGTCGTTCGGCGAAGATGTTCGAACCTACAGCGTGGGGATAATCCCATCGATACCAGAGCTTGCCGGACCGGAACCGCTCGGCCTCCCAGCGTAAATTTCTTTTCTCCATCTCGCTGATGCGGAAGGCACTGTCTCCGAAGAACTGAGAATTCCATTCCGCCAGGCAGAATTCCCACGGCACGACCGCGCTGCCGAACTCCCTTTTGTCTTTGTACCACCCCCGGTACATCGTCCAGTCCCAGGGGAAAGGCACGCTGTACTCGCACGTGAAAAGCGGTTTGACGCCCACCGTCGCCCAGTGCCCGAACCAGTCGGACATTTCCTGGATCGGCGCGAAGTTCGCATAGAAATTGCTCGTGTGCATCGATCCTATATTTCCCCCGGCGTGATGATAAACAATACGGCCGGGGTCTAGTTTCGTTACGATTGCTTCGGCACGCGAAGCGCGCCCGGCGTTCCTTTTAGCCCATGAGTCGCGGGGATTCTGGATTCCGTCTATCATGTCCGGATTCATGTCCTCGCTGTATCCGGTCGCGTTATGGCTCATGGAGTAGAATACGATCGACGGATGATTTTGCGCTGCTCGCACGTAAAACTCTGCGTGCCGTGCGTAGCCGTTTGTCTTGTCGGCATCGGGTATCTCCCAGTCGTAGTGGGAAAAGTGAGGATGGGAGAAGGCAACGAGCATCCCCACGTCGTCGGCGGCTCTGAGTATCTCCGCAAAGCTCAGATGGGAGCCTGGCTGGCAGCCGTAGTTGTGGGTATAGACGAAGTTTATCCCAAAGCTCTTGAGTCGCTCCATGCTCTCGCGGGCGGACTCGTAGCCGGCCATTGCGGCGCCGAGCTGGGCATTATCAAGCGGCACACAGGACAGAAAGATGCGCGTGCCGTTGAGGTAGAAGTCCCGGCCGTCGATCCAGAACTCGCGGAAGCCGAAACGCGCGGGGTCACCGGCATCGAGAACCTTGCCGCCTGCCTCCATCAGCGAGAAATTGAGGTCGTACATGTTTTGGGGCGTATGGATGTCCCAGAGTCTGTCGGGCTTGAAGTTTTCCGTGAATGCGACACGACCGTCCTTTAAGTCGCCGGCTTTGAAGGTTCTGCTCGTGAACTCCGCGATGCTGCGGCCGTTATCTGTGATCCGGGCACTAAGAGCGTATTGTGTATCGGCGGCCAGGCCGTCCAGCGCTGCGTCGAATGTAATCTGCCACTTGCGCACCGAAGTGTCCACCTTCACGTCGGCGATGCGCGCGCCCACAGGCGTGCTGACGAGATACACGTCGCCGCACAGACCTCGGCGAGCCACCGAACCGGTTACCTCTTTGGCCGAAGCGGTATCAATGTATGAGAGCATGACGCCCTTAAGCGGCATGGCTACGACAAACATGCTGAGAACATGAGTCTGGCCCGGTCGGCAGGCGGCTGTAACGTCGAACTCTCCACCGGGAAAGACAATGGCTCCAACGTCCCGGCCGTCAAGAAAGACAGTTGCGTGGGAGTTGACGTACTCGGCGCTAATGGTGATACGCCGGCCGGCCCATTCGGCGGGAATTGTGATCTGTCGCTGGTACCAGGCCGACGTGATGCTGCGCAGGCTCCGGTCCTTCCAACTCGGATGGGCATGGACGCTCTGGCAGTCTTTCTGCATATAATCGGTGATTCCCGGCCAGCTACCCGGGACCTTGAAGTAGCCCCAATCCTCGTCGGGTACGGCGTTCGTTTCCTCATCGGCCGGCTGCCAGCGCCACAGACCGTTAATGCATATCCGCTCGCGCGTGGGTGTTGATTGGCGATACGCTTTATCAATATCCCAGACGGCCTTGACTCCTTCGGGCATCTGTACCGCAGTCTCATCCTGGCATACTCCCGGCACAACAAACGCGGCGATACATACGATGATGACGAACGATTTCTGTAATAATGGTCTCATTTTGCTTACCTCTCGAACATAGCGTCTCACTTGTTGGATGGCGGACTCAACTGCTTGATGAAAATTCGGCGGAACTGGAGCAGGGACGCTCCCCATTCTCCGTCCTTCCGGTCGCCATGATGCTGCAGCGCAATCGGCCCCTCGGCCGGGACTCCGGGCAGCCGGGCGTTATCGAGGATTAGACTGCCGTTGAGTCTCACCGTCAGGCGGTCGCCCTTTATGATAATATGGAAAGTATTCCATTGACCTATCGGCCGGTCCGCCCTGGCCTTCGGTGTCACCCCTGAGCGGACCTCGGGCGAAAACGCCGGGTCAGTACGATAGCCCCACACCTCACCCGAACCGACCGGCCAGCACCAGATGTTAACTTGGGACTTGTGCCGGCCGCGGAGAAATATCCCCGAATCCGTGTTTGCCGCTTCGATCAGAATGTCCCTGCCGGAATCGTCCTTTTTGTACGTCCCATCGGGAAGAATAATTTTGGCTGCCCGGTTGATGTAGGGGCTTTCCTTGATCCGCCAGTCTACCAGCAGCTCGAAGTCGCCGTAGCTCCCGGCGGTCCACAAATTCCTGTCGCCCGGTGCCTCGTGGGGGTCACAGTCGATGACTCGATCGACGACTTGCCAATCCCGGTTGTCGGGCTGCCGGACTTCCCAACCGTCCAGGTCGATGCCGTTGAACAACGGCACGAATCCTTCCGGCACGGCCTGGTCAGCTTGCGCGGCGGCTCTCTGCCCGGAGTCGGGCGCCTGATTTGCCTGGCGGCACGAAACGGCCGCCGGAAGGAAGCTCGCAAGCAATAACAAGCATAATATGATGCGCATGACGATTCTCCTTTAATTACTTTTCTGGTCGCAGACCAATAAGATTGATAATATCACAACTGAATATATCGTTCAAAGAAAATCAGATGCCGGCTGTACCGCTCCGAAACATACTTAAGTAAGAAGTTCAGCAACATAAGTATTTGAAAGACTATTAAATGTCTGGTAAGATATTCTCGTCAAACCGGTTTAAACATGAATCAAAGTGACAAGGAGAATTGACATGCGGCTATCAAAATCACTCTGTATTACGATACTGTTCGGAATGATCGCGATCAACACTTCAGGTTGTTCCGGCCTGACAAAGGCTCCTATGAATCCCGCTCCGGGGCAATGGCGCGGGCTACATCTGCTCAACTATCGATCAGATGAGGCGCTCGAAGGTCTCGAAAAAGACATTCCGGGACTCGCCGGGATGGGAGTCAATGTATTGATACTCGAAGTCAACTTCGGATTCGACTTCAAATCGCATCCAGAGCTGTGCATGGGCCAAACACCCATTACGCGTGACGGGGCTCGCAGGCTGGTAGAGACCTGCCGTAAACACGGCATTCGGCTCATTCCCCAGTTCTCATGCCTGGGGCATCAATCCTGGGCGAAACAGACCTTTCCGCTGCTCACGAAATATCCGGAGCTGGATTTGACGCCGGGCGCATTCCCCGGGAATGAGGGGATTTATTGCCGGGAATGGGACCCGCTCAATCCGAAGGTCTATGAGATCGTATTGCCCATGCTCGATGAGTTGATCGATGCGTTTGACGCCGATGCAATGCACGTGGGTATGGACGAGGTCTTTCTGATCGGTTCGGAACACTCACCGTCCACAAAGGGCAAAGACCCCGCCAAGGTGTTTGCCAAAGCGGTGAACGATTTGCACGAGCATCTGGTCAAACGTCGCGGCGTGGAAATGCTGATGTGGGGGGACCGATTCATCGACGCCGAGGTTTATAAATATGGCAAATGGGAGGCTTCCATGAACGGGACGGCCCCGGCAGTGGATATGGTTCCCAAAGACATCATCATGTGCGACTGGCACTATGAGCTTCGAGACAGTTATCCGTCGGTGCCGATGTTCCTGGAAAAGGGCTTTCGCGTGCTGCCGGGCGGGTGGAAAAATGTCGATGCCACAAAGGCGTTGATTCGCTACAGCAGGGACCGGAAGAATCCAAAGATGCTGGGCCACCTGTTCACAACGTGGAGCGGCCGGAAAGAATGGAGCGAATTTCCGCCGCTCGTCGAAGGGCTCAAGCTGCTCAAACCGGTAGAGTAAAATAGACATGAACAATAGCAGCGGGAATTGCCAACCTGAAACGCACTTACCGGTCGATACTGACAACGTGGAGCAGAACTTATTGCCGGCCGAGCCGATTGAACGTATTGCCTCGGTCGATGCGCTGCGAGGCCTGGTGATTCTGTTGATGATCTTCGTCAACGATGTCGCGGGTGTCAAAACTGCGCCGGCATGGCTTAAGCATGTAAGTGCCGAAGCCGATGGCATGACGTTGCCGGACATGGTTTTTCCCGCCTTTCTGTTCATTATGGGGATGTCGATTCCGCTGGCCCTTGGCCGGGCGCTGGCCCGCGATATATCGAGAAAACGACTTCTGGCCCGAGTCCTGATGCGAACTCTTACACTGCTGGTAATGGGCGTGCTGATGGTCAATATGGAACAGCATAATCCGGGCTACCGGGGCTTATGGGGTCTGCTGGCGTATCCGGCCATTTTCATGGCCTTTCTTGTCGTACCGCCGAGCTCGGAACGGAAACGAAAAATCTTTACGATCGTTCGTGTAATAGGTTTTACGGCTTTAGCTGTTCTGGCGCTGGTCTATCGTACGGCCGACGGTAAGCACCTGATCCTTGGACCGATATTCGATCAGGGCGACACTATCTGGCTGCGTCATTCGTGGTGGGGCATCCTGGGTCTTATCGGCTGGGCATATCTGGTGACATCGCTGATTTACCTTCTCCTGGGGCGGCGGCGCGAATGGCTGATCGGCGCAGCAGGGCTGCTGGCCATGCTATACGTAGCCAACCATGAAGGATTGTTCTCACGTGTCGATTCGAGGGCATGGCTTGCGTGGGCGGCGCCGGCGATAAGACAAATCGAACTGCTTGTCGAGGGTCTCGGCGCACATGTATCCATAGGAGCATCACTGGGTTCGCTCGCATCGATTTCGATGGCGGGCTGCTGCCTCGGCGCCATTCTGCTGCCCGGTTCCCGGATTCGGACACATGCCGAACGCTTAAAATGGGCTATTATATACGGAATCGGCCTGGCAATGGCTGCGATGTTGTTCGACCCGCTATTTGGCATTAACAAGATACGGGCAACGCCGGCGTGGTGTTTTTTGTGCGCATCCCTTACCACGCTGACGTGGGCGGCGTTGTATTATATTATGGACGTGCGCAGGTATCGTGCGTGGAGCCTGGTCGTACGGCCGGCCGGGATGAATCCGTTAACGGCCTACATTCTTCATCCCTGGGTTTTTATGATTGCCGGTTTTCTGCATCTCCCAATCTGGTTTTACAAAAGCAGCGAGTTGCCTGTGATTGTCGCTGTTCTCGGCTCCCTGGCAATGGCGTTTGCCATAGTCGGCTTGACGGGACTAATCGGCAGGTTAGGCTATCGCATGAAGGCATGATTATCGCCGGAGTTCCGCCGGTAACATCTCAACGCTCGCCGGTATAAGACCAGACGATATCCCAGTCTTTCTCTTGTTTCTTTTCTCTTGGGCTGCCGCCGTTGTCCTTCTCGTCCGGGCCGATACTGTAGAGGATAAAACCCTGTCCCTGAGTCTTGTAGCGAAGCGGTTCGGCAGAGAACGGATCGATAGTATCACTTAGCTTAAGTGCATCGAGTGTGTCGGGGAAGGCATCCCGGCCCTGTTTGTGTTGCAGCAAGGCAAGGCCCGCCTGCGTGATACGCAGCTCTGCGGTCATTTCAGAGTGGATTTCTTTGACTCTGAATATCGCCGGGGCGAGTATACTTGTCTGCATATGAAGTTTTTCATGGCGTTCCTCTTCCTTAAGATCCGCCTGAACATGTGAATTCGGATCCTCAAAAAACTGAGCGCTTTTGTGCATGTATCGCATATAGGCTGCGCGGTCTGCAAGGAACAGGGGTTTGAGAGAAGTTAGGAAGATGAAGAAACGACGTTTGATTCCGGACAGATCTAACCCCTGTATTATTTTGTAAAGTTCGTTTTTCGGAAGGTTGAACGCCCATTCGCCGAACAGCAGCCGTTCCCCATCGATGGCCCGAACCATTGGGGCGATGTCATCGAAACCTGCGAGAAGCTCCTGGACGTTGCGGTACTGCTGGTCGTTAGGCGGTGCAATCGCGCAGAGTTCTCGAATTGTTCTGCAGGCCATTCTAATAATTGCAATGCGCACCAATTGGGAGATTATGATAGGTTCGTTCAGCAGGGCGTCGGCTAATCTCAACTGTATACGGGTCATGTTCCATGCATTGTCGAGATTACCGGCCTGGGCTTCGAGGCGTGCTTTTGCCGAGAGAATGAAAGTAAGTCTCCTAAGGTGCGACAGATTGAGCCTGGAGATATTAATGCCTGCATTATAATCGTGGTCGAATCGGTATGAACGTCGCTGGGTTCCCTGTTCAACAATCGAAAGGGCTTGGGTCACCACATCCTGTTCGATAAGTTGCTGTAATTCGGCAAGCTTGTCCGGATCGATGGTTTCCTTTATGAACTTGTCGGAGAGCCCCCCCAAATACACCAGCAGGCTTCCTTCCGGTGCCGGCTGGGCTTTGAGCAGCAGGGCGGCGCTCTCATAGAGCAGGGCGGCGTTTTCGGCGTCGGGTACTTCCGGCGGTATAACTTCGGCCTGCCTCATCGGCCTGTTATCATTTTTCAGATCTGCATATGCCCGGCGAAGCTTCGCTCCGGAGACGCCGACTGCGATAGCGTAGATCAGGCTCAGTACAACCAGTACGATGGCGATGATTTTCAGGATTTTCACGGTTCTTTTTCGCATTTGGATTATCCTTTCGTTGCCTGTATTTACGAATACGAATTAAAGCCGGGCTGCTTTGGAAGCAGAAGGCTCCTGCCTTCGACCGGGGCCGGAGGTTTCGAAACTCCGTTTTGCTGGGCTTCGTCAAGGATGCGGCGCACGGTCTCGGCATAGCTGCGCAATGCCGAAGCATCGGTTATAGATGGTTTGCGACCAGTTGAAAGAAGGTGCCTGGCAAGGGGGCTGTAGTGTATTTCCGGCAGCGCATCGAGATCGGAGGGCTGTTGATGTGCAACTTCGAGCCCGCCGGATTGCCATTGGGCCAGTGCGTAATCGCTGGAGCAGTTGGCCAGCCATATTACGAATACCGCCGCTGCGGCCGAGACGAATAGGCGCCTAATGGGAATCTGCCATGAGAGTTCCGGCGAGATTTGATTCCACGTTTTTGCCGCCTCAGCGGTAATCCGCTTTTTTAGCTCGTCCGAGGGCTTGTGCAAGTGTGCTTTTCTCATGAAACGTTCGAGCTGTTCGTTCTGCGTATCTTTATCGTTCATAATATGAGATTCTCCAACAGGGTTCGCAGCTTTTCCATGCCGTAACGGTATCGGCTTGCTACGGTATTTTGGGACAGTCCCAAAAGCCCGGAGATTTCCAAAAAAGTTTTCTGTTTGTATATCTTCATAACAATTACTTCACGCTGCGGCTGCGGCAAATTAGCTAAGGCAGCCTGCAATTGCTCAGCCAGATCATCAGGTTCCTGACGGCCTTCCGGCACAATCAGCCATGATTCATTTACGGCCTCAATTGTCCGGCCTTTTTTACGGCGACCAATAAGTCTGAAAGCTTCATTTCGGGCGATCCGATACACATAGGCATCCAGGCAGCGTGCTTTAGCCAATCTATGACGCTTTTGAACAATCTTGACAAAAACCGTCTGGAGCACATCTTCGGCATCGTGCCTCGAACAAAGGACAACCTGGAGATACGCGAATAAATCGCCTGCATATCGAGCCCAAATCAATTCCACAGCAGCGGGGTCGTCCCGTGCCAGAGCCGCTTGCAGCATATTATCAGGCAGTTTCTTGTCCAAAACGTTGCCTCATCTTCGATTCATTAGTAAAGACAGCTTGGTGCTGCCGTTTTGTCTACTAATTATATTTTTTTGTAAATAGTCTTTTAACCTTACCAGAAAACGCCCGGAATACAAATCTGTCATTTGTAAAAACTCATGATTCAGGGTGCTTGCTTTTTCTCTTGCAACCTTTTGTTTTAATGCGTAAACTGAGTTTTTCTGATTTCATTGCAAACAACCAAAACATGATATAGGAGAAAAAACGATGAAGACCAAAACCATTCACCGACGCGACTTCCTGAAATCCACCATTGCTACAGGAGCCGGACTAATCATCTTACCGAGCGGCACGCTCTCCGGAGCCAATGCGGCCGGCAATAAGCTCAATGTAGCCATGATCGGCACGTGGGGCAGGGCCGATGCGCATTTCGGAGCGATTTCAAGCGAGAACGTCGTAGCCCTGTGCGACGTAGACGAGAATCATCTGGACTACGGATCCGAGAAATTTCCCAAGGCCAAACGCTATGTCGACTGGCGTAAATGCCTCGAACAGAAGGACCTGGATGCCGTGATCTGCTGCACAACGGACCAGACGCACGGCTTTATCGCCAACTGGACGCTGAACCGCGGCCTGCACTGCTACTGTGAGAAGCCGCTGGCCCACACGGTTGAGGAAACACGTGTAGTTCGGGCAAACTATCTCAAGCAAAAGCACAAACTCGCCACGCAGGTGGGCACGCAGCGCCACGCCAAGCCGAATTTCGAGCGCGTGCGCGAGCTGGTCAAGGACGGAGCTATCGGCGAGCTGACTGATGCCTACGCCTGGGGCAACCGCCAGATTCGAAGGCCCGGCTATCCAAAGGCCGAAGGCACGCCGCCGAAAACTCTCCACTACGACCTGTGGATCGGACCGGCACCGTTCCATCCGTACAATCCGGATTATTTCAAAGGCGGTCCCGGCTCGAACTGCCTTTCGTGGAACATGTACTGGGATTACGGCACGGGCCAGGTCGGCGATATGGGAAGCCATACGATCGACTTGGTGTGGAACGCGATCGATGCGGGTCTGCCTACGACGGCCGAAGGAGAAGGTGAGAAATTCAATCCAGAAGTCACGCCCGTGGAACTGCACACTTCCTTCGATATCCCGAAGAACGACTGGCGCGGACCTGTTCGTGTCCACTGGTACCAGGGCGGCATGATGCCGAGATCGCCGAAGGGTTACGTCGACCTGAACAAGATCGGACATGGTGCGATGTTCAAGGGTACCAAGGGTTATATTGTATGTGATTACGATTCGCGGATTGTGCTGCCGTTCGGCGACGATGCGGACCTGACGTATTACAACAAGCGGTCGAAAGATAAGGTAATTCCGCCGCTGGGCCATTTCCAGAGGGAATGGGTCGATGCCTGCAAAGGCAAAAACGACCTGAAGACGCATTGTGATTTCGAGTATGGCGGTAATGCGATTGAGATGATGCACCTGGGTCTCATAGCCTACCGCGTCGGCAAAAAACTCGAGTACGATAGCGCACGCGGTCGCGTTACCAACAGCCCCGAGGCCAACGCTCTGCTGAGCCGCGAATATCGCCCCGGATGGGTCCTTAACGGATAACTGACACTTTCTTTGATTTTCAGAAGAATAAAAGGGGCGGAATGTTAGTATTATTCCGCCCCCGGTTGTTCTTGGTATCACTCGCCGGCTTTGGATTCCGGCAGGAAGTTTTCCAGCACCCACAGCTCGCTCTTGAACTCCTCGATGACGCTGAACGCAAAGCGGCGGTTGTCCGGGTGAAGCGCGAAGCCGATCATTTTTGGAACGGAGAGGTCCAGCTTCAGCGGCGTCCCGCCCTGCGCCGGAACCCGCCAGATTTCACCGCTCGCGGTAATAGAGAGTGCATGGGCGATGATGTAACGGCCGTCCCTCGTCCACCCCAGCCCGTAATGCTCCGCCAAACCGCTAAATAGCTCCCGCGGCTCCCCTCCGTTGAGGGACACGGTCTTTACAGCGCCGCCCACCTGGAACACCACTTCCATACCGTCCGGCGAGAGGTCGTATAATGGTGCCCCTACTTTGACAACTACCGACTCCTCACCGGTGTCGAGGTTGCGTTTGATGATTCCTTCCTCACCCCAGCGCACCAGGGTCTTCCCATCCGGGCAGAGACGGGCGAATACGCCTCCATCTGCCAACCTGGTGATCCCGCTTGTTTCAGTGTCAATTCGGTAGGCTCCGGTTCCCGTATCAGTAAATCCGAGCGCGATTATAGAACGGCTATCAGGTGCCCATGAGATTTGGTTAACACCATTAAGGCTCGGAGACAAAAAACGCTCTTCCCCCGTTGTGGCGGACCGGATCGTGAGGATGTTGTTTCCGGGACCGATGGCACCCGGACATGAAAGGTAGGCCAGGTACCTGCCGTCGGGTGACCATGTCATAAAGTTCACCGGGCTGGTATATCGCGTCGCGACCGGCGTAGGTGGCACGAGTACTTTACCGGTTTCAAGGTTGACTTCACCGTTGTAGAGGCGACCTGAAGAAGTGTTAGTCATGTAATAAAGAGAGCCGTTGGGTGCAAAGCCAATAACGCGTCCAGATGGGAACTCCTTTGTCAGCAGTTCCGGTTCTCCCTGTTGCTTCCCATCGGTAATGCGGACGCTCCACATGTCCCAAGTCCCCGAGCGGCCGCTGCTGAAAACAAGGCTTCTCCCGTCCGGTGTCCATCCAAGCAGTCTGTTGTTCGTGGGATGCCCGGCAACAACGACCTCATTCCGGCCATCGGCGGTCATCAGGAAAACTTCGCTAACGGGCGGGCTGCCATCGCGCATAAAACTGAATGCGATAAATCGCCCATCGGGCGAGAAACTAGCCCGTTGAAAGTACCAATCATTAAACGCGACACCCGAACTAATACTCCTCAGGACGCGCACCGAGCCGTCCGCTGTCGAGATCAGTGTTAGTTCAAACCCCTTATCAAGCTCGCGAAATGCGAGGATTGACCCTGCGTCAGGCGACCAGTCCATGGGGTGGACTTCATGGCCTTTCTCACTGTAAAGAGTGCGAAGGCCCGAACCATCAAGGTTTCTAATCCGTAGTTGAGGGACCCAGTCCTTCGTATATGAGTCATATGCGATTTGTTTTCCATCGCGTGAGATCACTTGGTACTCGTTGGGTGTCTCTTTCGCTGCAGCCCCTTCCTTATTTGTGATTCGGCTCGTCTGTCCGCTGGCAACTTCGAACTGGACCATGTCACCCGTGCCCCGGTCTATATGGCTGATGTACTTGCCATCCGCGGTCAAGATCCCACGGACGCCGGACGCGTCTGCGAGAACCCGGCGTGTGACGAGTTCCCCGGCAGCGCCGGGACCGCCAAGTGCCGCCAGCCTCACCCGCGCCTGCGCCACAATCTCGGATTGATCGGCAAAGTCGCGCACGACGCGCTCGTAGGCTGTGCGGGCCTCTGCAGTGCCCAACTTCTCGTAGCACCCTCCCATTTGCAGCAGGGCCTTGGCTGCAAGAGCACGGTCATCTTTGTGCTCGGCGACGATTTGTTTGTACAGCCGGATGGCCTCGTCGAGGTCTCCTTCTGTGCGTTCCTGGACCAGCCCCTTTTGGAAGAGGTCGTAGCCGCTCTGCGCGAGGGCATTTTGCCCGCCGAGAAAAAGCAGAGCAAAGAACGCTGCGATGATTGTGTTTCTGTTCATGACGATACTCCTTTCTACAAAAATACGGTTACGGGTTTTCCGTAAATAGTAGCGTTTTGGGCCCTCCCGCATGTCACGGAGTTGTCCGGCAATTGTAAATTCCCTGCAAAATAATTGTCATGGTATCTTCCGATTTTTATAACGAAAATGTCAGATTTCGATGACCAGCTTATAGCCGACACCGTGAATGGTGATCAAGTGTTGCGGCTTTGAAGGGTCATCTTCGAGCTTCGAACGGAGTGACGCGATGTGATTGTCTACCGTACGTGTGGTCGGATAAGACTCATGTCCCCACACCTCGTCGAGCATCTCGTTCCGAGTGACCACCTGGCCTGCCCGGGCGGCCAGCAGACGCAGAACACCGAACTCCTTACGCGACAGCTTCAATACCTGCCCGGCTTTCCTGGCATCGAAACACGTGAAGTCCACAAAGACATCGCCGAAGCGGAGATTTTCCGGAAGAGCTGTCGGTGGCTGCGCACGGCGTAAAATGGCGCGAATTCGAGCCAGTAACTCCGGCACCGAGAACGGCTTGGTGACATAATCGTCGGCCCCGATGTCCAATCCGTGCACGCGATCCATCTCCTCGCTTCTCGCCGTCAACATGAGAATGGGTACGGTTATTCCTTCGCTGCGAACCTTGCGGCAAAGCTCATATCCATCCATCTTAGGTATCATTAAATCCAGAACAATCAAATCAGGATTTTGCTCCCGGATCAGCCGGTAGCCCTGCTCACCGTCAGTGGCCGTTAGAACTTCGTACGACTCATACTCAAGGTTGTCCTTGAGTCCGCGTAGTATCGCACGGTCGTCCTCAATAACGATTATTCGGCTCATCGTTTATTCTCCAAAGGCAGGTGAATGGAAAAAGTGCTTCCTTTGCCGAGAACACTCCGGACTTCGATGTGCCCATCATGGGCTTTTACGATGTGGAAGACGAGCGCCAAACCCAATCCGGTCCCGGGTATTCGCTGGTTTTCCTCGCTCGGCACACGGTAAAACTTTTCGAAAATGCGTTTCTGCTGTACCGGGTCAATTCCGATGCCCTGATCACTCACTTCGATCACGGCGTGGCCGGCCCTCTTTCGTACCCGCAAGTCGATCCGGCGGGACTCGCCCGAATACTTCATTGCGTTCGAGAGAAGATTCAATATCGCCTGCCCGATGGCGTCTCGATCCACACTGATATCCGGCAGCTCTTCTTCCAGATGAACATTGAGATGAAAGTCCTGTTGTTTGAGAGGGTACTGCGTCGCTTGGACGGCCGCATTAACGATTTCGGACAGGTAAGCCGGCTCTTTGCGATAAGTTCTTTTACCCTTCTCGATTTTAGAGAAATCCAGAACGTTGTTCAACAGCCGCGTCAGGCGGTGACTTTCGTTGACAATCGTATCGAGATACTCCGTTTTTGCTTGTGAATCTTTGAGACGGTCCATACGCAGTGTTTCGGCAAAGATACGAATGGCCGTAAGCGGCGTTTTCAGCTCGTGCGAAACGCTCGCGATGAATTGAGATCGCATTTCGGCCATCCGCAGCTCGCGCCCCACATCTCTCCACAGAAAATATGCTCCAAAAAGGGTTGCGCACAGGACCAGAAATAAAGCGATCAGGTAAAAGCTGCGCTGAAGGCCCCAATCACTTACCGTTGAGACCCCGTTATCTGTCGTATAAGCAAGCCTCAAGCCAGGGAAACTCGGCCCCAAAGATTCTCCATCGAGATCTGTATCGGTTGTAAGCCGGACATTTGCAGAGATCGAATTGAGAATACTCTCACCTTGCACGACGATAGCCAGGCGTTGTCCTGCCGTTACTGCTGGGGCCAGGCTTACCAGCCAGAGTTCTTTGCCGTAAGGAATCCAAACAGATTCGGCTTTCTGTTCTGGGATTGCCCACTGTGCGATCAATGCCAGCTTAGGAAAATCTTTCTGCAGGGCGTGAACCTTTTCCTGTAAGCTGATGTGCTTCAGGATTTGTTGCCGGAACTTCTCTGCCGCCTTCCGCCCGGTATCATCCTTCGTCCTGAACTCGACGAGCACATTCACCATATCACGGATTACGTAGGACTCAGCCGGTGACAGCCAGCGCTTCGCATTTAGTTCACTTTCGATAAGCTGTATAACTTCGTCGTATGAATCGCCTCTTTCGAGCAGGCGACCGGCCGCATACAGACAGAAAGGAATGCCATACTCATCGGTAATCTGTGAACTGGCTGCTAAAACCTTGTGGTATTCAACCAGACTTTCGTCCACTTGACCCGACTTTGCAAGAACCCGCGCCTGTAAAAGCCGCGCATAGAATTGCTCAGCAGGTTTTTGTGCTTCTTTGATACATTCGAGATACAACGTGATAGCTTGATCCAATCGCCTTCGGGTAAATTCCTCCTGTTCGGCGCGACGAATCTTTTCAAAGAATGCAGTTTCGTCGGGAGAAAGTCTGTCATGCGTTTGATTCGCCTCCCACGGTAACACCAGCCGTTCACCCTCCGCCAGGCCCGTCAGAATAATCTCGCTGCTGGTATAGTCGATTGTGTTCGGTGGTTTTGCCCCGCTCGCTGTAGCACTAACCTCATGCAGTTTAATTTCTTCGAGGCGAACGAGCAGCTTCTGGCCAATTTCTGTTGCCATACGACGGCGTTCGTCCGCCAGACGTTTTTCGCTCAGTTCCTGCTGCTGACCGATCATATGCCAGGTAAGCACTACCAGGACAGTGCTGGGAAGAACGACGGCAATCAGAAACAGAAGGACTTGTTTGTGATGACTACGTGTACGTATTGTACTATTACTGCGTTTCATAACTATCCCACAGCTATTTCCGAATCACCTGCTTTAAGATACCTATATATTCGCATTATTTGTAAGATTGAGCAACAAACTTGACGTATTTTAGCTCGGTTCATTTTAATGTGTTGACGGAGCGGAGTTGTCACGAAAATGTCATAAAAAAAGAGATTCGAAGTGTTTTTTGATCTGTTCATGTTTTCAGCGCCTCAGTTGAACAACAAATTGCAAATATTCTCTTGTATTGATGGGCTGATTTTATGATAATCAGGTAGATAAAAAGCTGCAAGAACAGGTAAGGAGAACACACGGTGTCTAAGAGTCATAATCTGAAGACCTTTTTCGTTGTTACTGTTTTGACGGTGCTTGTTGCTTTTCCGCCGGTCTTGAGAGGGCAGGACTTAGCGAGCCTTCCGGTCGATTTCAGGGCGACTGTTGAGGCGGATTGGGATGCGCAGGAAAAGCGCCTGGGCAGAGATGTTTCATCGCCTAAGGCGATTGGTGCGATACAATTCGCGGCCGAGCGGCTGTTTGCCGACCTTTCACGCGGGCCGGATGCCCCCGAACTCGGTGCCGAACGGGCGGCGCTGGCTAAGTTGAAAACACGAGCGGCAGACGTTGATGAGTTGACCGAATCGGGGCGTGCCAAACTATACCATGATATTCGATGGGTGACGCGCAGTATTGCCCTGAAGAATCCGCTGGTTGCGGGCAAACGCGTTATCTTTATGAAGCGAAAGCGTTTTATCTGCCAGATGCTGCATGAGTATCTTGGCTACTATTATGACTACGAGGACATCGCCGGCGGAGGAATTTATCTGCTCCAGCGGCCCGGCTATTCGTTCGAGTCGCAACATCTGACAAAAAACCAGACCGGCCGGGGCAATTATACTACGCTGGCTCTCTCTTACGACGCCGGGACGACCTATTTCGCCTTTGCCGAGCGGGCCGCACAGAAACCGGATTATTATTCCGAGAATCGAAAATGTTTCCACCTTTATTCCAT
>Ga0210003_1001640_pt1 | contig 19484 bp, 37 predicted proteins | sample LantaG_FD_182804 | JGI IMG/M metagenome (GOLD analysis project Ga0210003, IMG submission 182804) | Deep subsurface microbial communities from Baltic Sea to uncover new lineages of life (NeLLi) - Landsort_02402 metaG (SPAdes) (version 2) | ecosystem: Environmental > Aquatic > Marine > Oceanic >...
CGCTACTGACAATATGGTTGTTTCAATTTGATCCAATACTGTTGTTTGATAGGTTTGTCCATTTGTTGAGTTGAATTGGCTATTCAAAGGAATTGTGGTTGCATCAATGCCCGTGAACGTGACTGAGCCAGTGGCTATTGTTGACGGGTTTGGTGTGATTCCAAATATCGCAGCCCATCTAAGAAGTTCAGCTCCTTCAGTTGTATCCCAAAATGTTAAAAGCTCAACCTGCTCGATTGTTGAATATATCTCAGAAGCCACATTTGCAAATGCAACCAAGATTGATCTTATAAAACTGTTTTTTAAAAATGGATCAAGATTATCAATCTCATTTATAACGTCGCTTGCTTGCCGATTAAATATCTGTTGCGTTGTTGGGATATCTAAAGGCATTTAATTTTTTCCTACAGGATTTATAATCATACTAGTTCGGTATTTTCCCATAATTCGAATTGTTTGCTAAGAACTGAATTATCAAAACGGGTGAATTTAATATTGATTAATATGTTTTCAAACTCTGTTTGAGAATCAGCTGTTATATTTTGAACTAGTTGATCATTAACCAGCCATTGCAGCGATTCAGACGAATATCCTTCAGAGCTATTCGCTGTCGATTGCGTAGAGAGTGATTGATCAAGAAGCCACAGCTTTGAACCGATTTGATAGTCAGGATCGTCGTTTTGCTCATTGCCTATCCATCCGCGTCTTCTTGATGGCTCGGGAACCTCAGACGATGTTGCGCGGGCATCTGTTAATAGGCTCATGATAATGGCGGTATCTAAACCATCTGTTGATTTAAAATCGCCATTTTCGAAATCGATATCATAAAAACTATCTGAATTTTTTTTTAGTAAAATATCTTGCACGATTATATTTTATCATAAAAGGGCATGTCTTCCCCATGATTTAGATTTAAACAGAAATTAGGTGCATTTGTTTTTTTCTCAATTTATTTCGGTCAAATAATATTAAGTCGCCTTTTCTTATCGCCTCATTTTCAAGTTTTTGAAGTTTATCAGAAGTTTCCTCAATTAGACTCGGCTTAACATGAGCCATGATTGCTTGCGCTTTAAAACAAGGTAGGCAATAACCGTCACTTGTTTGTTTGTTTGAAAATGGCTTTTTCTCACCTCTTATATCTTTACAAGCGCAGCACCTCACATACATATCTGAACCTCCTTACTTTCTTGATATTCAAATTCTTTTTGAAAGCATTCGAATTGTTTATCCGATATCTTCCCATCATAATGATTGCAATGGTGACAAGAGTCATTTTCAAGTATGCAGTATAGTTCGAAATTATAATGCTTCCCACATGTGTCACATTCCATGACTTCGGGCTGGTCATCATACATGCTTTGCGGAGACTCAGTATCAAAGTACATTATAGAACACCCATGATTTGACGAACTCTTTTTCTAGCGATTTCTTTTAATTCATCAATTGATTTAGTGTCTAAGTATTCAGAACATTTCATTCCAATTAACATAATTTGATCAGTTGTTTTTGATGCTTTTATCTCGCTTTTAAAGTTTGCGTAAGTCATTATAGCGCCCCCATTTTTCGAGATAGCTCGACTTCGTAAATAGCATTCAGCATTGAGTATCGAACCGTGCTCAAAGTAACCTTGTATTTATCTTGCACTGTTAGTATCAAATCACGCATGCCGCTCTCTAGCTCTAATTCTGCCTGGACCCTATTTATTCTTGTTTCTAACTCATCTCTTATCTTGATTGAATCCTCATTATCTAGTACTTTGTTTTCTTGGTTTAAATTGCCTTTCACGATTTTCTCCTTTGGGGCGTATTGTTTTTGAAGTTCAAACGCCTCATAAAATTTTTCTAACTGTTTAAATTAACCTCCTTTTAACTTGATGCTTACATTATGATGTAAAACACACCGGAAGTCAAGCGATTATGTATCGAAATTTCCGGGTTTGTTTTTAATGTATATTGCGTTATAATTATTAGGTATTATTAAAAGGAGTGAGCGATGAGTAATCTTGGTAGACCCAAAAAATACGATCCTGAAAAAATTAAAAACCTTTACTACAACAGGGTAGCAGAAAACGCATACTCTAAAAAGAAAGAAACACGCAAGCAAATAGCGAGTCATATCGGATGCAGTCTTCAGGCATTAGAACGGTCACTCTATAATTAAATTCGTTTCGTGATAGAATAAATTCATGTCTTTTGATTTAAATTCATTTAATATAACTACGCATAACAGCCTCACAAAAATGCAGTATCAGGAAGTCGTTCGGATAGTAGACACTCGTTTTGATAGTTTAAGAACGGATATTGACTATAAAATTGATGAACTCTTAGTTTTTAATAAAGTAAAATGGGAATCACTTGAAGGGTTAAAAGACGCGCTTAAATTAGAAATTAAAAAAGAAATGAAAACCTATAAGTTTGAACATAGTCGATCGATGGCTATATGGGTTGGGATTGCTTGTTATATATCGACAATCTTGGGAATAGAAACAAAGCATATAATTGTATTTCTAATAGGGTTATTATAGGCAATATATGAATTTAACCGAATCTATAACAGAAAATTTTACGTTTAAAGAGTTTATCGTTTCTGATGATCGCCCTGACCTTATTCCATATTGTTATGATCTTTTCAGACAAAGAGAAAAGATAAACACTATCCAACTTGTGCATTCAATAATTCAACCAATAAGGGAAAAATTTAAAGAGATAATGACCATTAAAAGCGGATTTAGACCGCCTATTTTAAATCAAGCCATCGGGGGTGCTCAAACAAGTGATCACCTCACATCATTGGCGGCTGATTTTACATGTGAAAACTTAATTGGCGTTTATTACTGGGCGTACCACACTAACTTGCCATATAGACAAATTATCCTCTATCCTAACCAGAACTTTATTCATGTATCTATAAATACCCCTGATAAAGAGTATAAACATGAGGCACTAATCAAGTGGGATGGCAATAGCAAATATTTACCTTTCACCGGTTCAAAATTAACTAAATAGGAGTTCAAAATGTTTGATTATATTAAAGCAGCACTAAGATGGATACTAAGATTAGAAACTTTAAAAAACGCGTTATTCGCGGTTAGAATAGCAAATAATATTTATGGAAAGCTAGGGGCAAAGCTACCAAAAAAGTACGGAAAAGAAATAAAAAGAAAATTAGAAATTGCACAAGAGGCAATGGACTCGATTCAATCAGCACTGCCAAACGAATTAACCAATCAATGGGCGGAAAAGATAACATCAAGCCAAGACATTAAAACATGGGGTGACTTTAAGGCAGCAATATCACCGAGTAAGCATGGTCAAGGAAACGACGGGATCAATCTATCATTGCAAGGCGAAATAAAAGGCGTTCCATATAAAATTGGTTACACACTTGATAATGGTGGAATTGAAGCATCATCAAGCTTGTTTTCCATCTGATTTTTCTTTAAGACGCCAAGCCATTTAATTTTTGGATTAGTTCCATCAAAGAGGTTTTCTGCATTCTTATTTTTAAAGTTGAATACTCTTTTGTCTATATAAATAGGCTTTGGTTTTAGATTGAATTTTATAACTACTTTCTCAGTGGCCCATAAGAAGTAAATAATATAAAAAAGAATGAAACAAACTGTTAAAAATGCGATGTAAAAAATAACCAGCATTTCTAACGGTTTTTAAGAGATTCTTTTGGCTCTAATTCCTCGATCTTTTTCTTTATGGAGTCAATTACTCTATCAACATGATCGTGCCCGTCCTTTAGCTCTTGAAGGGCTACTAATGCATCCATTAGGATGCCTATTAATTCATATAGCTTTTGTTTGTTCATGTCTCTAAAAAAATTATATCAGGATATTTAATTTTGAATAGCTTACGCTTTATAATGTAAGAAGCTATTTTTTTAGTAGCGACACTCTTAACATCCTCAACAACTTCTTGTTTCATAAAATTGTCATAATAATAAAAATCGGATTTATAGGTCACTGGCCGTTCATCTTCCTGCTTTGGGATTAAAAGAAACACACGTTGTCTATCCAATGATTTAATTTCACCGGCTGATTTTCTGATGCAAAGCTCAAGATATCGATTCATTTCTTTTTTTGAATCAAATTTGTCCCCATCACGAAAATTGATAATGTTCCCAAACTTTTTTTGTTTGCTTTGTTTTCCCAGTAATTTGTATTCAAAAACAGATAGTTTATTGCTCAATACTTTCTTTCAAATTGCCCGCATACTTTCGTCTTCTCTATTTCTGGAAAGTCACTAACCCAAGTCATGCCATGCCTATTCCCAACCATGACATTGAATGGCGGAAATTTCTTACAAAGGCCCGTCCCAACCTTTCTCAAATCAACTAGAGAATTGTCAAAATGATTACACTTTTCACATCGTCTTTCTGTCGAAGCTGTCGATCTCACTTCTTGTCTATTTCTATGTTCTAAAACCCACTCTTGCGTCGGTTTTTTTAGTCTTGTCTGTTGCATTAGTCACTCCTTGCTATTATATTTCGCATTTTAACAGTAAATTTGTCAGTTTTAAAATAACTAACAAATTTCTTCATTAGCTAAAACATATGCCATCTGCTTAACCAAGCCACTGTTAATCGAGATATTTGTGGCGCTTGGGCAGTCCCTAGAAACCGATTCTCTGGCTTTTCTTAAAATTCTTAAGCGATCCCTTTCTGTTAATTTATTAAAGGCATCTCGCCTCCGCTTATATTGCTCTGATCGAGCCAAATTTTTAACCTCACGATCTTTCTCGAAGTCTTCATTGGTCCTTGTGTCAATTTCTTTCAAAACCTCGTTATCGGCTAAATTTCTAGCCTGTTTTATTAGACTAGAAATTTCATGATCTTTGTATCCCCCTTGTAGACCATTGATCATGCATGAAACATAGCTGTCAGGGTCTTTTAGGCCAGATACAGAATTTGATTTAATCTTAGCGATGTTGAAACAAAAGTTTAAATTCGACTGACAAAACTCAACTGGATTTATTAAAAATTCCTCGTTTTTAAAAATCTCCAAAAAAGACGACGACGACATAAGCAAAGTGTCGTCGTCGTCTTTTTTATTAGTATTAATATTATTTATAGTATTAATACTAATCTTCTCTTCTCTTCTCTGTCGCGTTACGTAACTGTTCGGTAACGCGTTACATTCTTTATTATCAATTTTTTCTAATTTATTTATTTCATTGTTTTTAACTAGATTTATTGATCTATGTTTTCTGACACGTTCTTTTGTCTTGGCCTTTTTATCAGCTATGTCTTGAGCATCTCTTAAGACCTTCTTAAGGATGTCTTGAAGGTCTCTTGAGTGGTTTATAAGCTTTTTTTCAAGACTTTTAATGGTCTTATGATGGGCTACTCCAAGCAGTTGCTTGTCTGTTGGAACGTGGCTTAATCTAGATGTTAAAGCCATGATATTGATCCATGCTCTAAACTCTTTATCTGACAGGTCGTTATACTCCCAGAGAATGTGATTCGTCTTAACTTTTATCCAATCCATATATGTATCCTCCTAAAATCAAACTTCTCTATAAGGCCGGCATTTTGTTTATCAAAAACGCACCCGTGTCGGTACAGAAGTATTAATGGTTAAATTTTCTGAAGATTTATAAACCCGGAGTTTAATTATAAGCCAAAATAAAATAAAGTAAAGTTGTTTTTTTAACTTCAAATTAGCTAAAAAAAGCGCGACTAACATAGTTTTTTTTTATAATTCAAGTTTTTTAAAAAGATAAATCGAAAAAGTTAGGTATTATTTTTTAAGTTGGTTTATGCCGGGTTCAGTTCATCTACGTTTATTGTTTGAATTGCTGATGCTCTTTTCAGTCCTGTTTTGCATATTCGGTCATTATAAAATTGACATTCTAGGCAGTGACTATAGTTAGCTGTACGGAATGGGTCGTCGTAGGAAGCTAAGACCTGTTTAATTATGTCTTCAAACCAAGCGAAGCTCTTTTCAGTGGGCATAATATGAAACAGCTTTGTCAAAGGTGGTTTTTCAATCATGTGTTCAATCGTTCCTGATTCAACTACGAGGTAGTAAATTGGCAGCACCTCGCCCGTTTTCTTCGCAATTATGTATGGATAAGCAAAAGCCTGAAGATAGTCTTTCATCGCGCTTTTTCCATCCCATGGCTTTATTCCAAACAGATCGTTATCATTCCCGAAGCCCCATATCTTTGGGATTGATCCTGTAAATTTTAAATCAATGATCCCTTTGTATTCTACGCCGTGATATTCTATTGTCCCAATATAGTCTGCCTCTCCGGTTAGCTTGAATTTATTGGTAGTTAGGGATAGTTTTTGAAATGGCTTTCCTTTTTTAAATATTGGCTTGACGTGTTGCGCATAAATCTTGGTTGCATCAAGTGTTTTTTGCGATATACCTTGACAAATATTCTTCCATTCGTGCTCGTCCTTTATTTCGTCAAACACATAAGATTCAAATATATTGCCCATTTTCATTGGTTTTGTTTGAATAAAGTCATTATTTAGGCACTGATGATATTTTTCTTGGCAGTCAAAGAAGTTTTTAATGTTTGACTGGCGAAGCTTTTTTAATGGCGAATATAGCTTTTGATGAACTCGTTGCTTTGATATCCCATATTTATCACCGATCCATTGAAATGTTTTCTTTGGCTTTTGGTTTCTATATTGAAGTATCTTTTCGCTAGTTAGGTTAATCATATTCATTCCCGCCAGAGCCAGAGCCAGAGCCATCGCCATAGCCATAGCCAGAGCCAGAGCCAGGGCCAGAGCCAGGGCCAGAGCCATCGCCATAGCCATAGCCATAGCCAGAGTCATCGCCATAGCCATCGCCATCGCCAGAGCCATAGCCATAGCCAGAGCCATCGCCATAGCCATCGCCATCGCCAGAGCCATAGCCATAGCCAGAGCCATCGCCAGCGCCAGAGCCAGAGCCAGAGCCATCGCCATAGCCATAGCCAGAGCCATCGCCATAGCCATCGCCATCGCCAGAGCCATAGCCATAGCCAGAGCCAGAGCCATAGCCATAGCCAGAGCCATAGCCAGAGCCATCGCCATAGCCATCGCCATCGCCAGAGCCATAGCCATAGCCAGAGCCAGAGCCATCGCCATAGCCATAGCCATAGCCATCGCCATCGCCAGAGCCAGAGCCATAGCCATCGCCATGATGCTTTATTTTAACCTTCAATAAAATTAGCATAGGTTTTTTCAGAAATTTCGTTTGTTGGGATTATTTCAATAACATTTGTCAAATAAACTTCGCCAGTCTTATTTAAACGACCTCCTTTTATTCCGTTGTTTGCCACTACGCTTAATGAAAGTCCGCCGCCCTCCCATTTCCAGAGCCTTAGTGCGTTCTCCAGTTTTAACTCCATTGAGTTTTCGGGGTTAATGTAAACAATATCCCCAATATGAACACCGGCTGAGTAGGTTCTTATTAAGCACCTTTTATTAATCATCGGATGATCTTTTGATCCTGCAATTTTAATGCTTTCTGCTTTTTGATTGAATAGTTCAGAAAGTGTCTCGTATTGTTTTTTGCTTTTCTCTAATTCTTCCTTTGCTTCACCTATTGTCATTTCTTCTATCGCTTTCATTTTATCTCCTTTAATCTTTTTGTAGCTGAAATTCTAAGCTCCTCAATATCTCCATTTTTCAATGTTGATTTAATCTCTTCGCCTATATCTTGTATTTCCTCTTTAGAAATTGCCAATTCAATTCGTTGTTTGAAATCAGCTATTAGATCTATCTTTAATGCATCCGGAGTTACATTGATGACTTGTTTTCTATCTGTACCATTAACGCCATCCATTTCGGCCTCTGTGTACATATTACCTAGCTCAGGTATTGCTTTCCTTATATTTTGAACCCTAGCAGTCTTACAGATCATCCTAGCGGGTATTTGCTTCCACATGGCCTGCCCTTTGTTATAATCAGATAGCCTGATTTTTGTAATAACCCATTCTTTCCCTTTCATTTTTATTTTGCACCAGCCGCCAACCAAATTTTCTTCATCCTCAAAAAACTCACCTTCGCGCTCATCAATTTTACCCTCTTTTGTTTTAACAATAATCCCGTCCTGTATACCTTCAAGATCAGATATTTCATTTAGCTTTCTATTCCAAGCCTTCTCCGTAACAACGGGCTGAGCAGGAGCGGTCCCGTATTTAACAAGATTTGCATCTCCTGTGAATGGGTTTAAACCATGCATCTTACATAGCTCAAAAAACATTTGGCATTCTTGATCAGATGCTTTGTCGCATACATATTGCTTAATAGTTTCTTTCGTTAATTGTACTGATTCTCCGTATTTCATTAAATTAGTCATTTTTTTCCTCCGTATTTATATCCCCACACACATGGTTTTATTTGTACTATCTTTTTCACTTTTGCCTCCTTTGGTATTACATTTAAACACATTGTAATACTTGCCAGATACATTTGTCAACCCTTAGTAAGCTGTTTTATTATATTGTATTACAATTAATTGACACGGTAAGTAAATGGCGTTATATTAATGATATGCAAATAGCTGTGACAACAAAAATAGATGGTGAAACAAAATTAAGGTTTGAAAATATGTGTAAAGAAATAGGAAGTAATATTTCGGTAGAAATCCGAAAGATGATTTTTGAATTTATTAAACACAGATCTTAACTAAGGAGCCCCCCTAGAAGAGTGATTCTAGGGGAGGCGATGAGTCCTTAGTATAACAAACTAAAAGATAATGGCGTATACCAATATTAGAAGACATATTGAAGCGCCAATACCTCTTTTTATGTTGTCTAATGTTCCTGAGTTTACCCATAGGATAAAAAGGAAAGATAGCACTAGCAATATTTTTGGGGTTATTTCAGAGAGGATTAGCATCAGGAATCTAAAAAGAAATAACCAGTAAAATAAGAGAGATTGGCACTATAAAAACGGAAAAAAGAAAAAGATAATCACAAGCTGCGTTTAGCTTTTTACTTAAGGGATAATCTTTGTTTGCAGTTGTAATTGAAACATAGAGGCTAAAAAGAAGGATTATTAAATTGATAATCGCAATTTTTAAGGAAAGAATAATATTTAACATAGCGGTAATAATAACAGGAAAATTTATTTATTGAAATAATAAAGATTTTAGATATAATAAAAACTGATCGCCAGCCAGTGATCTTGAAATCCTTCGGGTTGCAAAAGCCACTTTTGAGTGGCTTTTGTTTTATTTCCAGAAGTGTCCTGGTTTTGCGTCTAATGCCTTAAAAATATACCCTAACTCATCTAGTTTCGCGTTTAGTTTTTCGTATTCCACAGGGTCTTCTAGTCTCATAATTCGATCTTCTGATAGCCCTACCTTTGATTTTGAAATCTTATAAACGCGACGTGACAATTCTAGTCTAGATATACCCAGTTTTGTTTTGCGATAATAAAAAATCATTTCAGGTCTAAATTTCATGATATATAATTATTTTATGACATTTATTGATTTTAAACAAAAACCTCAATTGCTTTCAGATTTTAAAATAGTTTAATGACTTGTTTTTGATTAACAATACATATAAAATATTAAGGTTTAGATCAGTTATTAGGTAATATATTGAATATTATTAATGTTTCTGGTATCTTCAAAAATACCTTAGCCCTAATAGGAATAAAGGTTAAAATTCACTGATGGGAAGGAGTATAGAAATGAGTAATAAAAATGTATTGGAAAAACTTGATGAAAAAATAGCGGGGTTATATGAGGAGAGAAAAGAGTCGCAAAAAATTGATGATTTTTTATCAGCGATAAATTCTTATGTTGAGGAAAATGTTGAAGAAAACGAAACCGATGTTCATGATCATTTTCAAATGTTTAAAGAATTTATTGCGGGATCATCTGTTGATCAAGAAGAAAAATCAATAAATTCTGAGCTTGAAATTAAAGCGTTGGAATATGCAAGGGATGTAGTAGAAGAACTCTTGAATGAAGAGATCACTGACGAATTTGACGAATCAAAAGAAAATGAGAATGACCAACCAGCAGAGGGCCAGCCGGCAACTTAAGTCGCTTTATAATTGTCTTATAAAATCGAGAGTGTATGAAGTTAACTGATTTAAATCCACATGAGAAAAACCCTAGGTTAATTAGCGATAAAAAAAAGAATAAGCTTAGTGAAACCTTAGAAAAATACGGCGACTTGTCAGGGGTTGTTTTTAATTTAGAAAATCAAAAGCTTGTCGGCGGGCATATGCGTGTTGAAACATTTAAGAATGCCAAGACATCAATTGAATACACTGAACAACGGCAACAGCCAGACAAGCAAGGAACTATTGCTCACGGGTATATTGTTATCAAGGGGAACAAATATGCCTATCGTGAGGTGCTTTGGGAGGACAACCTAGCACATGAGGCTGCTATGATTATCGCTAACTATGCTGGCGGTGATTGGGATGATGAGAAAATAGGGGCATGGGATAAGGGGTGGCTTGAGGATGAGGTTGGAATGGAAGAATGGGAAACAAAGGTTGAAATTGATTATTCCATTCTTGATGATGAGGACACGTTTAGTGAGCAGCAAGCAATGGTAGATAATGTGAAAAGTGCTATTCAAATAGAGTTTAAACAAGAGGACTTTGAAAAGGCGAAAGAATTGGTTAAAGAGATGAGGAATAGAAAATTTTACATTGGAAGGATATTGATTTTAGCAATGCAAAACGCATTAGAAAATGCATAATATATATGTAATATCATCAAATAGGGATAGAGATTTAGGGTTTTCAAATAAGCAGAAAAAAGATTTTTTATTTTGTGTTGGGAACGGTCAAAAAAAATCGTATGAAAAAGCAGGTTGCAAAACTGTATTTGAAACAGGCTCGTTAATTGATAGCCGAAACTTTGCCCTGGACCACGCCTTTGAATTGGGTGTTATTTGTGTTCAGGTAAGTGACGACCTAAAAAGGGTTGTCTTGAATAAAAACTTCTACGAGTGTCGAAAGGAAGTCGATTTAACAGTTTGCATCAATGATATGGTCAAAAAATTCATCAAAACTGAAGGGGTTTATTTGCTTGGGACACCACCAACCGATAATCATTTTTTTTCAGCTAAGATCGTTTCTAAAAATACGTTTTGCATAGGAGATATGTTTATGTGTAAACCAAACCCCATACGGTTTGATAATAAATTAACATTGAAAGAAGATTACGACTTCACTTTACAGCATATAAAAAAGTTTGGAACATGCATTCGTTATCAAAAGTACATTTTTAGTTTTGAGCATTATAAAAATAGCGGTGGTGCTGTAGAGTATAGGGATAGTATTGAAGAGGGTAAGAATATACGGTATTTGATCGCGAAGTGGGGCGATAAAATTAAATTAAACCCAAAAAGAAACCTTGAGATTTTAATATGAATATTTTAAAACTACAAAAAGTGGAGCATGATTATAAAATAAGGGATATTTTACCTCAGTTAGAGCCCAATGTATTTGAGGACACCATATTCGAAGAGGATGGCGAGTTGATAGGGTTTTACATTAAAAAAATGCCCGATAAATTAATTGCACTAAGTGATATCGCTGATAAAGAGTTTAGGTGTAAAAATGTTCCAAAACAAGAAATAATTAGATCTTTAGACAAGAATGATTTTGGAAAAGGGAATAGGGGCTTAGACTTAATCAAGCAACTTTCGACGACACTGGGATACGTTGCTCCAAAGGCACACATGAGACGACCATACCCCACAATTAGCAGTACGCACAAATCAAAAACAGCATCGACGTTTATTAAGTCAATGATTCTTTTGTCAAAAGAGTTTGAATCTATTCTGAAGGAAATTTTACCGAATCAGTATAATGAGCAGTTGAAATTAATATCAGAAAAAGTGGAAAAAAAGTGGAGGTTTGGGAATATGTTTACCTCTACCATATCCAATTACAATATAAGCGCTCCACTTCATCAAGATAGGGCGAATTTGAAGGGTTGTGTTAATTTTATTATCAACAAAAAATACCAGGCAACGGGTGGTGATTTGTTTATCCCTGATTTTAATGCTGTAATAAATAGCTCAAACAATTCACTCACTGTTTACCCTGCATTCAAGCATACTCATGGGGTTACTCCAATAAAGATACACCGGAAAGGGGGGTATAGGAATACACATATTTTTTATTCAGTAAAGCAGGTGGATTTTTTTGATTCTGATTATTAAGCATAACAAAAGTCTTTATAAGATATTATGTAGCAAACTTTGCTTGCTTTCGGGCCACCTGGGTTTAATATGTCTCCGATTTTAAGCGTTCCACTGTTATGAAAGGTAAAACCATAACTCCCATATATGTTTTTAGTTATCGGAACCTGTGTTTTGTTTTCGACCATATAATTGGGGTACATTTTTTTGATGACGGTCCTAGCTTCTGATATCGTTTTTAGTATTGATTTTGAATTTTTCATTTGATTTCTCCATTTGTTTATTTGATTACTATATTATTGCATGAATAGCGCAATAATGCAAGGCTTTTTATGCATTTATTTTTAATCGAGGCCGAGCGCTTTGGCTTGTTTGATTAAACCTGTCGAATTCGACACCTTTTAAACCGGTCGAATTCGACCCCTTTAGAATGGGCACGAGCTATACACTTTTTGTTTCTCAATCTTCATTGTCTTGTCATAAAACCTAATAACTTGAGCGATAGTCATCCCCTTTAAAATAGAGAGTGCTATCTCTTTTGTTTCAGCAATAAGTGTCTGTGCCATTCCCGTTTTAATCTCGATTAACTCAACCCACCACTTATTGTTAATCTTGTCAGTTCTAACTAAGTAATCATCGTTTTTAATTATTTCTATAAACATTTTTGTTTCTCCCTTATTTTAAAATCCAATCTTATTTTTAGAATTAAATGCAGTACGCATTATAATGAAATGAGTTATCAAATGATTCGGAAATACGAATATCATTAAGAACCGTCTTAAGCGCTAATTCATGGCTGTCTCCTAACCGAACCAATATTTTGTATTCCTCTTCTTGTTTTGAATTTAATTTACCCATCTCAATCACTCCCTTTATTTAGTATGGTTGTATTATTGCGTACTTTACGCAATAAGTAAAGAGCGTTTTATATTTAAATTTCTTAATATGTTAATGCGCGCATTACGCAATAATAACCACGTTTGTTTTTGCGTGATTCATGCTATTATATTAAATCTATGACAAGACCACTCAAACACGACTACAAAAAAGTAAAGAAAGATTACTTTGCATTAATCTCAAGAGAGGCAAGGATCGGAAAGCGAATAACGCAGAAAAATGCTTGCGAGGAGCTGAACGTGCCTCTCAGGACTTTGCAGTTTATATTGAAAGGCGGTTAAATCATGATTGAACTAATAAAATCAATACCAGTATGGGTTTTTCCATCAGTTCTAATCGGACTCGATGTTTTGGCCGCATTTATATATTTCTGTCATATGGACGTTAAGAAGGGCGTTTATTGGTCTGCTGCGGCTGTATTGACGCTAACTGTTACAATATAGTCATGGCAACTAAAGCAAAACCTAAAATCAAAAAGAAAATGGGAAGGCCGAAAGGGTCTAAAAATGTATATAGCAAGGATAACCCAAAGCCAAAGATAAAAAGCAAAAGGTCAGTGGGTGGCCAACCCGAAAACAAAAACGCTGAGAAATGGACTGAAGATATAGCCACGAAAATTGGGCATGATTTAATTAATTGGATGAAGGAATCTAACAAGAATGTTTTCTATGATGAGTTTCTTTATATCAATAATGATTACCATCCTGATTTAATTGGAAACCTGTCTGAAAAGTTCACATCGTTTAGCGAACTTATAAAAAAGGCTGCAAAGATACAAGAAACGAAGCTTCGGCTTTATTGTGGAAATGGAAAGCTACACCCGACAATGTCAATATTCTGTTTAAAAAATAATCATAACTATACGGACAAAAATGATTTGATGTCTGGCGGCAAAACAATAAAAGACACGAAAATACAGGTCGAGATAATAAAATGATAAACGCGCTACCATCAATTGATGAAATTGAATTGGAAGATATCTTTTGCATATTGAATGAAATTGACATCTGGATTGAGTGCTTAGACGAAGAGGAAGTGAACTACTTAAGGCTGAATAGGGGTGTCCTGAAGCATGGTTTTCAAGACTCTATTATTTCTGATTGCATATCCGATAAGGTCGCGCTCCTTTGCTATAGGAAAGCAATATTTGATAAGTTCCAAATAGAGGCATATAACCCTAGGGATTTTTTTTAATCAACAGCTTGCATCATGACCCTTTTGATGTCATGATGGTGTCATGGTAAGTAAAGACAAGTACAATCATGAGCATGTTCGTAATGCCTACTACAAACTTCTATCGGATAGATCAAATAGACGTTTGAGAACTACTTACCAGATGGCTTGTGAGGAAATAGGCGTTAGTTTGGCAACGCTAAAGCGGATTTTGAAAGAGGGTGAAAATGTTTAATCTAGAGATAACGCCGGGGCCTTGGAAGTTAAGGGATAATAGAATACTAATTCCAATTAAGAAATCTAAGTACTCTGATGATTTTGAAATTGCACGGGCAACCATATTTGACAAAGGAACTGCAAACGCAAAGGCAATCGCCGCAGTCCCTGAGCTTTTAGCGGTTTATAAGGCGGCTAAAAAAGTTAATGACGTGTGTGTTGATTGTATGGAGGATGAATGCAACGACGCGAGAGATAGTCTGAGTGATGCAATCAAAAAACTTGAGGAGCGGCATGCTTGAAATACTAGAGGAGATGCATTATGAATAAACACACAGCGCAGACATTGAAGTGGTATCTTGGTGGTGATGTATTCGATGTACGAGATGCGCACGTTGGTGAACTGGTGTCATTAGGCTCGGTATTTCTCGGCACATACTGCGGCGATTATTGCGGCATTAAGATAGATGATAAAAATACCGATGGCACAGATTGCTTTATCCAAGTACCTTACCAATTCGCCTACCCAATCCTAAAAACGGTTGAGGATTTGACGGATGATGATTCTATTGAAATTTTCTTAGCGAAACCTAAGGAAATATTTCTGAATTTTAGGCATGTATTCATAAATCGTGTTAGTGATATCGATCCAGAAGCGTTATCTAGGTTAATCGAAAAAGGATATGGGGCAATCCCAGACAAAGGAAGCCCAACCGGATACGTGGACTTATTCGGAATGCCGTGTTACACGCCAAAAATGGTTGATGGATTATAGTGCTTGAAATACTAGAATTTATATTCAGTAGCAAATGGATATTCTTTGGGTCATTAACATTTTTTGTTTTTGCCAATCTTTTCGTGATAAATATTCTTCAAACAATTGTTGAAATTTTCAGGAGGAAAAAAACTGGAACATGAAGAAAATTCAGACAACGGTTCACTTTGAGCAGCTCGAAAATTCAGATAAACGGATAACCATACATCAGGGAGGAACTAGGTCAGGAAAGACATACAATATATTAATCTGGTTTATCTTGATGTTGTTACAACAAGAAAATAAGGTGTTTACAGTTGCCAGGAAGACGCTTCCGTCATTAAAAACATCTGCATTTCGTGATTTTATTGAGATACTAGACGAGAGGCTAGGCATGTTTGATCCATCATGCCTAAACAAAACAGAATTAACATATAAGCTTGGAAGCAACTTGGTTGAGTTCATATCGTTGGATTCACCACAAAAAGTAAGGGGTCGAAAGCGTAACTATCTATTCATTAATGAGGCAAACGAAATAACGAGAGAGGATTGGTTGCAGTTATCTTTACGTACTACAGATAAAGTCGTGCTTGATTATAATCCATCAGACGAGTTTCATTTTATCTATGATGACATAAAGACACGGGATGACTGTGATTTCTACAGGACAACCTACCTAGATAATATCAACAACCTACCGATTGCCACTGTAAGAGAGATTGAGAGGCTTAAGGCCGATCCTAATCTGTGGGCTATATATGGCCGGGGCGAAATTGGCATGTCAGGAACAACCATATTTAGAAATTGGGAGATGATCGATGACTATGACGCCATTGAATCACGTGAGGAGATATACGGTTTAGACTTTGGATATAATGACCCAACAGCGATGGTTAAGGTAAAGATACTTGATCGAGAGATACCCGAAATATATATCAAACAATGTCTATGCAAGACGCACATGACAAGCCACGAAATAACGGATTCGTGCAAGGAAATACTTGGCGGCGCCTATTCAAAAATCTATGGGGATTGCGCAAGGCCTGAAATTATTGAAGACATGAGGCGAGCTGGGCTTAACATATATCCATCCGTAAAAGGAAAGAACAGCGTAAAGGATTCGATTGATTTCCTGAAAAAGCATAAATTATTCATTGATAAATCATCATATGATTTAATAAAAGAGATGCGCATGTACAAATGGAAGGTACATTCAGACGAGCGCGTTCTAGAAGAGCCTGTCGATTTAAATAATCACCTTATCGATGCGTTAAGATATGCTGCATATAAAAAAGTAATCCCATTTGGAGTAGCGATTATAGGATAAAATTAGTATAATTTTCCAATGCTATTTCAATGTTCTTGTAAAAAAATGTATAAAGAAAACGAGATCTACATAAACGGTTTGGTTCAGGAATGTTGTATGTGCAAGCAATTACTTTTTCACTGCAAAGCAATTTATGATGAAGAATTAGTTGCTGTAGCTTAGATAAAGAAAAAGACTAGAATTATATAAAACTAGAAAATAAGATATAATCACTTATATGAAATTTCTTGACATTAACTTTTTAGCAAAGGGTAATTCTATTACTCCTGCAAAAGTTACAAATCAAGACATGATGAATTTTATTAAATATGGCGGCGTCTCTCAAATAGGAGCAGGTCAGGCTTATCAATACTATGAAACCATTGGGGCGCTTGGCGATGCTGTTGATATGATTTCTAACAAATTTGCTGATATTAAGCCTGTAATTAACGATAAGGACGGGCAGGTAGTTAAGCGGCCAGAAATAGATAGGTTTTTTGATTCGCCAAATGATTATGAATCATGGAACGAATTCGCGATTAATATAGCTACAAACTTTTTACTAAACAACAATGCGATAATCCAAGTTATGGGAAACATAAATAGAATTCCATCAATGATTTTAAATGTACCAAATAATACAATTTCTGTATCAAGTGGCGCAAATGAAACGAATTATATCTTGACTACAACCGGTTTTTTCCAATTTCTACAAGGGCAATTCAAGATCACTGCGGCTAATCCGCGTATACTTGATGGGACTGATTTGAGAGAGCTTTATCATATACGGGCATTCAATCAAAATACAGATTCATTCTTCTCTAAATCTCGATTAAATTCTATCACGAAAGAGATGGAAGTCATCGATCAATCTTTGGTTAAAATGCGCAGCCTATTGATAAATGGATTTAGTGCGGCATCATTGGCTTCTATTAAGACGCAGGACAAGGATGCATTTGATCAAGTAAAGTCAGATTTGAATAATTTATTTTCTGGACCGGGTAACTCTGGCCGATTGATTGCTGCAATGGCTGATTCTTTGGACATAAAAAATATTGAGCAAACAAATCGAGACTTGCAGACTATGGAGAATAAAACAGATAGCAAAAACACGGTGTACAGTCGTTTTGAGATCCCGCAGCCGTTAGTTAATCAGACATCACAAACATATAATAATTATCAGACCGCTTTATATTCTTTATATGATAATGCGGTGATCCCATTAACAAAAAAGATCTTCCAGAAACTAACTAAGGTTTTCAAAGACAGAAAAGCTTTGAAAGATGGTGAGTTTATTTCATTTGATGAGTCATCTATTCCTTGTTTACAGCTAAGACTCGCAGAGAAGCTTAAGCTCTTAAAAGAAGTGGGTGTTCATAGCGTAAACGAGATACGTGGAGTATATGGATCAGAAGAAATTGGACCAGAAGGTGATCAGATTTTTATTGAGGCAAGTAAAATACCGATTGGAGAAGATGATCAAACTGATGATAACCCCAAAGAAAAAAGAAAAGCATTGGTACACACTCTAAAAAAACAGGGTAGTTCGGACGATGAGGTTTTAGAGTATTTACGTGAATACAAAGAAATTAGCGGCGAGGAATAGACGGGCAAGGCGTAATCTTGCGTTAAAACTACAGCTTGAAATTACCTTTAAACGAGAGCTACGCGCTTATTTCAGTAAGATTAGAAAAAAGATATTTAACCATTACATTGATACCGGCGAAATATTACCTATAAAAGATTTTCAAAACAGCACTGTTCAAATTCTTAGGCGACAATATAGGCGAACATCAAGGGCGTTCACTAATGAAATGCGATTATTTATTAGTAAGAATTTAGACGTTTTAGAATTTGAAAAAAAACAGGATTTAGACGATGAAAAGATAAAGGATGTTGTTATTGTGGCGGCAGCTATATTTATTGTTGATCAATCTCTTATAAGGGCAACGCCAATAGACCGAACAACGATCGAGCAGGCAAGCGAATCTATATCAAACGCGACTCAAGAATTAATTGAAAACGGGAACGAGATAACACAAGTTGCCGTTGGATTAATTGCGGCTAAAAAATTCAAGACTAAATCAAATGGCCGTATAGATACAATTGCTATAACTGAAACCCAATTTAGCTCTGAAGCAATAAAAGAAATTGAGGCAGCCGCTATTGTGGACAAGGGAGATGTAAACCCTGTTCAATTAGCAAGAAGCCCTGTTATTGGAAGCCCTAGGGCATCAAAAGAATGGGCTACTATATTAGATCAGGTTACACGGTTGTCGCATGTAATTGCTGACGGCCAGAAGGTCCCAATGACTGAGCCATTTGTAGTTCAAGGCGAACTATTAAGACGACCGGCGGATACTTCTCTTGGTGCATCTGCAAGCAACACAATTAATTGTCGATGCTCCGCTTTATATTCTTTATAATTCTATGATACAATTTAAATTAGGCTGGTTGATCGAACAAATTACTTTTTAAGAGGTGACGATTGGCTATTTTGAATTTAAAAGACAATGATGGATTTTTACTGAAAAACCAAACTTCAGATATTACGACCGCTGATTTTTACGTTGGAGATGGCGGCGCAAAAGCTATTCATGTTTTTGGTACGTTCGGAGGGGGAACAGTCAGTATTGAAGGAACAAAAACTGGACTTGCTGCGGATGCTTCTCCATTAACAGATTCAACAGGGAGTACTATTAATTTTAGCGTCCCTTCGATTCAATCGATTGATAGGTATCCAATTGGGGTTGTGTATAGAGCCAAATTAACTGGATCAACAGCGCCAGATATTAGCGTCAAGTTAGTCTAATGTCTATTGTAATGGCAGTCATGGGCACGGTTATTAATAAGGTCATTAATCCGCTAGTTAAAGCTGCGAGCCAAATAGTAGGGTTTTTTACATTTGATACAACGACTTCAAAATTTGATACTACTGCTAGAACGTGGGATGAGGTTTAAGCTTGGCCGTAATCCAAAATATTGGTTTAGGCGCCGCCCCAGATGA
>Ga0210003_1001641_pt1 | contig 19481 bp, 17 predicted proteins | sample LantaG_FD_182804 | JGI IMG/M metagenome (GOLD analysis project Ga0210003, IMG submission 182804) | Deep subsurface microbial communities from Baltic Sea to uncover new lineages of life (NeLLi) - Landsort_02402 metaG (SPAdes) (version 2) | ecosystem: Environmental > Aquatic > Marine > Oceanic >...
TTTTAGAAATTTTTTTTTTTTTTTTTTTTTTTTGAGAAGAGGTCGAAAAGAGGTCGAAGAGGTTGAGAAAAGAAGGGGAAAAAAAGGCAATCGATGGCATCGTCGGTTCTTTCTCGTCATCGTCTTCTTTCCGCCTGATTTTGCTCGCTCTTCCCGATCGATCTGACCTGCTGCTGCGAGCCCGGGGGGGCACCGAAGAGCGGCGCTCGTCGGCCTCCGTTCATTCGACGTGGAGAAAGAGTGAAGAGGCGGATACAGAGAACGAGCGAGGAAGGAAAGAGAGAGAAGCGACGTCGATCGACTTTGGAAAAATGATGCGGAAAAACTTCTTCTTCTCTCTTCACTTTTTTTCGAACAAAATAACCATGACCGACCTCCTCGACGATTCCTCTTCCCCTTCCCCTCCCTCCTCCTCCTCCCCGGCGGCGCTGGCCCCCGCGCCCCCTCGGCACCACCAGCAGCTCCCCTGGTCCTCGTCGAGCCCTCCGTCCCCGATCGAGCTGTGGCACGTCGCTCGAGGGGCGGCGGCGGCGAGGACGGCGCTGGAGTTGGTGGAGGAGGAAGAAGGGAAGGAGAAAGAAGAGGTCGAAGAAGAGGAGGAAGGGTCTCTCGACGACCTCGCTCGCCCTTCTTCGCCGTCTCCTCCGCTGCTCCGGGAAGGGGATGAAACCTCGAGCGGGTGGAACCTCGACGGATGGGTCCCTTCGCTGAAGCACGGCGGCGGAGACGGAGGCGCTTCAGGGGAAGCGGCGGAGGAACGGCGAGGCGATGAGGAGGAGGAGGAAAGAGACGAAGAAGCAGAAAGAGACCGCTCGTCTCCCGACAGCGGCGGCGACGACGACGACGGCGACGGCGGCGGCGGCGACGACCACCGTTCCCGCTCATTCTCCCTTCCGCTCACCGGCGAGCCCTCCGACCAGCTCGAGGACCTTATCGACAGTATGCTGGCGATGACGGTGAGTTTTGCAGAAGAGGGGGTGGAGGGAGGAAGAAAAAGGCCAGAGACCGAGGTCCAAAAAGGGAGAGAGAAAAAGAGAGGGGAAGATTTATTAAAAATAATTGACTTAACCCTTAGGGTCTGTTGCTCAATTAACCTCTTTCGTTTTTCCCTATCTTTTTCAAACAGGCGATCGGCCCGCGCGACGAAGATGAATACGAAGAAGACGACGACGAGAACGCGCCCCCTCCTTCGCAGACGAGGGGGAAAGAGAAGCAGAAAAAGCTGTCGAAGAAGGAAGGCGGTAAAGAGAAGGAGAAGCCTCGGCTCTGCGCCTGCTGCGGCAAGCCGAGGCGGCCGTGGCGGCGGGTCGAAGAGTCGAAGAAGGAGTCGTCGTCTCTGGCCTCCGTTGCTTCTTCTTCTGCTGCTGCTGCTGCAGGGAACAGCTCCTGTCCTCTCTCCGAGAGGGATGCGAACGCGGCGGTGGCGGCCAACCCGGGCTGGAACTACGGAATCGAGGAGGAGGAGGAAGAAGAAGGAGAACGAGCGAAACCTCGACCTCCACTTCCTCCTCCGCCTCCTCCGCGAGGCGGCCTCCCGCTCCGCCGCCGACGCCGCAGGAGCTTCCCAGGCGGGAAAATTGACGACTTCACCTCGCCAAACCTCATCGTCGACCGAGTTGCCCGCTACGAGGAGCTGTCCGCGGTCTGGGCCCGCGACCCCTTTCTGGCGGCCGGGGGCGACACGAGGACTCCGAAGAGGGCCGGGAGGGGGCTGCTGGCGGCTGCGTTCGCTGCCGAGCACGCGCTCCTCGGCGGTGGAGGCGGAGATGGGAACAGGAGGAGGAGGAGCTGTCCTTGAGAGAGAGAGAGAAAGAGAGAAAGCGCGCCGTTTTGCATTTGTTTTGGCTTTTTGTTAAGAATTTGTTCGACGAAAAAAAGAAAGAAAAGAAAAGAAAACGCGCTTCCCTCTCCTTTTTTACACAAATCACTCCGTTCCAAACGCCCTGTCCCCTGCATCCCCCAACCCGGGCACGATATACCCCCTCTCGTCCAGCTCGGCATCGATCATGCCGGCATAGACCCGCAGTTTTCCAAACCTCTCGCCCAGGGCCTGCAGGGCCGGAGGGGCGCACACGGCGGCGACGACCCTGATGTTGGCGTCCGAGGCCCCCCTCGACACCAGGTCCTCGACCACCTGGACGACGGTGCCTCCCGTGGCGAGCATGACGTCGACCACGAGGACGCGGTCTTCGGCGGACAGGCGAGCAGGGAGCTTGTTCAGATAGGCAGAGGCCTGTAGTGTCCCTTCGTCGCGGGCGTAGCCGACGTGATAAGTCCTCGAGGCAGGGAGCAGCGTGGACGCCGATTCCAGTAGCACCAACCCTGCTCTCAGGATGGGGACCACGACCAGGGGCTGTGAAGGGTCCACGAAGGTGCAGTCCGCGACGCCCGTCGGGGTCTCGACGCGCCCCTCGACGGTCGGCAGCCAGCCGTCGACGGCTTCATAAAGCAAAATTCGACCGAGCTCGGCGAGGGCGGAGCGGAAGACGGGCGGCGGGGAGAGCTTGTTCCGCGCGACGGCAAGCCAGTGCTTGCTGAGCGGGTGGGAGGGGACGTAGATCTGTTTTTTGTTGTTGAGGGTGGTTGCGGAGGAGATCAGGGGTTGAAAAGAAGAAGAAGGGTGACGGTGATGAGAGTTTGAAGAAAAAATGAGTTGTGGCGGCTAGCTCTCCGTATCTTTCGCTCGCTTCGCCTGCTCCAATTGCGACCTTCAGATCACTCTTCTCTGCCAACAGCAGACACCAGCTCTTACCAGCATCTGACCCCCGGGCGGTCCCGCGGCAGGAGGTTGGAGCCTCGAGGCGTGGCGGCTCTTGAGGGGAGAGTTTGATTGTCGAAGCATCGTCGCGGTCGCCGTCGCCGAAAACGGCGGCGAGTCGCCTTTTCGGCTGACGAGAGCATGCGTCCTCGCAGAGGGAATTGCCGCACGAGCGGGGCTCCGTTGCGCCGCTCCTCCTGTCCTCAGCATCGTGGATCCACTCTGCGTGCATCTGCAGCTGACGCGCATCGTTTGGTGTGTGTTACAGTTGGTGGTGAGAGAATTCGCAAGACTCTTGTTTCGAGTTTTTTGAAATGTCGAAGGAAGAAAATAGAGGTGTTTTTGTTCGAGAGAAAAAAATAATTCGAAAACAAACGATCAACCTCCTCCCCTTTCACCTGCCGCTCCCCGCCACCACCTCAGCCACTCCCTCCAGTCCCCGTCGCTCTTCAGCGTCCTCTCGTTCCCCACCACGACAAGGCCCCTCTTCGCCCTCGTCAGGGCCACGTTGAGCCTCCTCCCGTCGGCCAGGAAACCGACGCTACCTCTGTCGTTCGACCTCACGGCGGAGAAGAGGATGACGGATTTTTCCCGGCCCTGAAAGCCGTCGACCGTCTTGACCTCGATCAGGTCGCTGTCCAGAGCGGCTCTCAGCGCCCTGGCCTGCCCGGCGTAAGGGGTGACGATGCCTATCTCGGAGGGGGGAACGTCGCCCGCGGCGAGCAGCTTCGAGAGGACCGAGAGCACCGCCGCGGCCTCGCCGTCGTTGCGGAAGGTGGTTCCGGTTTGAGGAGAGGAAGAGGAAGATTCTGCATCGCTCTTGCTGCTCCCGAAGCCGCAGCGCTGCTCCGGGGTGTCGCAGGGAACGAAAAGAACGGGGAGAAGAGGAGGAGCAGGAAGAGTCGCAGCAGCCGAGGATGAAGAAGAAGAAGAAGTTTTCTTCCGGCTCCTTCGTGCGTCGAGAGGCCACTCGACGCCTCCCGGGGGCTGCCTCTGCTCCTCGCCCACTCCGTCCCGCAGCCTGCCGCCGTACCACCTCCAGCTGGGGAACTCGGAGAGCGCCGGGTGCATCCGGTACTGCGTGTCGAGCAGGAAAGGGCGGATTGACGACGACGAAGAAGAACCGGTTTCTTCGAAAGCTTCTTCCTCGCCCTCTCCTTCCCCGCTCCTCGACAGGCGCTCGAACAGAGGGACGCCCAGCCCCGCTGCAGAGGCCTCCCTCGACACCACGGTCGGGGGAAGCTGCCTGGGGTCGCCCACCAGCAGCGCCGAGGTGGCCCTGCGCAGGATAAGCGGGATCAGGCTCGAGGGCTCCGTCGCCTGCGTCGCCTCGTCGACTGCGACGAAGGGGAAGCTCGCGAACGACGACGAAGCGAGGGTTTCTTTGCCTCCTCCTCCTCCTCCTCCTCTTTTCCCCCCTCCGTCGCCAAAGGTCTCCTCGTCGCCGGCGCCCACCGTCGTGGCGGCCACGACGTGCGCTTTAGATAGAATAAGTCTCCTGGCTTCCTCCTCGAGCTGTGCCGCCCTCTCTCTCGCCGCCCTCCCCAACGCCCCCGGAGGCTGCGTCGCGGCGGAGGCCCTCGCCGCCGCGGCCGCCTTGCCCGCCGGCGTCGCCGCAGCCAGGGCGGCGAGGGAGAGGTGGCGCACCGCGGGCGAGGCCTTGGCGGGCGGGCCCAGGCGGACGATGCGGAGGGGCGGGGGGCGGCGGTGGTGGTGACGATTTTGGTTCTCGTCGTCTTCGCCGCTGCCGCCGTCGAAATCGCTGTCGTTTCCGTCTCTTCCGCTCCCTCCTCCTCCGCCGCTCTCGCCGCCTCTCTCCTGCAGCTTCAGCAGCGCCAAAATAATGTTGTCTACGGCGACGTTGGACGCGGCGCAGACCAATATAGGGCGAGCAGAAGCGGAAGTGGTCTCTGTGTCGCTGCCGTTTCTACCTCCACCACCTCCACCGCCACCGCCACCTCGACTCCGAAACACCTTGCTCCTCGCCGCGGCGTCGACGAGCGCGGCCAGAGCCCTCGTCTTCCCCGTGCCGGGAGGGCCCTGCCACAGCGTCAGCGTCCTCGTCAGGGCCGCCCTTCCCGCTGCGATCTGCGACTCGTTCAGAGAGTATCGCGGAGACGCGAGCTCGAACAGGCAGGACTTGAGCGCCGCCCTCTGCGCCTCTGATCTTTTTGCGCCGCCGGCCCAGGGAGGGGCCGTCGCCGCGGCCGCCGCCGAGACGCCTGATCGGAGCCCCATCAGCGCCCTGCGCAGCGTCGCCGAGTCCGCGTCGTTCCCCGTGGCGGCGGGAGGGGCCGCGAATGAGTCGAGAGCGGAGAGGCATCTGTCGTGTGCGGTGGTGTTGCCGAAGAGGTCGAGGCGGAACAGGCCCGAAGACGACTGAGAAGGAGAAGAGGTCGAAACTTTGCTCCCTCTTTCCGGGAGCACGTTCCTCGCTGCCCCGGGGGCCAGCGCCACGCGGATCCACTGGCGCGAGTACTCCAGGAGGATGCCTTCCGACCCGCCATGGTTGCTCAGAGCCTCTTCTTCGTCGCCTTCTCCGTCGTCGAGGTCGGAAGAAGAAACGCCGCCTCCGACGGCGGCCTCGTCCCCTCTCGAGAGCAAGACGTTGTCTCCCGGAGCGAACGCGTGGAACGGCAAACCTCTGCCTCCAGGCACGGACAACCTGACAATGACGTCCCCGAAGAGCGCGCCGTCCGGGGCCGGAGATAGGCCGAAGAGCGCGCACCCCTCCGCCATCAGTCGGGCCCGGGGCCAGGTCCTCAGCCTCGCCTGCGTGGCGGCGGCCTCCTCCCGTTGCTCTGCGTCGAGCGCGGCGCCGAAGGCCTGGCGGTGCGCCGCCAGGTAGAGACGGTCCGCGTCCTTGCGGGCGCCGCGGGAGCGGGTCTGGCGAGGCAGGAGCAGCGATGTTGCCGAATGAGAAGAGGGGGATTGGAGGTCGAGCGCCGCGGCGGCGACCTCGAAAGGGACGAGGGCTGCCGCCGCTGCTCCCGGTTCTCCAAAGACCGCTCGCGAGACAGCGAGCGAGAGGTCCCGCTGCGCCCTATCCTCGAGGGACCTGGCCCTGCGCGCGGCCTCTACAGCGTTGGTCGCGGCGCGCGCGTCGGCGGCCTCGAGCAGGTGGGCGGCCGGGCCGTGGTATTTCGATGACGAGGAAGGGGAAGAGGTTCCTCTCCCGCGGCCTCCTCCTCTTCCTCGCCCCCGACCCCGGCCACGGATGGAAGAGGTGCTGCTGCTGCTTCGGCCTCTGCCTCTTCCGCCACCACCTCCTCCACCAAGCCCGCTGCTTCTTCCTCCTCGTGCTCCTCCTCCTCCTCGTACTGATGCCTGTTTTTTTGTTTTTGGAATTGGTGAAAGATTCAGAAAGAGAGTTTTTGGTCGGGGTTGAGAGAGGGGTATCGTCGTCGTCGTTGGTCAAATCGATTGAAAATCGAAAAACCTCTTTTCGAATTCGACACCAAAATCGGTTTCGTGCGGGCAATTCGCGTGACCGATCGACGAGGCGTCAACGCGAGCACCACGAAATCACACGCACCGTGTTGCCCCTGCTGCCGCCAGCAGGGGCGCCGCCGCCTCGCCCAGCGAGAGCGAGCGGGAGCATTGGGTTTTGAGTTTTTTTCGTTTTTGTGTCGTTTTCTCCAACTTTTTTCTTCACTTTTTTCTTCTTCTTCTTTCTTCTATCTTTCATACACGCGGACTCGACCAACTGCAACCATGCCTCTCTCTCGCACGCTCGCGCGCGAGCAATGAGGTGCGTCGAGGGGAGAAGGCTGTCGTCTGATCGGAGTAGCTTGAGAAAGGCGAGAAGCACTTGTTGAGCCTCGATTCTTTCGACAAACCATCAAAAAAACTCAACCTCGACCTTTTTCTTCTACCCCCACCACCTCAAACCCTCAGCCCCGGCCCAGCGACTCCAGCAGCCCGGCAGCTCTCGGCTCTCCTTCTGGGCTCCTTAAACCGCCTGATGCGCCCCCGGACAGGGGCGGGAACATTAAGGAGCTGTAGCATCAGCAGCTGTCCCTCCCCGTCGCTGCCCTTTTCTCCGTCGCCGTCGCTCGTTCGGGTTTCGACGTCGAAATCGACAACGACACTGGCATTCAGCTCTCTCCGGCCTCTTTCGCCTCGCCCAACAAGCAGCTTCTGCTTCGCTGCACGCAGCAGCAGCGCAGAAAGCGTGAGAGACTTCTCGACCCCGCTCTTAAGCGACAGAGGCCACATTTCGAGAATGGGAGCGACCAAGAGAGATGCCACGGGCGGCGCCGTCGATGCCGCCGCCTGCGACGCCGCCGCCGCTTCTTCTCCACCCCCTCCCCCACCTCTCTCCCCGCTCCTCCTCGAAGGGATCACCGAGACACCCTTACCTCCACCTCTCCAAGCCTGGGTCTCCTCGCTGCCTGGAGATGTCAAACATGTCCTCAACCAGCTGAAGGAAGCCGGTGGAGAGGCCTGGCTCGTCGGGGGCTGCGTCCGGGACGTCATGAGCGGCCGCGCGCCGCGCGAGGTCGACGTCTGCACGACCTTGCCCGCCGACGCCGTCGCGCGCGCCTTCCCGGACGCCTCGGGGGCCCACCGCGGCACGGGAGACGCCTTCGGGACCATGTCCGTCCGTCGCGGGTCCGTCGTGCTCGAAGTGACGACCATCCGAACGGAGGGGCGCTACAGCGACGGGCGCAGGCCAGACGCGGTCTCGGTGGCTTCTCGGTTAGTCGACGACTTGGCCCGCAGGGACTTTACGGTCAACGCTGCCGCGATCGACGTCGCCAGGGGGATGCTGCTGGACCCCTTTGGAGGGGCTCTGGACGCCGAAAAGGGTGTGTTAAAATGTGTCGGAGATCCGGCGAGGCGCCTCAAAGACGACGGCCTTCGGGTCTGGCGGGCCTACCGGTTCGCCGACGCCGGCGCGCGGGGCCTCCGCTCGCTCGATGCCGACCTCCTCGCTGCCCTCGAGTCTTCTGAGATCCAGGAGGCGGCGCGCCGCGTCTCCCGGGAGCGCATCTGGGAGGAGCTGGCCAAGATCCTGGTGGGCCAGAACGCCGACAAAGTTTTGGAGCTGATGGCATCGCACGGCGCGCTGGCCGCGGCGGTGCTGCCCCCGGCGAGGCTCAAGTCCTCTTCCGCCGCCGCCGACAGCTCGGGTCATCTTTTGTCCCCGAGCTCGCGCGGCGTCCGCGCGCAGGCGCACCTGCTCCCTGCCTGGAGGAGGTTCCACGAGCGGGCGCGGAGGGCCGGAGGGATCAGCCCGCACACGGGCGTCGGAGTCGTCGGCGGCGGTGGTGAGGGTGGAAGGGCGTCGAGGAGGAGCAAAGCGACGGCGAATGACGGGGAAAACGACGAAAAACCTCAACAGCCCGGCTCGCCCCCTCCGCCGACCCCTGCCCCGCCGCGCTTCGTCCTGGCCCTGGACCTGGAGGCCACCTGCGACGCTCCCAAGTCGCCTCAACCACAGGAGGTGATCGAAGTCGGCGCCGTGCTGCTGGACGGCCGGAGAGGGTGCCGCCCGGCCGAGACGCCTCTGGCGGAGTTCCACTCGCACGTCAGGCCGACGATCAGACCCAAATTATCCGATTTCTGCGTGGACTTCACGGGCGTGACGCAGGAGCAGGTCGACATGGCCCCGACGCTGGACGAGGTCCTGGTCAAGATGGGCGCGTGGCTGGTGGAGCAGGGCGCTCTGCGGTCCGCGATCGACGACGGCGCTGTCGATGACGACGACGACGATGATGAAAGCGAGGAAGTTGATCTTTCTCCGTCTTCTTCGACTGCTCGCCGGAGGCTTCTGACGGTCACCGTGGGCGACTGGGACCTGCTGACGCTCGTGCCCAGGCAGCTGGAAGCGATGAACAGTGCTGCTGCGAGTGCGAGTGCGGAAAAGAAGAACAAGGAGGAAGGAGAAGACGGCGAAGAAGAAAAAACCTCAACGATCTTATCGCCCCCTCCGTGGCTCCGCGCCTGGTGCGACGTCCAGGTGCTCTACCGCGAGCACTACCTCCGCCCTCGCTGCGGCCTCCTGCAGATGCTCTGCGACCTGGGCCTGCCGCTCGAGGGGAGGCCGCACGCCGCGCTGGCGGACGCGAGGGCTCTGGCCTCGCTGCTGGCGCGGGCGGTCGGCGGCGACGGCGCCGCCGCCGAGGTGACGAGGAGCCTGGACGGCGGCGTGAGCGCCTACGGCGGCGACGCGCCGGACATGGCCGTGGCACGGCTGGCGCTGCTTTTGGCGCCGGAGAGCAGTGGGGGTGGTGAAAGCTCGACCTCGAGTTCGAGTTCTTCTGCTACAGCCGAGGCCGCTGCCGTCGCCGCGGCCAAGGCCCTCAAGCTCGGTCGCCACGAGACGCGGCGGGTGGGCAAGGCCGCCGCCGCCCTGGGCAGGCTGCCCAACGCTACCTCCGGCAGCGACCCGGGGGCCATGCGCCTGTTCCGCGCCGCGATGGGCAACCAGCTGTCGCTGCAGCTGCTGCTCGAGGCCACGCTGGCTGAGACCGACGCGGAGGGGAGCGGCGACGAAGGAAAAGCTCCTTCTTCTTGCTCCGGCGCCGCGTCCCGCATCGACGCCTTCATCGACGAGTGGCGTCGCCTTCCCCCCCTGGCCGGCGGGCCCGCGCCCCTGCTGGACGGCGCCGCCCTGATGAGCGCGACGGGCCTGAAACCCGGGGGAAGGCTCGGGAGGCTCAAAGAGTGGCTGTGGAGGCTGCAGATCGAGCGGGACCTCAGCAGCGTCGAGGAAGTCAGAGCGCTGCTGGAGGACGAGCTGCCTTGGAGGGAAGGGGAGGGCGAGAGGGAGGTCGGCGGGGTGATGGTGGGGTCGGATTTCAACAGTTGGCCGCGGCTGGAGTGGTAGAATGATGGAGGGAGGAGTTTGTTACAACGAAAAATGGAAACTTGATTTTTTTTCCATCTCATTTTTCCTTTTCTTTCCCCTCTCCTTCCTCCTCATCAAGAATCAAAGTCAGGGTCGTAGCCTGGGTCCGAGGGCAACAGCTTGGCAGGCTCGGAGAAGACGACGGGAGTTTCCTCTTTGGCGTTTTGCTGCTCTTCGCCGTCGCCGTCGTTTTCGCCGTCGTTTTCGTCGTCGTCGCCCTCGTCCGTCTTTCGGCTTTCGAAGACGCCGACAGCCCCGAAGGTCCCGACGTTGACGACCAGCTCTTCTTCGTCGCTCCCAGACGAAGGCAGCGTCACCCCGAGCCCGCGCAGGTACGCCGCCGCGTCCCTGCCGGCGAGCAGCGTGCCGCACTCGAACGAGACGCGAGGGGGGCGGATGCCGCGCGGCGGGGCGAGAACAGAAGGAGAAGAAGAAGAGGTTGCGTCGTTTCCTCCGCCCTTTGCTCCTCCTCCTCCCCCCTGCCGCGCCGCGACCGCCTGCAGCAGCCTCCGCGCGCTCTGCCCGCGAGGGTCCGGCGCCGGCGCCTCGACGGTGGCCGCGTCTCCCCCGGAGGCCAGGGCGAGCACCACGGCGCAGGGTTTGCTCCTTGCTGTCGTTCCTCGGCCTCTCCTCCTCGCTCCACCGCCCCCTTCCATGAAGAGCGCTAGGGCAAGCATCCTGTCCCCCGCCGCGAACGAGCACGCGTCCGCCGGCGGGACGTCGACCCCGAGGTCCCCGGAGGAGGACGGGTCGATCTCGAGGCCCGAGACGCCGATCGCGGTCATGGACCCGGCGTCGACGAAGTGACCCGAGACGGCGCGCAGCAGGGGCTGGTTGGAGGAAGAGGGAGAGGAAGAAGGGGAGAAGAAGGCGAGGTAGCCCCGGCCGGAGAGGGTTTTTGGCGGTTCTTTTTTGTCTTCGGCGTCTCCTTCTGCTTCCAATTCCTCCTCCCAGGCGCTGTCGAAGTCGTCGGGCTGCTGTTGTTTCGGGGCGAGCGGAGGTGGAGCGACAACGAAGGAAGTCGGGGTCGGCAAGGTCGCCTTCGTCAAGGACGCATCGACATCGACATCACCTTCTCCGCATTCGCCTTCTTCCTCGTTCTTCCTCTTCTTCTTCCGCGTGGTGGTGCGCCACGGGCCCACGACGAACGGCGCCGTGCGGACGTGGTTGGCGGCGTCCGTGCGGGGCATCGCGTGAGGGAGAAAGGAGAAGGAAACGAGATCGATTTGTGATGCCATCATGGGCGAGAAGGCGAGGGTCGACGAAACCACTTCTTTCTTTCTCTTCTCTTTCTCCTCGCGTTCCTCTTCCTCGCTCCCTCATCTCACCACATGCTAGGCAGAGCCATGGCCTCCCCCGACGCAGCCAGGATTGCCTCGGCGCTCTCTGACGTCGCGTCGAGGGTCGCCGCTGCGGCCGCTGCCTCGGCGTCGTCGGCGGCGTCGCCATCGTCATTGCCTCTCTCCGCTTCCGCTGCCGCTCGCCTGCCTCGCCTGGTGGCCGTCTCCAAGACCAAGCCGGTCGAGGCCCTGCAGGCGGCTTACGAGGCTGGCCACAGGGACTTTGGGGAGAACTACGTGCAGGTGAGAAACGAGGAGAAAGGGTGGAATTTGATTGATTGATCGATTGTTTCGATCTCAGTTTTCGTCCGTCGTGGCCTTTCTTTTCCTTCTTATTTCTTTCGACCCGGACAAAAAAAAAATCTCCCTCCCTCCCTCCCACAGGAGATCCTCGACAAGGCCCCTGCCCTGCCCTCCGACATCCGCTGGCGCTTCATCGGCCACCTGCAGTCCAACAAGGCAGCCGCTCTGGTGAAAGGGGTGCCGGGCTTGCAGTGCGTAGAGACCGTCGACTCGATCAAGCTCGCGACAAAGCTCGACGCCGCCGTCTCTTCTGCAGCAGCAGCTGAAGCAACCACCGCTGCTGCCGCTTCTGCTTCTCCTCGCACGGTCCCGCTACCGGTGTTCGTCCAGGTCAACACCTCGGGTGAGGAGTCCAAGCACGGCGTCGAGCCCTCGGCCGCGGCGCCGCTGGCCCTCGAGATCAAGCAGCGGTGCACGAATTTGAAGGTGGCGGGACTGATGACGATCGGCCAGCCCGACTACTCTTCGAGACCCGAAAACTTTGTCTGCCTCTCCAACGTGAGATCGGAGGTCGCCAAGGTTTTGGGCTGCGAGCCGGCGGAGCTGGAGCTGAGCATGGGGATGAGCGGCGACTTCGAGGCGGCGATCCAGATGGGTTCCACAAACGTCAGGGTGGGTTCGACGATCTTCGGCGCGCGGAACTACGGGTGAGATGTTATTTTTTTCTTCTTCTGCTCCTTTCTTCGCCCCCTCGCGACTGGTTTTCGCGGGCTCTTTTTGTAAAAAACGACAACATACATTGATAGACACACTTCGAAGGTAGCTCTTTTGCTTTTGAACTTCTACACGAGGGGAAAAAAAACGCATCACTTCGCCCCCTTTTCGATCTTGATGTCGTCCCACCCCCGCACCCACTTGGCGCCCTTCTTGCTCGTCGCCTCCGAGGGCCTGTGCCTGCGCAGCCTCCCGGCTACGTCCTCCGCGATCGACCGGAACGCGGCGTTCCGAGCGACGCCGGGGGGCGGCTCGAGCTGGCCCGTCAGCCAGGCGAAGAGGTCGGGGTTCTCGAGCGCGAGCAGCTCCCCGAGGGCGGCCCTCCCCTCCGCGTCGAGCGAGGAGGCGTTCCGCGAAGCCCAGTCCCCGAGCAGGAGGTCGAGCTCGAGGAAGCCGCGCTGCTTGGAGCGGTAGAGGAGCGCGTTGATGTGGGCGGCTTGGTCCGGGGTGGTGGTGGAAGAAGGAGTGGAGGAGGTCGAAGAAGAGGTCGAGGAAGAGGTCGAGGTCGACGAAAATGACGACGACGAAAACGATGACGCTCCCATCGATCGCGGCGCCAGCGGCTTAGTCAAGCCGTTCCAGGAAGAAAAAACCCCTGCTGCTGTATCCGACGATGCCGATGCCGACATCCATGCGGGCTCATTGGGGATACGGAAGGAGCGGAGGGCGCGGCGCGCGAGGGAAAGAAGGAGGAGGGGCGTCGTCGTGGAGCGGGGCATTGGTTCTGATTAATCGAAAAGGGGGGCGAATAATTACGATTCTTCTGCTATGTTTTTGGGGATGGGGACGCGTTGGGGCGAGGCAGCGTATCAAGATGAGTGCGCTTGAGGTGGGGGATGAAACGCGGAATCGAGGAGGAGGACCAGCGAAGGGAGGATGGAGAGAGAGAAAAAATGTGACCGCGTTTTCGACGTTGAAAATTCCCTTCTCTCTCTCAACTCTCTCTCTTTCGTGCGCGCTCTCTCTCTCTCCCACCCACCTCCCACCGCCCGCTCCCGAAAGTAGCAAAAGCGAAGCAAAAAACGCAAAAAAAAAACTAACGTTGCATGGGGTCGAACCATGGACCTCCGGGTTATGAGCCCGGCGCTCTAGCCGCTGAGCCACAACGTTTCTCGTTTTTGGAACTCGAGCCCCTGTTTGGGGAGCTCGCGAACTTTTTCATTCCCAAAATTGAATTAACGTGGTTATATAAAAAGCAGGGATTGCGGGGGCAAGGAGAGAAAGAGAAAGCGCCTACAAAAAAAACTCTCTCTTTCTCTCTTTCCCTCTTCTCTTCCCCTCTTCCCCTCCTCACCCTTCACCCCTCCTCCCACTCCTCCTCCTCACTCCTCCGCGCCAACCTCCGGACAGCTGCAGAACACCGCGTCGACGTCCGTCACCTCCAGCAGCCTCTGGTACAGCTTCTCGTTCGCCTCGAAGTCCTCCGACTCGGGCTCGAGCTCGACGGGCGTTTTGGAGATCCACTCGAGGCCGGACTCGTCCGCCGCGACGGGGAAGCCCGCGGCAACGAGCGCATCTCGAACCGTTCCGAACTGGTCGACGGCGGTGATGACGCGCCATCGCCCGGGACCGGAAGGGAGGGCGTCGTCCGCGCCCGCCTCGGCGGCGGCTTCGAGAACCGAATCCTCGTCCAACGTCCTCCCTCCCTCCTCGCCGCCTCCCCCCTCCGCGTCCAACGCCACCACCCCGGCTCTCTCAAATCCAAACTTCACGGACCCGCCGTCGGCGACCTTCCCTCCACCGCCTTTAATCGCCGTCTTGACTTCTGCGGCCGTCCGATTCACGTTATCGGTCAGCGCCTCTACAATAAAACTCGTCTTGCCTCCGGGGCCGTAAGCCTCGTAGAGAGTCTCGCTGAAATCGGCCCCGCCGGCCTTTTCTCCGGCCTTCTTGATATTGCGGTCGATGATTTCTTTGGGTAAGGCAGCGGCCTTGGCGGCAGCCATCGCGTCCCGCAGCTTCGGGTTGGCGACGGGGTCGGTACCCCCTTGCCTGGCACTCGCCAGGATCAGCTTGCCCAGCTTGCCGAAGAGTTTTGCCTTTTTCAGGTCCTGGGCCCCTTTGCGGGTGGCGATCTTGGCCGAGCGGCGGCCCATGCAGGTGATGGTGGAGGAGTGGAAGTGGTGGTGGCAGGAGGTTGAGGTTGTAGAGGTCGGCCTCGAACTCGACGACTGCAAAGAAATCAGCTCGGCGGTCGCATTGGTCCGCAGCAGTTTCGCCGCCGCGCTCTTGAGAGACAAGCCGGCACTGCAGCTGGCTCCTCGATGCAGCGACGCTATCGCCCTGCGAGGCGCGGCCAGCGGCGACGACGCGCGGAAGAGCACGAGCATCGGCGGCAAAGGTTTTTTTACTAGAGCCGTCGATGAAGTTTTTTTTTTTGAGAGTGCCGTCAATCGCTCTCCACTTTTTTCTTCTTTTCTTTTTGTTTCTGTTTTCCTCTTTTCTCTTTCCCACCTTCCCTTTGTCACCATGGCTCGCATGGGCCGCGTGGGCGGCAAGGGCAAGGGCAAGGGCAAGTACGTGGTCGTGCACCACGACCGCAGCGATGACGGCTCGGGCGATGAGGACGAGCGAGGAGGCGGAGGCGGAGAGGAAGAGCAGCCCGCCGGCGGCGACCGCTACCCGAGCGAGGAGAACGAGGCGGGCGCTGGTGCTGCTGCGCCTGCTGCTGACGCCGACGCTGGAGCCGACGCCGACGCTGAAGCAGCAGCGGGCACGAGCGCGCCCGCAGCAGAGGTAAGCGGAGAGAGAGAGAGAGAGGGTGAGAGAGAAAGGAAATAAAAAAGGCAGTGGCGTCGATCTCTCGCTTCTTTGCCGTCGAAAAGAAGAGGGACGAATGCAGCTCGCGTTTCTCGCTCGTGCCCCTGTGCGGTCGCTTGCTTCCAGCGCGAGCACAGAGGAGACCACTGTTTCTTACCCGTGAGATGCAGATCGGGCACGAAACGAATGGGTCGGCGCTGCTCTCTCCAGGCGACGACGGCGTAAAAAGACGCATCATCGTGAACGCCTTTTTTGCCGTTTTTTTTCTTCTTCGTTTCAATCTCTTCTCACCTTTGCTCCCTCTCTTTCTCTCTCTCTCCCTCCAACTCCAACTCCTCCTCCCTTCCACCAGGAACAAAACGCTGCCGCCATCTTCGACGACGACGAAGACGACGACGACTCCGACGCTGTTAGCAGCGAGGTGAGCAGCGACTCCGAAGAAGACGACGACGACGACGACGACGAAGACGAAGACAACGCTGCTGCTGCTTCCAAAAAGGGGAAGGCCCCCGCTCCATCCAAGCGCAAGAAGCCCTCCGGCGGCAACTCCGAGAAGCCCCAGAAGCGTTCCCGCTTCATCGACGACATCGCCGAGGCCGCCGACGACGGCGAAGAGGACGACGACGAGGACGAGGACGGCGGCGTCGGGGGGCTGATCGCCGACGACGACGCCGAGGCCGCCGAGGCCGAGGCCGACGCCGGGGCCGCGGCCGCGAGGGCGCAGGCCCGCGCTCTCAAGCAGCGCGACGATGCGCTGACCGCCGAGCAGCTCGAGCAGATGGTGCGCGAGAGGTACGGCAGCGGCAGGAGGGCCGGAGGAGCAGGAGACTCTGACGACGATGGCGACGGAGGAGAGCGCGACCACCTGATGCGCCGCGCCGCGGCAGGCGTCGGCGGCCCCGCCGCCCAGCAGGCGCGCCTCCCGACCCACGAGGACCCGAAGCTCTGGCTCCTGGAGTCCCGTGGGGGCCAGGAGCGCGAGGCGGTGATGAACCTGCTGCAGAAGATGGTCGACTGCCAGGAGCGAAAGCTCCCTCCGCTGGGCGTCACGGCCGCGTTCGCGCAAGACCACCTCAAGGGCTATTTCTACGTCGAGGCCCACAAGGAGGCGCATGTCCTCGAAGCCGTCCGCGGCATGCGCGCCGTGCTTTTCTCCAAGAAACCGAAACTCGTGCCCCTGCGGGAGATGACGGACGCGCTGGCTGCGGCCCGACCGGCGGCGAGCCCGCTGCAGGAAGGAGGGTGGGCCCGGGTTCGCGCCGGTGCTTACAAGGGCGACCTGTGCAGGATCGCCGAGGTCGAGCCGTCGTCGGGGCGGATCAAGGTGAGGTTGGTCCCGCGCCTGGACTACGCAGCGCTATTCGCCCGCCAGAGCGGGAACGCGCCGCCGGCTGGCCGCTTCGGCCGCGGCGGCGGCGACGGCAACAGCAGCAGCAAGATGAGGCCGCCGCCGCGCGCCTTTTCGCACGTCGAGGCGAGGCAGCATAACCTCCTGGTCCAGAGGAAGAACAGCATGAAGAGCGCCTCCGGGTCCGAGTATTTGCTGGAGGGTCTGGGCCCCTTCATCGACGGCTACCTCGTCAAGGACGTGTCGGCCCGCGGGCTGGTGCCCGTGAGCGGGGTGCCGCCTCTGGATGAGGTGCAGAAGTTTGTGGCGGTCGGGCAGGCCGCGGCCGACGCCGCCGCAGCCGAGGAGGACGAGTATGAAGACGACGAGGAGGAAGACGAGGAGGGAGGGAGCGACAAAGCGGACAGGCAGCAGAGGCAGAGGCGCGTTGCTGCCTCTGCCGCGAAGGAGCTGGCTGCTTTGCTCAACGACGGGAACGGGAACGCAGGGAACGGAAACGGAGAAGGAGGAAACGGCGCTGCAAACGCCGCCGCGGCCAACGCTTTCGTGAAAGGAGACAAGGTCGAAGTCACCGAGGGCGACCTCCAGGGCCTCTTCGGCCGCGTCCTCGGCACCGCCCCGGACGGCCTCCGCGTCCTCGTCAAGCCCGTGGGCGAGTTCGACGACATCGAGCCGCAGCCCATCGAGCCTTCTGCTTTAAAAAAGAGGTTTGAGGCCGGAGACCACGTCAAGGTGCTGCGCGGCGCGGCGGCAGGGACGACGGGCCTCGTTGTTCGCGTCGAGGACAACATCCTGGTCTTCCTCTCCGACGCCGGGCGGGAAGAGGTGAAGGTGTTCGTCGCCGACGTCGCCGAGTCCGCCGAGGTCGCGTCGGGCCTCGACGCCTGCGGCGAGTGGGAGCTGCACGACTTTGTGGCGCTCGACGGCGCGACCGTCGGCGTGATCGTCGGCCTCGACGCGCGTGCGGTGCGCGTCTTGACAAACGCCCCCGGGACGGCGGCCGGAGAGCCCGACGTGCGTTCTTGCAGGTCCGCCGACCTCAAGCGCAAGCTGAACGCGAGGCAAGGGTCGTTGACCAGCGACAAGCGCGGCGCCGCGGTCTCTGCCGGCGATCTTATTACCTTGGATTTCGAGGGCGACCGCGGCGGCGCGGGCTCGTCGGCGGCCGCGGCGCGCTACTCGGGGAAATCGGCGACGGTGAAGCTGGTCCATAGGCAGCACCTTTTCGTGCACTGCCGCGAGGTCGCCGAGAACGGCGGGTTCCTCTGCGTGCGCGGGAGGCAGGTGGTGCTCAAGAGCGGGGCTGGGATTGGCGGCGGAGATGGAGGTGGAGGAGGTCACGCGCCGGCACCGTTCGAGCGAGGAGGGATGCACCTGCCGCTCAAGTCGCCGGCGCCGCACCGATTCGGCGGCGGCGGCGGCTTCAACGCCCCTCGCCCCGACGTGCTCTCCTCCCCAGCGCCACACCAGTTCGGCGCAGGCTCTGCCGGCCCCGGCTTCGCGCCTCGATCCGCCGCCGCTCCGACGATGGGAGGCGCCGGCGGCCTCGCCAACTCTGCCGGGGGCGCCGGAGGAGGCCGAGGAGGCCGAGGTGGAGGCGGCCACTCCTCGCTCGTCGGCCGCAGGATCACGGTCGCCAAGGGCCACCTACGCGGCTACGTGGGGCGAGTGCTCAGCGTGACCGAGACGCACGCGAGGCTCGAGATGGAGGCGACGACCAGAACGGTGACGGTGGCCCTGACGGCGCTGCGGCCGGAGGACGTCGGCACGCTGACGACAGGCTCTGCTGCGGTTCCCCAAGCAGGAGCAGCAGGAGCTGGCGCCGGCTTCCCCGCCGGCCTGGAGCCCGGCCGCACGCCCCTGCACCAGCCTGCCGGCGGGGCCACCCCGATCTGGGGCGCCGGCGGCGGCGCGATGATGGGCGGCGCGACGCCGATGCACTCTTCGAGCTACGGAGGAGCGGCCGGCGGAGCTACGCCCGGCGGCGCGTGGGGCAACGCTGCTGCTGCCTCTGGCGCGCGATCTCCCGCGTGGGGAGGGCCCATGACGGGCGCGACGCCGCAGGAGCCGACGCCGCTCATGCAGCAGCAGACTCCGGGGGGCGGAGGGTGGGGCGCGACGCCCTACGGGGCCGGAGGAGGTGTTGGAGGTGGAGGAGCACACGCGACGGCGCCGACGCCCGTCGGCGGCGCGTGGGGTCAAGCAGCAGGAGCTGCCGTCCCTCCTCCTCCTCCTTCCGACGCTCCTCCTGCTCCCCCCCAGGCCGATCCCTCGTCTTCGTCTGCCATCAACTACGAGTCCTGGGTCGGCGGCGTCGTCGTCCTGCCCGGCGGCGGGCTCGGCGTCGTCACGCAGGCCGGAGGAGCGGGAGGCGCGTCGCTCGCCGTCGTCGACGCCGTGCGTTTTACGGACGAGAGTGACCCCAACTACAACGACGGCCGCGTCTCGCTTGCCCCCGGAGCCTCCGCCGCTTCTTCTCGGTGGGTCGCCGCCGAAGATGTTACCTTGGCTCGCCCGGTCAAGGGCGACTTGGTGACGATCCTGCGCGGGCCTCACGCCGGAGAGGGTGCGACGCTCATCGGCCTACACGCCAACGACGGGATCGTGAGGACCGACGGCGGCGGCGAGGTGACCGTGGTCGACGTCTCGTGCCTTGCAATCCGCGTGGCGTTTTGAGAGAGTGTTTTTTGTTTTTCTGCTTTTTCTTTGTTTTGTGTTGGGGAGAGGAAGAGAAGAGAGAGAAAAGAAAGAGAAAGCAGCAGTGGGAGAAAGAGAGAGAACAAAAAAAGAGGGGAAAAAAACACAGAAACAACACCTTTTCTTGCAAATGATTTTTCCATCTTCTTGCTTTTTTCCTCAACAAAAAAGAACACAAATCAAAAAAATCATTTTTTTTCTCCTCAATTGTGGTCCGCGTGCACGTAGTCGACGAAGACGAATCTCTGCGCGGCCGTGCGGAGCAGGGCGAACGCGACGGCCGCGACCCCGGCGACGGCCAGCGCCGGCGCGACGGAAGGGGGAGCGGCGGCGACGGCCGAGAGCGCTCTAGATTTCAGAGAAGAGGAAGCCGCCGAAGAAGCCGAAGCAGAAGACGCGGCGACGGCCCCCCCACCGCTCATCGCGACCGCAGCGGCGACGGCCCCGATCGCCCACGCCAGCGACGCGCCGCAAAGCGCTGCCGCGGCGTTTCGCAGGAGCGAGAAAAGGTCAAAAGTCCGCATGCAGTCTGGGCAGTGCTTCGTGTGGCTCTCCCACCGCTCGAGGGCCGCGTGCCTCGTCGGCGGAGGGGCCTGCGCGCTTCCCGGGGCCCAGGGGATGCCGCCGTTCCTGAGAGAGAGAGAGAGAGAGAGAGAGAGAGAGAGAGAGAGAGAGAGAGAGAGAGAGAGAGAGAGAGAGAGAGAG
>Ga0210003_1001643_pt1 | contig 19473 bp, 17 predicted proteins | sample LantaG_FD_182804 | JGI IMG/M metagenome (GOLD analysis project Ga0210003, IMG submission 182804) | Deep subsurface microbial communities from Baltic Sea to uncover new lineages of life (NeLLi) - Landsort_02402 metaG (SPAdes) (version 2) | ecosystem: Environmental > Aquatic > Marine > Oceanic >...
TGCCACTGGCTCGACCGGTGCCACTGGCTCGACGGGTGCGACCGGATCCACGGGTGCCACTGGATCGACCGGTGCCACTGGATCGACTGGTGCGACCGGATCGACGGGCGCGACTGGCTCGACCGGTGCCTCTGGATCGACTGGTGCGACCGGATCCACGGGCGCGACTGGCTCTACCGGTGCCACTGGCTCGACGGGCGCAACCGGATCCACGGGCGCCACTGGCTCCACTGGTGGCACTGGTTCGACCGGTAGCACTGGTACGACCGGTGCGATCGGGCCCAACTCCCTGCTTCCCCTGATCAGCGCTCGCTACGGCGGCATGTGCGCCATCCAGGACCCCGGATGCTACCTCTGCCTCACGGCCTACGACCCAGCTGCCGGTTGCGCAGAGTGCGCTCCGGGCTTCAAGCTGGCCACGAAGCCGCTCAACGGCCGCTGGGCAGCTCTGGCAAACAGCTTCACCGTGCCCTACTGCGTCGGGTCCGTGCTTAAGAGCGCTGCTGAGAATGAGGTGGTGAACACCCTCGGACAGCTGCAGCCGGCTGTCAATGCGGTCTCCGAGGCCAAGCTGAACGCTCTCCGCAACTTAGCCAAAGAGTTGAACTCGACGTTGTCCGTCGCGAGGACGACGTTGCGTGGACTGTGAGATGCCGTAACCGGACACGTTGTCTGCTCCAAGTCCAACGTTTTTTCTCGTTTCAAGCCCAACTTTACCTCGATGTGTTCCAGCATGCTGCCCCTCGTCTGCTGCGTGCATAGTGTGTCTATGAATCGTGCGTGCGCAGGAGCGATATATGATCGTGGGAGTGAAGGTGTCTGGAGGACATTAAGTCTTTTACATGCCGACTGTTGTTTTCTCGTTTTCCCTCTTTTTTATTTTCTCGAAAGGCTTTTCGTTTACGCCATGATCTGTCGGCGAGGCATGGACGACACGAAGGTTATCGAAGAAACGAGAACCAGCCTCAATCCATGGACGGACGACGTTTATGTCCGACTAGAACAGCGGAAATGCTTACTACCTATACTGGCATTCTGACCTGTCCTTTATAGGGAGCGGAATGTGAGAAGGAAGATTGCTCAGGGAGGGGCCTTGTCGGCGTGTTGTTTCGCTCCGAGGGGTCTTGCCAGCTTTATTCATGTTCCGCATTTTCTCTGCAGAGAATATCGTGTGCATAAACTTTTTTTCTACAAAAGATCCATTGAAAGAAGTGAGGTGGAAAAAAAAGCGACTAGCGCGGTTCATGCAGCCTTCTCACCTGTCGATGCACACAAAAATGTAAGTAACAAATCGTGCAGAGGAATCGCTTCGTTGCCCAATCAGAGAACGACATATTATTGATTTTTCAATGAACATCTTCCTTCAAGTAGCGCAATTCTTTCTCAAATTTCTGCGTGCATCCAATCTTTCTACAAAGCGCATGACACTCTGATCGTGAATTAAAACAACGGGCTCACTTTGAATAGTCTTTTTCAGTCAATCTTCTTCCGCCCCAGCAGCAGCGGACAAATCGCTCTCGATCTTCTTCCTCAATTTCCCGTACCACTCGACATTCGACGCATGGGGCTCTTGTCCAACGAAACGAGAAGCAAGCGCGTCGTTGGCAAGTTTCCCCTGCCGGAACACGCCGGCCGAAAGCTCCGCCAGAAAGTAGCCGTGCACCACCAGCTGGAGCGATGCGTCGCGTTCGTAAACTTGCGAAGAAATGAAAAGCGTGCTGTGACTCGGATAAGGGAGCGCCGCGGCGTGCAGCTCTCAGGTGCTCTCAGGACCTCATCCGCGACTCGCTGAGAGTTTCCGAAGAGAAAAAGGCAGCCATTGACTCTCTGGTTAACGACCTGTCGGGCGAGGAACAGAAATGACAAAGGAAGAAACTCTCATTCGCAGGCGAGAACATGGTGCGACTTTTCTTTTTGGTCCTTGAGAAACCAGGAGTTTTCAAAACGCTTTACTTTCTCGACAGCCTTGTCCGTCCTCTCTCAAACCTAATGTTTCTCAAAACCCCTTGTCACCAAAATCTAGCAAATAACCAGGTTTACACAGTAACGCTCTGAAGATGTTGTCTTGCTGCAAGAGGAGGAGGCGTCGGGTCTCGTTTCGGGCACTGTCCATAAAGAAGCCCCAAATTCGACCGTGCAGTATACTTTATTTGTCGACGCTCTCTCCGTCTAACACTGCGGAAATAACGGTCATGAAAGTAACGGTCGATAACCCGCGCTGCTCATCTCTCCGAAAAACTCTTTCAGAGGCCAATGAGGATGGTCGGACGCGCTGACTAGGCTGCTGAAGCAACATGGAAGTGAAGAGCAACATTTCATCCATGAACTTTTCATTCACCACTTCAAACTCATACCATCGTCAACATCCATTATGGAAAAAAGGCACAAGCGTGGCTGCTGCAGCAGCAGCCGATTCTCCTCTCTACCATGCAAAAGCATGTAAATACCCAAACTCGTGCAGGGGAAAAGCTTTGTTGTCCAACTTTCGAATCGAAAAGAGAAAAGTCATCGCGGTACCAGTAGATAGCTTGTTGTGTTCTCAATCATTAAGGACTATTATCTCAATCTGATCATCGTCACCATCATCGCCATCATCACCAACAAAATCCCGCAGGGAGAGAAGTCTTAGCCTGGTGGAAAATAGTCACATTTTGAAAATATGCTGCTCGCTCAAAAAACGTACTGGAAAAAACATCGATTCAGAAAAAACTTGAGTTTTTTACTCGTTTATTTTAAAGCACTTTTCCACCTCGGAATCGACGCCAGGATTGCTTTATGCGACGTCGAAACATGGTCGCGTGGCGTTTTCAGATAAAAAGGGCCCAAATCATGGAAGAAAAAGGCGCGAAATCGCTTTAAAAAAAAGCGCCGTCGTCGTTCTTCTCGCTCGCGACGGCAGCCCGGCCTGAAAAGAACGACGTGTTGAACAGCTCTTATTGCTTACCCAATCGCCACGGCTTTGTTGACATACTTTTGAATCATCATCTCTTGGCCTTGGTTTGACGTCACAGCACGTTTTTCTCTTTGAAAGACGCCAAGCCTCTCCACTACCAAAAGCAATGGCTCTCGATGCCCTTGCATGCACAGCGCTGGGAAAAACAGTAAAATCTCCGCTCGTCACCTGAGAGCAAGCATGAAAGCAAATGTTAAAAACCAAAGGGAGGAAGAGATTCTCGTTCAGAATGTTTAAAATCATCAACGTGCTTGGAGAGAAAAAAGAGACCGAAGCAGCTAAAAAAAGAGACCGAAGCAGCAAAAAAAAGAGACCGAAGCAGCCCAAAAAAGACACCGTGGCGGCTCAGCACGTGCGCCGCCACGGCCTCTGTCGTGAGCCGGTTCCTTGTAAACTCCAAGATCGCGTTGACGGCCGTGGCGTAGAGAGGCAGGTTGATTTTCTCGAGGTCGTTAGAGAGAGAACGAGAACGAGCGTATGTGCTTCAGTATGGGCTTGTGCTCATATGCATGTGGCGTTGCTGAGGTCTCGCGCTCTGGATTTTTAGAGAAACATAGCGTGCTGCTCTGCGAGGCGGATGCGCAGGGCGTGCTGGGTCGCGTGCGGTGCAGGACTGAGGGAGTCAGGTGGGTCGATGTTCCCGCCGCTGGAGAGCCCTCCTGCCGTCCTCACAACGGCCTCTAAGGGCCCGGTGGTCGTGGCCAGCTTCGTGAGCTCGACGGTGAGGGACGTGGGGGTCGCGGCCGTCACGGTACCCATGGCGCCGCTGCTCAAGATGATGGCGTTGGCCGACGGAATGGAAGCATCAAAGCCGTTACCGTTGACCATGAGAGTGGTCTCATTTATCAAGAGGAGTGCTGCGTTTGCGTTTATGAAAAGGGTGCCGGTATTGTCATCTTCGTGGCGCAGCTCGCATCATCTCCCTTAAGAAGCGACCAAGCACGTAGCTGTCTGGAGATGAAGTTGCTGCAGCAGGTGTTTAGCGGCTGTTGAGTGGGTTCGATGGCCTGTTTTTTGTGGTAGGAGAAAACAAGCTCTTGGGACGAAAGTTGACCGGGAAGCATCCGCGTCTCTCTCGATGCTCTGCTCTTTCTCCCGTAGAAGGAAGAGGAAGAGGTAGTTGAAAGAGAGATTGACCTTTTGCTGTCGCATCACCTTCCCGGTCAGGTCTCGACTCACCAGCGCGACGCATGCAAAAAAGGCGAGCAGTAAAAGCACTGAGGCCGAGGTTGCTGCGGAGCACAGACGAGTCATCGTCTGGCTTTTCACGGCGAAGGACGGGAGAGATCGTCGAATACTGGAGAACGCACGATGGGCACCTTATCTCGACCTTTCGAAATATATAATTTTGTGCGATACGACGATCGAAAATGTTGAATTTAATGAACGAAAAAAAATATTGTAACATCCTGCTCAACTTTGCTTCTCGGCAAAAAAAGATCAGGGAAAACGAAAGTACGCATCTTCTCTTTTCCTAACATTGTAAGCGATTGCAAATTCCGCTCTCGAGAGAAAATATGCAACGGAGAACTCGCTCCTGTTACTGCTCTTCTTTTTTTCACTCCTTACGAAAGAGCTTCTTCTTTGAAAGAACCACTCTCCGTCTTGTTGTGCACACTTCGAGCCATGGCCAGAGCATGTTTTCTTTGATCTCAGGGACAAAGAACGGCGCACATCTGCCTCGAAGGCCAAGTTGACAAGAAAGAGCACCCCGAAGCGCACGTTCTCCCTATCGTGTCATCCCCTAGTACGTAAAAAAAACTGGCGGAAGCCAGAAGTATAATGGTTGCGAGAAGAAAAGGTAAAAAAAGCAAGTTCTTTACGTCCCCCGTCGTCGGCAATAATGTGCATCGCAGGTTGGAACGGAACTGCCTCAAAAAGTAGGGCAAAAAAATTGAACTGGCACAGGCATTTTCCGGATTGATCTGCCAAAATATTCCCCTTGTTATTGCCGACATACAAGAAAAGTTGAGTATTTCGTCGCGATAAAGCATCTCCAAAAATAATCAAAGATCACAAAAGAAATATCTGGGAGTACACTGTCACTGTCGCGGCGCAAGCCTCGGCACAAGAAGTGCCCAGTACAGTACATGCTTACTTCTGCTCTCGTTCTGTTGTCTCATTACCCAGTGCTCTTATCGGCCTGTTTCAAAAGCCGCGACGTTCATCATCGCAGAGAAAAAGTAGGACTGCTTGCTACCGCAAATGAAGAGTATCGTAGCTTCATTGATAGCGTTTAGCACCTTCTTCTTTCTTGCATTTTATGAGCATGGTGGAGTTTTCTGTCGCCGTCATGGTCACAGACGCACGCGTCCCAAGCAGCGTCAATCTCAAAAGTTTGACGAACTTTCCCTAATCACGCACCATGCTAGACTTCCAAGCTTGGCGGAAAATTGCAAAGACAGACCCGCGGCATTCTCTTTCGGATTGATGGAGCTGGGGTATGATTCTGGGGGCTTTGGCGACAGGGTGCGAGGCATGGTGACGACCTATTACCTCGCGCTCATGACAAATTCTTCTTTCTCTGTGGATTGGGCAAAACCGTACAACCTCAGTGACTACTTTTCCGTGCCGAGCTGCGTTGTGCAGCCGGGCACAAAGCAACGGAACCAAGCTGGAGGTTCCTCTAAAACTGAACACGCGGGAATCGCGTCCTCACAAAATTCTGACAGTAACAAAATCGTTCGACTAGACCACAATTGGTACAAGTATTTCACCGAATCGTTGTTCTTGGACGATATCGGAAAGAACATCGAGGTACACACGAACGCATACCACTGGAAAGAAGTCGTTCGGAACCAGGTGTTTCGGGAAAGGGCTCTTTCCTTAGGCTTGCTTAGCTTGTCGCAGGCCGAGCTCTTCAAGCTGGCGATCGACGAGCTTTTTGGAAACCCGACGAGCGTAGTGAGAGAGTCTTTTGAGTCAGTGATGAGCCGACTCGCTGGCGGTCATTCGGACGACGTCCCCTACATCGGCGTTCAGATCCGACTCGGAGGCAAAAACGGCAATCCCGTGTCTGGATGGATCGACCCGCCGCGCCATTCGCTGAAGCAAGTGCCCTGCTTTGCAGCCGAGGCGGTGCGGCTGTGGCACTTCCTGGACGCCAAGAGTATTTTCGTAACCGCAGACAGCGAGGAGGCCGTTCGAGCGTTTGAGGACGCTGTAGCCAAAGAGTCGGTAGCAGCGTGCTGGTCATGTCCACCGCCAATCATCGTTCAAATGCCTGGTACCATTGCTCATACTGATTTAAGCCGCATCGCGGAGGATCATGCCAAAGACGTGTGGCTCAAGTCTATTATGGATTGGTGGATGCTGAAGCACGCGTCAGCTCTGGTCATATCCAGGAGTGGCTTCGGTGAGACAGCTGCGATGGCTTCGAGTGCAAAGACTGCTCCGAGGCTCAAACTCGATTCCGCTGCAAACGCAACTTTAAAAGCAGGAGAGAGCGATAAGTGCGAGTTTGATGACATCTTGGTGCACGACACGGATGTTTTTTCTAGTACGTTGTTGTAAAACCGTAGATTCAATCTTTTTCATTCATTTAGAAAGTAGAAAAGACAGGCATCGGCAGGGCTTATCATCAATGCTTATGTGTGTCATTGGATGCAGTATGTCTCATACACATCTCGAATGCACAGCTTCGGACAAAGCAACATACACGGGGTATTCTCCGATGATTTTTATCTTTCTCGTATTCATAGCGATGCACTTTCCGATGTCGAAGAGAGCCGATCAAACTCGCATCGCGTCGATTTAACGTTTTCAAAATCTGCGAAAAAGAACGATTCAGTCCTGGCACTAATATCCTCTGCTGCCTCTGACAACATTGTTCGCACCGCTTTTTCCCCTTCGACTCAGAAATGCAGCTCTGCCTGAGATTGCATGCTTTGAACCCGATACAGACAGTGGGCTATATCCATGGTGGCGGCAGAAGATGGTGGCTCTGCATCTGCCATTAGATGTCGTCACCTTCATCAACGTGCCACGTTGCGGCCGCTGAGCAAACGATTGCCGATGATAACACTTCTCCTCGCGCTGCTTCTCTTTGCGGCGTCGTGTCGTCCCGTCTCGGCAGCAGAAGAACCAAACAACTCTGAGGTCACCGAGCAACGACCCTTGCTGCTCTACATCCCCATGCACGTCTCCGAGCCGCTCGAGAACCTGCAGGAGCTCTGCGACCGCACGCTGTCCAAAGATCCCTGGGTGGCGAAGAGCGGCAGGGAGCAGAAGGACGAAAAAGGCCAGATCATTCCCCTCGCCTTTGACATCCTGCTCGTCGTCAGCGGGCCCTCCGAGGCCTCTCACAACGCCACAAAACGGTTTGCTGTCATGCGGTCGATGCTTGAAGCAGCGACAGAGAATATGCTTCCTTCGTCACCTCGCATTTTCACCGACTTCAAGTCCGTGGGCGTCGACAGGTACAACCTCAACTTGGCCGAGGAGGACAAGGACTCTGAGTGGGTTTCGGGACCCAACTCGGTGTTTTACGACGCGTTCGTAGAGGGCGGCGAGATTTACGAGAAATACACGCGTTTTTACGAGCTCGTGCAGCAGCTCGAGACGGACGTGTGCGCGCTCCGTGGAGGTTGGCTCTTGGAGCTTCTGAGGCCGATGTTAGTTTTGAGTGATGATGATAATGATATAAGCGGGGGTGAGGTGAAGTCAGAGTCGGAGTCCGAACCGGAGGCGTTGTCGGAGTCGTCTTTGACGTCGTCTTCTAGCTCGTCTCTTTCCTCCCCTGTCTCCCTTTCATCTCCTTCCTCTCCTCCTTCCTCCCCTTCTTCTTCTCCTTCTTCCTCCTCCATCCCTTCACCGACCCCCGATCCCGCCATTATCATCATAAGCGGCTCTACAATCCAAAGCCATTGCATGTATGTCGTGAAATACGACGAGTGCCAGCCCTTTGACAGTGAAGCACCCCACATGACCGAACACGTCAACGGCAATGCCGTCTACCGCATGGGCGAGACGCTGCAGCTGGTGCTCAAATCAGCACGCGAGCAGTTTGGCAACGCCGAGCCCTTTGACCTCGCGATTTACCACGTGCTCAAGGCGTCCAATGCGAGCTCCACGTTGGCGTACAGCAACCCGCTCTACCACAACACGGCCACGCTGCTCGACAGGGACTGGTTTTTGGACTTTCGATATCACGGCGTGGATGACCTGGCGGTCTTGCATGCTCCGAGAAGGCTTCGCGCTGATGGTTTAAAGACCGTGGCGACACGTGCTCAAGGCTACTTACCTGCGACCACAGTTGTTTTGTCCGAAGAAGAGAGCATGGATGGAAAAAGTGGAGGGCCAAAAAACGGGTCAGCCACCTCCAACAAAAACATGCTGCTCAGAAACTTCAAGGCCGCCGCCGACGAGCTGCAGCTTTCGGGGGTGATATATATCGCTCTGAGCGAAGAGGTTTTCTTCAGGGCCTCTCTTGTTGTGCCCTTACAGGTGCTCCCTGCGTTTGAGAAGAGAAATGATGATGGTGATGATGATCTTCTTCGTTCACGCGCAGGGAGCGGCGCCGCTACAGCAGCCGCCACTTCTGCTGCAGCTTCCGCATCCGCTGCCGCTACAGCAACCTCCACTTCTGCAGCTTCCGAATCCGCATCCGCTGCCGCTACAGCAGCCGCCTCGTCCGCTGCTGCAACGCTTGACCCAAAGACTTCCGTCCTCACTTGGCCTCCCACTTCACCTTCGCCTGCCAGTCGCCTGCTGGCGACAATAACGCAGCTCGTGACGCAGGGCTATTCTCCTCTCGTGGTCGACGCCGCTTCGGTGCCACTGCAAAGCTACGACATGGTGCTCTACGGGTTCCCCAAGGATGCGGTCTTTTTCACGGATACGAGTCCGAGCGTCGGGCACGAAATGAGACGTCCGTTTGGTATGAAAAGGACTAGAACTAGTCGAAGCTCAACCATCATCGAGACGATGTACGCTCCCGCGTCGGCCTACACCGCCAATTTCTTACAGGCGTGGGCCGTCAAGACGCTCGAGAGGCAGCAACGGGACGAGACAGATGCGACCTCGGCGCTTCTCACCATCGCCGACCTGAAATCTCTCGCGGCGTGCCGGTTCGACACCATGAGCGGGTTCTCTCCCTGCCCCTGGCGAGGCATCTCTGTGGAGACGCTGCCTCTGCACTGGTTTCCGCCGCAGGTCGCGTTTTTCGGGAGCGGGTGGACGAGGCGAGCACGGAAGCACGCTTTGTTTTTGGACATGAGCAGCAGTGGGAATGGAGGCGGAGATGGAGGTGGAGGAGGAGATGGTGTTGCGCTGAGCACATCATCACCTTCTTCTTCATCTTCATCTTCTTCCTCCCCCACCACCAGCAAAACAATCTTCCGACTCCGGCAAGCCGGCAAGTGGCACACTCCAGCTCGGTGCCCGACATTCGCGGTGCTCGCTCGTCTACCCAGAGACCTCACTCACGAGACTGTTTTCGACGAAGTTGCTTTCCACGCCGAGTTTCTCTCCTTTGTGCGGGAGCGCAAGATCGCGTGCGCCGTGCTCCCCGGGTTTCGTATTCTTGCGACTGGCGCAACAGTGCCTGTTGATGCGTTCCTTGATTTGGAAAATCTGCAAGCCTCTGCGGGAAAGCAAGCGACGCTTTTGCCTCGTGTTCAGGATGTGGAGGAGGCTAGCAAGGGATTCGTTGCTTTTGTTCGACGTCAAGATCGTCAAAGGAGCAAGCAAATCAGAAGCTCTTCCTCGCATTATCACTTGAGGAAACAGAAGGATCCAGAAGACCTCTGCTCTGCTTTCGGTCATTTCGCTCCGTCGTCGACTTCTGCTGATGCTTGCGTCGCCAGAGAGATCTCGTTGGCTCTCAACGAAGCGAGAGTGGCTCTGCCTTTGTCGTCGTTTGTCTGTGCAGTTGATACACCGAGAACGGTCGACGAGGTTGCTCTAGTGGGCTTGCGAGGTGCGAGTGGTCTCGCCAGAGTTGCGGCCGAGGTCTCGAAAGTAGTTGCTGACGCAGCTTCGAAATCTTCATCTGCTCCTTCTCGTAGTCCTGCTGACGCCACCACTACCCCCATCTTGCTCACGGGCGCGTGGAGGCTGCTTCCGCGTGGGTCGTTTGGAAATGCTGCTGCTGCTGTATCGTCTTCTTCTTCCGCCCTTCCATCATCATCATCGCGCACCGTCATGACGCTCTCGGACCTACACTCGCACGACCAAAGGATGCAGTGCGCTCAGGAACTCAACCCGAAAACTTCACCGCTTGTTGACGAGGCGTGGGCTGATGTCTTGGAGGCGCTGCTTTGTCGGCGGGCTGTGTTTTCGATTGATGTATCGCAGTTGCAGCTTTCGACATCGCTTGCGGTTCCGGAATCCGAAAATAAAACCAATCCTCGATCGAAAGGGTACCGAAAAAGCACCACCACAACCAGCACCATCACCAAAACCAAAACCTTTGCCGAGCTCGTCGCGAGGCACATCCCTTCGTCGATTTTGCTCGAGGACGTCGCAGCTTTCACTCGATGGCTGGCGAGACCGGACAGGCCCAAAATCGTCCGCGGTCGATCGCTCCAGTTTGTATTTGCAGGTGTGGGTGAGGATAAGATCGCTGCTGGTAAGAAAGGAAAAGATATCTCGCCCGCAACCACAACTTCTTCTTCATCTCCTCCTTCTTCTTCTCGTCACAGGGCCGCGCTGCTGTCTTTATCGCTGCTGGCCCCGACCATCGCCGAAACGCGGGCCGAATATGCTTTCTTACCAGCCGCGGCCGACGCGACCACGGCTAGATTACTTCCTTGGTCGAGCGTCACGGAGATCGGAGAGCTGTACCGCGCACGACCCGCGCTGCTCCCTTCGAGCTTGGCCGTGATGATGCATTCGAGTGCAGTGATTGGGTTTTTACACTCGCCCGAATCGTCCACGCTGCCTTTGTTGAACGTCGCAATGGATAAAAAGGAAGCAACTTCAGCAGGTGTATGGAAGGATGGAGAAAATGAACATCTTTTTCTAGATGTTGCGTTCCGCAAGACCGTCACTGCGCTGGGACGAATGAAGCGACGAGAGAATGCGTTATTAAAACCTAGGAAAAAACTGTGGGCGCTGCCGCCTTCTGCTGCTGCTGCTGCTGCCACCGCAGTGATGGGAAATCAACATCGACAGAGCAAGGGAGCGTCGCTGCCAGTTTCGAGCATGGGGGCGAGTGACGACGTTGTTTTTATGCTTGGACCTGTATAGAATATAGAAACAGAGAGTTCTACCTTTTTGATGCAAAAATGGGCTACAAGCAGTTGAAGAATTACAACTCTACTTTCGCGGACAAAAAAGCCTTTTTTATTTGTTGCGAGACGCTTCCTTCCGTTCGGCATCGAACTTCCACGGCGGTTTTGACGCTCTTACCATGTTGCGCTGCTTGAAGTGGGCCGCTTTAATATTTGTTTACGTTGCAGCACTTTCCCTGTGCAACTTTGCAGCTGCGAGGGCAACACAAAGAACACAACTCTCGAGGAATGACTGCTTCATCCGCGAGCCTCGAAAGCTGGCCCGTTTTGCACATCGGCCATTCGCAACCGAGACCGTCGACGCTCTCTGCCGGAGCAACGCCCTCATGTCTGTGATCTCAAACGTCGGGGGGCCATTGATGTTATGCGTCCTCGACTTCGCCCCCTGAGGGAAAGGGTTCATGTCGTGCAAAAGCATGGTCTCTCGGGCTATCGCCTGGAGCTGCTCAAAGACCTGGATGCCGTGCTCGACAGAGACGCCGCGCTTCCGCCACCTCGCCGGGACGACCTCGACGACGACGTTGCGCACCTGCCCTCGCTCGATGTATCTGAGGAAGCGCTTGAGGATAGCGGCCTCGGCGCCCTCGGTGTCCACCTTGATGAGCGCGATGTCCCAACAGTCGAAGCAAAAAACGAAAACGATGCAAATCCACGTCACGCTGGCCTTGGATTTTTGTTTTCAACCACAGAAAAGAGTCCTTGGATCTACCGTCACGCTGGCCTTGGAGAACCCCGCCCTCTGCAAAATCTTGCTCGTCCCATCATACCGGACTTGAAGAAGGTTCGCTCTTCTTGGAATCTCTCGGAACCACGAAGTGCTGAGGGACGGTTTTCGTTCCATCCTAAAAGCTTTCAAAGGTCACCGCGTGACTGGAATCCGGGTGGCGACCTGCCTGATTGCTCCATTGAAGCGGAAATGCAGAGTTATCGCAAAGCGTCTATAACCTTTTTCCTCACTGAGGATTCGAAGACTTGAGGGCAAGATCCTTGGCATCTGGTTTCTTGTTTGTCATAATCGGTCTCGTTGCCTTTAAGACCTACTATTCGAACTGTGCGACACTTCGAGTTACGTCATTTTTTCCACCTCTTCCAGAAGATCCATCTTCCGACTTCTGCCGAGTATAAATTGTAAAAGAAAAACAGACGATTGTCAAAAAAAAGGACAGTGGAAAGACGAAGATGTGATGTCAAGGGCGTCCGGTCTCACTCGTCTCACAATGCGTGACTGATCCGTTGCTCGCTCGCTCATCAACCTACTTTTAGTTCTCGTCATTTTGACGTCATTCCTGTCTCCAGGAGAGCCTGTTTTTTCGAGTGATAAACGCTGTGACCTTATAAATCTACTTGTATCGTTAATCGGCGTAGCGTGCCTCCTGGCGAACGCAAGTCACGACGCTCTAAGCCATGCCCATGACACAAGTGATGAGAGCTACCTCAGTCGAGGTCTGCTGCCTGGTCGCCCTTGCTGCGTCCGTCTTTTTATGGATGTATGCCGAAGTCCTTTATCGATGGCCATGCATGAGCGACGATGACGGGGCCAAAAGCGTCCAACGCAAAAGAACGAACGAAGGCTCGGTTAAGCTGTTACCAATCAAGCACGTTTTTCCGAAAGATGAAGAGTTCGTTGTTGGAGGCGACAGCGAAAGAATAAAAAACCATTCTAAAACAGAAACCAACAATGCCGTCCTGGGGTCGACAGATAGCGAACTGGGCACCGACCAGGTCAAAAGTCATCGCGCCTTTGCAGCGAGTGAGAATCCGGACAATCGCGAAGGCCCTTCTTCCTCGTCGTTATCGGGTTATCTCTCTAATCTTTCCAACTTTATCACGAAGTGCGACCTGTTCCGCGTTTGGCCCTCGATCACGAATCCTTGCTTCGCTGTCGCGTGGCTTCTTCGAGCTTGCGTTGAGCTCGGTGCAATCGTCACATGGTTTTATTTTGCGGATCGGCACTTGTCAGCCACCAAAGGTCGCACCGACGGCGCAAGGACAGTCAAGCACTACTCTCGTGACACGATTTCCTTTTTGTTTGGCACGCTTGTTGCCGCGGGATTTCTTACGTCATATTTCTCATCTCCGTCGACGCCCTCCCGTCGCCACGAGGCTTCGGCCTCAATTCTTTCCCGTGACCAAACAGAGGAATGGAAAGGATGGATGCAGGTTTTGTTCCTCATGTATCACTACTTTGCAGCGACAGAAATGTACAACGCCGTCCGCATATTTATCGCCGCGTACGTCTGGATGACCGGTTACGGCAACTTCCTGTACTATGTCAAGACGGGTGATTTTTCTTTGCGTCGAGTCGCACAGACGCTGTGGCGCCTCAATTTTCTGGTGGCGGTGTGCTGCGTCACGATGAGGAACAGGTGAGAGGTGGACCAAGGAGAGAAAGGATTGCGCGGGGCAAGAGAGAAAGAAGACGGGAAGCCAAAAACATGCATGGTTTCTTCTTGTCTTTCTTGCGGTAGTCGTTTCCCGGTATTGCGCGACAGCCCGGGACAAAGTGCAACAGGAACAGCGAACCCTAAAAAAATCATCGGATTGACAATCCCCACTCCCCTGCCGAAACAATCGAATCCCCCCATACGAACTTTCAATCTTCAGCTACGTGCTGTACTATATCTGCCCGATGCATACGCTCTTCACGTTGATGACCTACGCTACCCTGGCGATCGCTCCGAGAGTCAACGGATCTCTCAAGGGACAATCTATCAAGATCGCGTTGTGTTTTCTGGTGACGTCGGCCTGCTGGGAGTCACGTGCAGTATTCGGCATCATATGGAGGCCGTTGACTTTCCTGGTGGGGTACCAGGACCCGAGGAGGACGAGGAGCCCAATTTCCCTGGTAAACTCGACATCCACTACTTCCGCGTCCAATGCAGGACAGTGGCTCGTTAATGATGCGACCAACAGAAGCATTGGTGGCCGCATCATCGAAAGCCAAAACCGAAATATCACAGCGGACAAGCTCCACGAGTGGCATTTCCGCTCGTCGCTCGATCGCTACGTCTGGATCTATGGCATGGCGTGCGCTGCTGCAAAACCTTGGGTGGAAAAATGGCTTGAAAAGATCGACCTGGACACGTCGAAGCGAAAAAAAGTCATCGTACGCAGTGCAATCGCTCTCGTCGCAGTGGCTGCCCTAGGAACCTGGTTTCATGCGTTCGGTTCCTTGCCAAAGCTCCAATACAACAAAATTCATCCTTTCACGTCCTGGATCCCGATCACCTCGTGGATAGTGCTTCGGAACCTCACCCCGACACTGCGCCGGTCACACTTGGCCCTGTTTAGCTGGCTCGGGTGCATCACCTTGGAATCGTACATCGCGCAGTTTCACACGTGGCTATCGACCGAGGGCGGACGGTCAGCCCAAGGGGTTGCTTGAGCTTTTATCCGTGACGGAATATCCGCTGATGAACTTAGGACTGTGCTCTGCACTTTTCGTGTTTCTTTCGCGCAGGCTGTTTGTCGTCACTTCACTGCTGAAATCTTTCGTTTTTCCGAGCGTTGAAGAAACGTGAAACGCTAAACATCTAAATTACAAGGAGCGGGGAGGTGTGTAATTAACTTGATACGCAGTCTTCTTCGCTTTTTTATCTTCAGGTGCTGTTTTTGCTGTCGCTGCTGTGTTGCTGTCGCTGCTGCTTCTGCTTTTACAAGAGACGCGTGCGCATGGTGATACCCTTACTCCAAATATGCTGAAATGGCACGCGGGTGCATCTGAAGTTTTCCGAAGAATGAAAAATATCAAAGACGCCATCACTAGCTGGCGCATAACCGATCAAGCACAAGCTTCGCAAGAGCAGAACCGGACGGTTGCTTGTAATGAGCATTGTCATACGATGCATCCATAAGATGGAACATGATGTCAAAGTAGTCTATAACCTCGATACCTCGTTCTCGGGCCAATGCAGCAGCGACTGAGTTATATTCCTTGAGGACTTGAGGGAAACGCCAATCTGTCGGAGGGCACGTCCGAACTCTGTAATGTGACAAAGGAAAAGGGTTTGAGCTCATCCAGAAGACTTTTTTCTCTCGTCCTATGGGCACCAGTGTGCTGTCAAAGAAATGTTTCGTTTCTTGTGTATACTTCTCAATGGGCCATGCGGGCCCGTTCATATAGCTAGCAGGCCATTGACCGTAATTAAAAAGAAGGTGCGTACATGCGCTGTAGTCGATACCCGTAACATCCTCGGGGTAATGTAAAATGAAAAACGCTCCATTTTCTCCCGAGCACGAAACCGTGGTCTTATCGCATTGGGCTGCGAAAGAAGAGTTGAACAGCTCATTGAAGGCCACGGAGAGGTGCCGCGTCTGCGAATCTCCGAGGAAACAAACGGCCTTATCCCGTAGGCATTCGCGCGCTTCTTCATGACTCGTTGCTTTCGGCGACTTGGAGAACTGCAGGCGTGAAGCAAGCTCTGGATTCCAGGGAGAGCGCTCGTCCCAACCTTCGTACGGAAGCATTTCGTCCTCCTTCAACGGTGGAAGAAACTCCCAACAGCAATCTTCGTCCTGTTGCGCCTCGCGCATGGCAACAACTCTGTGTGCATCCAGTTCGTCTGATATCTCGAACTGATGGTTTACCCTGACGTAGTTCGCTAAGCAGTTGTTGGGCAGATCGAAAGTCTCGGCGTCCATAAGAACTCGAATAAAGGCCTTGTAATGTCCGTGATGAGGAGCGCGATACGTGATCAAGTACGTCATGTCGTCGATCCGTTCTGACATCGTGGTCGATATGTGCCTGTCGCTCACGAGTCGGAGGAGAAAGACATTGTATTTGCTCTTCGACGTCGTGACGACGTACTTGGCGGACAGCGAACAGTGATAAAAACCAAAGAGTGTCTCGTTTCTTTCGAAGTAATGAAATAGGGCGCAATCTGGTTGGATGACCGGATGGGAGGTCTTTAGTTGAGATGCTTCGCGGGAAAGGAAGATCTGTCTTGATGCGAATGCAGCTTTCGATTCTACGAGCATAAAAACCAAGTGAATCACCAAAAGCCACGAGTGATTTTTCACGTGGCGCTTCATCGCCAAGGGAGTTGTCATACAAGAAGATGACGGCATCGATGCGTCCGTGATGGCGCCAACGAGTCGGCGAAAAAAGAGTTCCGAGCGCGTATGACCGTGCTTGTTTTTCACTGGATAAAAGTCGTTCTGTCCGGAAGGGGGGAAATTAAGCGCCTTTGAAGGTTACTCGAATTTGAGGGTATGGCGGGGCATACAATGTTGTTTATGCACAATTATCTGGAACGCAATTCTGCACAATTATTTGGAACGCAATTCTGCACAATTATCTGGAACGCAATTCTGCACAATTATCGGGAACGCAATTCTGCACAATTATCTGCAAAATAAAAACTCTGTGGTACTGGCCTCTGCGCCATCGGTGTCCACCTTGATGAGCGCGATGCCCCACCAGTCTTGGAAGACGGCGTCGGGGAGAACGATGCTGCTGCTGCTGGTTGTGGTTGTGCTCCTGGGAGTGCTCATGCTACCGCTTCCACTACTTCCACCACCACTACCACAGCACGCTCTGTCGGCGTGCTGTATTTTCGATTGATGTATCGCAGTTGCAGCCATCGACGTCACCTGTTGTCTCGGTTTCGGAATCTGAAAAGAAAACCAATCCTCGATCGACCAGGTACCGAAAAAGTACCACCATCAACGAATCCCTTGCCGGGCTCGCCGCGAGGCACATTCCTCTGTCGATTTTGCTCGAGGACGTCGCAGCTTTCACTCAATCGCTGGCCAGGCCGGACAGGCCCAACCTCGTCCGCGGTCGGTCGCTACAGTTTGTATTTACAGGTGGTGACGATAACATCGGTGGTGGTAAGAAAGGAGAAGATATCTCGTCCGCAACCACAACTTATTCTTCTTCTTCTCTTTCTTCTTCCTCTCGCCACAGGGCGGCGCTGCGGTCTTTATCGCTGCTGGCCCCGACCATTGGAAGAAGGAAGCAGCAGCAAGAGAAGTATGGAACGAGAAAGCAAATGATAATATTTTCCTAGATGCTGCGTTCCGAAAGACCGTCACTGCTCAGGGGCGAACGAAGCGACGAGAGACTGCGTTCTTGAAATATAGGAAAAAACTGTGGGCGCTGCCGCCTTCTGCTGCTGCTGCTGCCGCAGCGGTGGGGAATCAACTCCAACGGAGCAAGGGAGCGTCGCTGCCGTTTTCCAGCATGGAGGCGAGCGACGACGTTGTTTTTATGCTGGGACTTGTATAGAATAGAGAAACAGAGAGTTCTACCTTTTTTATATACTCAAAGAAGACTGAGGTGTGGATTCATAGCAAATGCTTAAAAACTACTTTTCGCGGCGGGCGTGCTTGAATTGACAAAATTATATAGTAAAATGCGGTTTATGACCGTCATGTTACAAGAGTTCAAAACCCGAACCTTTATTATGACTACACGTTGCCTGTTTGAGGCATTTTGCTGGGCTCTTATTGCACGCCGCAATTGCAAGGGCACATAGCGCCTCGAAAATCCCTGAGAATTAAAGTGCTTATGCAAAAATGGGCAACAAGCAATTGATGAATTACAACTCTCTTTTCTTTGTTCCTCCAAAAAACACCGTTTTTATTTGTTGCTAGGCGCTTCCTTCCTTTCGGCATTTCACTTCGACATCGGTTTTACACTCCTACCATGTTGCACTGCTCGAAGTGGGCCGCTTTTATATTCGTTTACATTGCGGCGCTTTCCAGGTGCAACTTTGTTACTGCGAGCGCAACACGAAGAACACAGCTCTCGAGGAATGACTTGCTTCATCCGCGAGCCTCGAATGCTGGCCCGTTTTGCACATCGGCCCTTCGCAATCTCACAGATTGGAAGTCTTCGCTGTATCGACGGACCATGGACCTGTACAAAGCAACCGAGAGGAGGCTGGGCGCTGTCTCTGAGCCGCCGGGACACGCTCGGTTTTCATTGTTTTCTCCGTTCGTGACGTGCATCAACCAGGGAACCTTGATGAGAGTGGGCAACAATGAGGACGGTAAGAAGGTATCTTCTGCAGGTGCTACTGAGCAAGAGTAAACGATCTACACGTGCGTTCTTGCCAGTGAAGACTAAAAAAAAGAGCAATCTTGTTCACGTCCATAATGTGAAAAAATCTGGGACCATCTTCACAAAAAACAACCGACAGGAGGCAAAATCCTTTGCAAAGACATCATTGATGTTCCCGACTGCGTGGTCTACTCTCTCGGCAGCAACAACGACTTTTCCTTCGAAAGCGACATCCTAAATAAAACTAGATGTCAGGTAAATTGGAGCGGGAGAAGGACAAGATGACAGGAGAGCACATTTCATTGTCAAAAACGGCAACTCACAAAAGTCGATCTCTCCTAACATTTGTGCACGCACGCGCGAGGGCCGTCCCACCGAACTGAAACGTGAAAATCTCTGACAGGTCGTGACCTTTGACTGTACCTCTAATCCGGCAATTGTGGACAAAGCCAGGCACAAATTCCTGCCAAAGTGCATCGGCTCCGAAGAAAAGATGAAGGTGATTTTTAACTCATGTGGAAGGAAGACGAAAAAGAAGAAGAACACTCATGTGAAAGGAAGAAGGAAACTCAGCTCGACTTCCGACGTTTGTAGAAAAAAAATGATGATCGCGGTGCTAACGATCACATAACGACCACACTCAACTCACCAACAGGCCAACCCTTCCAAATGGATGACGATGGAAGCCGCCATGAAGCATTTCGGCCACCATTCTGTTTCCTTGCTCAAGATCGACATCGAGGGGAGCGAGTACGATGTCTTGTCTGACTGGAAACACGACTCGCCATACTTGCCGAAGCAGATTGCCATGGAGCTCCATTACGACGGCATTTACTACGGAACGCCATCGTTCTTGAACAAGGAAGACTGGGGGAACCTGCTGTGGCCGATTCATAAGCCATCGCTCTCTGAGCTGTCTTTATTTTTGTCTCATATCGCAAACATGGGATACGGCATCGTCTCTCGTGAGGACAACGCCGTTGCTCCGCACTGCTCAGAGCTGACGCTTTTGCGCGTGTCTCATCTCTGTGAGAGGGCCGTTTGACCGAGTGAGGTTGGCTTTGCTTGAAATAATCGTGTGAAGTTGAGATCAATAATCTACCAGCTTCGAACAGCCTTCTCCGTTTAGTTTTTAGGGTTAGGGTTAGGGTTAGGGACTTGTATAGAATTGAGAAACCGAGAGATTTACCACCATTGTGCTTCCAGTGCTCTACTTTTATGCAAAGACGGGCCGCCACAAGCAAATTGAAGTATTTCAACTCTCTTTTCTTCGTTCATAT
>Ga0210003_1001644_pt1 | contig 19450 bp, 40 predicted proteins | sample LantaG_FD_182804 | JGI IMG/M metagenome (GOLD analysis project Ga0210003, IMG submission 182804) | Deep subsurface microbial communities from Baltic Sea to uncover new lineages of life (NeLLi) - Landsort_02402 metaG (SPAdes) (version 2) | ecosystem: Environmental > Aquatic > Marine > Oceanic >...
ATCGATGTTCGCCAAGATAGCACTTCATAAGCACATCGATAAAGCGTTCGTTTAGGCGAAAGTAGTCGCCCAAAAGTCCCTTTGGGTTCAAAGCGACGCCATCTTTGAGGGCCCCCACGGCTTCATTGGAGAAGCCCACATGGTTGCCCTCCCGCTGCTTCAAAAGGCCCCCCATGAGCCATTGCTGGGGATAACCCGTGTACTTTTTGAGCCATTGGAGCCACCGACTTTGCATGTCGGAGTTGTGGAAATGGATGACCACCTCTTCCTTGGACACCGATTTGACGGTGAAGTGGTCCCAGAATGGGTCGGCCATGGTCATCCCTGGTATTACACCTATGGTGTAGGGATCGACATGCAGAACATGTCTGACAAGCGGTTGCTTGGCCGTCTACTTTCGGCTGATCTTGACAGTAAAGAACGGGATGCTTTCACCGACATGCTTGCCAGATTGGAGATGAGCCGGAAGCCGTCGCTGTCGGCGCCTCAACGAGCGTGGGCCGAGAAGGTCTACGACAAGCTCGATCTTGATTCGGAAGAGGGGTGCGCCAACCTCGTGTCGAGCGGGGCGTACACGCCTACTGCGGAGGAGCGGAAGCCGAGATATCCGTGGGAACTCTCTGAGAATCGGCCTCTGAAGCCACCCGGTCGTCACTGATTATCTGCGCAGCCCGGATGATCAGCACAGCCTCGTTCGGGTTGACTTTGAGCGTCTCAACGAGTGCCTTTTGAATCTGGTGGGTACTTTGCCCGCCAGCAAAGCGATGGCCTACAAGATCGACGAGACTCTTGAAGTTGTCCATGACCCTTCTAAGGGATGTCCGAACAAATGATCAACCAAGCCGATCCCACATGGTGCGTTTGAGGGTGGGGTCGATGGCTGGTTCGAAGTCCCTGGTGAAGTCGTCGGATCGAGGGAGATGCCGAAACTCCGGGGTTCCATTGGCAGACAATTCCCGGGGCGAACGCAAGACGATTTCACCTGGGTAGACGTGTGTGATGCGACCTACGAACCCGTCGGTGTGGTTCACGACCCAGATGCCTGGTACCGCCCACTCGGGCCACGGGGGAGCTTCCAGACTCTCGATGCCGCTTCGAGTCATTCCCAACCGTCCGAGGCCACGGGGGTTGATCATGCCGATACCGATGGTCTCTCGCATCCGCCAGCCAAGTGGCTCCCGCTGTTCGTCGGCAGGCATGACGGTAAGCTCGGTGCGAACAGGGAACGCGCCAACGTACTCAGGCTCGGAAACGACATGGATGTTTCCGTCCAGGATGGGGATGCTCCCCGGTACCGGGGCCGTGCCGAGATCTCGAAGGACCCCTATGGCGGCTTGAAGATCTGCCCCGGGGTTTGCATCATTCGATGGCAGCATATGCTCAGGCGGGGGCACGTAGGTCGGCAGGGCCCCTTCAGGCATTTGCTCAATCATGAAGGTCTGCCGAGCGAGCGACTGGTAATCAAGCCGCTGGCGGATGGGTGCCATCATCGCAGCCGCAAGCCGGGCTCGCCCCTCTTGGCCCATGATGGCTTGCTGAATGAGCGTTTGGTGGTCGACGCGTGGCGGGGCGTTCTCTCGACGAATGGATTCGGTGAGGGCACGCTGGGTTGGGGAAAGCCGTAGAGGGTGATGGTCCTCAAGGCTTGAGAGCATCTGGCGAATGTCTTCGCCGGCTGGTGCGTCCGTCTCTGGTTCGAATTGAACGCCGATCCCTGCGTATTCTTCGTCTTCGTCTCGATAGGCAATGAGGAAATCGGTGATGTGCAGGCGACGAACGTTGGCGTCGGCCCGCAACAGTGGGAGCAAATTGAAAGCGAATTCCCGGGTTTCGGGGGTCAGTCGGAAGCGGTAGTCGCGAATTCGAATGAGCGGGTGCTCTGGGTGCTCATCGGGCATCCCGCCATTCTACACGGATTGGTTGGTGTAAAAGAACCCATGCATAGCCATGATCGAACTTTGTTGGCCAAGCTCGGATTCAACGACCCAGACAAGAAAGAGCCCTTGCATGATTGGGCCTGTCAATATCTAAGCCAACCAGAAGTGTTGCAAAAGGTATTGCAGGGGTTGTCGGGGTTGCGGACCACCCCACCGAAAACCCGCTTGGAGCCTCATCTTACAAAGGGAGAAGGCAAGTACAAGACTACGATTGGTTTCCTCGATGTTCAGTTTTTTGTAACATTGGGGAAAAGCTGGAGGTTCGCAAGCCTCCGTCTTCCACATGCGCTTCTGAGGATCCCGAGAAATGGGGGGAAGAGACCATGGTGGTAAGCGTCCAAGCTGCCCTGACGGGTCTGATCGAAGTGAAGATCAAGCCTATCCCGATTGGTGACATCCTTCGACAGCTTCACCTTTATCTGGAATGGTTTTCAGGGGGAGTGGGTAGGGCTGACACCTTGGGCGCTGAGCAATGGGAACAGTGGGCCACCAAAGATGTTCCCGACCGTTTCAATCCCTACGAGCATAACCCGAAATGCCGTAACCCGGAATGCCCTTGGATGTACTTTGAGTCAGAAGAACGCAAAGCGCAGAAAAAGGTTGATCAGATCACCCCTCGTTTGAAAACGATCCTCGTGACAGCGTGGCCCTTAAGCAAGGAAGACGCTGAATCTCTTCAAAAAGAAGGGATCTCGCACGTCAAGTTGGGCAGTGGTTTTGAGGACTACGTGAAGCACCGCAAGGTGGTGCAGCCGGAAGATCTCGCTGAATCGCTGGAGATCTAGCTGGTTTCGTCAGATCCGGCAGGTTTCGGTGCGGTGGCGGCGGGCAAGTCCTTTTCACTGACGATGTCGAATTTCTTCAAGATCACCTTTTTGAGGACCTTGTACAAGAATCCGGAAAAGAAGCCGATGACCACACCAAAGAACAGGCGAGCGCTGAAGCTCTCGATACCCTCAGGAAATGGGTAGAAAGTAGCGATGCTTGCTGAGGTACCACCCCAAGCCACTGGGATGACGTACAGCAGCACTTCGTTCCACCAGCGGGCGAAGGTTGTCTTGTAGGGTGTCTCGCCCTTGTTGACGTCTAGAGCCTTCTTTGCAGACGGAACAGCCGTCTCGACGATCCTCCGAGTCAGGAAGGTCAAGATCCAGCAAGCGAGCGCGAATACGAGCGTGTGCCAACCAACAAAGTTCGAAATAGCTTGGTCCATGGGAGGTACCTCCTACGTCCAAAGCTAGTTCACAAGAAGGTTAGCCGCCAATCCTATCCCACACGGTCCCGGGTTTGGGTCTACCAATCACGTCCGTGATCTGGGGAGGGTCGATGCTGTTTGTGGTCGGCTGGTAGTCGGGTAGGAAAAACCGGGTTCGGGGGCTCGTGTCGACCCGAAGGACCCAGCTTTCAACGATCTTGTCGAGAGTGAACGTGCGACCGATCTCCGGTCCGAGATTAACTTGGACTTGAAAGATCCAGGGAGCCCTCTCAAGCTTCGGATCTGGGCACAGAAGGAAAAGCTCGTGTTCCTTCGTCACATCGTGCGGAACGAGCTTCTCATTGGCTCGGTTGCGGGCGAGGATGGTTGTGTACCTTCCACTCAGAAGGCCAATGGCTTCCGGCCACACGGGCAGGAAGTCAAGCTCGCCGTTGCCACATAGAAGGACGAGCATTATCGTCTCGATCGTTCCCGCATGTAGCCTTTGATGGTCTCCAGGTCGAGCCGGGTCTTGAACAGGACGAACCGCTCACCCCGGGCTTCGAGGTAGGCAAGACCTTGCTCAGCGCTTTTCTTGAGATGCTTCAACTCAAGGTCCGTGAGGGGGTCACCTCGTTCGAGCTTGTCCCAGGCGGCTTTCAGCGTCTCGTAATCCATGCCTTTGCCTACACCGGCTAATTGGGGCGACGGGTTCGGATGAGGTTTGCCACGTCCTCGACGTAGGTGCGGATGGCCGCTCGACCTTCAATCATCTCGGCCACCGGGTGGAAAAAGGAAGTCTTGGGGATCGCGATGCGTCGACCTTTTGTCGTCACGAGCACAAGGCAAGCCTTGGGGATTGACCAATAGAGGCTGACGACGGTGTCGTCTCCGAGGACTTCTTTGAGTTCCTTCGCCTTCGAATAGCAACTCGGCGCGTCTCTCGATTCGATCTGAGGTACCCCGCTCATCTTACTTATCTGACCTGACAGTGTTTTTTCAGCCATTGCGACCAAACCTCCGTTTGCTCTTGCGAAACTTGACCCGACCACCCGGATCTTGCTTGCGGATGTAGGCGACCATCTTCTGGAACCGAGCGTCGGCCTTGAGCAACTCAGGCGTCCCAAACTCAGTTTCGAGGGTCTTGTTCGAATACAGTTCGTGAATACCACGATGGCAATCACGACAGAGTCGGACGGTGACTTTTCCTCCCCGGCACTTGGGCACCAAGTGGTGTTCCGTGGGGTCGAACATCGAACGTCCGCAAAAAGGACACGGATCCATGTTTGAACCTACACCATGACGCTTCGCGTTATACAGAGGACGGAATTACTTGTACTTCAGGTAGGGTGTTATGTTGCAAGACCTTCCCGCTGGTACGATCACTGAGATTCGGGAGCATCCGACCCTCTCAGGGTGGTTTCTCATTAAGGCTGATTGGAAGGAAACCCCAATCGGTTGGACATTGGTGGGGGGCGGTTACGAGTGGGATGTCGTCGAGGAAAAGGACGGGTGGACGGTCTTGCAACCCGCTCGGAAGGCCTGTCGCCTGGCTCGATGGGACAAGCTGTACTACTTCTGGTGACTCGGTGTAGAGGGAGGCATGTCTTCCCGAGTTGAAATCGTTGAGCATTCGATCATTGGGCGATGTGAGGCTTGCGGCACCGATGATGTTGCCATCGCGCCGGTTCAACTCACCGATGGAAGCCACCAACCCCGCTGCGAGCTTTGCCGAAAGGCTCCGGGACAGACCTGGTATGCGATCATGTACGTCGCCAACCTCATCCTCAAGAGGCTCGACGAAATCGAACAGACCGTCCGGACCCATGGCAACTGAGATCGTCTTTCTGGGGCACCAACAGCCCGACGGTCTGAAGGTCTATGCCGACCGGGATGGGGCTCGGTGGGTGGTCGATCCCCGCCTTGATCTTCGAAGGCACAGTCCTACCGGATTCCAATGTGGCTACAGTGGAAGTGGGCCCGCTCAGCTTGCGCTCGCCATCCTAGCCTACTTCTACAACCACCATTACAACGAGGAGCCCGGGGGTGAAGAACGGGCTATTCTTGAGTATCATGAATTCAAATCGAGGGTCATCGCGTGCATCCCGACCGAATGGCGCACCTGGTCCTTGCGATTCATGGATGACAAGTGGGTCCTCGAAGGGCCGGATGGGCATGGCAGAATCTTTGGCAAAGCGACTCCCCCGGAGCATCCGAAAAATGTGTGGGACCGGTTGATCGAGGAGTAGTTCGACCCTTAGTGGGTACATCATGAAGAACACCCGCTACACCGCCGAAATCGCCTCAGTCGAGCATCCCAATGAGACCGTGACTCGGTTCATTCGGGTCACCGACCATTTCGTCGACCTGACCTACGTGAGCAAGCGCTCGACTCTGAGCCTCACCACGGCGCACAAGATGCTCGCAGCGACCGAGCGGGCCTTGGATGAGGGCAAGCACCCTGAAGAAAGCCCCAAGTGGGTTTTCGAGGGGACCGTTTCCAACCCCGCCACTCCTATCAGGCCCGAGCTTGTTGATGAGACACCTAGTGTCGACGGCGTGTTTGGCGAGTTCGACCTTGGCCTCTACAAGCACCGTGTGCCGGGGGCATGATGGAAGTCCAATGGCAAAGCCAAGAGGACGGGCGCGAGCGGGCGTCCGTCTCCACTGGCCTCGATCTGTACGAGCAACTCGGCACGCAGGATCGCCCTTCTTTTGATAGTGCTTCTCTTGTGACATGAAAGCACCCCCCCATCGTCTAGTTCCCCGGTATCCGGTGTCTTGGATCGCCCGGCAGCACGTCCGAAAGTCAGATGTTCGGCGTGATGTTGAGGAATTGATTTTCGTTCTCGAATCCGGGGTCAAGATCTTCGCCAACGTCGCCGATGTCCAACAGTTCGACGCAACTGGGTATGTGGAAGGTGCCCAACCCGTGGCTGTCAGCGGTTTGGGCTACTTCCAATGGGATCCCCTCAGCGTAGCGGCGCATGACGGCGTCTACGTGATCCGGCCCTTGATTGGGCCCGCCGCAACCGGTGCTGGCCGTTGGGTGCGTCCGTGGCCCGCAACGCAGATTGCTGGGTTGGGTGACCCTGGAAGCCGTCTGTTCGCGCTGGCCGACCATGTCCACCCCTTCACAAGCAGTGGTGGGGGCGCCCAGGTTCTGACCACGGTGCAGCGGCTCGCTTTGACCCCAAGTCAGGGTGATCTCGTGTATGATACCGATCTGCTCACGCTGTTCGTGTGGGATGGTGTTGCCTGGGCAGGGGTGTAGAACATGGCATTCGACTGGGGAATCCCAACAAAACCCGCTTTGCCTACTCAAGGTCAGGTTTACGTCGACCACGTCCAGAAGCTCTGGACATACGACGTGCCAACAGAAGCGTGGAGTCAAGCTTCGAACCTCATGTTCAAAAAGGTTCGAACCGTCAATTTGTACCTCTTGTCAAAGAGTATGGGCGGTGACATTTTCGACGCAGCGGTTCGAACGGGGACTTTCACTACGGATTGGCCCAAGGTCTACACGCTGGCTTTCGTTGAGGTGCGTGCCCAGTCAGATGGTCGAGTCCTTGGCAAGCGGGCCATGATGAGCTTGGTCGAATTGGACGCCTGGCTCCAAACGGTCGTTCCGAACGATGGTGCCAGCTACACAGACGGTGCCACCGTACTCGTTTACGAAGTCTATGACCCGTCGCTCACTTTGAGCCGGTGGAATTCATGGAACGGGCTCTACGGGTCCTACCGGGGTCGGGCGTGTTATGCGGGTGCCCATGGCGCTGGTCGCCCTACGGAACCCTCCCTTTGTGGATACTCCCCCGGCTTTGCGGCTTGGCATTCGTCGAGCGACATGGCAACCCGGCTTGTGAACTTCTTCTTCTCGAAGGTAGCTGCCACGGAAGAAGCCCGAGCTTGCTGGGTCACGAGCTTCCGTCGTGGGATCTACTGCATGCCCCGGCAAAGCGGGAACGCTGTCCAGATCGATGCACTCAACCCAGGTCGGTACATGTGGGATAACACCACAGATTCTTGGGTGGTCGTACCTGTCGCAACCACTTGGCAGTTGGCAACGGGCATCGCAAATATCTGTGTTGTTTGGCGTGATGCCAACAACACAGGGCTCACCTATTCTCGCCCCGACGAAGTATTCCAGGGCGGGGCGGCTCTGGCTCGAAGTGAAGGCAGCGGACGGGAAGCCATTCTTGCTTTCCTTCTGCGAAACACCTCTAACCCGGATCAGTACGGTTTCCTGATCAAGCCCTATGGCATCACCAAGTGCGCGTTCACATTTGACCAAAGCGTGAACACGACAACGCATGACCTGATCGGGGTCAACATCTTCAAGGGTGCGTCGATCAACCCCCGCTTCACGTTGCCCCCCATTGAAGACCGAGGCATTAACGGGTTGAGGATTCAGGACATCTACCGATCGTTCTCGATGCTCAATCCCGGGTCCATGAAACAAGTGTCCATCGATGCGAAGGCGACGCCCACGAAGATCCGCTACTACGTGCGCGAAAAGGCCACGGGCATTCGTTCGGAAATCTTCGACGTCGGCGTAGACATCGTTCGGCGGCGTGCTTTCATGCCCATCGCATTCTCCGACAGTCGAAATTCCCCTTGACATAATTCCAGATCGGGCGCACTGTATCGGGGCGAGGGCCGCTTATCCCTGATGTGGCCTCCTTCGGGGCCGTTTACCCCTGATGTGACCCCTACGCTGGCCGCTTACCCCTGATGCGGCTCCAACCAAGCATCTTTTCCTAACCGGATGAGGTGTTTTGGCGTTTAAGTAGGCGATTCTTGTCCGAGTTGAGCCTTATGAGGTGCATGCTAGACATCGTCGCCATGCGCTACTGTAAGTCCCTGGACAATTGGGTTGCCGAAGTTGAGGGATCGAAGGGGGACACCTACACGGTCTCCTACGGTCACTTGTACGGACGTGCCTCCGAGACCATGGGCTACACCCATGGGTGGACCTGCACGTGTCGCAATTTCACGCACCGGCTCAAGAGCGTAGGCGAGTGCAAACACATCAAACTCGCCAAGGCGCATCACTGCGGGTGGCACGAGCAGTACGGTAGCGGTCAGACTCCCGCCGCCCCGGACCCCAAGGTCAGGGTCCTGACCCCTCCGAGCTACGACCCGGAGGAAGATACCCTTGAGCCTTGCCCGTGCTGCGGGGGAGCCACCCGATCCCAGATGTGTGGTGTATGATAGACCATGGTGAAAGGGACACGCATCACAGTCACGAAGGGCAGCCGAGCGCTGGGCATCCGCAAGGGTGACCGAGCTATCGTTGCCTTCTGTGAGGAAAGGCCAGTGACGAGAATTGGGGAAATACGCCTTGCATTCGGTCATATATTGGCTTGTGGGGAGACCGAGCTTACTTTTTACGCTCCCTCCGGGTCCGATTTCCGAAAACTACATTCCGATCTGGGCAACATCGAGATCCGTGTTGCCTTGGGGCGAGAGACATGAGAATCCACAGAAAAACCGCTTTCAGCCCACGCGATCACGCCAGCAAGTTTCTCGACGTGCCTGGGCTCGTTTCTAAGCCGGAAGCGATGGAGCAGTTGGCCGAAGATTGGTCCGCTGAGGAGTTGAACCAAGCGCTGATTCACGCCAACAAGCGGGCCGATGACTGGCGGGATGCGAAAGGCGGGATGGTCAAAGCCTATGCGCTTGGCGAGCTTGAGCTTCTCGTCGGCGCACGAGCGATTCAGAAAGGGCAGAACGGATTGACACGCAACGAACGAATCGAACAGGCCCACGCCAAGATGACCGAGTGCCTTGAAGGAATCTCGGTGCGGCAAACCGATGCTCGAACGAACGCCATGAGCGCCAGGATCGTGTTTGGCCTTACCAAGGATCTCGTCGGGCACGCTGCCCTTCTCACGACCCTTTTGAATCTAGGGGATGACGATGTACCCGATCAAGAAACCTGAAATCACGACCGATGGTCGCACCGTTTGGGTCAACGCTCCCATCTGCATCGGACGCTTTGGTCCGGTGGGCGGCGAAGTCATGGATTACCTTCCCGGCATAGGCTATGACGGGTGTGAATGCGTGCAGCCCAACTGGGCTGTGTGGTGCAAGCGTATGCACGAGGTTCACGAGATCGTGATCCCGGAAGACATGCGCCCGACCTGGGTACCGAACCCCGACGGCTAGTCCTCGTCTAGCCGTTCCCACACGCTTGGGGCTGGGGGCCCCTGCACGGGCTCCGGTTGGGGTCCGAGGGGAATCTCACCACACGGGTTGATGCTCGCCAGGGAAGCTGGGTTGTTCACCCAAGAGGGATCAAAGTGTCCCAAAGCCGCCTGTACGGGTCTCGTCCGCAGCGTGTCGACCACCATGTCAGTCATCATGGGAAATCGTCGAGAACGAATGTCGTCTATGCGGACGGTCGGATTAGAGACCATTTCAAACTCTGGGACCGTCACCCGGCGTGGTGGGGCCATTTGATGGACGGGGATGGCTCCGGGGGCGACCTGAGTGCCCATGGAAACCGCTCCGATGTTTCTCGCTTGGATTGCCTGAACGATATCTGCGTCGACGTCTGCTTGAATCTCGGCAACCATGCGGTTCTGAAGGGTCCGCATTGCATCGCCGGTTCCATCGAGCCCTTCGGCTGTCATCCGAACCGCAACTCGGCGAGCCGTTTTGCGGTCAGCAATCGCTTTTTGGGCGCTTTGGATGTAGGCGCAAAGAAGCTCGGCCGTGCTCACCGTCTCAGGCATGTCTGGCATGATGACACGCCCCCGGCTATTCGAGCCAGAATTCTTTGCGGCAGCGCTTGCAGTAGTAGTAGGTCTGAAGGGTGCGCTTGCACACGAAAGTCTTGATTTGGTGCTTGGACCTTCGGCATTTCGTGAGAGCTTCGAGGCGCACACCTTCGGAGGGGAACGCCACCTTGTCGGCCCATGGCTTGCCGGTTTTGATGATGTGAGCCCGATCGATCAGATCCTCAGCCCGAACCTGGGCTGGGGTTGTCATGTTCTGAGTGTAAAGCATGCTGGATCCGTAATCGAGAAGGGCTTCGAGGAAGGCCCCCTCAAGACGTCGCATGGCTTTTTGGTCGGAATGCGAGCAGAACTTCCGAGTCAGTTCAATGACCGTTTCACCAATCAGCTTTCGGCGAACTGGGTCCATTGATGGGTCCATGTGTCGAACGTCAGGCATCGTATGTCAATTGCTCCATGACATAGGCCCGGCACTTACGTTGATCGGCGACGGGCAAGTCGTTGACCTTCTCCGGGATGAGATTGCTTATCTTGTGCTCAAGCTTCCCCCACGCTTTGACGTGGGTCTTGACGGCGATTCCCATCCCAAGGCAGGCCGGGCAACCGGCACCCTCACACTTTCGGCACTTCGCATGTCCCATATGTCTCTCCTACACCAAGCCGGTGTAGAAAAAGACCATGGGTGATCGAGAAGCAGATCGCATGGTCCAGCGCTACCTTAGCTCTTTCCAGAGCATGCTCAAAAGGTTTGGCAAAACCCCGGTGTTTGGCCTGTCTAGCACTGTTGAGAGTGAGGTAGAACACGAAGCTACCATGGCCTACCTGTGGAGAAAACTCCGGGATGCTCGCCTCATATTCATCCCGACAGATACGTTTGCCCAGGTCTACCACCTCGTGGACGTATGGACCGTCGAGAAGGTCATGGGCGAGAAGTGGGCACCTCCCCAAGCCCCGCTCGAAGACGACAAGGGCTGGGAATACGTCAACAAGCTCACCGCAGCGGCGCAAGAGATGCCTTTCCCTGACCCGCTTCCCTTCCCGGTGACATACTTCGGCTATGGGGACGGTCTGTACCTGTCCGACACGCAAATGTCGATCCGCAACATCGTCCCCACAGAAGACGTTCGAGGCGTCAAGTGGTCTGCTCACGTGATCACGCAAGAGGGCTTGTGCGCTGAGATTCTCGAAGGCGTCAATGAGAAGGACGAAACGATGTCGTGGTACCACGCGATCTATCGCATGCCGCCCCATCTGGCAGAGCCCAGATGGGCAGACCCCCTCACGTTGGTGCCTTGGATCGTCACGGGCTTGAATGTTCTGGTCAACGCGTATCGGTCGGTCGTGATTGAGACCCCGATGGGGCTTGGTAACCGGCAAGACTTCCGAAAGCTCGGAAAGAAACTTCGCAAGAACAAGCCGATTCCTCGCCCCTACTACAAATTGACCCTCAAGAACGAGGTTGTGGCTCGGACGCTCGGCACGAAGATTCGAAAGGAGCCGAGCGGGTCTTGGTCCTTGTCGCATCAATTCGATGTCCGGAGCCACGACCGCATCCGCATTCAGCGGGGCCCCCTACCCCTGGAAGAGGACGTCCAGCAAGAGCTTCTGAGGCGGGGTTACCACATCTTCGAGGGTGAGCTTGACGAGGCGACCCAGCGCAAGATCGGCGAGAAGGTCGTCAAGCAGCCTGACGAGTGGATGGCTGTGCTCAGCACCCGGATCAAGTCGTATCGCAAGGGGCCCAAGGACGCTCCCTACGTCCCTGCTGTCTGGAAGGTACCGGAAGGCCCCGTCCGGTGTATTACCTGACATGATCGAAGCAGCCATTGCCATCACCCTTTCGTTCATTCTCGGCTTCGTTGCCGGAAGAGTGTCTACTGCTTCCAAAAAAGAGCCCAAAAAAGAACCTGATTGGCGCAAAAAACTGAACGCATGGCGCATCATCAAGGTGGGCGACATCGAGGGTATGCGGATGGAAAAACCTGACGGCTATGAGCTTACCTGCGAGAGGGTGACCTACCGTTGCCGGGACGGGATTTCCCCCAAATACTTCGAATGGCATACGGTCGACGGCGTCAAGCCTACCGCAGAGGTTCACCGCAAGCTCTCGTTTGCCGTGAGCACGTGGCGCGACGGGCTTGGCGATAAAACGCCCCTTTGGAGTTGATCATGACTGAAACCACCTTCGAAATTCGAATTGACAAAGACATGACCGAGCAAGAGGCAAAGGAGTTTGCTGCCAAAGCAGCCGCCAAGATCGCTGAGTTGACAGGCAAGCCCTGCAATGTGCTCGGCGTGAAAGTCATCAAATGAATGACCTGATCATCCTCGCAGCCGTTTTCATGACCGGGGTGATGGCGGGGCTCGCGCTCAACCTTGTCCTTAGGATGCGGAAGTCGATGCCTGAGGCAATGACTGGGGAGCCCGAGCTTCACATTGACGACGTCCATGGGCGGCTCATTGTCGATGTGTGGGAGCTTTCTTACAACGATGGCGTGCTGTACCGAGCGTACAGCGAGATTGACCCTGTCAGGAACACATGGCTCTCAGAGGATGGCAAAAAACCCGAGCAAAGGGTTCGAAACCAGTTCACCGACGCCATCAACTACTGGCGGTTGTCGAGAAAACGCAAGCTCTGGTAGATTGCCTCGCCTCCCAACCCTTAGAGGGTGCATGAACGGCCCCCTGAACATCGAAACCAGCTTCACCCGCAACGGCGAGACCATCTACGTCGAGACCGACGCCTGGGTCAACCACGACCACACGGTCGACATGGACGACCTGGAGACTTGCCTCCGACTCACCGAAGCGGGACCGGACAGCAACATCGTGGTCGACGCCGATGGCAACAGCGTTTACGTCACCCTGACCCTTGCCGAGCGCAAGGTTGTCGCCGCCAAGATGAGCGAATACTCGGCTGGAATGCGGGACGAGCCCCCTGCCCCGACCGACTTCGAGGTGCTCTGATCCACCTATGGGAAGCCAAAAGCATGGTACCGACGATGGGAGTGTTGGGGATCTTCCTCGCCCTGGGTGTTCTGGTGGGGATGGTGGGGCGCCGATCAAGCTGTTGAGGGTGACATGCCCCCGGGCATGTTTCGGTTTGCTCGTCCGCAACAGGGTCGTCATCGAGTCGGCCCCGTACGGCCGTCGCATGTTCGCCGGGGAGTCTATTGAGGTTGTGGTGAGGGTCTGCCGCCGTAAGGGCTGGCACTTGGAGCTACTAGGCTAGCATGGTCTTGAAGCGCTTGAGCAAGTCGTAGCGCTTGAGCATCCCAAGCTCCCGGTTGACGGCTTTGATGTCCGGCAGAAGCTTGGCGACGTCGCCCACGCCTTCGGCTTCGAAGAACTCGGTGATCTCGTCTTTGCGCTTCAAAGCGTTGCGCTTCTCGTCCTCGCGCTTGCGAGCCTCGTCCTTCTCTCGCTTTTCGACGGTCTTGAGATCCTCAACGATGCCATCGATCGACTTGAGCGTGTCGTCGAGCCGCTTGGCCCGCCCGGCGTCCGAGCGAGAGAGCGTCACGAGATCTTCCAGGTGACCCTTGAGGTAGATCTGCTCCCGACGGAACTTGTTGAGGTACTTGAGCGAGCCTTTGGACTGGTCACGACCGGAGAGCAAGGTCATGAATGCGTCGTGAAGCCGGATGAGATCGATGACCTGGTCGTACATGTGCCGGCGATCGGTCTTGAGCTTGGCAAGCATGTGCTCTGCGATGTCGACGGACCGCTTGGCGTGCTCGTAGAAGGTGTGCTTGCCTTCCTTCAGATCATGCGTGTACGCCTTGCCGATGTCGTGCAAGAGGGCAGCGAGGCGTAAGACCTGGCGCCGCTCGTCATCCATGCCGTCGGTGAGCTTGTCGAGATCTTCCAGGACTTCCTTCGTGTGCTGGATGACCGTCTCACCATTGTGGTGGATGTCGGCGTTGTGCTCGAATTGCCCCATTCGCTGGACGAGGTTGCGAATGTCGATCCCAAGAGCCTTCTCAACGGCTTCGACGTCCTCGATGCCATCCACGAGCATCTGAAGGGCTTCGTCGGCCTTGTCAGCAGCGATGTCAAGGTTGTACGGAGTCACGTTCGCGTAGCGCATGACGACTCGACGGGCGAGACGGCTTGGATCTGACATGGGGGAATAGTATCAGAGAAGTTCGGGGCGCATGACGTGATTTTGGCAAGCCTTTTTGCGATCAGAAGGCGGCTTCCACCCCATCGTGCGGGCTTTCTTGTAAACGGTCGCCAGGGCGGTCGGCTTGGTGAACACCCCGTCGGCTGCCATCTTGGATCCGCAGAGCCGCTGGAGAACCTTGTCGGCTTGGCCGGGAGCCAAGGCGTCGACCAGGACGTGCGAGCAAAGACGACCATCACGGCGGGTTGCCGGGTCCATCTCCAGCTTGGGAGCATTGGTCGTGGCGATGATCCGGATGTCCAGGACGTTTCCAAGGATGCCGTCACCGAGGTTCAGGAGCGCCGAGATCGCGCTCATGTCGCCCGCCTCACGCTTGACCAAGACCTTGTCGCCATCCTCGACGACCAGCACGGCGGGTCCGTCGAGTTCGCTCGTTGCGTTGGCGAGCACAGGAAGAATCTCCGGACCAGCCATGTCTTGCATCATGTGGGCAGGAACCAGGATGAAAGCCGCTTTGTCCGCATGGGTCAGAAGGTTGCGAACGAGGAAGGTCTTGCCAGTGCCGGGTTCGCCGGACAGAACGCTGAGACGACCACAGGGGGACTCGGTCGAAAGCTCTTCGACGATGTGGTCATAGGCTTCCATGACCTTGGACGTGTAGTTGTCGCGCTCCAAGGCGGTACCAGCGGCGCCGATGCGTTGGAGGTAAAGCCCGTTCATACCGGAAGCGAGGGCGAAGATCGTCCCTTCCCGGGGGTCCTCTTGGGTCAAGACCGTGTTGAGAATGCGGTTGGCCTTGTCGAAGTTCTCGAAAGTTGTGGTGACGAGCTTGATGTTGGCTTCCCGGTCCCGGCTGTAGGACTTGAACCGGATCATGGTGTCATCGCTGGCAAGCAGCAATTCCTTGCCGCAAGTGCCGGAAGCAAGCATCAAACGGGTTCCGAGGATCTCGTTGAGCTTCGAGATGAGCTTGTCGGCAGGAACGATCAGTTTCCCAGTCCATGAAGCAACACGAACCGGGGGCCCTCCCTCGAAAGCCCGGCGCAGCATCGGTAGGCCCGACCACTGCATGGGGTCCATGGAAGTGTGCTCGCCGAAAGAGGGAAGCTTCCCCTCTTGCCACCAAGTGCCGTTCTTCCAGACGGCAGCGGCTTTTTCAACAGCTTCAGGTGTGGAATCGGCTGTGACCGTTGCTTTCCATTTGGGGTCGCTCATGCTTGGTGCGTGTCATCAAATGCTTAACGGCAACCAAACACCACCATCCAACTCGCCGTGCTCGATTCGGAAGGCTCGCCAGCCCAATCAAGAAATTGGTTTTTCGGGTTGTCAGGGCCCGTCGTGGCCTACGTAGGGGTCGGGTTCCCATGCGTCTTGGAAGGCTTGGGGGAACGATTCCCAAGCTACACGTCCCGGGTGCCCGTCATCTCCTGACCGAGCCCGAGCGCCTCACGTTCCTCTTGGGTGAGCTTGGCGAGAGCACCTTGTGCGATCTTCTGCTTGTGGGCTTCCATCTCGGCGGGCGACATGTTTCGGATGGGATGGATGGTGGCCGAGTCGAGGCAGTATCGGGCGTTTTCGACTTCGATGATGAGCGCCGCCTGTCGCCGGACTTCAGCGTTGGCCCCGTGAACGCCGTTGCCCTTTGCCTCTTCATCGGCCTGGGACCACATCTCGAAAGCCCCAATGCACTTTGCGGCGCCTCTTCCCTCAGCCGTGTCCTCATTCGAGATCACGAAGTACAGGTCTTGAACGTAGGCTCGGCTTTTGTGACTTTTCAGGAGTTCGATCAGGCCTTGGAGATTCATGCTGTGTCCTTCAATAGGTCGCTGTTTTCGAAGGGGATCCCGAATTCGGCGAGAGCCTCGTGTTGGATGTTGTTGCACTCGCCGTTGGCCCGCATCATTCGTTGAACGTGGCGTTCGTCTACGTTGACGTTGTAACCCTTGGGGCAAGCAAGCTTGGCGGTATGGCCGAACAGACGGCAGGACAGGGGTCTGGCGGGGTAGATGGCGCACGTGTCGCCTTGATACCACGGACAGGTCACGCCGTTGTTCACGGGGGCAATCTCGCGCTCCCGGGCGTACTTGATCGCCCGGTTCAACTCGGTCTTGGTCGAAGGTGCAATCCCGCAGCACTCGCCGCAGCCCTTGTCACACTTCATGGGAGGGAGAACCTTAAGCTTTTTCACTGGTGACCATCACTTCGGCGATGAGCATGTACAGTTCGTTTTCGTCGGGCTCCACGATCATGACTTGCCAGTTCTCGATGGGCCCAAAGTGAAGGCGCCTGGCGACGGCGATCAGGTCCGTCATGGGAGTGACTTCAGGAAGGCTGAAGTACAGACATCGCCAGGTGGTTCCGGCGTCCTCAACGAGGTTGAGCGAGCCATACAGCGTCGCGCCGCTTTCGCAGCCGAGATCGAAGTTGCAGGCAACCTCTTGGGGTTTGCGGAAGTCTCCGACGATCCACGGCTGGTCTGCGGCTTCCAACTCGGCGTTCTTGAGCGCCTCTTCATTGGCGGGTGTGAAGATCATATTTCCTCCCTACACCGTTCGGCTTTGAGCATGGCTTTGACCTTGGAGATTTCGTCATCCGTATGCACAACGCCGCCCGTGTTCAGGTCAAGGTACCACTGAAGCACTTCGGCCCGGGTTTTCAGATCGTTGACGTGCCACTTGAAGCCGGGGCCCGTGAAGCGAAGCTTGTCGGTGAAATCACTGTAGACGTGCCCACCGAACACCTTGATCTCATCACGCATGAACATTCGGGCAGCGGTGAGCCGTTGCTTGCCGTCGACCAAGACGTAATCCCCAAGCTCCCCGGCAGAGAAGCCCGGGCAGTTGAAGTACAGGTTCTTGGCCGAGTTGCCCCCACGCAGGACGAATTCGACAAACTCACGGCGCTTGTCATCCGACCACACGTGCCCACGCTGGAAGTCCGGGTCCAAGTTCAAGGCATCTTCCTTGTCAGCGTGACGGATGTGCTCTTCAAGGTAGGCCCAAGGCACGTCCACAGCGTAGAAGGCTTCCCGTGTGAATTGGGGGACATCTTGGAACCGAAGGGGCTTGGAAAGCGTGATCATGCTGTACCTCTGGCGATGTAGTCCCACGTGGTGGGCCGTTGAGGGGTGTAGGTCAGACGGAATTCGTGAAGGGGCATCTGCACCCGCCGCCAATTGTCTTGGGCTTGGAAGGTCACGACGTCGGTCCCGTACCTAGTGTCCTCAGAATCCCACTTCACGATCAAGTGGGTGATATTGACGGTCAGAATGGGGCCGTCCTTGGTGAACCAAGTATGTCCAGACCGAAGCCAGTAGCAGTCAGACTCGTCCCGGTCGCAGAGGTATCCCGCTGCATAAGGGAACGCTTCTTGTTTGCCACAGACTATGCACCGCATGGTCCCTCTAAGACGCCGGGTCGGCGCCGATCAACTGAAAATGAGTTGGACCTTGCGCCCCTTTACGGTTTCGTACAGCCCCCGGTCGAAGGGCGGCACGTAAAAGCCTTCCGGGACGACGTAGTGCTTCTCTTCACATTGGTCGCAAACCGTAGCGTTCAAAAACGGGTTGTAGCTCGAACTGGTCGGCACGTTGAAGTCTTCGTGATCATCGGGGCGAACCCAGCCGTACATGTGCGTTTGGTTGGCGTAGATGGCTTCGAACGTCACCCCAATGAGCGGGAGCCGAAGCGCAAACGCCCCGTCGTGCTCGAAGTCCTTGGCGTTCTTCAGGTATGCCTTGAGGATCCAATAGTCTTGGTGTTGGATCAGGTCGGCCATCCCGAGCTTGAGCCATTCCTCCCGAGCGCCCCGGTAGGGAGGTGCGAGAACCACACGCGTGGAGCGATTGTTGGTGGTGCGGCAGAGGTGGGTCAGGTCGATGAGATCCATACCCCAATCTACACCGACTTATTTATCAAAACCTGGACAATTCGGTCTGCTATCTGGGGATGAACGCCGCTCTTGACAAGCTTTTGGTATTGCTTTCGAAGCTGGAGGGATTCCTCCCAGGCTGCATCGAAACACGAGCCGCAGAGTCGTTTCCCAAGTTCACCAAACGACTCGTGGGCTTCGATATTGTGGGCTTTCGGGCATACTTCCGTGCCACACTTGTGACACTTCATCCCAGATACTTCAGGGCGAAGTAGTTGATCGCCAGGTGCATCGTGTTGTCAGCGATGATTAGCAGCCACACGGCGAGCCAAGCGGGTCGATCCTTGTGGTAGCCGGTCCCAACGCATTCAGACCACGGGTGGCGAAACTCTTTAGGACTCGGAATATTCTTGATCCAGCACACGTATCGGGCGAGCCGCCACCGGTCGATGACGAAATGGGTCAGGCAGATGACCACGAGCGCTTGCCACGAGCCGGTGAGGATGGCGAAAGGCAGCGTGTAGGTGATGGCGTGCACGAGCGCCGGCACTGACTCCGAAGTCTTCTTTTGCGCCATCCAATCGCTTTGGATGACGTAATCACCGAAAAGATGCAGTAGAAGTTGTTCCATTTATTCGTCCTTCAGACGATCCCATGTGGTCGGGATCCATTGGGTGGCGTATTCGGTGATGATGACGTGACTCATGTCATCGGGATGAACCGTGCCGTGAACCTCTCGGATGTGCTGGGCGAGTTCCGAGCCGCCCCACAGCCCCCATTCGTTTCGGAGGTACCGCCCGAGCGAGTGGTGAAGCCGGATCGCGACTTTTTCCGGTTCGGATGACTCTTGAATGAACTTGCGGTCCTCATCGCTCAAGAGCCGGTCGAGTGCCCGAAAGGCTTCGTCCATTGTGGTTGGAACTGGGGGCTTTGGTTGCTGGGGTTGGTCTAGGGTCATTTTGGCTGTCAAGTTGATATCTCCCGTTCGATGAAACTCGGCTTCGCACCCATTAGCTACCCGAACCGCATCCTCGATGGTCGCTAGGAGCCTCCCCCGCTTTTCGATGGGCTTCCCATTGATCCAAACCGTGGTGGCAAGGTGAACCCCGCTTGGCTTTTGTTCGATTCGGAATCGTAAACCCTCGCAGGTTCCTTCGTAGAAATTGCGGTTCTCTGAGAGGGGTGGGATCCACTTGAGCATCAGTTCACGTTAGTTCACGAAGATCTGGAAGCAATCCTCCGAATGCTTGTGCCAACCAAGCTCTTTCAGCTTGGCTTTTTGCTCGTCCGACAGGCTAGCAGTGTCCCCGGCAAGGATCTTTTCACGGTCGGCGGCAACCACTTCCCCGCCAGCTTGCTCGCAGATCTCCAGCCCCTCGATGACTCGACGAATCTCTGTTTTCATGGTTCCACCTGGACGAGCTTGCCGAAGATCTTGCTCGTCCATCCATTAATTCCGCCATGGTTGTTGCCAATGAGAAACTTGCAGGGTTCACCAGTTGTGAATGTCGCCCGTTTGACGAGATGCAGGTAGTAGGACCCCCGAACCTTAGCGAACACAACGTCGCCCGCCTTGATC
>Ga0210003_1001645_pt1 | contig 19447 bp, 41 predicted proteins | sample LantaG_FD_182804 | JGI IMG/M metagenome (GOLD analysis project Ga0210003, IMG submission 182804) | Deep subsurface microbial communities from Baltic Sea to uncover new lineages of life (NeLLi) - Landsort_02402 metaG (SPAdes) (version 2) | ecosystem: Environmental > Aquatic > Marine > Oceanic >...
TTTATCCATATTGCTGAAATCCCGACGATAAAAATAAATAATCTTACAAATTGTTTAAACTCTGGCATCAAACTACTTCCATCCATAGAACATATTACTGCTTTTTCTTTAGGTTTCATTATTCAAAATCCTTTTTAAACATTATTTTCATAATTCCTTGAAATCTATTCTCCCAATCAACAACTAATTTATCGTGCATCTTCATCCAAGCATAAAGATAAGCTCCAGCAAGAATATTAACTGCAATCATTGTTCCAAGAAATAATTGAGAAGGATCTTGAAATTTAAAGAACCATTGTCCCCAAGAGATTATTAATACAAATAATCCAACTGCACCAATTAAATAACTTATTTTTGGGTATCTCATTTAATGGAAATATTCTGGGCTTACTTTCCCAAAATAGTAATATTTATAAAAAATTTCATAAAAATACCTTTTCACTTTCTCCTTAAGTTCTAAAAAATAAATATATTTAATCTCTTGATTTTTAATTAAATATTTATGGGTTCCTATTCTACTAAAAAGATTTGTTGTTGCCCCAACATACCCAACCTTCCCATCTTTTAAGATAATATAAACCCCCTTTTTTTCTTTATAGTTTATTAATTTTAATGGTGTGTGTGTAGTTACATTGGGATTTGATTTTCTTCCATCTTTATATTCAACAACTCTTGGCTTATCCAACTTTATAAACACTTTTTCAAATTCTTCATAAGAAGGTAACTCTATTTTTATTTTCATATTCCCTCCAAATCTCTAAGAGCTCTCTCCCTTAAATCTCTTGACACAACATGGTCGTAACTTCCAAGAGAATTAATCGATTTATGCCCTGTAAGTTTTGCAATTTTATCATAACTCCAACCCTTCTTTAAAAAGTAAGTTACGAAAAAATGTCTAAATGAGTGCATCATTACTTTCTTTTTTATTCCTGCTTTTTTTGCATAACTTCCAACTGCCTGTTGAATTTGTCTATAAGATTTTTTTCTAAATAAATAATCATCTAATTTTAAATTATGTTTTCTTATGTATTTAAAAACAAGGTCTGCAATAGGTCTTTGTAAAATTGTTTCGTCTTGAATATAGTTTCTTCTCTTCAAAACCCAAACCTTCATTGTCGCTGTGCCATCTTGCTCTTGAATAATATCTTTTACCTGAACACCAAATTCATAGTTCCCAGTATATTTATAAACCTTTAACATTATTGGTTCTCCTTTTTTATTTTTTCTTCCAGAATCTTTCATATCAATAAATTTTTTTCTCTCTACCCCATAGAGTTCTCCAATTCTTCTTCCAGTAGTTTTTGCTACATTAAAAATCATAAAGTAAAAATCATTTGTTGCAGAAGATGTTATTAGAGAATCCATTTCTTCAGGGGTTAATGGTTTTGGAGATGTTTTTGTCATATTATATTATGATACCTTTACTTTATAAATGTTTTGATATTATGATATTTTGCCTGATTTTAGTCTCTTTTTATCATACAAGTATAATTATATGAAGTTTTTTGTTCACAACCTTTAGGTTGCTCGGTTTTTGATAATGATTTAAACTTCCCCTCTGGAGCAACTTGCATTCAAAAGCAACCAGACCCACTAATTTGTAAGAGAATTGCTGAAATTCCAACACCCACTAACAAACCAATTAAAAGTCCTATCCAAAATTTACTCATTTGTTTCATTTTTCTTCTTAACTTTAATTATCTTTACTGGTTCAAAATCTATTTCTGCTATATGTAAATGAAATTCAGCATCACATTCTGGACAATGGAAAACCAATCCTACAAAATCCTTTACAACTTCTTGATAATCTACTGCTCCTTTTTTTACTTTATCAAATTCTTTAGTTTTCATAATTTCCTCCCCTTAACAAAATCTCCCCGCATTAATTTTCTCATTAAACCAGTTGGGCAAATCAAATCGTGGATTTCTTCAGAAATCCCGTCATATTCTTCTTTAAATACACAAGAATTTCCAACAGAATTTCTATCTTGTTCATTCATATTTAGATAACAAAATTCAGGATACTTTTGTCTGACTCTGCATTCATCTTCATAAGGACAAGTTTCTTCTGTCATTTTTCTTTCTATTTCTTTTCTATCTTTTTTTATGTTTATCTCACAAGCCATTTTTAAAATTCCAATAAATTTCTTTGTATTAAATAAGGTTTAATTCTTGCTTTTGCTATCTTAACATACTCTCCTTGCTTTTTCTTTTATTTTGTTTGCTCTTTTATTAAGTGCTTTTGCTTTTTTAATTATTTTATCTACATCTATTTCCTTTTTCAATTTTATCTTCTTCATAAAATTAAAAATTTCAATTCCTTTTATTGCTTGCTCAGGTTTTTTAGAAATATCAAATATAAACCCGCTTGTTGTTTCAAGACTAAAATCGTATTTCAAATTTGGAAACCAAAATATACTCAAAATATCATTTTCTTTATCATAAAACATTTTAGGTTTTAAGACTTTTTCGGCGTCTTTGTTTTGTTTTTTAATCCAATGTTCTTGTTTTATCATTCTTAATTATTTGCTCCTTTTTGTTTTAGTTTCCAAACACAAAACCAAAGGCAAAATAACCATCCCAAAACAAATCCTATAAAAACACTTGGAAAATGTATCATCTTAATTCTTTGCTCCTTTCTTTTTACAATTTCTTTTAATAAACTTATTCAATTCTTTAGTAACTCTCTTATTCTTTTCTCTATTTGTATTATACCCTTTCTTTTTTATTATATGCCCATAATGAACATCTTTAGTTATTCTATCTCCAATTCTTTTTACTCTCCTTCCCTCATTACAATCTGGACAAGGTTGTAATAACCAGCAAACACCTTCATTCCCACAAGTTTTACAAACTCCTTTATTTCTTTTTTTGATGCTCTCTTTTATTTCTTTTTCATTCATCTTAATTCTTTGCTCCTTTTTTCTCCGCCTGTTTCCACAAGCCCTCCAAAAGTGATTTAAGTTCTTCTCTTACCTCTAAATCAAAAATCTTCATATCTGATGCTCCATATTTATTTGAACACCACTCATCAATCTTTTTTTCAATTTTCTCAATTATCTCTTTTTTGGCGAGTTGGTAACCTTGTTTCTTCCATTTCTCTTTTTGTTTTTGATATTGTTTGCTCATCTGACTATTAGTTTTCATTCTTTTTTCTCCGCTTGTTTTAAATCTACTATTTCTGTATCAATATCATACCTACAATCCCATAATTCCAATTTCATTCTTAATTCCTTTAAAAATAAATATAAATCAATATATTCTTTAGAAATCTTTTTAATCATTTCTTTTTCTTTGTTATTTAATTTATTCATTTTTGTATTATTAACAATCTCAATAAATTTATACATAGCCATAGCACTTTCCATATCTGCCGTTCTTTCAATCCACTTCAATTCTCCTCTTGTAAATTTAATTTTCATTCTTTTTTCTCCGCCTGTTTTAATTTTGATAATCTTCCTTCTATAATCCATCTATTTTCATCTAAAATATTTAACAAACCCCCAATCTATTTTTATAATCTTGACAAGCAGTCCAGAACCTTAAAAAATCTTGACATTCTGAATTGTTAGAATCAAAACAAACAGAACCATTATAATCCCATTTATAAATTTCTTGAGAACAACTGTCAATTTCTTGAGAACAACTGTCATAATCACACCAGTCAGTATCTTTCTTGAGTTGTTCCTGAACAGTATCATAAGCCAAACCACTTGCACAAATGAAAGTTATAAATAAAATAATTGCAAATGTTTTCCAAGTATATTCTTCTCTTTCCCTATTTTCCAAAGTTCGTTTCCAAGTTCGAATAATAATCCAAATAATAAGAAGACCAAAAACAATCAAACAACTCAATGCCAAAAGACTCATTTTAAACTCCTTTTCAACTTTTCAATTAAATTATCATAATCCAAAAGAACAAAAACATCGTGAGGGGCTCTCTCTAATTCTTCAATTATATTTTGAATTTCATTTGACATCAATTCTATTTTAATCTTTTTTGGTGGTAAGGTTATCATATAATCATCTCAAGGATACCCATGCTTTTAAGCTTGGGAGGAATTTAGTTTTGTTGAAGATAGGTAAATTTGCTATTTCTAAAAAAGAAGGAATGTGAACTTCTTGTAATTGCTTCTCTATTCTTTTATTTCTATAATATCCTTTTAGTTTCAATAATCCCTGTTTTCTTTTGTCCTCTCTTAATGCTTCTTGTAATTTTTTATTCCCTCTTATACACCATTTAATACTCTCTTTAATTGCTTGTTCTCTTCCAAGTGGAGAAACAAAATTAACATCATCAATATTCTTTTGAATTTTCTCTGCTTGTTGTTTGTTTATCTTTTTCTTTTTTAATGCTTCTTGTATTTGTTTTTCCATTTTCTTTAAGATACCCTACCCTTTAGGGTATGGGAGTATGTCATTTTATATTCCCTCCTTTCAAATCCTCCAACTCTTTAATTCCAAAAGAATCCCACCCTTTCCACTTAAATATTAATCTCTGCTTATATCGAGTTATTAATCTTTCTCTCTTTTTTCTTAAATCAAATTCTTCCTTATTTTCCATTATCATCTTAATTCTTTGCTCCTTTCTTTTTATTTAAAACATCACAAATCTTTTTCCACTTTTTAGGAAATTCCTCTGCATAACTCATAATACTTAATTCATTATCATCTAAAATAATTGGTTTATCAAAATTATGAGAAGGTTTCAAGCCATCAAGACCGGGCTCTACTCCCTTCTTTAATCCTTTTTTGAAGTCTTGACTATTTGTTTGATTAAAATTCGTTGCTCCTCCCCGAAGGGAGTCCACAGTTTTATCCCTACGAGGGTAATCAACCTTAGAATTGCAATTCTCCGATATTAGTTCTTGCGAACCTCTACCGCAACTGTTTTTTCGTGTAGGTTTTGTCTGCGGACTATGATTTGTAAGCTCCTTCCCTGCGAGTTCCTCTATTTTATTATTAAAATATTCACATATAATCTCTACAATTTCATCTCTATCAAGAGACCAAGATTTAACTAAGTTATCATAAAGTTTCTGTGGATTTTCCTCTTTCAATCGCTGGATAAATTCTTTAACATCTGCATAGTAAATCATAGGAGCTCCTATTTCTTCTTTCTTAGTTATTATCTTCTTGCTTAAATCAAATTCTTCTTTCATTCTTCAATCCTCGCTCCTTCTTTTAATTTCATTTTATTCATAAGTCAAGTGGCTTCCTTTTCTTTGTTCTATTTCAGCCAAGTATTCCTCCATTTCTTTTTCTGTTTTAAAGAGTCTGTCTTGTTCGTCAGTTTCCATTTAAACACTCCCCCGCAATTAAAGTTATTGTAACATCTTGAGTTTGGTTTGTTTGGTTATTAAAAACTGGAAAAGTCATTGAGATTTGCTCGCAATTAACCGCCATTTGAAATATTTGTGTGATTGCATCGTGAACTCCTGATTGATAAAACTCTATGTTTTCTTGATTATCTTGGGATTTAAACCTTTCTTGAGCAACATAACTTAAAGCACTTAAACCTATTACTATAATAATTACAAGAGCAATGGTTTTTCTTCTTTCAATTTTTTTTCTGTTTTCGTTTTCCATTTTGAATATGAAAAGGGAAAGAAAGATGGTGACATCCGAACTTTCCCCAAAGGAGGCAAAAATGCAAAACATTCTTGCCCTCAATCCCGAAGGGTTGAGTATGAATGCCTCTTGAAATTATAAAGAGGCTGTAACAATTTAATAGCAACGAAAGCAAAGCCATTGCTTGTCGTCCAACTCAGTCTCTATTTCTTTGCCTTCTAACTCTCCAAGATTCTTTGCTCCAACTTTAGTCATAAACACAGCAAGAGCTGAATTCTTCTGAACATTTTCGTCCTTATCAAGCGAATACCAAAGACCGCCATTTATAACTTGCTTGTCTCTTAAATAAGCAAGTGATGAAATGTTTATGTTTTCTTCTTTGTCTGGATGTTTAGATTCACAATTGACTATCTTTCCTTTTGTTGTGTCTCTTAAACTAACTTTGACAATCTTAACTTTCACAGGATTTAAGACTTCTTTTTTTTCTTGTTCAAGTGTGCCTATTTCCTTATTAAGTTCTGTTTGTTCCATTTGTTTTTTCCTCCCTTTTGATTCTATTAAGTATTCTTACTTTTTGTATTAAATCAAGTAAACAATAACCAAATAACATTCCAAAAAGTGATGTTAATAAACCACCTAAAAAAAGAGAGGGATAAAAATCAGAAGAAACTGAATATGCCAGATTAAAAACACCAACACAAACAAATCCTCCAAATAGAACAACATAAGTTATTACTAAAAAAGTCATTCCTTTCCAAATGTTATCTTCTTTATCCTTTTTCATTTCTTTGCTTCCACTTCAATTCTATTATGAATTTTTTTTCGTCTTCTGCATCTTGGACAAATTGGGTCATTAATTGCTATGTCATAATAACAACCGCAAAGGATACAACGCCGCCAGTTTAATGTTCCATAAGGCATCTCTTTTCCCTCCTTTCCTCACTCGCCAACCTTAATCGGTGAGGCAAAACTTTCATAACATTACAAATATCACAACAAACTCCTTCTTTTAGTGGTTGGGCGTTATTTCCATATCCCCGAATTATTTTTCCGCAAAAGCAACAGGTTTTCATTTGCTCAACTCCCCTGCGAGTTTGAACTTCTTACATCTACAAGTTCTTTTCGCACCATCATTACAATTAAGATAATCATAAACACATTTGGTAATTTTCCTTGTCCTCCCCCAATGTTGATGGTGTGCTTTCTTATGCCCACATTCACAAATCGCTTCTTCACTTAAATCAAATTCTTCTGTCATTTAAACCCCCATCTCACAATAAAAGGAATTGCCCAATTAGTAGCGGGAGTTAATAAACAACCAACAACGCCCACACTTCCAATTCCAACTTTAAATTTATTTAATTTTGGAGTATAAACTTCAATACCTCTTTCTTTTAATCTATCTCTCATCACATAATCCTTTTTAAACAAATTCAAAAACCCATTTATCTGTTTCTGAATTCTATTTTGTCTGTGGTATGTTTTTATTTTTTGCATTTTTTCTTCCCCTTTTTTTTAATTAAGTCCGAAATATCAACTTCGTCCCCAATCTTTAATTCTAAATCTTTCATATCTGAAAGTGTGAGGACAATAACCTGTGTTCCCCCCCACGCCTTTATTTTTCTTAATCTCATTGTAATTTAACTACGAAAAGGGAGTTTAAAAAGGTTGTGGTTTGTTGTTCCTATATTGTTGTCCCAAAACAATAGTTAGAAAACTATTTAAAGAAAAGAAACAACAAACTTTTTATGGATGTAAATAAATATTTAGAGAAGTGGGTGAAGATTGATTTAAACAACGGATTCTATTATGAAGGTTTGGTTATTGGTGTTGATAAAGATTCTATTTCTCTTAAAGATAAAAAAGGCACTTTTGTTGATATATCAATTAAAACTATTTCTTTTATTAGGGAGTGTGAAAGATGAAATGTGAGAAAAATTTTGAAGAAAAAGATTTGGAAGTAAGTGAACAAGATTTTAAGAAACTGAAAAATAGTGAGGTTAATTTAGGAAATGAAAAAGAGGTGGCTAAAGAAAATATGGTTGAGGCTTACAGAAATATTCTTGATATTTTAAAAAAATACCTTGATTTAAAAGAAGAGTATTATAATATCATTGCTCTATGGGTTATTGGCACTTATTTTCATTCTGATTTCTATACTTATCCTTATTTATATTTTAATGCTATGAAAGGTTCTGGAAAATCCAGAGCCTTAAATCTTATTTCAACTCTTTCAAAGAATGGAGAGGTTGTTAATTCTTTAACTGAGGCGGTTTTATTCAGAACGAAGGGAACTATTGCTATTGATGAATTTGAAGGGCTTGAACGGAAAGGAAAAGAGAATTTAAGGGAGTTATTAAATTCCGCTTATAAAAAAGGAATTAAAGTAAAAAGAATGAGGCAGCAGAAAACTATTGAGGGGGTTCAGCAAGTTGTAGAAGAGTTTGAGGTCTTCAGACCCATCATTATTGCTAATATTTTTGGTATGGAATCGGTTTTGAGTGATAGGTGTATTCCACTGATTCTTGAAAAGAGTTTTAACAAAAAAATCACTAATTTAATTGAGATTTTTCGTGAAGAAGAAATAGTAAAAGAAACCATTTATTTATTAAATAAGTGTAGTTTGTGTAGATGTAGTTTCTCTGCAGAACGCTATCAAGAATGGAATAATTATGTTATTTTTACTAATAATAACTACACTAACAACACTAACAACACTAACAACACAAACTACACTAACTACATTCCACCCTTTAAAGCCTTTAAAAGCATAAATTTGGCGGAATTGGGGGGTAGGGAACTAGAGCTATCGTTTCCGTTACTACTAATTGCGGACGAAGTTTCTGGTGATGTTCTAAAAGAAACTACACTAACTTTAAAACAGATTTTTTTAGATAAAAAATGCGAGGATTTGGTTGAAAATTCAGATATTTCTTTGATTGATTTTGTGTCCCAAATTCCAGATTCTTCACCAAATTATTTCATATTTATTTCTGAATTAACTAAAGATTTTAAAGAATTTTTACAAACTGAGGAACTTTGGTTAAATAACAAATGGATGGGAAGAGCTTTAAAAAGAGTTGGGTTAATAATTGAAAAAAGCAGAGAAAGTCATGGCGTTAAAGTTAGACTTGATATTAAAAAAGCTTCAAGGAAAATTAAGAAATTTAAATAAAAAATGACTAAAAAATTAAAAATAATAGGCAGCAAAAGTAAGCAGTGTAGAAATAAGAGGTTTAAAACATTTCTGAAAATCTGGAACACTTTTTCCTCTTATTTTGAAACATCGCTTGAAGTCAGGAACTGCTCCGCAGGACTTCCTTGTTTGCTGCCACAATAATATAGGTATTACACATATGGAATTAAGAAAATTTCCTTACACTTTGAAAGAAAATCAAAAGAAAACACTATGAGGGCTTAAGGTTTGAGAAGTTAAGGGTGGTAAAGGTTAGGGAATTACCTAAATCTGCGAAAAAAGTTGATTAGCAGGGTTTATTTGCCTCACAACGCCATCCTACAGTCAATCACAAGGTAAAAAAAAACTGTATTGGGACTTTAAAGGGATCTATTTATAAGAAGTAAAATCATCTCTGAAATATGGATTACTCGCTTAGAGATGGGAAAGGTGGAAGAGCATACTCTATCAAAGAAATTAAATTAGATGGTGTTACAATCGGTGTATTCGCAGGGAATAGGGGACACATAGCAGATCACGATATTATTATTAAATATCAAGAAGATGGAAAGAGAGTAAGAACCCCAAAACATATTCATTGGGTTATAGATGTTTTAATTAAGAAAGAACACAATAAAGAACTTACCTTAGAATTTTTAAAATACATTAGGGGGATGTATGATCGTGTAGATGGTTTTTGCAGTAAAGAAGATAGGGCAAAATGTGAGTTGAAAGAAACAACGCACGAGAAATTAAAAGAATTTGAGAAGTTAAATAAATATGGAGAATATTCTGTTGAGTTCATTGGACATCTAATGGAATTAATGATTAAAATGGAAAAGAATATGCCCCCAGAAAAACCAGCGAGAGTATTCAAAGAATTAATGGACTCAATGATTCAAGAGAAAGAAATATTTGTTATTGTGAGTAAAGCCACACAGATTGGGGGTTAGAAAGGAGAAACTTTTATGTTCCCCTCATCTTTTAATTCGCCATCAATGTAGAGTTTTATTTTTTTTCCTGCTAAATTCCAAGTTATTGTAATCATATGCTTATCTTTATCATCTAATTTTTCTACAGGAGTATTCAAAATACATTTATTCCCTTCATATAAATAATAAACCTTCAATCCATTATCTTCGTCTTTTATTATTTTAATTATTGAATCCCCTTCTTTATGATAAAATAATTGAGCAAACTTATTATCATCATAAATAATTCTTCCTTTAGGAACCCAAAAACTTATAGTGCCTTCATTAAAATCTAATTTTTCTTTCATTTGTAAATCTCCTTTTTATTTGTTCTTGACTTAATGAATCATAATATCTATTTATAATTATGTCTTTTGTATGCTCTTCTATTTTAGCCATTTTAACATCAAGTCCCCCAATTAGATCTTTTAGTTTCTGATATACCCTATTTGATTCTGAATAAAAGAAAATAGAGATAGCAATTGCAAAAATTGTTAGTAATAATGTGGTTATAAAATTTATATCTATTTTAAGGAGATGCAAAAAACCTACAGAAAGAACCAATAAAATAGCACTTATCATTAATTCTATAAAACTTATTAATCTCATAGAAAAGCTTTGAATTATATCTTTAAATTAATTTCTACCTTTCAATAGTATAGTTAGTAACAACAACTTCTTTTATTTTTCCCCTACCTTTCCCATCACAATTTATCATACGATTTGCTTTTACTTTTTTTATTTTATAATCTTTATATAATTCCTTAATGAATTTAGTATTAGAATTTGAAAGCATAACCTTGCAACCTTTTTCATCTAACTTCTTAAAAACTTCTGCAAGTTGTTTTTGTTCTTCTTCTAAGAAATTACCTTTTGTATATGTTGTAAAACTCTTACCTTTTTTTAGAGGGTAATAAGGGGGATCAAAATAAATAAAATCATCTCGCTTTGCAAGTTTTGTTATATTCTCAAAACTCATTACCTTAATCTCAACATCTTTAAGGAGTTTAGAAATCTCTCTTAATTCTTTTTCCATTACTATTGATGGATTCTTATAACTACCTATAGGAACATTAAACCCTCCCTTAGAATTTACTCTATATAACCCATTAAAACAAGTTTTATTTAGATAGATAAACCTACTTGCTCGTGTAAGAGAAGAAAGAAGTTTAGGATCTTCTGCTCGTATTTCATAATAAACTTTTTTATTATGAAGTTGTTTTAATTTCTTTAATTCTTTAATCAAATTCTCAACATCATTTTTTATGACTTCGTAAGTATTAATTAATTCCTCATTTATATCAGAAATAAAAACATACTTTGGTTTGTAGTGTTGGATTATGTAAAATAGAACTGCACCACCACCTACAAAAACCTCAAAATATCTTTCAATCTTTTTAGGAAAGAGTGGTTTAAATTGCTCTAACAACTGCCTTTTTCCACCTGCCCACTTAATAAAACCTGTCATCTTATTTTTTGTTTTTAGGTATATCCCAATATGGGCTTTTACACTTTGGACAAACAATAGGCACAATTATAGCTCCTGCATTTGTTGTTGCTCTTGTTATCCATTGGTGCCCACATCTTTCACATGTGCATTCATATACATGAATCTCTTTTTTAGCCATAACAAACAAGGGGAAATACCCTTTAAATACTTTACTATAGTAATATACTACCATAATGTTTATAAGCCCTATATACCTATAGTATATTATGATAGGTAATACAATCAAATGCCCAAAGTGTAACAGCGAGAGAACAAAGAAGCGAGGGCTAAGACAAACACAGAACAGAGGGAAGATACAGAGATACTTTTGTAATGATTGTAGAAGCTCTTTTGTTTTAGATGATGGTTTTTTCAGAATGAGAAACACACCTCAAAAGATTACTCTTTCTATTGACTTATTTTACAGAGGGGTAAGCACCCGTAAAGTGCAAGAACATTTATCTGCTTTTTATCCACACAACTGCGATCATAGAACTATTTTAAGATGGATAGTAAAATACTCAAAAATGATTTATTCTTTTACAAATAAGTTAAAAATTAAATGTGGAAAGGAAATTCAAATTGATGAAATGGAATATAAAACAAAAGGAAAGAAAAGTTGGTTTATTGATTCTATTGATACTGAAACTCGTTATATGGTTGCTTCTGCATATACTAAAACAAGAGAACAAAAAGAATTAATCTCTGTCTTGAAAGTTGCTAAACGAAAAACAGAGAAACAAATTAAAATTGTAACATCTGATGGCTATCTTGCATATCCAACAGCAATACAAAAATCATTCACTCTTGTTAATAAAAGTAATACAGGGAAGTTTGGAGTAATCCACAATAAAGTAACTCAACTAAAGAACGAGGGATTTAATCACAAGATTGAAAGGTTACATAATAACATAAGACAGCGAACTAAAACTTTTAGAGGATTCAAAAACTTGGAATCGGCTAATGCGATAATGAAAGGGTTTGAAGTATTTTATAACTTTGTTATGAAACATCAAGCGATAAACTGCTGTCCTTATGAATTGGCTACTAATCTCAAATTAGATAATCCTAATAAGTGGATTGAGTTAATTGGGCTTTCTAAAAAACTATAGGTTTATAAATATGTAATGCCTAACTTATTAAGGGAATGTAATGCCTAACAAATGGTTTTTACGAGAATAAAAGTGATTAAAGGGATAAAATACGCTTATTTAATTACCGCATATAGAGATAAAGATGGGAAACCAAAGCAGAAAGTAAAATATCTTGGAAGAGCCGATAAAATAAGAAAGGGGTTAAGATGAAAGTTGGATTGAAATACCTAATAAAAAACGAGATAAATTCTGAGTTAGATGATCTTTTCTTATTATCTTTGATAGGGTTTAGAAAATTAGATGGACAAACCTGTCCTAAATGTGGAATAATTCAGGGATTCCCGAATAAAGGATGGAAAAAATATTACTGCAAACACGCAGAAAAAATAATAAATAAAGAATTAGAAAAAAAAGAAGAAAAAATAAAAAATAAGTTTATGATCTTTAATCTTGCTTGTCAAGATGATCAAATAGTCGCTTGAGCTTTTTTCTCTTTGCTATTTCAGAGTTAGAAGTTTTGATTTTATTTAAATTATCAAAATCCTTTAACCTCTTATTATAGTAATCTCCTTTATCTTGTTTTTCCCAAGAATAAGACACTAAATCAAATTTGTCTAATTCTTTAGCAGGAAATTTATTATTTTTCTTAGGATAACTATAATTCATACAGCAACGAGTAAATCCAAAATAACCTTTTAATATAGCAGATACAGAAAGTTCCCAAAAACCTCTTATTCCACATCTTTTTCCACATTCCGAAGAATAAAAAGGAACTTGTAAATTACTTAAATTCTTAGACAAAAATCTGTATTTCTTTAGATTTCCTCTACTATCAATCTTCCTGTATTTTAAAGTAACTCCATCTGGAGAAAACTCTTTAAAATATTGCATTAACTCAACCAACATAGGATCTCTTAATCCAATATCTATAAATGCTATTACAGGTTTTTCTGTTTTACTTTTAGCATACTCAAGAACTATTTTAAAACTTTCAAAATCCTCTTGAATTTGTTTAACAACAACTTCATCACAGCAATCAATTTGAAAATTAACTATCTTCTTTTGATTTTCTAAACTTGGCTTATATTTTCCAAATTTAAAATTACAAAAAATATTTTCAAATTTTAACTTTTGTTTAGTATTTAATAATTCTTCTTGATAGATTTTAATATTCTTTAAAAAAGATCTTATTTCATTTTCATCTCTCAAGAAAAAAGTATTTTCCAAATTTCTATCTGAAAAATCTTGAATTACTGCACCATTTGAAGATTTGAAATCTCTTAAATGTCCATTATTTGCGTTTTCCATTTTAATTTTTACCTCCATAATTTAATTGCTCACTTGCCTTAGGGTTTGTGCCCAGCAAGAAACAAAACATATAAAAAGGATATTCACATCCCTTTCTTATTGATAGGAAAGAGGGTGAAAAATTCTTACACGATTTAGTTACTTTTGAGTATATTTTATAATTTTCTTTTTCAAAATTAGGCAAATCATCACCTTTCATCTTAATTTCAATTTAAAACAGAACAAGACTTAATCTTCTCCTGTAAATTTACAAAAGTTAAACGTAATCCTTATATTTAAATCTTTTTGTATAAAAAAATTGAATAAAAAAGAGGCAAAATGGGAGATTTAACCCGTGTAAATTTACAGACACAACAAACAACAAGAGTGTTGATTATTATAATCTTTTTTTATTTGCCTCTAAATTATACAGGTATAATTCATATTTAAACATTTCGTAAGATCTTAAGAAGATGAGATTAGATCCCTTTAAAGTCCCAATACAAAAAAAACCAAACATTTATATACTAATTATAATTATAATTATAATAGTCAAAGATGCCACAGATTGTTATAGATACTAATGAAGAAGAGGATGAAAAAGTTATTGAATATTCTAAAAAATGGGATTTGAATAAACATAAAACAATTAAAAAAATGATTAGAGATTTTGGAGAAAAAGATTAAATGGGTATAGTGGATGATTTGGGTGTTGGAGGATATATTCCTTCAATAGACATCACAGGGTTTTTATCTAATACTTGGTTTTATGTTGCTATTGTAGTTTTTTTTGGACTAATTTTTGTTGTGGCACTTGTTGTTGTTCTTTTCTTTTTAACTTATAAAAAGAAAATTGTTTTGTTTGAAAATATTTCTGGACAAGGGTATCAGCCAGTTTTAAAAACAAGAGCAAGGGTTGTAAAGTTTGGGGTTGGTGGAGAAGAAATACTAAAAACTCTTTTTGGAGGGCAATATGTTTCTGCTTATGGCAGAAAAATGGGAAGGAATACTTATTGGTATGCAAAAGGGCAGGATGGTTTTTGGTATAATATTGTTCTTGGAGATTTAGATTCAAAACAAGCCATGCTTGATATTGAACCAATAGATAGAGATGTTAGAATGTTTCATGTTGCTCTTGATAGACTTTCACATTCAACTTATGGAAAGCAAAGTTTTCTTGAAAAATATGGAATCCACATGCTACTTTTTGTTTTCCTTATTGTTTTAATTCTTGGAATGTGGTTTATCGTTGGTAAAATTGGAGATGCCACAGCCCCCCTTGCAGAAACAACAGAACTTTCACTTAAGATTCAAGCCGCCAATGATAAGACCCTTGAAAAATTAGATAATTTAATAAGAAGTATGGGTTATCTTCCAGAAAGTGGTGGAGGTTCTGGATTAGTAAGTGCCGATTAAAATGAAAAAAAGAAAATTTGAAATATTTATGATGGGTTTTTTGTGGGGTATGGTTTTCTTAGGAGTATTCTTACCACAAGTTCCTGTTTTAAATAAGATTGTTGTGGTTACTACATGCTCCCTTGCTTCTATTATTTGGTATATCTTTTGGAGGAAAGAAGATGAAAATTTATATTGAACTTTTAATTCCTGTTGTTTTATTAGTAATTTTTATTTTATGGAGAATATGGTTTTCTTTTAGTAAACGGAGATTAATAAAAAAATATAATCCTGATGATGACAAAAGCAGAAAAGGAGAAATCAACAGAAGAGCAATTGGTTCAAGAGAACACGGAATTGAAACAACAACTGACAGAACTGAATCAGAAGTTGGAAATATTCCAAGAGATGAACCACTTAGAAAGCGAGAGCTATTACCGAATGCAGAAGTTAGCATTGTTGGGAAGAATAGCAACAGCAACAGAAAGAGCAGCTCTGGCATTGGAAGACTCCTTAAAAGAAGAAGAAGAAGAAAAGAATGACACCAAAGAATAAAGAGAATTTATTTACTTTTCTCTTAATACTTGGAATAATTTTAATTGTATTAGCGGGAACTCTTGCATTAATTTATTATTATAAATTTGTTAATCTTGAATGTCCAATTCCCTGCGAAATTGTTTGGGGCAATTTTAGTTCATAGTTCTCACTAACTCTTTATAAAAAAAAGAAAGAAAAAAATAAAAAATTAATTTTGGAAACTAAATTCCACCCCCGCCAGTCCTCATTCTTTGCCAAGTTCCTACAAGAAGAACCAGAACTCCAAGAATTAAAATTATTGCAGCCACCAATAAAACTGTTGGTATCTTGTCTGAAACATTATCAATTCCTTTTGTGAAGTTTCCAATCATTAAATCTGCGGAAGCAACTGTGGGTGTGTGCGTGTAAGTATAGGATATGTAAGTGTCATCCCAATTACTCGCTGTAGCATTTGTTACAATTCCTGCGGAGCTAACTGTTGCATTACCAATTGGAATACTTAAATTATAACTTCCAGCCCCAGCGGTTGTTGCATTCCATAATCCAGTAATGACTGGACTTGCGAAGCCAGTCAAACTTGCTTGCGTAAGAGTATATCCTGTCCTATTAACAAAACCAGATTCATTTGCTGCATTCCCCGCAATATCTGCTGCCAAGTCATCATCTATTGTGGCTACATTAGATACTATAACAAATGCAATTATCACTCCAACAACTAAGGAAGCAATTCCGAAAACAAGTCCCGAAATTAACCCAACAGATGCTTGTCCTTTTTTAAGGTTGGTCTTTAACATCCTCTAAAAAAAGATGTTAAATTCCTCCTCCGCCCATTCTCATTCTTTGCCAAGTTCCTATAAGAAGAACTAAAACACCAAGAATCAAAACAATAGCAGCTACAAGAAGAACTGTTGGTAACTTACTAGCAACACTATCAATTCCTTTTGTGAAGTTTCCAACCAATCTATCTGTTGAATTATCTTCTGCAGAATTAGATGTCAGTAAGTTTGCGTCAGTCATAGTAGAAACAATTACAAATGCAATTATTACCCCAATAACTAAGGAAGCAATTCCGAAAACAAGTCCAGTAATTAAACCCCCTGTTTGTGCTCTCTTGCTTTTTTGCATAGCTTTTAACATTATTTTTTACCTCCTTTCAATTCTATAAGCATTAAAAATAGAAGCGTTTGTTACTTAAAAAGTAAATGTTACATTGTTACACAAATTTTGTTTTTACACTTCAGTATATTTTCTATCAAGGAAAAACCAAATTGCAGAAAGTATATTAAGTGTTACAACAATTATCAGCCAATCCAACTGAATGAACCCAGCAGTTATAGAAAATAATAACGCTGGAAGTAGCGTCGCTATTGAAGCAATTATACACCAAGCAGAATAATCTGCTGTTCCAGTTCTTATTTTTTGTCTTGTTATTCCCCCGAGAAAGACAACTAAAAATACAAAGAAGAGGATTAAAGAAACCATCCAGGGAAAACTATCTAATAGTTGTATTACTATTGCATCTGCTCCTTCTGTTGCGTTGGGCAAGTTATATAAATATTCTAAAAACATTTTATGGATTACCTCTTAAAGTTTTATAAATTAGGAGTCCAAAAATAAGCACAAGGAAGGCAATTAAAGCAGTAAAGAATATTCCAAATCCTTTTCCACTTCCAAATATTTTTTTATAAGGTAAGTAAATTATATTTTTTGCTACCCCAATTATATTTGTAGGAGTTATTGCAAAAGGTCCTGTTGATTGAGCCACATCACTTCCAGGTTCTATTGTTGTATCTAATATTGAAGAGTAAGTTCCTTCTGCATCACTTTTGAATGTTGATAGGTTTGCTCCCATATCTGTATAGGAATCAGAAAATTCAGCATCATCAGTTATAATTATGGAGGAATCATTATCAATTCCAAAATTAATAGCAAACCCAATTATTGCGATTGAAAATAAAGCAATCATTACAAGAGATACTGTTAATGTTATTTGACTACTTGCCATTAGTTCCTCCTCGCTGCTTTAATTAGCACTAATATTATTGCTATTCCCAGGAATAATATGGTGGCAGTTGCACCAATAAATCCTGTGTTTTTTACCAAGTTCATTGCGAATAATAACATAACTCCTACAAATAAAAATATTCCTGTTACTATTGGATTGTCTGAAATTCCTATACCAATTAAAGTCATCATAACCAACACAGATAAAAAAGTTAAGATAACCCCAAAAATCTCACTTGGATTTTGGTCTAATTTAATATTTCCTTTCCCTTGTTCAACACCATCTTTATAGAGTTTAACCATAACTGTTGAGTTTCCAAAACTATTTGGAACAATGCAAGATAATGTTCCAGCTGAAGATGTTAAGGCATCAGAGCAAACAGAAGTTCCAAGAGAATCTTCTTTTGTTACTGTTAATTGAACTACTGATGGTTCTCCGCTTGGGATTGCAAAGATACTTGAAACAACTTTAGAGGTATCATTATAACCCAATGTAAAATTAAAGTCATCTCCTTCTTCATAGTCTGGAATAGTTACTCCTGTTTGGAACGCATTGAAATCAATTTCACATTGTTTTACTAAAGGAGTCTGACAGATAGCGAGGACATTTGAAAAAGTTGAGATTAAAACTCCTGCTTGGTAAATCTTAAAATTATAAATAACATCATCTGTTTGGAGAGATGCAGAAGTAACTCCTTTTGCATCTGTCTTTGGGATTTCTGTTATATAAAAAGTTCCATTTCCAATATATTTTCTTTCTATTTGGATAAGAGCATCATCAATAGGGAGGTAAGAAGTATCTCTTGCTAATAATCTAAAGCTTTGAGTTTCTGCTGTTTCCAAATCATAGAGGGTTGTGTTTTGATTTAATGTGCTTGAATTAAGAACATATCTTTCAATATGATATAATTCTTTTGAGTAGTTTGTTGCACTATATTGAATTTGCAAGTCAAGAGAATATTGCTCTCCACCAGATAAATTATTATCTATGCAAATAGAAACAGGATTTGTTTTGGAAAACTCTGCATAATAGTTTTTAAGGATTGTTGTTCTTGCAGAATTATATAAATCTAAATCAACCTTTATTGAAGAATTTTTTGCGGTTTCATTTATTTCATTTTGTGTTATTTCATCAACAAGAGTAAAGGTATAAGTTTTATACATTCCTGTGCAAGTTGCATTAATCACTATTGGATTTACTGTTTGATTTTGTGCTGAAGTATTATAATTAAATCCATCTTCCATTGTCAGATTCCAATAAAAAGAGATGTTTGTTGTAGAAGAAACTCCTGGAGCAACTTGATTCCTGCTTAAAGTATAATTATTTCCAGAAGAACTTATTGAACCAAGATGATTTGTGTTATTATAATAAAGGTAAGCAGTTGTTATTGCTGTTCCATTTGTTTGAAAGGTAATATTAAATGGGTTTGTTGCTCCAGAAGTTGTTGATGATAAATAATATTCTGTTGTTTTGGATAGACGAGATACTTTAAAAGTTCTATTCGCTGATGCAAAGTTACAAGTATCTTCACTATTACACGCCTGACAACTCCATAAAATAATATCTTCACCTGAAAAAGTCCTGTTCCAAGTTTCGGTTTCACTTGAACCTGTTAGGCCTGTTGTAGAATTTCTTACTTCCCAATCTCCTGTTTCATTTGTCCATAAACTCATATTTGTAACTGTTGCTCCTCCTCCTGTTTCTGCACTACAATTAAATTCTATTTCTTTCAAAAGAGAAACATTATTATCTTCTGGAGAATTAAGAGATGTTGTTAAAATTACATTATATTCCAATCCAAGTCCTCCATTATATAATTGAGTTACTTCTGTTAAATTTAATTCCCTTCCCCAAATTCCCATTTCATCTAATGTTGAACTTACTAATTTCCCCCCAAGAGTTCCCGCACTATTAATACTACCT
>Ga0210003_1001646_pt1 | contig 19425 bp, 7 predicted proteins | sample LantaG_FD_182804 | JGI IMG/M metagenome (GOLD analysis project Ga0210003, IMG submission 182804) | Deep subsurface microbial communities from Baltic Sea to uncover new lineages of life (NeLLi) - Landsort_02402 metaG (SPAdes) (version 2) | ecosystem: Environmental > Aquatic > Marine > Oceanic >...
TCGGGCCCTTGCTCCCCGAGGAGCGAGGATTGGCCTCTCAGCCCTCCCCCACGACCGAGCCCAACGGCGCCGGCGGTGGCGGCAGTGGTGGCGGCGGTGGTGGTGGTGGTGGTGGTGGCGGCGGTGGTGGTGGTGGTGGTGGCGGCGGCGAGCCCAACGGCAGTGATGGCGGCGGCGGCGGCGGCGGCGGCGACAAAGACGACGAGCCCGAGCCTGGTTCCGGCGGCGGGGACGACTCCGTCGAGGACAGCATCGACAAAGAAGGAGAGGAAGACGAAGGAGGAGAAGGAGGAGAAGGAGAAGCAGCAGCAGGAGGAGGAATCGGCGGCGTTTCCGCTGCCCGATCCCGCCACCTGTTTCCGTCGCCCTCCGTGATCTTCCGAGACAGCGCCACCCGCTCTGCGGACATCGCCCAGCTGGCGTCGTACGCCGGCTTCGTCGACGTCCCTGCCAACCTGCGGAGCGCCGTCGCGGCGATGAACGCGAGGAGGGCGCAGCAAGAGGCGGGCTCGGCCGAAGGGCCCGACGGCGACAACAACGGCGACAACAACGATGACGACGACTCGGACGACGACTTTGCCGATGATGACGACATCGGCATCGATAGCGACGAAAGCGACGAAAGCGACGACGACGACGACGGCGACGACGACGCGGAGCGGCGGCGAGGCCGCATCGTCCGCGTCTCGGTCGAGACGCTCGAGTCCCTCGCGGGGCTCGCGGCCCTGGGCATGCAGCTCCGCGGCGCCCCCTCCGCGGGGCTCCGGGCCGAGGCCCTGGCGCGGTTCAACGCCGGGATCAGGCCCGAGGCGGTGTCGGCCGCGGCCGCGACTGCCAAGGAGCACCACGACCGCCTCTTCGAGTCGCTTCGTGTCCTCGTCTGCTCGATGGCCGACACGTCGCCCTCGCCGGCGCAGTGCGCGCGCGTCGCCGAGTGCCTCGGCCACCTCGCGACGCTCGACGTGTCGAGCCCGCGTTCCCTTGTCGCTGCCGCCGCCCCCGCTGCGCCTCCCACCCCTGGCAACAGGGCTCCGGCAGTGGCTGCCTTCAAGGCGAGCGACAGCGACAGTGACGAGGCCGCTCCTGTCTCCACGCCCAACAGGAGCGGCGCGCAGCACCTCGCCTCCCTCGGCACCGCCCCCTCTTCTTCGGTGCCAACAGCGGCGGCGGCGGCGACGGAGGAAGGTAGGGGCGACGACGACAAAGGTGCCGCTGCTCCTCCCGCCGCTCTCGCGCCGGTCTTCTACGACGCTGCTCGCGCCTTCTTCGATCGCGAGGACAGTCCGGCCTCAAGCGACATCGCGCACCTGCTCGCCGACGGCAGGCCGCCGGTGTTCGTCGTTGCCGGCGCGGCCGCGGCAGGGGACAACATTTCGTGCGCCGCTGGGGCCGCCCGGCGCGTCGCCGGGGCTGCCGGCGTCGAGGTCGACGACGACTGCGCGTCTTCTTGAAACTATTGAGAGAGAGAGAGAGAAAGAGATAAGAAGATTAAAAGATATGGCTAGAGAAAGAGAAAGAGATATGGCGCGCGCGCGAGAGAGAGAGAGAGAGAGGGAGGGATAGAACGAGAAATAGAAGAGAACTCGCGCGGGTTCCAAAAAACAAAAACAAAAAAAACCTGAGAATGGGGAGGAGCGAGCGAGCGAGAGTTTGTCGTCCCGAGAGGTTGCAACAGAGGAAGGGCGCTTCTGCGCCCCTTTCCTATCTCCTCCTCCTCCCCCTTCTTCCCTAGAAAGCAAGTAGCTATAGCGGAATCGCGAGCTGGCCCCTCCTGGGCGGAGGCCCTCGCTGACGTTCCCCTTCTAGATCATTTTTTAAAAAAACTAAAAAAATAACATAATGGATTCCATTTCTTTTTTCCTCCACTTCCAAATCACATCCATAATCAATCTACCCATGTTTTGCCTTTCATTGATTCGGACTTTTTTGCCATCTGCAGCGAGGGAAACACAGGCTACGCCCTCCTTCTTTCTTTTTTTTCCCTGAGTGCGGAGCGAGAAAAAAAATAAAAAAGGACGAGTTTGGTTTGTGGAAAAGAAGAAAACCCGCGGTGTAAGAAAGAGAGAGAGAAAGAGGAAGAGAAAGAGTTCTGGTTTTTGTTTTCTTCTTCTTCTTCTTCCTCTCCGACTCCGCCCCTCCCCACCAGGAACGACGGGATTGAACAAGCCCGTCTCGATCGCTGTCGAGAGCTGAGCGAGCGAGCGTGACAGAAACAGAGGGGAAAAAAGGAGAGAGAAGAGAGAGAAAAGGAGAGAAAAGAGGGAACTCCTGGGAGGTCGAGAGGTTGACGAGAAAGAAGGAAAAAAAAGACGTCTCACTCCCTCCTCTCCTTGCCCCTCTCCCAAGGAACGACCTTTTCCCCCCTCTTGGCTCCGTGCTTCTCTCTGCTGCTGCTGCAGTTGAGAGAGAAAGGGAAAGAGAGCCAAGAGAAGTGAAGGAGGGTCAAAGGTCGAGGGAGGAGAGCTTGAGAGAGAAAAAACAAGAGACCTGGTTGGCTGGCCAAGTACTCTTTCTTCTTGCTGTCTTTCAATCCTCCTCCTCCTCCTCCTCCTTCTTCTCTCTCCTCCGGTCGATTTTCAGCAACCATGTCTTCCCTCGCCGCCTTCAAGCCCGTCGTGATCCGCAGCGTCCGTGGTCGCGCGTCTGCCGTCGTCCCCGTGGCCGCCTTCCCCACCAAGTACGTCTCGCAGCGGGGAGAGAAGGGGGATGGAGTTTTTTGTTTTGTTTTTTCTTTCTTCTTGCTTCTGCTTGATCAAAGAGCTCGACCCCACCCCTTCCCCGCGCCCTCCTGAGCCCAGACGCCTGCCCCTTTGCCCTCGGTGGATCATATTTGAGCCTCTCCCGCGCGAAGAAAGGCATCAGATCCACTCGGGCGAGCCCGCGCGGGGCGTGCAAGAGAAGTCGAATTCCAGCAAAAAAAAGTTGGCTTGCTTCCAAGACATGCGACCTCTCTTCTCTCTCTCTTGTCCCCCCCCCCCCCCCCCCCCCCCCCCGCCGAGCCCTTTTTGGCTTCATTATCATCCGTTCTCGCTTCGATGATCTAGACGACGAAGCGATGCAAGCCTAAGAGCGTGTGCAGGAGAGCGCGGCGGTTGGGAGGGGTGAAAGGACGGACAGCAAAGTTCGGATCGACCTTTATTTTGACTTCTTTTTTTTTGGCTTTTTTTTCGGCCCAGTCGCTCCCTCGTCCTCGTCGTCGGCGGCTCTTATCTTTGCCTCTTTCCCTCTTTTCCCTCTCCCCCACCCCCCCACGAAAGCACCGCCTCTCACCTCTCCAAATCAACCACAACAATCAAACAATGAACCACCGCCACCATTCACCACCACCATTCACCCCACCATTCACCACCACCCACCACCACCGCCCAGGCTCATCAAGGGCGCCGCCACCGCCGTCGCGGGCCTCGCGCTTACGCTCGCCGCCAACGCCGATGCCACCGTGAAGCTTGGCGCCGACTCGGGCGCGCTCGTTTTCGACCCTGCCTCGGTGACCATCAAGGCCGGCGACACGCTCACCTTCAAGAACAACGCCGGCTTCCCTCACAACATCGTGTTCGACGAGGACGCGGTGCCGTCGGGCGTCAACGCCGAGGCGCTCTCGCATGAGGAATATCTGAACGCTCCTGGAGAGACGTATTCTTTGAAGCTTGCTCAGCCCGGGCGATACCTGTATTACTGCGAACCCCACCAGGGTGCGGGGATGGCGGGGACGATCATCGTCGAGTAGAGAGAGGAAGAGGGAGCGCGGTGAATCCAGAACAAAAAAAAAAAAAGACAAAAAATAAAAGTAAAAAGAGGACTTTTTGGGGGAGGGCTGGAGGTCGGTGGGCGGGCGTCAAGCCCCTGTTTCCTGACCTCTTTCCTCCCGCTGTTTCCTCCTGTTTTCTTCTTCTCTCTTCTTCTCTGTAAGTAGCACCGTCTCACCCAGAGGAGGGAGCGTCGGAAGAAAAAAGGAAGAAAGAAAGAAGAAACACCGAAGAAGAAGTTTTCCCGCGTCGTCGGAAAGAGACGAAGAGGTTCTTCTCTCTCTCTCTCTCTCTCTCTCTTGGAGGGGTAACGACACTCGTATTCTCGATTTCTTCGTCTCTCTCTTTGTCTTGTTCACATCAAAAAAAGGGGGTAGCGGCGGGATAAACACGCACGCGGCAAAAACACACTCGAAAACAAAAGAAAGCAAAGAAAAAACGTTTTTTTTTTTTAAAATCTCCCTATCTCATCTCTTTTTCTCTTTCCCGTTTCTCTCTCTCTCTCTCTCTTTCATCCCCCCTTCCTTTCCCTCCACGAGCACTCTCCTCTTGTTCTCTTGCTCTTCGCTCTCTGCTCTCTCCAGCTCTCTGTCTCTCCCTCTCTCTTTCTCTCTCTCTCTCTCCATCTTCTCCTCCAACTCCTCTTCACCCGCTGATGTACCGGAGCAGGATCCCGTCGTTGCCGAGGATGAACCCGGACCCGTTGGGGTTGAACTCGACCGCGTACAGGTTGCCGGCCACCGAGTCCGCCGACCGGTCGCGCTTCCAGGACTCGCCGCCGTCGTCGGTGCGGAACAGCGAGCCGGAGCCCCCGCAGGCGAAGCCGACGCCGGATCCGTCCCCCTTGAACCCGACGTCGAGGATCCCGAACCCGCGAGACCCCAGCTTGGCCTGGTCGAACTTGTCCTCTGCGGGCTGCCCGAAGTAGACGTCGCCCCCGCGGGTCGACAGCCACAGCTTCCTCCCGTCGGGTGCCCAGCCCATGTTCTGGATGCGCCTGGCCGTGGGCCTGTTGTGGGGCTGCCAGTAGGTCTGCCCTGGGGCCCAGGTCATGTAGAAGTTGCCCCTCGACGAGACCGCGACGTACTCTCCCGTGACCTCGGAGCGGGCCACGTTCGAGAACGACCCCTCGTAGTAGGACGCGCCGCTGATCCCGGAAGACACCGTCCTGTTGAGGGTCGCGTCGACCGTCTCCTGCACGGCCGCGGTCCAGGTGTAGGCCGCGTTGTCGGTCACGTAGACCGCGCCCTGGTCGGTCGTCATCTCGGCCTGGCCAGGCTTGCTCCCCGGCAGGGCCTTGATCAGCACGGGCGTGCCCGGGAGCTTGGCAGAGAGAGGGACGCGCTCCCAGTTGGCGCCGCCGTCGGTGGTGTGCAGCAGGATCGCGGGCTTCCCAACGATCCAGCCCTCGTCGCCGTTGAACGAGATCGAGTTGAAGCGGTAGTTGAAGCCCTCGTCCGCCGCGGCGCCCACGGTGCGCGCGGCCCAGGTGCGGCCCCCGTCCTTGGTCTCGAGCAGCGTCTCGCGGGAGCCGAGCAGGAAGCCGTGGTCAGGGTCGGTCCCGGTGAAGCCGATGTCGAGGAGCACGACTCCGGGGTCGAGAGGCAGCGGCACCTGCTCCCAGTCCGGCGCGATGACGGTCCCCGCCGAGGCCCGCGGGGCCGCCGCGGAGAGCTGGACGAGCGAGGAGGCGGCGACCGCCGCGGAGAGCACGCCCGAGCTGGCGAGCACGCCTCGGCGCGAGGAGGAGGAGGAGGAGGAGGAGGAGGAGGGAGGAGAAGGGGAGGCGGGAGAAGGGGAAGGAGACGACGGCGACGGCGGCGACGACGGTGACGCGTCTGCATCCGCGGCGCGGCGGGGCAGGGCGGCAGCAGCAGGCGGAGCTACGACGACGGCACGGCGCGCGGAAGACGCAGTGGCGAGGCCTGTGTGTTGATGCGTTTTGTTTTTGAGCGTTTTGAGTTTTTTTTTGAAAGTGTGAGAAAGCGTGTGTGACAGAAGGAAAAAGAAGGAAGAAGGAAGAGAAAGAGAAGAGGAAAAAAAAAAAAAATCGACCAAGCTCCTTTCGTCGAGATCGTCGTCGTCGTCGTTGTCGACGCTGCTGCTGCTGCTGCTTGCTCTTTTTTTTTGGTTTTCCTCCGACTTTTCTCGCTCCAATTCTATAAGCGTTTCGACGCGCATTCCCTCGCTTCAACCGCGTGGTTTGCTCCAGATCGAATAATTCTGCCCGCTCCTGCATCCGGCGCGGAGAAAGAAGAAGAGAAAAGCGCCCAGGCGCGACCGGAGAAAAGAAAACAGCAAGCAAAAAAAGGAAGCAAAGCAGCGCCTTGCTCGGCCTCTCTTGCTTCGATCGTCCCCCTCGCTCAATCTCTCTCCCAATTTCGATAGTTTGCCGCCTTGCCTCTCTGTATCTCTCCTCTCTCTCTCTCTTTCTCCCGAGCATGATGCACCTTTGTTGGCGGCTGTGACGCCGCGAGCGGAGGCGTTGAGAGCAGAAGAGACCATGGCGCGTGAGTTTTTTCTTTTCTTTCTTTTTCGCAAACTTCTTGACGGAAGAAGAGAAAAAAAGAAAAAAAAGTGGAAGGAAGAGGGGCCTCGTGCCACGTCGCTTCGTTTTCTTTTCTTCCTCCTCCTCCTTGCTCCTCCTCCTCTTCTCTCTTTCGCCCTTTTTCGAGGAGGAAGCGAAGAGGTAGAACGAAACAGAGCACGCGTTGCGCCTTCGTGGTTTTTTCTTTTTCTGTCTTTCTATCCTTTTCCTTTCTCAAAAATACAAATACTTTCGAAAATAAATACTTTCTCTCTTTCAACCCCCCCTCATCCTGGAAGCAGCAGCAGTAGCAGCAGCAGCAGCAGCAGTAGCAGCAGCAGCCGCCTCGGCTTCCTGCTGCGCTCGAGCCGCGGCGATAGCAGCAGCAACAGCGGCGTTGGCCAGCGTCGGGCGTTGCTGCTGCCGCTGCTGCTGTTGATGCGTTGCCGTCGCCGCCGCCCTCTGCTGCCTGGTCGTCGTCGTCGTCGTCGGCCCGTCGCTCCGGCTGTACCGGAATTCGCGCTCGAACAGCTCGGAGTAGTCTCGCCCGGGCTTGCAGACGACAAAGTCCGCGAGGTCGGACCAGTCCCCGTCGTCGCCAAAGGAGGAAGCGGAGGAGTCGCTCCCGGTCTCGCTCTCGTTCTCGGAGCAGTTGTCCTCGTCATCGTCGTCGTCGTTGTTGGTGTTTTCGTTTCCGTTGTCGTCGGCGGCGGCGGTGCTGGGGTTGCTCGGACCCGCCGCCGCTCCACTTCCACCTCCTCCTCCTCCACCCGCGGTGTTTTTCTTCTTCTTGTTCTTCCCCTTCCTCTTCTTCTTGCTGCCGTCGATGACGTCCTCCAGCCCGACTTTTCCCCGGCGGCGGCGCCTCCTGCGCCTGCGGGAGGCGACCTCGGCGAGCGCAGCGGAGACGAAAGGGTTGGCGTCGGCCCTGTCGCGGCGCTTGCGCGTCGCGAGCCGGCGCGCAATCGTCGGCGACGAGGGAGGCAGCGCCGGGAGAGGAGGGGCGGCACCAGTTCGGGCGCCAGCATTGGCATCAAGGGAAGCAGCAGCAGCAGCTGCAGAAGAAGGAGGTCGGTTCTCCTCGGGGACAAGAGAAGCGGCGGCGGATTCTTCTTCGTCCTCTTCGTCTCCGTCGTCATTGTGGGAATTCTCCTCTCCTTCGTCTTCTTCTTCTTCCTCCTCCTCCTCGGGGGGAGGAGGGGCCATCTCCCCGCGCGTCGTCGCGCCGATAGCCGACGCAAGCTCCGCTGCCACGGCAGCGCTCGCGGCGCTCGGGGGGAGCACGGCCCTGGCGTCGGCGAGCGCCCCGGCGGCGGCGCGGAAGCCCCCGGCCGACGCGTCGAGCCGCGCGGCGGCCTCTGGGGCGAGCGCCGGGGCCTCGGCCTGCAGCCACCACGCTAGGCGGTGGGCCGCCGCGGCGAGAGGGGCCGCCGCGGCCGTGGAGCGCGCCGCGGCGCGGAGGGCTGCGCGGGTCGGGGGCTGCGGCTGCGGGGGAGGAGGAGCGGTGGTGGTGGTGGCGGCAGTCGAAGCAGCAGCAGCAGGGTTTTCTCGTTGCTGCTCGCTTGCCGCCTCCCCTTTCTCCTTCTCCCTCTGCGCTTCCGCCGCCGAAGCGGCAACGGCGTCCGCCGCGGCCGCCGCGTGGATCCCGGCCACCAGCGCCCCCGCCGCGGTGGCCCCGACGTCCAGCGCGCTCGCCGCGGCGCCCGCGACGGCGCCCAGCGCGCGCTCGACGTTGAGACTCGCCCCGGCCCCCGGCGCGTCGCCGTCAAAGGCCGTCGCGGCGTCGAGCGCCGCGGCGAGCGCCGAGCAGAGCGGGACGTGCTGCCTGCTCAGCGACGCGACGGCGGTGAGCAGCAGGATGTCGGGGCACGACGGGGAGGGGGCGAGAGGGAGGGTGGGAGGAACGGGAACAGGAGGAGGAAGCGGGGGAACAGGAACAGGAGGAGGGGCAGCGGCGGCCTGAGCGTCGTCGGCGGCCTCTGCCTCGGCTTCCGTCGTCGTTGTCGCCGTCATCGCTGCTGCTCCTGCTGCTGCTTCTCCCGCTGGTCCTGCTGCTGCTGCTTCTTCAACAGTGCCGCGGAAAGCAGCAGCGGAGGCCTCGGAGGCCGCCCTGGCCACGCCCGAAGCCTCCGCGGCGACGGCCCTGCAGACGGCCGCCGTCGCCGCCCGGCGCGCCGCGGCCCCTGGCGCGTGCGTCAGCCACGCAACGGCGCGGCGCAGCCTGCGGGGCACCCAGTCGGGGCACTCGGCGAACGGCGGGTCCAGCGCCAGCGGAGAGGGGCACCCTGCCGCGAGCGCCCAGAGGTGGGCCGCGGAAGCCAGCGAGGAGGTCGAGGAGGTGGAAGAGAAGAAGAACAAGGGCGCCGACGCCGACGATGATGACGACAGAGCACTCGCAGCAGCAGCAGCGGCGACGTCGCCTCGCGCCAGCACGCGCAGGGCCGCCGGGACCGCCGAGGCCGGAAGGCGAGGGAGAGGAAGGGCGCCGCTCGTCAGCAGGTCCTGGAGGATCGAGGAGGCCTTCGCGAGAGGGTGCTGCTGGTTGCTGTCTCCTCCTCCTCCTCCTCCGCCGCCGCCGCCACCGCCACCGTTCTCCTCGTTCGTCTTCCCCCTCGCCGCTGCCGCCACGACTCGCTCCCCGCGCTCCGTCGCAGCCACGGCCCCGAGGACGTCCAGAACCCGCACTCCAGCTGCCGCGAGAGACGAGCGAAGCCTGGACGGCGATCGAGAGGGAGGGAGGGCGGCAGAGGCCGTTGTTGTTGCTGCTGCTGCTGCTGTTGCTGGTGGTGCTTCTCCATTTCCTCCTCCTCCGCTGCTCGCCGAAACGGCACGAGCAAAGCGCTCGGCGAGCACGAGCACGCGCGCGCCGAGGGGCCACCTCTCCCACTGCTCTTGCCGTTCTTGCCGCTCTTGTTGTTCCGCGCTACCCCGGAAGGCCTCGAGCAGCAGGCAAGCTTCGGAAGCTCCTCCCTTGCCCTCCTCTCTCTTCTCCTCCTCGTCCTCCACCAGGCTCCCGATGGCCCTCGCGAGCAGGCGCAGCGCCGCAGCGAGCACCTCCTGCTGCACCAAAGAGGGGGAAAACCAGGGAGAAGGAGGAGAAGAAGAAGAAAAAGGAGGGGACGAGCAGGAGAACGCCCCGTTCGCGTCCGCCGCTCTCCTCCTCGTCCTCTTTCCCCCTCCGCCTCCTCCGACGACCACGGAGAGGTATTGCTGCCAGCAGGCCTCCGCGTCCGGGTCCGGGGCGCGCTCCGGGAAGAACAGGTCGCAGGCTTCTTCTTCTTCTTCGTCGTCGTTCTTGTTGCTGTTTTCAACTTCACCTCTTCCACCTCCACCTCCACCACCCGTCGTTGCCGTCGTCGCTGCAGCCCTGAGCCGCGCCGAGACGGCGAGCACCGAAGCGGCAGCGTCGTGCGCCGGCCGGCGCCGTCCACGAGGAAGAGGAGGAGCAGGAGCAGGAGGAGGGGGAGCAGGCTGAGCGTCACGGGCGCGCAAACTGGCGGCGACGAGGGCGCGGTCTGCCGCGGAAGACACGGCGAGCGCTGTCGCAAGCGCCGAGCGCGCCGCGGCTCTTGCCGCGGCAGCTCCTCCGCGCTCTCGCTCTCGCCCTTCGCCGCCGCCGACGCCGACGCCGCCAACCTTGAGGAAGGCACAGATCAGGTCGAGGAGGTGGGCCACGGCGATCGGGGAGACGGCCGCTGCGGCGGAGGCGCCGCTGCCATCGTCGTCGTCTTCATCATCATCGTCGTCGTCGTTACCGCTCGCGGCAGCGGCGACGAGCGCGGCTGCGAGAGGCAGCGCGGCGGACATCGGCGCCGCGTTGTCCGCCGAGGCCGGGATTTCCAGCGCACGCACGAGCGCCGAGCGGACCACCAGCAGGTCGGAGGCGATGGTGAGAGCAGCGGCGGACAACGAAGAAGAAGACGGAGGAGAAGAGGGAGCGACGGGCGCCGCTGCTCCTGCTGTCGTCGCCGCCGCCGTCGCCACGGGCTTCCCTTGCTGCCCCGGGAGGCGCAGGGACCAGAGCAGCGCGTCCGTCGTTCTCAGCGCGTCTTTGAGGGCAGCAGCAGCAGCAGCAGCAGAAGAAGAAGCATCTGTTGTTGCCGCGGCTGCCTCTTCTGCGCGCTGGTGAGACGACGACGACGACCGCTGCTGCTGCTGCTCGCCCTCGTCGCGAGCCGGGACCAGTGCCGCGGAGAGAGCCCTGGCGTCGCCCGTGAGCTGGCGAGCAGCCTCCGCCGCCGCGGCAGCGACCATCTTTTCAAACTCTTCCCCGTCGTCGCCGCTGTCGTCTCTGGCGGTGGCTGCTGCTCCTGCTGCTGCCGATGCTCCTGCTGCTGCCGCCTTTGCTCGTGCTCGCTCCTTCAGCTCTCCCTCCGCTTCCTCGTCGTCCTCTTTTCCCTCCTTCTCCTTCTCTTGCTGCCCGCGCTGTCGTCGTCGCCGTCGTTGTGGTCCCACCTCCCAGCCTCCGGCGAGCGCCAGGCACAGCCGCAGCAGCTCGGGCTCGGCGCCCCTGCCGACCCACCTCTCCGCTCGCGCCACCTTCCCTCGGAGGGCACGGGACGCGTGCGCTTGCACGGCAGCGGCGGCCGAGGCGTGCCAGGAACGGGGATGATGATGATGATGATGATGATGATCAGAAAAAGGAGCAGGAGCTGGAGACGGAAGAGACGAAAAAGACGAGAACGAAGCAGTCGCCTCGGCGGCCGCTGCCAGGGCGCCGTGGGCCACCCGCCTGCAGGCTCCCCGGGGCGGGAGCGCCCTCAGCACGATCGCCGCGGCTCCAGGGGGCGCCGACGTCGACAGCGCGCCCGCCGGAGGGGCGAGGAGCGCCGCGGCGAGAGCCGGCCTTGCGGCGAGCGCCGACGCGAGCGCGGCGACGGCGGCCTTGATTTTTTTTTTGTGTGTGGTGTGCGTTTGGTGAAAAAGAGAGAGAGAGAAAGAGAGAAAGTGAGTGAGTGTCTTGTGTTGTGAGTGATTTTCTTCTTCTTCTTCTTCTTCTTCTCCCAGTTCTCCCAGCAGCACGCTTGACGTCGTTCTCGATAGGTAAAAAAAAAAAGAAGAAGTGGAAACAAAAGAAGGAGATATGCTCACGTCGACGGGCCTCCCTCCGTCGGCCGTGGTCTGCTGCGCCGCCGTCGCGTCGGCGGCGTCGGCGAGAGCGCGGACGCATCGAGCCACAGCCGAGCCGACCGCGTCGCCGCCCTCCGCCCCGCCTCCGCTGGCCCTTCGAGTCCCGCCAGAGAGGGCAGCCTCCCACTCCTCCTGCATCGCCGCGGTGAGCTCGGCCAGCGACGCCGCCACGGAGGCGTGAGGAGGGGGAGGAGGAAGAGGAGGAAGAGGCATGGTAGATTGAAAAGAAAGAGAAAAACAAATGCTCGTGTTTCTCTTTCTTCTCTTTCTCTTTCTCCTGTGCTTCAGAGACAGCGCTTGGTCTTCGTCTCCGTCTCCGTCGTCTTTGTCGTCGTCGTCGTCGAGCGTGGCGTCGTCGACATCAGGGAACGCCGCCCCTCTTCTTGAGAGTGGGCGGAGAAGCGACGAAGAAAAGAGATGGAGAAAGAGAGAGAGAACGAGAAAGAGAGAGTGAGTTTTTTTCCTCGTTTTTTTTTTTGCTTTCTCTTTTTTCTCTTTCTCTTCTCCCTCTCAACCTCCTCCCACCTATTTTCTTTTATCATTTTCATTTTGGGGGAAATTCTTTTGCAATAGTAAGAAAAAAACTACAATCAAAGCAAGGTGTGGCGGGGGCGGGAGGGCGAGGCGCGCGCGCATCATGAAGATTTGCTTCCGACGACGACGGGCGGCGCCGAGAGGCAAGAAACGCGCGCCAGCCCCCCCCCCTCTCAAAAAAAAACCCGAAAAGAGCAAACAACAATTTTTTTAGGTATTTAATCGAAACTCTCTTTCTCCCTCTCTCCCTCCTCTCTGCTCCGATCTCTCTTTCTCTCTCTGTGTTGTCGAACAACAACCTTTCTGCGGCGCAGCGCAGTAGAAAAAAGGACAACCGAAATCAAGAAAAACACACACACACACACACACAATTCGCAAGTCCTCGGCAGAAAAAATAATAATAATCAAAACTCTCTCTCTCAATTTCTCTCTCAGAACTCTCTCTCTCTCTCTCTTTCCGTTTCTCTCTGTCTCACTCTCTCTCTTTTCTCTTCTCTCGACTCTCTCGTTTAAAAACAGCAGATACGAAGTAGTTATAATAGTAGGGGGTAAGAAAAAGGAAAAAAAGAGAGAGCAGAAGCCTCAACCTCCTCTATTTTTTGTTTGTTTTTTTATATAAAAAAACAAACTCGCTCTCTCTCCCTCTCTCTTTTCTCAATCTCTCAAAATCAAGCCCGCGGCGTGCCCGACGCGGCGTACGAGTCGCGCCACTCGGCCAGCAGGCTGCGCGCCGCCGTCGCCAGCTGCGAGTCCCACAGGGACCAGTACGGGTTGGCTCCGGCCCTCGTGGCGTGCAGGGCGTCCTCGAAGACCGCGCGGGCGGCCCCGCGCGGGGTCGGCCCCGAAAACTCCTCGTAGCCGAGCGCGGCCATGAACCCTCCGACGTCGGTCGAGGGCCCGTAGATCTCGTAGGCCGTCGCGACCTGCTTGGCGACGAAGCCGGGCACCATGGCGTTGACGTCGTCAAAGGCCGGGCGGGCCGGGGGCGCCTTTCCCCTCTTGGATGACAGGCCGGCGGCGGTCCACTTTTTGGGCTTTTTCGACGACGACGAGGACACGGCGTCGTTGTCGCCGCCGTCGGTCTTTTTCGTCGTCGCCAGCGAGCGGAGCGCAGCGCGGCCGCGCGAGAGCAGGCCCGCCGAGGTGCTGCTCTTCTTGTCGTCGTCGACGTCGCCGCCGCGGCCGCCTCTCTTGTTCCGGTTGTTGTCTCCCTCGTTGACGCCACCGTCGTCGTCGTCGTCGTCGCTGGACCCGGCGGCGAACGAGTCGGCGGCGGCAGCAGCAGCAGCCCCGGAAGAAGCAGAAGAGCCCTCGCCGTCGCTCACGTCGACGGCCGCGGCGCGCAGGCCCGAGCGCGCCGACTCGGCGGCCCTCTCGGAAGAGACCGTGCGCCCGCGGCCGGGGGCACTGGAGGAGGAGGAGGCCCTGGCGCCGGGCGTGGCGATCGAGATGGCGATCGCCGAGGCGTCGGCCTGCGCCTTGAGCTTGGCCCTGTCGGCCATCTCGGCCCTCTCGGTCGCCGCAGAGAGCTCGACGCGGAGCCTGGCCGCGGCCGAGCGCTCGGCGTCGAGCGCGGCCTCGAGCTCGGCCTTGGCCGCGGCGAGCGAGCCGACGTCGCCGCGCAGGCCCGAGACCAGCGCCTCGGCGGCGCCGTCCTCGCCGGCGCGCCCGAGCTTTCCCCGGAGCTGCTCGACCTCGGCGCGCAGCGCCGCGGCCTCGGCCTCGGCCTCGGCGGCGCGAGCCGACTCGCGCTTGGACGCCGCGGCGGCGCTGGCCGCGGCGGCGCCGGCGAGCGGGCCCGACGCGGCGGAGAGCGCCGCGGCGGCCTCGGCCCTGCGCTTGGCCTCGGAGAGCGCCGAGCGCAGCGAGCCGACCTCCTCGGCGTGCGCCGCGGCCTGGGCGCGCAGCGCGTCGAGCTCTTCTTTGGCGGCGGCGCCTCCGGTCGTCGCGGCCAGGCGCGACGCCGCGGCGAGCTCCCCGGCCAGGGCCTCTTTTTCGCGCATCAGCGTCTCGGCGCGGAGCTGAGCCGTCGCGGCCTCGGCGCGCGCGGCGTCGAGGAGCTCGGCGGCGGCGGCGGAGGCGCCACCTCCCTGTCCCTCCTCCTTCTCCTCCTCCTCGCGGTCTGCGCGCAGCCCGGCGAGCTCGGCGGCAGCGGCGGCCGCGGCCTCGCCCAGGCGCTTGTTCTCGGCGTGGAGCTCGTCGACGCGGGCGCGGGCCGAGCGAGCCTCGGCGCGGGCGGCCTCGGCGGCCTCCGAGGCGCGCGCGGCCTCGGCCACGGCGGCCTCGGCGTCGGCGAGCTTGGCGCGGAGCTCTTCGGCGTCGGCGCGGGCCGCGTCGGCGCGGGCGAGGCGGGCGCGCAGGGAGGCCGCCTCGGCCTCGGCGGCGCGGGCGCGCTCGGCGGCAGCGGCCGCCTCGCCGCGGGCCGAGCGGGCGTCGGCGTCGGCGCCGCGGGCCGCGACCGCCGACCCCTCGGCCTCAGCGAGCCTCTTGCGGAGCTCGTCGAGCTCCAAGCGCAGCGACGCCGCGGCGCTGGCGCGGGCCGCCAGCGCGGCGTGCTCGGCGCGCAGCTCGCGGAGCTGCGTGTCGCGCATCGTCGACTCGCCCTTGAGCTGCGCGACGGAAGAGATCTGGTCGCGGAGGGCGTCGCGCTCTGCGCGGAGCGCCTCGCCCGCGGCGGCCGCGGCCAGCGCCGCGCGCGTCTCGTCGCGTGAGGCCGCCAGCGCGGCGTCCGCCTCTGCGAGCTTGGCGCGGTAGCCCGCGGCCTCGGCGCGCGCGGCGTCGAGCGCCGGGCGGAGCGCCGCGGCGTCGGCCGCGGCGGCCGCGGCCGCGGCGGCCTTGGCGCCCTTGGCGTCGCTCTCGGCGGCGAGCCTGTCGGCCTCGGCCTCGGCGTCGTCGAGGTCGGCCTCGAGGTCGGCGACGCGCCTCCTCGAGGCCTCGAGCTCGTCCTCGAGGCGCGACGACTCGTCGCGGAGCTCGCGGGCCAGCACGGCCTCGCGGCGGAGCGTGACGACCGACTCGCGCAGCGCCGCGAGCTCCTCGCTGGCGTCGGCGTGGTCGGCGCGGAGCGCCTCGAGCTCGGCCCTGGTCCCCGAGAGCGTCTCCTCGACCTCGGCGGCCGCGGCGACGCGCGAGGCCGAGGCCGCCGTGGCCGCGGCGTGCGCTGCCTCGGCGCGCTCGAGCTCGGCGGCGAGGCGCTCGTTCTCGCCGGCCAGCTGCGCCGCGGCGGCCTCGGCCTCCTCGGCGGCGGCGGCCGCGGCCGCGGCCTCGCTGTCGGCAAACGTCGCGTCGGCGTGCGCGCGGCCCTTGGCCGCGAGCGACGAGAATATCGCCTCAGCGCCCGACAGGGCCTCGGCGCGCTCGCGCTCGCGGCGCTGCGTCGCCTCGTCCTTGGGGGCCAGAGGGGAGATGCCCGTCGTCGTCGAAGCGGCGGCGGCGGCGGCGGCGGCGGAAGAGTTCGAGCTCGCCGAGCCCGAGTCGCCGCCGTTGTTGTTCGAGCCCGAGCCCGACTCGCGCGAGGAACCTCCACCACCACCACCAAAGAGAGAGGCGATCCCACGCACGGCGCCGCCTCCAACGCCCCCGCCCTTCTTGTTGTTGTTGCCACTGTTGTTGCGGTTGGGCCCCGTCACGGCCGCGGCCTCGCCCACAGCAGCGGAGAGCGTCTGCAGGTTGAGCGCGTCGGCCGAGAGCGCGCTGATCTCGCGGGCTAGCGTCCGGTTCTGGTCCTCGAGGCGGCGCATCAGCTCCGAGCCGTCGTCGCGCAGCGCCGCGGCGGCCATCGCCTGGCCGCCGCCGCCAAGGCCACCCTCGACGCCCGTCCACCCGATCGCCAGGGGCTGGTCCCCTCCGCCGAGCAGCAGCGGGCCGCCGCCGCCTCCGCCGAGGAGGCCGCCGACGTCCTCGCGCGCCGCCTGCAGCCGGTCGATGACCGTGTACAGCCGCGCGTTCTCCGACTCAAGCTTGCGGTTCCAGCGCTTGAGCTCGGCGGCCACGGCGGCGTTGTACGCGTTCGACTTGCGCGCGCCGGCCAGGACCTTGGCGACGCGCGCACCGACGTAGGACGCCACCTGGTTGAGCTTGTCGACCTCGGCGCGCAGGCCGTGGTTCTCGCGGAAGAGGCCGCTGATCTCCTCGCGGACGCGGCGCAGCTCGCCCTCGAGCGCCGGGACGCGCGCCAGCTGCGAGGCCGCCGCGGCCTGCTGCGAGACCAGCGCGCGGTTCTCGTCGACCAGGCGTTCCGAGCGCGCGGTCAGCTCCTCGAGGTCGGCCGACTCGATCTCGACGCGGCCGCCGTCGCGCAGCGCCTTGGCCTCGACCGAGTCGAGCTGGTCCCGGAGCCTGGTGTTGGCGGCGTGCAGTGCCGCGTTGGCCGCGAGCAGGCGCTCCGGGTCGTCGAGGGCCAGCGCGCGCGCGTCCGTGGCCGTGGCCTCAGTGGCGTCGGTCCGGAGCTGCTGCTGGCGGCGCAGGCGGCGGTCGTAGGCGTTGCCCCCGGCGAGGGCGGCGTCGGCGGCCGAGACGAGCGTCTGGTCGTCGTCGTCGAGGTCGTCGTCGAGGGCGAGGGCGTAGTCGATCTCTTCCGCCTCAGCCTCGGCGTCCTCGGACGGCGGAGGGTGCGCCTCCGTCAGGGAGGCCGCGAGGGCCCTGAGGGCGCGGGGCTGCTCGGAGCTGGGGACCTCCTCGTCGTCGAAAGCGGCCGCGGCCGCCGCGACTGCCTCGGCGACGCCCTCGTCGACGACGATGGTCTCCTCTTCCTCCTCCTCCTGGTCGTCGCCACCGAGGTTTCCAGCAGCGGCAGGCACCTTCCCAGCAGAAAGCGACGCGACGCCGCTGCCGACGCCATCGACGGAGGGCGGTCGAGGGGAGAGCTGCGCGTCGGGCGTCCCGGGGGAAGACGCGTCGACCGCCGGAGCAGCAGCAGCGGCGGCAGCAGCAGCAGTTTCGTCGATGATCTCCTCGATCTCCGAGGCCCTGGCCGCGGCCGCCTTGAGGGCCTCGGCGTAAGGGGTCTGAGGGGCTGCTGCTCCTGCCGCGGCGGCGGTGCCTGCCTTGGTCGGGGTGGTCGCGGCGGCGTCGACGCCGGCGAGGCCCGGCGGGGTCGTCGGGGAAGCAGCGGCGGCGGCGGCGGCGGCCTTTTTCGCTTTGGTCGTCGAAGAAGACCACGGCGCCATTTTTGCTTTTTTTGTTGTTGTTTTTTCCTGGTTGAGAAGGGGGAAAACGGAACCTGTTTAGAGATTTTGCTGTGGTGGTGGGGAATAGGGGGGGGGGGGGCAAATCGTTCGTGAGTGTTGAGGAGGTGGAGAGAGGTTGAGAAGCAGCAGCATCAGCATCAGCAGCAGCACCAAAGCAAAGCAGCGCCATCTGCACCGGTTTTTTTGGGCTCTTGCTCGCTCGCTCGACAATGATGATGATGATGATGATGGACGTTCTTTTTCTCCGCTCGGTGAATGCGCCCCCTCCGAGGCCCGCATCAATCCATCCAACCACATAGCGGGCTCACGACACGCATGCAGCGAGAATTCGAGAGGAGAACGCGGGCTCATCGGCGGCGGGTAGAGGTCGGGCGAGCGAGGAGCGAAAGAGCAAAGGGGGGTGCGCCTTTTTTCCCTTCTTTCTTTTCTTTTCTTCTCCTTCGTTTCCCTCCTGCTCCTGCTCCTCGTCGTCAGCCAGCCAGGAATCACGACCCGGGACCGGAGAGGAGGAGCACGCACAGCGAGAGCAATGCGATGGGCCAATCAAAGAAGCGGCGGTGCACGACAAGAGGGCCAAGAAGGGAAGCGTGTCGGAGGGAGAAAGAAGAGAGAAAGGTGGCCCGCATCAAAAGGAGGATTGATGCAAAGGGACACCCCGACTCGATTCGACGAGGTCGGCGCCTAGACGCGCGTGTTGCCCTCGTTCTCTTTCTCTCTTTCTCTCTTCTCTCGGCATCGTCGCACGCCGCCGCAGAGCCTCCGATCCCATTTCTGTCTTGCCTCGACTCGCTAGACTGGTCTGTTGCGTGCTCCGGTGTGTCATTTGGATGAAAGCAAGCAGCACAGCGCTCAAGGGCCAGGCGGGAAAGAAAGAGCGAATTTGGATTGGATTTTCGTGTTTTTTTTACCCGCTGCTGTTTCCCCTCTCTCTCTTTCTCGAGCAAAGGAGCAATCGCAAACTTGTTGGCAATCAAACACGAAAGAGAAAAGAGAAACGCACCTTCCAAACTAGTCTCTCTCCTGCTCGACTAGAACGAGAGAGGGGGAGTCGCGCCGAAGAGTTGTCGAGACTCTCCGGGGAGGGAAGGGAGAAGAGAGCAGAAGAAGATGCGGAGGAAGACGAAAAAGAAAAAAAACTTGGTCGAAAGGAAAAAGAATTCAAGCAACGCCTGCTTGCTTTTTTTTTTCTGCCGAAGAAAGTGAGCGAGTTTTTTTTTTTTTTTGCGCACGCTTGCAGCACTCTCTTTCTCGACCCTTGCTCTCTCGCCTTCCTCTTGCTCCTCCTCCTGCGCTCCCAAACGTGTGGAGAGCATCCCCGCGCTGGTTCTTTCACTCCTATGTTGTAATTCATGTGAAAAAGGGGGGAAGAGCGAAAATGAATGATACAAGAGTTTTTCCTCGTTTTTTTTACAAAGTCTTGTCGCTAGCTGCCACCACCACTTCTTTCAACCTCCACCATTATCCATTCATTCACCCGCCGCTGATCGGCGGGATCACGGCCACCTCGTCGCCAGGCGAAAGGACGACCGCACCCCTGCTGCTGCTGCTGCTGCTATCGCCGTCGAGGTAGCTCTGGTTGAGGGCGAGGACAAAGGAACCTTTTTTTTTTTTGGTTTTTCAAAGTGAGAAAGGTTTCTTTTGTTGTTGTTGCTGTTGTAGTTCAAACTCTCGCTTTCTTCTCCAAAACGAAAACACAAGTGAGAAAGACCAACCTTCGAGCTCTCTCAGGCACGGGTGCGCTTCCAGGATGGCCTGCTCCAGAGCATCGGCGGTGGAGCCTGTTTGTTGTTGTTGTTAGTGGAGGTGGAGTGGGTGAGTTTTTTTCTTTTTTTCTTCCTCTTCTTTGAGAAAAAAGCCGTCATCAACATCTCCCTTTCCCTCCCTCCTCAGCCCCGCACCGTCCGGGAGCTCGAGCTCCGTCTCTCCCGTGCCGACCAGCTCCTTGGCCCTCGCGAACAGGAGGAGGCGGACGCGCATGGAAAGAAGGAGGAAGGAAGGAAGGAAGGAAGGAAGGTTGAATTCGAAAAAAGAAAAGAAAGAGTGTTTTTCTTTTCACTTTGGCAAATTGTCAAATTGACGACAAAACCTCGTCGACGACCGAGACCAAGCTTTCGCTTCCGTAGCTGCTGCTGCCGCTCGGTAGCAGCCGCTCAACTGTTTGCTGCTCCACTCTGCTCCTCCTCCTCCTCCAGGCCACCAGGTCGTCGAGCGTGTCTATGTCCGCGAGCTCGCGAAGGGCTTCTCTCGGGGCCAGCTCCAGCCCGCAGGACTCGACCGAGGCTGCCGTCGCGGCAAAGAC
>Ga0210003_1001648_pt1 | contig 19407 bp, 34 predicted proteins | sample LantaG_FD_182804 | JGI IMG/M metagenome (GOLD analysis project Ga0210003, IMG submission 182804) | Deep subsurface microbial communities from Baltic Sea to uncover new lineages of life (NeLLi) - Landsort_02402 metaG (SPAdes) (version 2) | ecosystem: Environmental > Aquatic > Marine > Oceanic >...
CGAACCTGCGGACCGATGCTTCCAAAGCACCGTAGTATAGCCATCTGCAGTACACCTAGTTGTGGGAAGAGATGGATTTGAACCACCGCACCTGTGAAGGACCTATAGCCACATGAATGTATCCTGTTGATACATTCGACCATAAGCGGAATTGACCACTATCCGACCTTCCCAAAAAAACCAATACGTCAAAGAACAATAGAACCCTTGAAGGGATTCGAACCCTTATTTGCAGTTTCCGATTACGCTTAATTGTTTAGGAAACAACCACGACTACAAGGGCAAATTCTGTACGGATGGAGGGATTCGAACCCACATTTATCAGCTCCAATTACGCTTAATGGTTTAGAAAACCACCACGACTACATCCGCATATTTCAAAAAACTTTGTACCCCCGGCAGGAGTCGAACCCGCATCTGATGATCCGTAGTCAACTATTCTGTCCATTGAACTACAGGGGCATAAAAACAAAAAACCCGATCTCTTTTCAGGAACCGGGTTATCTATCTTGTATTATTTTTATGCTATCACATAATTATAATGACCTTTCGTGTAGATACACCCTTTCCCTTTCCACTGCCTTGTGGGGCGTGTAGCTGGATCGCTGGGTTCATATGTCTACTCATTCGTGTCATCATTTCTCAGTTTTTTATTTGTTTGTTCTAATTATATATTTAACTTGTAAAGTCTGTTTTTTCTATTTTTTGAAAGTACTTTACAAACCTTTCACTTAACTTCTATTCCACAAAGATAGAAAAGTTTATTTTAAAAACAAAATATTTTTACTTTTTTTATAAATTATTTAATTCTTCAAGTAATTTATCAATGATTTCAGCACCTATCTTATCATATTCCTTTTGAATATGTTTATAAAGTTTTATCACATTACTATTATCTGTCATTAAATATTCATTTTCAATAATCTTAATACTTCGATCATTAAACATATCAAGATACACTATTTCATCTACCTTACCTTTAGTTTGAAAAGAATGAAGATGTATAAAACTACCATTTCCAGTTTTCCATTCCCATCTTGGTTGACGATAATTATATGTCCAAGAGAATATTTCATTAGTTCTTTTCCACTTGATTGTACCTTTAATGGTTCTGTCAAGTAATTTTTCAACAACCATGTCAACTTTTTTTATATAAGTGTTTTCTTTCATAATAAACAAAGATACAAACAATATAATTAATTTCCAAAAATTTTTATACAATCTGATCTTCCGGATGTCTATGATTCCACATCATAATTAATAAATCTTCATCTAAAACATTAGCTTCTAACCATTCTTTACCATAAGGTTTAGTTTCTATTATAAACGCATCCCTATCATTAAGTTCATTTAATGGTGTAGACCAACGACCACCTTTCATTGATTTATAATTTAAGACATCTTCTTTTGTTACTTTACCAACATTAAATGCTAATCTAAGTAGATAATTGTGTCTAGGTATTAAAAGATAAGACATATATTGAAGTAATCTTTTCACTGGATTATCTTTCATCACAAATAGTTGCCAAGCAAAAAGCTGAAGTGCAAATACTGGATATCCTATTTTTGCCCAAGTTTGTCTCCATTTTGATTGTTTTTGTAATGACATTGTTTGTGCATTATAATCTTCTTGAAGTAATTCACGACTAAACCACCCCATTAAATAAACTAATCCGTTTTGAGCATTATATAAAATAAGTTCTAAAAAAGATGAAAAATAAAATAACGGTGCTGCCCACCATTTACCAGCCATTGATTTTACAAATCCCCATAAACCAGGACCAAATGAATGTCTACCAACCATTTTACCTTTACTGTTCGTGTGTTTTTTAGTAATAACCCAACGGATATTTGAAGCAACTTCTTTTGCCCATTCATCTTCACCTGCTAATTTCATTAAAACAAAAGTATTACTTGTGTGATCACGACTAAAATCTTTTTCAAGATATTCTGGTGTTGGGTATCTATGTCCTTTATAATAATATTTTCCGAATAACTTTTTCCCTAACCAAGTTTTTCTTTCTATTTTAATCCAACAATTCTTAACACCTTCAACAAATCTAGGATCACCATATGCAAAATAAGAATCTTTATTTCTACCAACAGCATCACCTTTACCACAATTCCCATCTGGATTCCACGTGTAATTTTGTGATAGCATCATTTTGTTTTCTGTATCAACAAAGAAATTTGTTTTTGTTGCATCCCAAATAAATTTTAACATAATATATTGATTGTTTTTTATACAAAGTATATATAAAATGTCTTAACTAAACATTTAGTGGGAACTTTAGAACTTAACACTTGACATTACTTCCAAGCATAATTCGTGAGGTATTCTTGAACGTTCCATTGCATTCTTCCATCCTTGGGTTCCAGTTCTTGATCCCCTGGGTGCAGCAACGTGACAAGGAGCCCCATTTTTACACATAGGTTTAGGTGTCCAGTGTTCATTGTTTGTCCAAATATCAGTTGGTTTCATTCTACTATCACCGTATTGACAATATGTGACAGTATTTCTTATTGGTAAATCTTCCATAATAGGGAATTTTCTTAATAATCCCCTTGGATTTTCAATATACCAATAAGTAGGTTGGAAATATTCTATTAATTCTATAGTCTTTTCAACTAAAGCATAACCTAATCTCGCTGTATCAGTTTTAGGTTGTCTATCTTCTTTAGTCCAATGATGGGAAACAGATGCAATAGAAAAAGAAGTACAAGGTGGAGATGCCCAAATAATATCTGGTTTCCAGGGTACTTTAGTTACATCAAATTCTAATAAATCTACGGTATAGCTTGTATCAAAGTTTTCTATAAAATCTGAAGAAAACACTTCATACCCTAATTCTTCTGCAGCTTTACCTATTGATTTTGTACCAGCGAATAATTCTAGTACTTTAATTTTATCCATTATCTTCGCTTAAAATCAATATCCCTTCTAATGATTTGTACACTTCTAAATCAGCAGGATCGTTTTCATCAATAACTACTTTAGATGCTAAAATTTGTAAAATTGTTTTTACATCTTTTATGGTTTTTACTTTACTCCAGTCTATATCGTAATAAACTAATTTGGGTTGTAATAATTGTTCTTCAGCCATTTTATAATATTATTTTTCTTTATATATTATAAAACCTGGGTTTAGTCTGACTTTTTCTGAATTAATTTGTCTATTTTCATCTTTCTATCAAGAAAATGTAAATCCTCTAATACCTTTTTATATTCAGGTGAATTGGTATGAATAGTTTGAAGAGTCAAATTTGCATAAATTGAATATTTACCATCTTTTGATTCGATATATTCAACCAACACATCTTTATCATACCCTGTTAAACGATGAACGGTATCTATTAAATACCAATTTAATTCGTGTCTTAATTTATCACTCATTACTTTTCAATCTCGTCACCAAATTCATCAACATAAACCTTTTTGATTTTGGTTTTAGTATTAGCTTTTTGCATCAATGGTTTAAATACATTCTTAAATAATGAATCTAATACCTTGAATAAAAAACTGGTTATTACCAATAATATAATTACTGACACGAACATTGTTCCATCAGTACTAAACATAAGTTCTAAAAGCTCTTTCATAATTTAATTATTTTTTGTTTTACATTATTAAAATTGTTTGTCACTAGGGATTCTTTATATGTATTAAGTATTAATACTTTCCTAAGATTTGAATCAACTGATAATCCAGGGTAAGTATACCCATCAGTTAATAATATAGTATTATTAGACGAAAGATCGTGATTTATAATATAATCAAAACCCTTTTGAACACCATCACCAGCATGACCAATATCAATAGATACTAAATACATATCAGATAACTTTTTAAGATGATATATTTTTTGCACAAAGGAATCAACTAATAACAAATTTACAGGTATACCTATTCTTAAAAGAATTTTCACATAAGAATAAAAAAATGTTTTATATTCTTTACTTATACTTCCCGATACATCAATTATTACATTGACAGTTTTCCCGTTAAGAACGAAACTAATTTCTTTAAGCTTCTTAAAAAAATTCAATAAATTTTTAATAATAGTTTTCATCTCGTTTTGTTTTAGATTAATCAAACCAATCTTCGGTGAAAAATTCACCACAACCCTTACAATCATCATCACCTGGATCGTAAGCAACAGCAGTATAAGGTCCATGACTATAATCTATCTTATTTATAGTCTTACACTTCGGACAAGTCCATTCTCCTGTAACTTGTACATTAAAATTTACGACTTTAACTTTCTCCATCTTATTCGTCTTTAAGTTTTTGTATAATTTGTTTTAATTTTTCTTCTCTTGGATTTTCTTCTTTTACAATTGAAGGAGTTTCATCAGTTAAGGGTAATCTACTTTTTGAATTTTCATTAATAGCATTATCAATATCTTTTTCTAACTCATATGCAATTTGAGTTCCCTTGGTAATTTTATCACTACCGATACCTAATGACCAATGACCATGTTCTGGATAACCTTTCAAATCATCATCCTTTGATGTAAGTAAATTACGAATAGCAAAGCAGTGTTTTTCAATTTCATCACGATTATCTGAAAAGGCATTACTGAATTGTTTATTTTGACCCCAATTAAACATATGGTCAACCAAATGATCGAATTGTAATATACCCAAACGAGTATACATTTCCAATGCATTTTTCATTACTCTTATCTGAGCATCAGATAAATTCTTAATTTGATAAACTTTATCTTCTTTTTTCTTTGCCATATCTTTTATATCATTAATTATTAAAAAGTCTTATTAACAAAGGTACAAAAAATAATTGATATTAACAAAAAAACCCCACCTAAAAACCTTCTAGGTGGGGAAAATGGATTTTGATACATAACTAGTATTTAAGATCAAAACCTGTTGTGGAGGCGCAGGGGTTCGAACCCTGGTGTTTAATAGCTTCAAAGAAGTTTTCTACATATTTAGATTATTCTTGGTTAATCGTTTGTGTTATAAAATAATCAAAACTGTTACACAAGTGATAGTTGTTGTTCAATAATTAAATAGTTTTACAACCATTACCATTTAATGTTGGTGTGTTTGCCTTAGGCTGAAACAAGTTCACCTTCTTGTACAGTGCTTTCTGTGAAAACACCAGCCAATGCGTTAGCCATAGTGCTAACTGCATTATCAAAATTACTGTTGCCAGTTAAAATTGTTGTCAAAAGTTTGAGTGTATATGACGTACACTATATGCTTACCTGATCGTCCTTACTAAGTCGATACCAGTTCGCCCCCATATTATCAAAGAACATTGTACACTATATATTATATATTAAAATAGTAAAAAGTCTAATTTATATTTATCATAGTATTAATACAAAGACATCCATTTTCAGAATGTGTTATAACTGCAAACAACGGTAAAAGTTCAATAATCTTATTCAGTTCATAAACCTTTAGTCCAGTTGTTTCAAATTCTATAAAGTATTGACCATATTTTTTATATGTTTCTACTTTAAATCCTTCTCGTTGTATAGAAAAGAGAAGCCTATTAAATTTCGTCAAATTTTCGTCCATAATAGTTATTTGTTTTAATTAATATACAAAGATAATACAATTTAGTCAAAAAACAAAGGGAAGATTAGAAAACCTTCCCTTTTTATTTTTATACTAATTTGAAATCGTGTTTATATTCAATACTTTTCAGTAGTTCAACATAAAAGTTGATTGTTGTTTCAACATCATCCAGGTTAATCATTTCATTTGGTGTATGCATACCCCTCAACGGAATAGATAATGTAGATGTAACTACACCACCATTAGAAAGATAATAGCTATATGTGTTAGTTCCACCACCGCCACCAACGGAAAGCTTATATGGAATTTCATTGCTATTTGCTACCTTCTTCATATGTCTAACGAGATTGATGTGTGTGTCTTTTCCTTGACGAAATACGACACCTTCACCCATTTTAAAATCACCATATTTATCTTTCTTAATCATAGGTGTATTTGTATCAAAACAAACATCAAAACAAACAGCGAGATCGGGTTTGATTGTTTCAGTTATCATTTTAGCACCAAACAAACCAACTTCTTCCTGTACTGAATTTACTACATAAAGATCATAAGGTAAAACAATTTTTTCTTCTTTTAATCTTTTTAATACTTCTATGTGAATAAATCCACCAATCTTATCATCAACTGATTTACCAACAACATATTTATCGTTCATAATTTCAGCTACCCTATCTTGGACAACAAAGTTACCTACTTCTATTCCCATTTCAGCAACTTCTTCTTTTGAAGTAGCAGCAACATCAATATAAATATTATCTTCAGTTGCTTTTTCAGGTTTTTCCCTATCTTTTAAATGAATAGGAATCCAACCAAAAAATCCTTTAATCTTACCTTTTTCTTCAGTAAGAATTTTAATTTGTTGACCTGGTGTAATAGTATTATCTGTTCCACCATTTCTTTTAACATAGATAAACCCTTCATCAGTTATCCTACTGATTAACCACCCAATTTCATCACAATGTGCATCAATAATAACCTTAAATCTATTTTCATCCATACCAGGACCACCCATTCGTAACGGATTGTTGTCGGGTATGTGTGCAACAGTATTACCATAATTATCACTAGTTACATCATTACAATGCTTTTTTGCTTCTTCGATCCAAGCTTTCTGAGCTTCTACTTCATTTGATGAAGGTGAATCCGTGTTTAAATACTCTAATAAGAATTTTTTATCCATTTTTTTTGTTTTTAGTTGTTTAAAATATTACCATGTTTCGCTTTATACTTCATATCCACTTCTAATATATGTGGTATGATTTCCTTTTGCATTTGTTCATCTGTTACATCCGGATACTTATCTTTAATTGTATTATATAAATTTCTTTGCTTTTTGTCCAATTCTTTTATCTTATCATAATAGGGTGTAATTTTTTCTGTAGCTTTTCTAATCATAAGTTCTACTTCAAATAAAGCATCCCTATAATATTTTTCATCTTTCTTTTCTGATTCACTTATTTCATCATTCAATGTTTGTAAATCTTTACTAAGACCTGTAATGTATTCTTCTTCGTTCGCTATATACAATAGGTTATCAAGATATTCTTCTCGAATTCTTATTGATTCATTTATATAAATTTGGTCAATCATTTGTTTACTTATTATTTTTATGCTAGTCTTTCACCGTAATACAATTTTACCATAGAAAAATCAATATTTAAATTTGTTACTAAATATTCCGCTTTTCTATTTATTTCTTGTACAGATAAATTACCATCAGTCAGTTCTTCATCAGTATCAGCTAGTATAAATCCAGTAACTTCCAATTCGGGATATTCACTTATAAATAAATCTTCTATACCTAAATCTTTACTATATGGTGTTTTTACCAATGTTGAATCTACACCAATCATAATAAAGCTACTTGAGCTACTATTACTTACAAACCCATTTCTAATTTTCATCTTATTTTACTTTTAATTTTTCTCATTTTTTTCATTCGTTCAATTAAGGGCATCTGTTTTACAAATCTTTCTATTCCACCCATATTACTAGAAACCCTTATACAATCCCCATAATAATCATTTTCCCAATATATTGAATCATCATAATCTTCATTGTAACTATATTCGGGTGCGTCCGTTATACCTCTACCTATAGTATTTACTAATCTTTTTCCATCATTTAAAAGAAATGATAATGTTTCATCTTTTTCGAAAAATGATATAATTTCTTTTATACTATTCATTTTCAAAGCGAATGATGATTTACCCATTACCCTACCACTAAATTTATATTTAAAATCAAGTCCTAAATCTTTTATTTCTGATTCTGCTTTTTCAGTATTTATCATACTTCATTTAATATATTTTCAATTAATCTTAGTAAATTTTCTTTGACTTCATCTAATGGTCTATCATTATGAATTACATAATCAGACCTTGATAGTCTTTCCTTTTCATTAAGTTGATTATTTATTCTATTCAATACTTCTTCTTTTGTTGTATTATTTCTTTCAATAACTCTATCTATTCTAACTTCTTCAGGTGCATATACACACAATACTTTATCCATCAATTCATTCAATCCACTATCAAACATAATAGCACTTTCAATAAAACAGATTTCTTTACCAATATGATTCAAAATAAATTCATACATATATTCCCTGGTCTTAGGATGTACAATAGCATTTAATTTTTCAAGTTGTTTTTTGTCATTAAATACTATTTCAGCAAGTTTCTTTCTTTGAAGAATATTATTTATGTACATACCTTTACCAAAAGTATCACCTATATCTTTCATAACATAAGGATCAATATCACATAAAAATTTTGCTTTTTTATCACAATTAAAAATAGGATAACCTTCATCCCTTAACATTTCAGAGATTGTAGATTTTCCTGATCCTATTCCACCTGTTATACCTATAACTATCATTTTGTCTTTTTATATAAGTTATGTGAATATTTCAATCCACAATTTTCACATTCGTATCGCCTAACACCTTTCGGTAATTTTGTAAAATTGGTAACTTTAATTTTACATTTAGGACAATGATCTGCTGAATCTATAGTGTAAGCTTTCATTAAAGTTTATTTAATTCGTTCCTAATCTTTTCTAATTCTACCTTAACAAGTTCATTAGTTCCTTTTTCAGATTCTAAAAATTCTAATAATTTTGCTTTTTCAAATGAAAGCATTTTAGGAATTTTACCTTCGTCATCATTTCGTTTCATATTTTCAAGAATTTCATAATCCTTCAATATTTCAAGAGCTTGACGTTCTCTTTGTTCTAATTCCTTTTTTCTATTTTTCATAAAAATCTTTATCTTTCTGGAAATCCAAATGCTTCACCTGTTGCTACACCTAATGCAGTTGCTTTTCTTATCAATGATAAAGCTTCTTCTTCATTTAATGTATAAATAGCTTCTTTTGCTTTATTAAGAGTGTATTCCATATACAATATAAAATCAGCTACGGATTTTTCTTCATCCTGTCTAGTTTCATTTTCGTTGTCTTTTCTTACTGTATTCTGATATGCTCTTTCACCATCTAAAATACTATATACTTTTTCTCTTTCCATTGTATTTACTTATTTTTTATAAGGTTCGTAACCTTTTGCTTTTGCTGATCCAGGTAATAGTTCTTTTACTTTACCATTTTCATCAACATACTTATATTTTTGTTTACCTGCTTTTGTAACTCCACCAGGTACTAATATTGGTTCGGTAGGTTCTAGTGTTCTTTTAACAAGGTCTTTATAACCTTCTTTATTTTTTTCGAAGTTTTTCATTAATTTTTCATCTTCATCTTCTTCATCACCAAATATTTCGTGTTTAATAGTTGCTTCAACAGCTTTTTCGATTTGTGATAAATCCTTCATGATGTTTTCCATTACTTTCTTCTTGTAATATCCAACAATATCACCATCCATATTTTCTACCATTAACTTAACAAAATCAGGTTCACCAATCATATCTGTAAATTCCACATTAACAGTAATTGGATGCTTTCTTTTAAATGTTGAAAACATTAATTCAATAGCATTCATTTGTGGTGCTGCTGGTTCACGATATTCTGCATTCAATTCTGATCCTGGTCCATCAACTTGTTCTGGTTGATTAGTAGGTAATCTTAATAATCTTTTACTTCTTCTTTTAATAGCTTCTTCTTCTCCTAATGCCATTTTTTCATCAAGAAATAAATCTTCAATTTCAGCTTTCTTCTTTTCTATATCAGAAGGTTGTGGTTTTTGTTGAGGTTGTTGTCCACCTTGCTTCTTTTGAAAATCAGCAAATGCTTCTTCATCGTCATCATAAACCTTATATTGTGATACATCAGTATTTGTATTATTAGGAATATTAGGAACACCAGGGGTATCAGGAATTCTTGTTACTAACGATTCATTATAAACATCATTAGTACTTGGTGCTTTTCGTGTCATCTGATCAGGTGATTTATGAACAACTTCTGTTCTATTTTGACCTTCTACTGCTGCTTTTGTAGGATCAGCTTGTTTAATTCCAGAAACTACATCTTCTGGAATTGCTCCTGATTTGAAAAATGCATCAGGGTCTAATGTAGAATTACCTGCTGTGGTAGGTGCTTGTGTAGATTCATTTATATCTTCTAATACTGGTTGGTATTTTTGCATAAATGTATCTTTTTTTATCATGTTACCATCTGATAATTTATAAAACTTGTCTTTATCTTCTGTGATAGTTACAACTTGTTCGGGTTTATTAACGTTGAAAAATTTACTTGGCATCTTTTTCTTGCTTATTTTTTATATTCTTGCGATTATTTAAGCGCATAATTTTTTAATATATAGTGTAAAAGGAAATAAAAGTTTCCTAAAATATGTATAAAAATAAGTGTGTCCAACATGATAAAAACATTTAATGACTATAAAAATTCTAAATTTCTTGATAATGAACGTGAATCAATGGAAAGAGAACTTCGTACTAGAAAGGTACAAAGGGATAATATGAAGCAAGATTTAAATATTAATCTTGATCTAATTATCAGAGAAATAATGTATTCCATATCAAATGACGAAGATTATGTTTTAACAATCGGTAAGAAAAAAGAAGAATTAGAAGGTACAAGTGATACAGTATTTCATATTGAATTTGAAAATGAAAAAATCGGAAGGGTTAGAATATTTAAACCAAAAGATACTGCTGATAAAGGACACTACGAAGTTAATGGTGATTATTACGAAACAACAGCTCAAAAAATAAGAGAATTATATCACACATTAAACCAGGAAATTAAAGGAAATGAAATGATAGTTAGAACTGCTGTTACAGAATCTATCATATCTAAAATGACCCCTAAAACTTTTGATGAAATGAATGATGCATATCAAAAAAGATTAGATGAATTAGCAATCCTTGCAATAGAAGATTTTCCTAGAGATTTTGACGATTATATAGATACTTTTAATCACTTAGATAATAATTATTCAGATAAAATAAAAGAAAAAATTGAAGATGGTGATGATAACCAAACTATTCTTAATGATATAATGTTTGGATGGGATCAATAATAAAATATAATAAATTAAAAATGATAGAGCAATATCACATATTTGAAAACTTACATCAAGCTAAGAAATATTTAAAAGATAATAATATTCCTGAAGATGATAAAAGGTTTCTTGAATTAAAAGATTTATTAAGAAATAACTTAGGTTTTATGGGTCCATTTACTCAATGGATGTATAAAGATCGTGAAAGTTTAGATAAAATAAAAGATACTTTTACAAAATTAAAAAGTATTAATAATTTAGATAAACCAATTGATTCTTTTGAAAAAATGGAAGATTTATATGATTATTTAATAGATTTTGAATTAAATAGGAAAGCACAAAAAGTTATTTATGCTTTACCATCCTTATCAAGAGAAAATGCAACAGAAGAATTAAAAACATTAATAAGAAATAATTTAGAATATTCTGATATACTTAGACATTATTTTAGATTAGTAGGTGGTAGATATAATCCAGACCGTAGACACGAAAATAGAGTTGAAAAACCACCCGAATTTAAAACATATAGTGATTGGTTATATCAAGATGTATTAAATTATATAAAAAACCTAAAAGGTGGGTTTACACCAGAATCAATAGCGAAAAGATGTGAAGGTGTTAATGCAGATGTCATAGTTAGTAAACCAAATGTAATGTTAGTACAAGTACACGATTTTGAAGCATCTAAAAAAATAGGAACGAGTGAATGGTGTATATGTCAAACACAAAGTTGGTGGAATAATTATGTAAATGATTTTACTAATCAATACTTTGTATATGATTTCACAAAAGATATGATAGACCCAAAACACTTAATAGGTGTTACTGTTTCACCAGGTGGAAAAATATCAACTGCTCAATGGTGTAATAATAGAGCTGTCGGGGATTTATCCTACTTTGATTCGCTATAAAATAAAAATAAAAATAAAAAAGAATAAAATGATAGAACAATACCAAATATTCGAAAACTTACAACAAGCAAAAAAGCTTTTAAAAGATATGCATATTGCAGATGATGATCCAAGATTAATAAGATTAAGGGAATTATTAAAGAACAACTTAGGTTATATGGGTGTATTTACAAAATGGTTATTTAAAGACCGTGAAAGTTTTGATAGAATAGAAGATGTGTTTAACAAATTAAAGACTATTAATAATTTAGATCGTCAAGCTGATTCATTTGAAAAAATGGAAGATTTATATGACTACTTACAATCATTTGAAATAGACAGGAAAGTAAACCAGGTATTGAAATCATTACCATCACGAACAAGAGAATTAGTAAATGATGAATTAAAAGAATTAATTAGACTTAATTCTGATGATAAAATAGTTAATGATATTAAAGATTTATATTCTAAAAAAGGTGGAAGATATAAAGATATTGAATCATTAGTGAAAGATACAAAAGATTATATTAATAATTTAAAAGGTGATTTTAATCTTGAAACTATAAAGAAAAATATGGAAGGGTTAAATGTTGATATTGTTGTTGACACACCAGAACTCTTAATGGCAAGAGTTAATGATTATGAAACATCAAAACAAATTGGTTCTAAGCACTGGTGTATTGTTACATCTGAAAGTATGTGGAATCATTATGTAAATGACTTTACAAACCAATATTTCGTTTGGGATTTCACTAAAGACATCTCAGATAAACGTCATATGATAGGAACAACTGTTTCACCTGGTGGAAAAATAACAAGCGGTCATTGGGCAGATGATACATCAATTCGTGATTTATCTGTATTAGATGACTTATAAAATATGAAATATTTAAAATCATATAATGAATCTTTAAGGGATCAAATGATACCAAAATCAAATGTTGAAGTAAACGATGCAATTATTAAGTTAATGCCGAAACTTAAACAAACATTAGGTAATTATGCTGATACCCCTGTTTCTGTTTTTGTTAAAGTTGGAGAGATTTTGAAATGTGATTTGAATGATTTATTCATAGTATTTGGTGGTGATTCTGATATCTATAAACCCTTAAATGATTATTTTTTATCAACTGTTGATGAAACAGAAAGAGTATGGGCAAGTGAATATATGGATGGAGATGGTACTTGGTATTTTTATCCTAATATACAAGTAGCACGTTATATAGATAAAGATAGTGATCAATTTGATTCTATAATTTTTAAGAAAGAATATTTTTTAAATAATATTACCAATGAATCTATTAGAGATCAAATGACACCTAAATCAGATGAAGAACTTTTAAAAACATATTATGATGTAGTTCAATATATTGATAATCCTTTGACTGAATATCCATCTAAAATCAACCCAGAATTTCAAAGGATCGCAGATTTTTTCAATTTACCTAAAAGTAAACTACATGTGATTTCAGAAAATGATGCAGATTATGATTTAATGCACGAATATTTCTCCGCATTAACAAATAGTGATCCTGATCCAACAATATTTTTAGTAAAAGAAACAGAAAACGAACACGGTGGTAAATGGTTCTGTTATCCGGAAGTAAAAATTGCACATTGGTCAGCAGAAGATTTTAATGAACCTGGTGCTTGGATATTCTGTAAAGATTATTTTGAAAATATGGAACTTACTGAATCATTAAGAGACCAAATGAGAGCTAAAACAGATGAAGAAATTCTTGATTCAGTTAAAGGTAACATTAATGGTGCAATGATGCAACAAATAGATGATGGTGATATGTGGAGTAATGATGTTGATAAAAGTAATGTAAAGATGGTTAAATTTTTATTAAAGAATGGTGCTGATCCTGAATATATGAATTATGCTGTTTTAAGATATGCTTGTACGATTGGTGATGAAAGATTTGTAAAAGAACTATTCAATGATTATAATGTACCTGTTAATGCAAGTGAAGGTATTGCATTAAGAACAGCAGCAGAATATGATTTTCCTTTGTTATTAACATACATAATACATGAAGGTGGTGATGTTGAACATTATGGTGCAGAAGCGGCTGAATATGCAATAGATCAAGCACTCAATGGGGAAAGACCCATTATAACTGATTGTGTATTGATACTTGTGAAAAACGGTTTAAGTAAAAATAAAATAAAGAATATGTTACATCATTATTTTGGTGATGGTGGTGTTAATGATGTAATGGAAGAATTAGATAAAAAATTAGAAAGACTTAATAAATAATATATAATATTATGGCAGCAAATAAATACAAAGAATTAGTTTACAAAGGACAGATAATAACTGAAAGACATTTGATTGAAGAAGTATTAGTAAAAGAAGGAATGGCGTGGTTTATTGATTCTGAAACCTTTAATGCTAAATTAGAAATTGAAAATAAAACTTTAATTTTTAATGCAGGTACTTGGTATAATGGTATATGGAAATTTGGTGCTTGGAGAGGTGGTGAATGGAAGTATGGTACTTGGGAAGATGGTGTATGGTTTAATGGCCTATGGCAAGATGGTACATTCGAAAGTGGTATTATATTTAATGGTACATTTTTCCAGGGAACATTTATGAATGTTAAATTAAGATTGAAAAATCAAAACGGAACTGATACAAGACAAGACTTTATTGATTGTGATATTCCAGAAAATATTAAGAAAGTGTAATGATTAAGAACTTTGAACAATATAATGAAAGCATAAGAGATGAAATGGTAAACACTATGACAGACGATGATGTAGTTGAATCCCTTTTGGATGAATTGACAAATATAGCAAAACTTGCATATGATGCAAATGATGATTATTATAATGAAGTATTTGAAGGTGAAAATTATGATAAAGCATACGATTATTTACAAAGTAAAAGTGAAGATATAATTAAAATATTAAAAAAATATAATTATGATATTGATCCTGTTTATATAATAAGTGAATTAATACCTGAACTATAGTAAAATGAAAAACTTTAAACAATATAATGAAAGTCTTACTGATCAGATGACACCTAAAAATTTATCTGATGATGATAAATATGTATATGAACAATATGATAAATTGAAGATTGTTGATAATAAACTTACACCTTTAAAAAAAGTAAACAATGTTTATTATACATTATCACATTATTTTTCATTACTTGTTACATATTGTGATCCTAAAACTTATAAAGGTGATGAAGAAATTGGATATCAACAAGACCATATAGTGAAAATTAAAAAAGGTTGGACACTTTATACTAGGATAAATAATAAAAATAGAGATTATAATAATAAAGATTATATTATAAATACTGATAATTTTGATGTTATTCATAAAAAAATTATTGAAGAATGTCATAAGGGTATTGAAAGTCATATAGATGATGTTAAACAAGAAATAAAAGAAAAAGAAGCTTTGCTTAACCGTTTAGAAGATATTAAAAAATTAAAAGAAACATTATAATGATTAAAAAGTTTGAACAATATAACGAATCATTAAGGGATCATATGAAAGGTGTTTCTGTAGAAGATATTAAGAAAAAAATGGAAGGTCTTGATATGGAAGCACAGTTAATGTTTTTAAAGAAAAATAAAATACCATCTGATACATTATTTACTGATGAAGATTTTGAAAAGTTTATAGAAGATTATATCACATCTTATGGATACAATGATATAAATCATAATTATAGTATTACAAAATATAATTTACCTAAAAAGTATTATAAAATACCTACTACTAAAAAAGAATTAGAAGATGCAGAATCAGAAGTAGGATTTGCAGATTTTATGGAATATATGAATGATTTAGGTGTTAATATTATGAATGACCTGTTAGATTATCTTGATTATGATAAAGTATTTAAAAAAATAAAAGAAGTAAATGATAACTAAATTTAATGAATATATTAATGAAGGTCTTACTGATCAAATGACACCTAAAGATGATGATGAAGTAAGACAAAATATAATGAATAAAGAAGGTCTCGAAAAACTTAGATATATCAATAGATATGATTTAAAGAAATATTTTACTGAAGAAGAAATTCAAAAAGTCTACGATGAATTAAATCTAATTGAAATGATTGATTTAGCTGCTGAAGAGGACCAATATGATGAAATTAAATATGCTATTAAAAATTTTTATGATAAAAAAGATCAACTTGTACATTCATTTGATATGTCACCACTTCATCAAAAAATAACAAGAGCTTATGATATACTTGGTGTTGCATTTGAATGGAATCAAGATGCATTTTTTGAATTAGTAGAAAACAAATATAATATAAAAAGTAATCTAGATATGATGCATGTTGATGCATTAGAACTTATGGAAGATGAAGATTTAGTAGACCTTTATAGTATTATGATAGATAAAATAAATGATTTACCAGAATGATAACTAAATTCAATGAATATATTAATGAATCTATTAGGGATGCAATGAAACCCAAATCTAAGGAAGAATTAGATATTCTTTTTAAAAAATTATTGGGTGGTTGTGAAGTATTAAGTGATTTTAAAAATTGGATTTCAGGTGAATTAGAAGAAATATCAGAATTAATGAAAAAACCATTAAATGAAATATATTACGCTGATGATGAAACACCAAATTTTGTAGAAATACACGATTATATTAGAGGTATGTTAGATAGTATATCAGATTTACCAAAATTAGAAACGCTTGAACATATATCTTATTCTGGTGATCAATGTTATTGTTACCCAACTTTAGGTGTAGCATGGTGGAATCATAATGATGAAGTTGTCTCTTGGGCATTTACTAAAGATATATTTAAAAATTAAATAATACAATGAAAACTATTTTATATGTAGATGATGATTTAAACAGTTTAAAGCTGATTAAAGAACAATTAAAGTTTATTGACCCAACTATCCACCTTATAACAGAAAGTAGGGGAGAAGCAGGGATGGACACCTTTAAGCACTATATGGACGACATAGATTTAGTTATCGCTGATGTACATATCCCAAACGTAAATGGATATGATTTATTATTAATGGTTAAAAAATTAAAACCAACAATCCCGGTTATAATGATAACCGCTAGTAATGGGAATAGAGAATATGATTATGTGATTAAAAAATTAGGTGCATCAGAATATATAATAAAACCTATGTTCAAGAAAATGTTATCAGAACTTTTAGAAAAATATTAATTTAATATGAAACATATAAAACTATTTGAAAATTATTTTACTGATGAATTAAAGAAAATATTAGACGATATGAAATCTAAAGTAGTAGGAGATATAATATCAAGAGATAAACTATACAACTACATAGAAGCATTAAACGATTTTGAATTAGACAATGAATTTATTGAAGAGTATATATGGAAGTATTCTAACTATAAACTAATCGAATTAAATATTAACCAACTAGATTTAGATAGTACATCTGATAGTTTAGTTAATGACTATATTAAAGAATATAAAGAATCAAATTGGTATCCACCTATTTTTTATAACTTAAAAGATGAAATGATTATTGATGGTTATCATCGTGCAAATATGATAGATGCAATAGGGGAGAAAACTGTTTTAGCATGGGTAGAAGTTAATTAAACCCCAAGATTATCAATATAATTATCAATCAAATTATTTACTAAAGTATCAAACACATCCAGGTCCATCATATCTTCATTGGTCAACCCAGGTGTCTTTATTGTATAAAACTTTAAAGGGGTAACAGTATAAGTTAATTCATCATAGTTATCATCATCAATTTCCCTTACATCAAATAAATCAATTCCATCAGGGTCTTTAACACAGACACCAACAATAATCAATTCATCTTCATCTAATGTAGTATACATCTTATTATCATCAAAGAAAGGAATACCTTCTAAAACTTCTGTTTGATCTACAATGTAGAGGTGGGGGATATCTTCGATTACTAATACACAACCAAAAGAATCTATCTGGGGAAAGTTAAAACCATCATCCATGTTTATAACTATTGAATTTGAAATTATATATTAAATCAAAATAAATCAAATATTCCTTTTTAATATATAATTCATATGAAATCGTATAATAAGTTTATAAATGAAGAGTTAGGTATAAGGGATCAAATGAAACCTAAATCAGATGATGATATAAGAAACAATCTAAGTAAATTAAATCCTTATGATAGAATACTTAAAATTAAGGAAAGAGGTTTAGATGCTTCATATATGCCATCCGATGAAGAAATTAATAAATTACCAGCAACTAAATTAATAAGTTTAATTAGTAAAAATTTAATTGATAAGAAATTCTTTCCACCTGATGAAAAACTTAATACATTACCCGCAAGACAATTATTAGATTTAATTGATAGTGGGAAAATAGATAAAAGATTTTATCCTTCAGAAGCTAAACTTAGACAATACTTATCATCTTATTCTTTCCTTGATAAAGTAAAGATAATTAAGAACCGTAAATTAAATAAGAATTTAATATCTAAAGATGATATAAATCAACATTTCCGTAGACTAAGTTTAGAGAATCGTATAGGAAGAGCTATTGAACTTGGTTTACCAATTGAATCTATAATATTAGATGCTAACAACGAAAAGTATTCATCACTATTACAAAAGTATATCTTCCTTAGTTTATTTAATTACCCTAAAAAGAATTTACCTACATTAGAAGAAATACAAACTGACTTAGGGAATATTGATTATGCTGACATTAAAGAAATTATTAAATCTTTAGTAAAAAACATTAGGAGAATAAAATCATATAAGGAAAAAACAAGTGCTTATCAATTAAAAGACATCTATTCATTTATACCTAACAAATTAAAATTTATAATTGAAACTGTAGTGTTAGACAAGTTACAAGATTCATCCGTAGCTGATTGTAAAAATATTCTAAGAAAAATAAAAAGATATGGTATTAGAATTGAAATGGTAAATATATTTAATAATATAATGGATGATTCTGATGATAACTTACACGTGTTTAAAATAAAACCTTATTATTTACAATGCAATGGAAGTGATATTGAAGTTTATACACAAAAAGAATATGATGCATTAGAAAAGATACTATCAAAGTATCATTATGTTTATGATGGTGCATATCGAAAAGATGATCAATTATATTCACCCAGAGATATAAAACAAAAATTTAAAAAAGTAATTCAATTTGAAGATAAGAAAGAAGAAGAGAAAGCAGATGATTAAAATATAAAAGGATGACTAAAAATCATCCTTTGTTTTTTCGTTGATGTATCATTATTTGAGAACCAATAATAAATAATATTCCAGTAACCATAAGTATATATGATGATGGGTGATAAAAACTACCATACTTACCTAATATAACAATTACTAAACCACCCCAAAACCACCATTTTTCTGTTTTATCCATTTTATTGTGTTATTACAGTCTTTAAATCAATAATGTAATTAACCAAATGTACCAAGGGGTCTAATGTATCATTTAATGTTTCATTATATTCTTTCTGCTTT
>Ga0210003_1001649_pt1 | contig 19401 bp, 8 predicted proteins | sample LantaG_FD_182804 | JGI IMG/M metagenome (GOLD analysis project Ga0210003, IMG submission 182804) | Deep subsurface microbial communities from Baltic Sea to uncover new lineages of life (NeLLi) - Landsort_02402 metaG (SPAdes) (version 2) | ecosystem: Environmental > Aquatic > Marine > Oceanic >...
AGAGAGAGAGAGAGAGAGAGAGAGAGAGAGAGAGAGAGAGAGAGAGAGAGACGAAGAAACGACAACGACGCCGGCGACGCCGGCGACGACAGATGCCGAGACACAAAAGCAGCGTCTGAAATCTGGGTCGATTGTGACTCCCCCCTTTCCACGCTTCTTGCCCTTTTCCCTCTTCGCTTCTTGTTCCCGAACAGAGTTCTAGTACGAGGTAAGCGCATTGGCGCACGACCGTGGTTGATAGTAAACACAGCCCAGACGAATTGGGGACTGCAAGGCGAAGGGTGAAGCAAAGTTTTTCCAACTGCCTCAAACTCGCATTCGAACACTTCACTCAACTTTGTCCTCTTTTTCCCTCTTCGAACTTACAAAACACGTCGCAGAGCACAGAAGAGCTTCTGCAGTTTCTGCTGGTCACAAACGACAAGGAACTAGAACACTGAAAGAGGCGAAACCGTTTCGACTTTGGGGAAACTTTTCCACTGGACTCGGAGAGACGAAGAAGGGAAACAAACGAAATGCCTCTGCCCCCAAACTCCGCCTGGCACGAGGCCGGCGACGACGAGACCTCCTCCTCTGCCACCCTCAGCTCGACGTCACTGGCGGTCCCTCCGAAGCAGGCCGGAAGTTACTCCAACAACGCGGCAGGCGGCGGCGGCGGCTTGCTCTCGGCCCGCGGGGTCAAGGCTACGAACAACGGCGCCCGTCGCGTCCGCATCGCCGCGCTCGACGTCGGCCAAGACGACGACGGCGGCGGCGACGGCAGCGTTTCAGCTGCTCCCGCCCCGTCCCCGCCGCGCCACCACCAGCAGCCCCTCCCTCACCTCGTGCTCGCCCCGGCCCCCATGCTGGGCCGCACCGTAGCCCACGCAGCGACCGGAGCCCCCTCGGGCAGGGACGTCGCGAGGCTGCGCGGGCTCGTCGACGAGGTCACGCGCCTCGTTGCCGCGGGCGCGACCTTCGCCCCCTCGCCTCCTCGGGGCGCCACGGCCGCCGCCGCCGAGGCTGCCGCCGCGGTCTCGCCGTGGAGGCCGCCGGCGGGGATGTTTCCCTGGAGGAGGGGCAGCTGGAACGGGACCGTGGACACCAGCGGCGGCAGCGGCGGGGCAGCGAAGCTCTCGAGCGAGGACGCCCTCAGGCCCGGAGGCGGCGGCGGCGGCGGTGGCTCCGGAGGAGGCCACCGCCGCAACTCCAGCGGCGGCCACGGTGGCCACCAGCGCGCCCCCTCCTCCACCGTCTGGCCCAGCGTCGACGGGGGGCTGAGCGTGCCCGAGAGCGACTGGGGAGGCGACGACGCCGAAGAGGACTGCTGCGACGAGCGGGGCGGCGGCGGCGAGGGCGGCGGCGAAAACGGAGGGACGAGGACGACAACGCAGCCCTTCTCGGCGGTCGACGGCGCTGCCTACGCCTCGCTGAAGGACGCCGCCTCGCGCGCCTTCGCCGAGGCGATGCAGCAGTGCCCGCTCCAGGACACCGCGGCGGCGCTGGGCCAGCTCTGGACGACGCTGGAGGCGTTTATGGACCGCAGTGTCGCGCGCGTGGCCGAGGCCGGCGCGGCGGCGCGGGCGGCGACGGCGGCGGCGGCCGCGGCCGGGGCGCGCCTCGCCGCCGCCGGGGTGAGCCCCCCCGGATCCGTGGAGCTCGAGGCGGCGGAAAACACGCTCGACGAGGCCGCGTCGGCCGCTGCCGGCAGGGGCCCCCTCGTCGGCAGCAGCCGGAGGAGGGGCGGTCGGGGCGGCGCAGTCTGCGAGGCGGCCAGGGCCGCGGTCGCCGCGGCGGCCAAGGCACGCCGTAAAGACATCGACGCCGAGGGCGACGGCTCTTGCTGCTCTTCCTTCGGCGGCAGCGAGGACGATGAGGCCAGCCTCTCGTTCGAGGACCTGCCGGCGGCGCAGGCGGCCGCGATGCGGGCCGGCGTCTTTGCCGCCTCGAGGGCGGCGCGGCGGCGGCGGCGGCAGAGGGAGGCGGCGACTGCTGCTGCCGAGGAAGCGGAGGCCGCCGCCGCCGCCGCAGCGACAGCGGTGGCGGTCGATCAGGAAGCAGCACTTGAATCGGCAGCAGTTGAAGAAGCAGCAGGAGAGACAAAGGCTCCTCCTCCTGCTCCTCGGCGGAGAAGCGTGGCCTCGAGCTCGGGCACGGCAGCGGCAGCGACGGTGGCGGCGGCGGCGGTGACGGCGGCGGCCCTCGAGGAGGAGCCCGAAGAAGCTGAGGCTCCGATCCCTGTCTCTCGCCCCTCCCGCCCTCCCGCACTCCTCCTGGACGCCCTCGCGGACACGATGGCCAACCTCGGAGTCTGCGACGGCGATGTCGGCGGGGAGGACGAGGGCCCCGCCGCGCCCCCTCCGACGACGACGGCCGCAGCGGCGGCGGCCGCAGCGGCGGCCAAGCCCCCACTCCACCCTCGCTCGACCCCCCCTTCGCCCGCAGCCGGCGGCTTAGGGGGGGGCAGCCTCATGCGCAGGGTCTCTGCGGCGGCCGGCAGCGCGCTCTGCGCGGCTGCGGTCGCCTCGGCCTCCGCCGTCGTCTCCTCCGCGGCCGCCGCGGCCTCTGCCGCCGCGGCCGCGGCCTCGGCCTCGGCCCGCCTCTCTTCCCCTGGCGGCCCGCCCTCCTCGTCTCCGACCCCTGTCGCTGCGGCGGCTGTCGCCGATTTTCGTCAAAGACAGGGAGAAGAATCAGAAGGCGAAGAAGAAGGTGACGGAGAGGACGCCCTCGTGGCCGCGGCGACGGCGGCCTTTGCGGCCCTCGACGCAGAGGAAGAAGAGGGGCAGGAACGGGGAGAAGAAGGCCAAGCCGCTTCTTCGACCTCCGCCGCCGTCGACGCCTCGGTCTCCTCTCTCGTCGACGACCTCTTCGGCATCCAAGGGGAGGCGGCCGAGGAAGAAATGGAGGCCGGGGAGGAGGAGCACCCGGAGTCCACCGCGACGATGCGCCTGTCGCAGTCGCCGCTCCGGACGAGCCTCCGCTCGAGCGCCGGCGGCGGCGGCGGAGGCCTGGCCGCAGAGCTCGCCGCGGCGCTCGCGGCCGCCGCGGCGGCGGAAGCGACGAGGAGCGGCAGCCGCCGCTCCTCCCCTCCTCTGCCGTCCCCACCGCAGGCCTCGAGGCCCTCTCTCCCCACGGCCTGGATGGCCACGGCAGCAGCCTCCCACTCGTCGTCCCTCGTCCTTGGCGGCGGCGGTGACGACGACGACGAGGAAACCGTCATCGCAGCGGGTGCCCCTTCCCCTCCGCCGCGGCGCCGCGAAAACGAAAACGGCGCCGACGCCCTCGACCGCGCCGCCGCCGTCTCGCGCGCGTCCTGGTCTCCCTCGCGCAGCTCCCCTTTCCCCGCCACCGAGTGGCCAGCGACAACGCCAGGCGGACGAGAGGAAGAAGCAGAAGAGCCGATCTTCGCCACGGCCCGCTCGACCCCCTGCTCCCCTCCCACAGCGTCGGCGGCGGTGGCGACGTCGGCGGCGCCTCCGCCGCAGTCCCCCTCCGCGAGGCTCATGAACCTCGCGGGAAACCTGGGAAGGCTCGCAGCAGCCGCGGCAGCCTCGCCGCTCAGGGCGTCGCTCGACGGCGTGCGGAGGTCTGTCGACGGGGTGTCCTCCCTCGCCTTTGGAGGGAGGAAGAAGGAGGAGAAGTCTGCTGAGGCGCCGTCGCCGGTGGACGAAGAAGGAGAAGGAGAGGAGGAGGCAGCGACCGACGAGGAAGAAGAGCAGGGCTCCTCCTCCCCTGTCGCATCTCTGGTGGCTTCACCCTTTGCTCTGCTCGAGGATGAGGCAGCCGAGGAGGGAGGAAGCGAAAAAGAAGAGGAAGACGAGGACGAAGCGGCATCGCCCTCTCCTGCCGTCGCTTCTTCCCCGGCGCCGTCCCCCAAAGGCAAGGGCAAAGAGAAAAGAGCCTCTTTCGCCGCAGCCGCAGCAGACTCTTCCGAAAGCGACGCCGCCGCCTCCCCTTCCCCGCCGACCAAGGCCGAGGCTAAAGCGTCGAGGAGCAAGAAGTCGAAGAAGGCAGCGAAGAAGGCCGCGGCGGCGCAGCGAGGGGCCGCCTTCGTCGCCGCCGCGCTCAGCGCGGGCAGTGGGAGCGCTGCTGGAGCCGCCGCGTTCGCTTCTCCCGCCGCGTCCGCCGCCGGACTTTCTGCCTCCCCAAGCGCATCCCCGAGCCCTTCCCCAGGCAAAGGAGGAGGAGGAAAGAAAAGCGGCAAAAAGGGGAAGAACAGGAGGCTGAGCATGCCCTGGCGCGAGGAGGAAGAGAAAAAGACGATGGCAGCGAACGGCGGCGACGACGCCGCTGGAGCGACGAAGAAGAAGATCGACAGCGACGCGGACGAAGCCGCCGCCGTCGAAGCCATCCGGGACGTCGGCGCCGAGTTCTCTCTCGTGGCCCCGGCGGCCCCTCTGGCGACCCCGGCCTCCCGCGCGAGGATGCTCCACCACGCCGACGGCGCCTTTGGCAGCGGCGGCAGCGGCGGAGGCTCGGGGGAGAGGAACGCCGGCCCGAGCCCGCTGCCCTCGCTCGCAGAGGTCCAGGCGGAGCTCAGCGCCCGCGGGGCTTTCGCGCTGCGCAGGGGGGCAGCCACCGGGAACGACGACGAGGAGGCGCCGACCCCCACGGTCCGGGCCTCGGGAGCGTGGCGCTCGGCGCTGACCGCCGCGGCGTTCCGCGTCGGCCCCTCGCTGCAGGTCTGGGAGCAGAAGGCCGCTGTCGTCTCTGTGAGGCCCGCCGCTGTTCCTGCTTCCGCTTCTGCTGAAGATGAAGAGGAGGAGGAGGAGGAGGAGGAGGAAGATGAAGGCGACGACGCGATGCTTCCAGGTTCTCTCTTCTCTTCCGGCGACGGCGGAGGAGAGGCGGAGGACGCGGTCGTCGCCGCGCCTCTGCAGCAGCGCCGCTCCCTGTCGCCTCCGACGATGACAGCAGCGATGCCGGTTCCCTCTTCTTCGTCTTCGCCGCCTCCTGACCACACGAGGTCTTCCCCGCCTCTCGCCATCGTCGGGAGCGGCTCTCGATCTGCGTTCCCCGCCCTGTCCGCGGCTCTCGCCCAGCAGCAGCAGCAGGGGCAGCAGCATCCGCTGGGAGCCTGGGGCGCGCCCTTTGGCGGGTTTTCGGGGGGAGCCGGCCTCTCCTCGCTCCAGCGATCTCCATCTCCTTTCCCGGGCCAAAAGAACAGAAACAGCGACGGGAGCGGCGGCGACGCCGAGGCCGAGGAGTCGGGATACTTCTCGGCCAACTCGGAGGGGTCGTCGGCCTCGTTCTCCTCGGCGAGGTCCCGCGCCGGCAGCGTCGGGCTCGCGGGGAGCGGCGGGAGCAGCAGGAGCGGGAGCGTCGTCGGCTCGCCGATGCGGAGGAGCCCCTCGAGAGGGGCGGGCGCTCTCGGAGGTGGCTGGGCGGGGGGCGGCGGGTTCCCGCAGGTGGATTGAAGCGAGAGAGAAGGGCACGAGAGAGAGGGGGGGAGAGTTTTGCGAGGGGGTTGAGGATCCGAGTAAAAAAAAAAGATTTTTTTCCTTTCCTTGCACTTCTCTTCATCAAAAAATAATAAACCCCGACGTCCCAAATGCCGACACTCGCCCGGCCCGCCGGCTCGGCCCTGTTGGGCACCTCCTCCGCGCGCCGCCCCTCTCCCGTCCGGCAAAGCGCCTCTTTCCGTCTCTCGGCCTCGTCGACAGAGGAAGCGGCGACGACCCTCCCCGCGCTGCCGGCCTTCTCGGCGTTCCAATCTCCAAAGACGAGCATCGGCCGGGCGCCCGTTGCGTTGACGACGACGACGGTCTCTACCTCCGTACGCGGGCTGCGCCGCTCCTCGCTGTCGATGGCCTCGCTCATCAAGCCCGTCGAGGGGGCATCCTCGAGGGAGGCCCTTGACCAGGTAAGAGGAAGAAGAAGCGACAGGGTTTGGGGGTTTTTTTGGGGGGGGGCTGCGCTTTGGTCGAGAAAGCATCGTCGAGCATAGATGCAACCTAGTCGTCGACGACAAGCACGCGCTCTCTCGACGACCTGAACAAAAAAAATCGTTTTTCCCCCTCCACTTCTCAAAAACAGGTCATCAGCCACGTCTCGCTCCCTCCGCCACAGCTCGCCGCCATCGCCCTCTCGATGGCCTCGAGCATGGCCGCTGGCCTGGCCAGCTGTGAGGGCGGCGGCCCCTTGCTCATGCTCCCGACGGCGACCGACTCCCTCCCCGACGGCCACGAGCGCGGCGAGTACTTCGCGCTTGACTTCGGCGGCGGCCCCACGCTGCGCCTGCTGTTCGTGCGCTTTTCCGAAGAGAAGAGGCACGGCATTTCCGCTCTCGACCTCGAGGAAGTCGCGGTTCCCGCTCGCCTGCGCTCGGCGCACGCGGACGAGCTGTTCGACTTCCTGGCCGAGCGCGCGCTGGACTTCGCGCGCCGCGTCGGCTGGGACGCCGCGCTGAGGGGCCCTCCCGTCTTCGGCCTCTGCTTCTCGTTCCCGATCTCCCAGGCGGAGCACCCCGACAAGCCTTCGCGCGGCACGCTCTTGCGGTGGGCCAAAGGGTTCTCCTGCGAGGGCGGGGTCGGGTGCGAGCCGTCGGCGTGCCTGGAGGCCGCGGCGAGGAGGGTCGCCGCGAGGGAGCGGGGGGGAGCAGGAGCAGGAGCAGGAGCAGGAGAAGGAGGGCGGGGAGGGCGAGGGGCGACGCTCCTCGGCATCGGCGACCCCTCCCCTCCCCCCCTCGTCGTCGCTGCTTTGGCGAATGACACCGTGGCCACGCTCGCCGCGGCGCGCTACGAGGACGGCGGGGACGCGGCGATGAGCCTGGTGCTGCACCAGGGCACGAACGCGGCCTACGTCGAGTGAGTCTTTTTTTTTCTTTCGATTTTCCTTTTTTGCCTCCGGGTCTTCCGCCCGGAGAGAGGTTTTTCTCCTCTTTAGACAAAAAAAACTCATTTTTTTCACCTTCTTCCCGCTTTCGTTTCTCTCGAAACGAATGAACAGGTCCCTCTCCAACGTCACGAAGCAGTGCGACGCCGAGGCTCTCAAAAAACGAGGCTGGTGCCCTCGCTCCCCAGAGGTTGTCGTGAGCGTCGAGTGGCCCGCCTTTGACGACGCGCTGCTGCCCGCCCTGCCCGACGACGCCGCCGGGATCCAGAGCGGCGGCGACGACGGCGCCCCGGCCCACGTCTTCGAGGCGCTGACCGCGCCGCTGTGGCTGGGAGAGGCCGCGAGGCGCCTGCTGGTGCGGCTCGGGGACGTTGGGGGCTGGTTTCTCGATTCTTCTGCGGGGGGACAACAAGAAGAAGACGAGGAGGGAGGGCGGGGAGAGGCCCATGCCCCGCCGCTGTGGCGCGAGCCGGGCTCGCTCGACGCCGTAGCCGTCGCGCGCGTCGCCGCCGACTGCTCCGCTGACGCCAGGTTCGCCGCCGAGGAGCTCGCCGCGGCCTTTGTCCCGGAAGGCGACTGCCGCTCTCGGAGGCGGTTCCTGCGGCTCCTGGAGGGCAACCGCGAAGCGAGAGTGCAGTGCCGGGACGCGTGCTCGGCGCTGCTGCGGCGCTCGGCGAGGCTCACGGCCGCCGGGGTCGCCGGGGTGCTGATCCACCGAGAGGAGACGAGCAGCGGCGGCGCTTCCTCCTCGACGGCGCCCTCCTCTCCGCTGCCGGATTCTCCTTTGTCGCCCTCGCTGTGTCCTCCTCGGCAGAAGAGGACGATCGTCGCAGTCGAGGGCGTGATGCTCCGCCGCGGCGGGCTCTTCGCCGACGAGCTCCGCCGTGCGCTGGCCGAGACGCTCGAGGCTGCGAGCCTCGGTCCTTCCTCTTTCTCTTCCTCCTACTCTCCTTCCTCCTCTCCTTCGCTGCCCCTCGTCAGTCTCACCTCTCCCGACGGCGGCTCGGCCCTGGGCGTGGCCGCCCTCGCCGCGGCGGCGGACAACGCCGCGAGGGCGATGGGGCAGCAGGACCTCGGGCAGTCGACGACAGATGGCAAGTTCCTGCACTTCCCTCCCCGGGCGTCAAACTGACAAGTCTTTGGTTTTCTCTGATAGATGAAGAGAAACTGCTGTCTCTCTCTCTCTCTCGCGCGCGCGCTTTGTCCCGTCGTTGTAGCAAATACATGTGCGGCGCTGCCGACTGCTGATGTTGTTGCTGCTGCTGCTTTTGTGTCCTGGCCTTGTAGAATAATCAAAACTTTTGAAGAAAAAATTTGGTTACTCTCCTTTTTTTTCCTTTGACGACGACGTGCAATCGCTCTCGCCTTCTTTGTTCTCCTTCTCCTTCTCTCTCTCTCTCTCTCTCTCTCTCTCGCTTCCGCCTCCCGCGAGATGCAAGTGGGAGCTCTGTACAAGAGCTGCTCCTCTTCGACCGCCTTCGCTCGCAACGGGAGTCCTAGCAAAGCAAGGAGCGTTGGAAGGAAAAGGTAAGAAGACGGAGCACATGGCTAGCATCCGTCAACTTAACATGAGCATTTCGCCCCCGTTTTCGCTCGCTTTCCTGCTTAGCTGCGCGCGCTGATTTCGGCTTGTGTCCACAGAGAGAGACGTTTTACGCTTAATCGCGAGGGAACGAACGAAACAAAAAACAAATCCAAATAGGATGGCGCGCCGAGCCATCGCCGCGTCGGCCGCGAGGGCAACAGCCGCCGCTGCCGCTTCCGCCGCTTCTTCGTCCGCCGCCGCCGCCGCGCCCTCTTCTTCCTCCTCGGCTGCTCCCCGCGCCGTCCTTCGGGAGCTCTCCCGCTCCGTGCTCTCCAGGGAGCGCTCGGCCCTCTCCGTCACCGAGGAGTGGCTCTCGAGGATCGCAGAAGCGGAGCCGTGGGTCCGCTCCTTCGTCACCGTCGACGCCAAGGGGGCCAAGGCGGCGGCGGCGGCGCTCGACGAGCAGCTCGCTTCGGGTTCCGTTTTCTCGTCGTCAAACTTCCCCCTCCTGGGCGTGCCCCTCGCGGTCAAGGACACGCTCGCCACAAAAGGTCTCAGAACGACCGCGGGATCCGCCCTGCTGCGAAAGCACGTCCCAAACTTCGACGCCACCGCCGTTGCCCGCGCCCGCGCCGCCGGCGCCGTCGTCGCCGGCAAGGCCAACTGCGACGAGTTCGCGATGGGGTCGACGACCGAGTCGTCCTTCCACCAGCCATCGACGCGCAACCCCTGGGACCTGTCCCGGGTCCCCGGGGGCTCCTCCGGCGGCTCAGCCGCGGCCGTGAGCGCGAGGCAGGTGCCCGCGGCCCTGGGCTCCGACACGGGCGGCTCTATCCGCCAGCCGGCCTCCTATTGCGGCGTCGTTGGCATCAAGCCCTCGTACGGCAGCGTATCCAGGCACGGGCTGCTCGCCTACGGGTCGAGCCTCGACTGCGTGGGACCGCTGGCGGGTTGCGTCGAGGACGCGGCGCTGCTGCTGGACGTCGTCGCCGGGAAATGCCGCTTTGATGCGACGAGCAACGACAGAAGAGGCGGAGAGTCGTCGTCGTCGTCGTCATCATCTCTCTTCCCTCTTTCTGACGCCTGCGTCCCGATCGCTTCCCTCTCGGACTCGAAGCCCCTCCGAGGCCTCCGCGTCGGGGTCATCGCGGAGGCGGCGGACGCCTCCGGACTCTCTCCGGGCGTCTCCTCGGCCTTCAGCGCCGCCGTCGCCCACTTCGAGGCCCTGGGGGCCGAGGTCGGCCTCGCGCGCCTGCCCTCGGCCTCGGTCGCGCTACCCGCCTATTACGTCATCGCCACGGCCGAGGCCAGCAGCAACCTGGCGCGCTACGATTCGATCCGGTTCGGGGAGAGGAGGGGAAGCAGCGGCGAGGGCGGAGGGGGGGGCCGAGAGGACGGTTCCGACACCGTCGCCGAGGTGATGGCCGCGGCGCGCCGCGCCGGGTTCGGCCCCGAGGTGAAGAGGCGCATCCTGATGGGCACGTACGCGCTCTCTGCGGGCTACGTGGACGCCTACTACGCGCGCGCACAGAGGGTGCGGTCGCTCGTGCGCAGGCAGATGTCCCGCGCGCTCTCCTCGAAAGAGGAAGGCGGCGGTGGCGGCGGAGGAGGAGGCTTTGACGTGCTCGTCGCGCCCGTCGCTCCCACGGTAGCCCCCGCGCTCGCCCCCCCCTCCTCCTCCTCCTCGGCCGCAGAGGACAGGGACCCCCTGCAGATGTACCTGGGCGACGTCATGACGGTCACGCTCAACCTGGCGGGCCTCCCCGGGGTCTGCGTGCCCTGCGGCTTCGCCCCCGCGGAGGGGGGCGAGGAGCGGGGGGCAGGGGCGGGGGGAGGGAAGGGGCCGCTCCTGCTCCCGGTGGGGCTCCAGATCATCGGCAGGGCGGGGCTCGAGGGGGAGGTCGCGGCGGTCAGGGCGGCGCACGTGTTCGAGCAGACGGCGGCGTTTTCGCACCTCGGGGCACCGCCGCACGCGGCAGCGGGGTTGTAAAAAAGGAGAACGTTTGTTTTGATTGCTACACCGTTCTCTTCGAAAAATTCTCTTCTTCTTCTCTCTCTCTCTCTCTCTCTCTCTCTCTAAAAATTGAATCGAGAAATCGAATCAATAAACCTACTTCGCCTCGTACCAGTTGTCTGCGTGCTTGGCGTCCACTGCCAGCTCCACCCGCAGCGGGTTGGTGCCCCAGAAGGGGCGCTCCATCAGCCCGACCACCCGCGCCGTCGCCTCGTCGGCCGACTCGCGCGGTCCCTCGAGGATCACCTCGTCGTGGACCTGCAGGAGGAGCTTCCAGCCGCGCTCGGCCAGCCACGGGTCGCGCGCGATCGAGAGCATGGCGACCGTGGCGACGTCGGCGGCGGAGCCCTGGATCGGCGTGTTGATCGCGGCGCGGAGCGCGTGGCTGCGCAGCGAGGGCACGCGCGACGCGGCCTCGGGCAGCGAGCGCGTGCGCCCCAGCAGCGTGCGGACGCGGCCCGAGGACACCGCCTCGTGCCGCATCGCGACCTGCCACTCGCGCACCTCGGGCCGGTCGCCGTACCACCTGTCCACGGTCTCCTGCGCCTCCTCCAGGGAGACGCCCCAGTCGCGGGACAGGCCGTGCGCGGTCTTGCCGTAGGCGATCGAGAAGTTCAGGACCTTGGCCCTCCGGCGCTCGGACGCGTAGCGGTCCTTGATCAGCGGCACGTCCCTCTCCCTGCCCCCGTCCCCCGCCTCCAGCGCGCAGAGGCCGGCGTCGACCTCGCTGCGGATGTAGTCGTACATCCCCAGCGCTGTGCGCGAGTGGAAGTCGCCCCCGGCCTCGAAGGCCCGGATCATCGACTCGCAGCCTGCCATGTGCGCGAGCAGCCGCAGCTCGAGCTGCCCGTAGTCGGCGACGATCAGCGTCTTGCCCGGGGAGGCCCTGAAGGCGCGGCGGACGCCGTAGCGGTCCTTCTCGAGCGCCGGCTGGTTCTGCAGGTTGGGCCTGCGGGCAGACAGTCGCCCGGTCTCGGTGTTGATGTTGAGCGAGCAGTGGATGCGCCCCAGCGGCGAGGTCGGGTCCCGCCGGTCGACGCGCGTCGCGGCCGTCGGGCCCTGCAGCGGCACGATGAAGGCCGAGAGCAGCGTGTCGATCGCGGCGAGCTCGCAGAGGGAGTCGACGGCCGCCGAGGCCTCGAGCCCCTCGCGGCCCCCGCCGAAGGCCGAGTAGAGGGTGCCGACGCCCTTGGGCGCCGGGGAGACTTCGTCGGGAGGGGGCGGCGAGGGCTGAGGCGGCGCCGGCCGCTGGGCGGGGGCGCCGTTGTCGTCGTCGGCCGTCGCGAACAGCTCGTCGCCGCTCCCGAGCAGCGCCCTCGCCGCGGCCTCGTCCGCGCCCTCCGCCACGGGGGGCGGCAGCGCCGCGGCGGCCCCGTCCCCGCCGTCGAGCGCCGCCAGCGCGCGCAGCGCCGCGCCCGGCTCGCCCGACAGCGCGCGGAGCACGGGCGTCGAGACCGCCGGCCACCCGCTCGGCGTGAACGCCGGCGGCTGCAGCGGCGAGGGGCGCGCGCGGCCCCAGAGCCCGTGCAGGCGGATGTCGATGGTCTTCCGCGGCTTCTTGGGCGGCTTGCCCGGCTCGGAGGAGGGCTCGACGAGCCCGGCCTCGTTGGGGGCCTTGAAGACTCTCGAGAGCTCGAGCAGCTTCGGCCGCTCCGTGCCCCCCGGGCCTCCGCCGCCGTCCGAGCCGGGCGCGTCGTCGCCCGGGGCGAGGTGGGCGTCGACGGGCGTCAGCCCCGCCGGGAGGTCCGGGTAGGAGGCGGCGCAGGCGGAGGAGGCGAAGACGACCCCGGGGGGGGTCCCGGAGGGAGGGTCTCCGCCGCCCCCCCCGGCGGCGAGGGCAGCGGCGCCCGCCCCCCTCGCCCGCTCCTCGCGCCGCATCGCCGCCTCCTCCGCCGCCACCGCCTCCCGCACGACCTCGCGCGCCTCCGGGTCCCACCCGCCGCGCCCGGAGAGGTCCTCCCTCAGCGCGCCCGAGAACAGCAGCTGCCGGATCTGCGGGCCGGAGCACACGTTCATGAAGGCGGCGCCGGGCACGCGCGCGGCGGCCCAGGCCCGGAAGCGCGCGACCGCCGCGGCGCGGTCGGCCGCCGCGGCGCGCTCGGCGCCGGCCAGGTGCCCGCGGTCGACCAGCAGGCCCTCGGCCTCCATGTCGGTCAGGAGCTCGCCGAAGGGGAGCCACGTGTGGCGGTAGAGGTCCCACATCGTGAACGGGCGCGGCGCGGAGGCGCCGCCGCGCTCGGGGTGCGCGACGGGCGCGCCGAAGCCGGTGGCGTCGCGGATCGCGGCGTCGGGCGAGCACGGCACGGCGCGGAGCCTGCCCTCCAGGGCGCGCCCGAGCCAGAAGGTGCACCGCGCGTCGAGCGACGCGTAGCGGATCCACTTGCCGCGGCTCGCCGGGCTCCCCTGAAGCTCCTCGACGGGGGGAAGCACGACGACCTTCCCCGGGGTGCCGTCCTTTTTCAGCTTGCGCGCGCCGAAGAGCGCCTTCATCGACGTCTTGGACCGCGTGACCGAGTCGTCGCCCGAGGGGGCGGCAGCCGCGGCGGCGGCGGCCGCGGCAGCGTCGACGGGGGAGATCGCCTTCTTCGGGCCCCTTTTGGAGTCGCCGAGGAGGGCGGCAGCGGGGGCGTCGTCGTCGTGATGGAGGTTGTCCTGCGCCTTCTCCCACAGCGGCCCCATGATCGCCCGGTCGTTCGACAGCGACTCGAGGCTGTACCCCTTCCCCTTGACGCGCCCGCGCGCCGAGTCCAGCAGCCGCGCCATGTGCATGGTGTCGCCCCCGAACCCCTTCGCGTCGATGCCGTGGTTGCCCAGCACGTGCCGGTCGAACGAGTAGTTGTGCCAGATCTTCGGGACGGAGGCGTCCTCGAAGAACGGCGCGAAGAGGGCGAGGACCTGCTCGGCCTCGGCGGCGGCGGCGGCGTCGCGGCGGCGGCGGGCCGCGAGGGCAGAGGCGCGGGCGAGGCCGGCCGCGGCGAGGGCCGAGGCGTTGACGCTCTCCGGAAAGTCGGAGGGGTCGAAGGGGGTGGGAGCTGGCGTCGAGGTCGAGGGGGAAAAGGAAGAGACCTCGACGCAGCCGACGCCGCCCTCGCCGCCGGCCGCAGAGAGAAGAGGAGCCGCTTCCGCCGAAGGCGCCTCCGCCGAAGGCGCAGCAGCAGCCAGCGGCGCCGAGGTCGAGTAGACGGCCCTGGCCGCCTCCGCGGCGGCGTCCTCGGCTTCCTCCTCGGGCGAGCGCAGAGAGTCGGCGCCGCGGGTCAGGAGCGTGTCGACAAACAGGCTGCTCTTCTTCAGCGCAGCAGGCCCCGCGGCAGACTTCGCGGGCGGCGGGAGAGCAAAGTCGACGTCCTCGCCTCCGTACGCGGTGAAGCAGATCACCCTGCCGTGGCCGCAGGGGCTCTCCTTGGTGATGTCGATCTTGGCCACCTCCGTGTCGCAGGCCCAGACCCGCGGCTCCCCCCCCGCCCGCCGGCTCCGCGCGACGGAGAGCAGGTGGCCCGCGACGCGGCGGGCCTCCGCGAGGGACTCGACGACGTGGACGTCCGGCGGCGGCGGCGGGCCCTCCGCCGGCGCGGGGGCCGGCGGCGCGCGGGACAGGAGGGCGCGGAGGGGGGAGTCCGCTGCGGTCAGGGGGTTGGACTCGGCTGCGGCGGCGGCGGCGGCCTTTTTCGAGGCCCTCTTTAGGGTTGGCGAGGCCATCGCCTTTTTTCGCGTCGCTGCCGTCTTTTTCTTCGGCGCCACTGCCTCGACGCCAGACTCGACGTCAAAATCAGGAGAGAAGGCGGCTTCGGGAGCAGCAGCAGCAGCAGAATCTTTCTTCGGCCGCCCCTTGGCCTTTTGAGCAGGAGCAGAGGCAGGGGCAGGGGCAGCGGAGGAAGAAGACGCGAGAGAAGGCGACGACGACGACGACGACAACGACGAAGCCTCGGCCTCGCTCGCTGTTGCCGCCTCTGCGGTTGCCGCCTCTGCTGCCGCCGACGACGCCGTCTCGGCGGAAAAGCTCCGTCCCGCCCCAGCGAAAGAAGCGGAGATCTCGCTGCTGCTGCTGCCGCTACTGCTGCTGGAGGCGGTGCCGCTCGGGGCCGCCGCCGCAGAGAAGCCCTCCTGCTGGAACGACGAGAAGAATTTGGTCGACGACGGAGCTGCAGGAGGCGGAGACGAAGGCGCGGCGACGGCGTTGTTTGACGAGGAGAAAGAGGCCGCAGACGGAGACGGCGCGCCGCTCAGGGTCGCCGACGCCGCCTTCGTCGCGTTCTTCCTGCGTTGCTCCTCGAGCTGCGCGCGCCTGGCCCGCCAGACCTCGGCGTCGGTCGCGGCGGCGTTGTTGCCGCCGCTGCTGGTGCTGCTGCCGAGTGCCGAGCGGCGGCGCGAGGAGGAAGCAGAGCCCGAGGAAGAGGGAGAAGAAGAAGAAACGCCTCCACTCCCTCCTCGGGCCGCGAACGACGAAAGCGGGGAGGAGAAGAGCGGTCCCAGCCTCGTTGAAGACGACGAAGACGACGACGACGATGACGACGAAGACGGGCCTGCCAGAGTCGTGGACCGCGACGGCGAGGAGAGCGCGAAGCTCCTTTTTTTTTGGGGGGGTGGGGTGGCGAGGTCGAGGTCGAGGTCGAGGTCGAGGGTCGAGATAAAGTGAGCAAAAGAACGAGGCGCGCTTCCGATCGAGCCCTCTTTGCTTTCATGTGTCGCTGCTTTGCTCCCCCAAACCGATCCGAAATCGGTTTCCTTGGCTCGAGGAGCCCGCATGCGTCCATCTAGGATCGTGCCGCGTATTCAAAAACAGCAAGAGACCGCTCGCAGTAGTCGAGCCCGGCGCATCGAAACTTTTGCCGCCAAACTCAAGACGTCAGGCAAGCCGATGCTTTCGTCTTTCTGACGTCGAAAAAATAGACCAACATCGACTCACCGCACGCCCTCTGCGAGCAGCCTCCCCGTCATCGCTCTGCGCATGGTCGTGGCTGCTGCTGGTCGACGGCGGCGACGATCGAACGAAAGAACTGGCGGCGGCGCCGAAGTCGACGTGAAAGAGGAAGACGAGAGGCGACTGCTGCCTGCTGCAATGCTCGCCGACGCCGAAGATGTCGTCGTCGCTGTTGCCGGCGACGGCGACGAGTCCCTTGACGGAGCTTTAACGGCGGCGGCGAGCGGCGACGGCGCGTGGGCGCGCAGAGCCATGCACCGCGAGAGAAGAGAGTAGAGAGCAAGGAGCGCGAGCGCACGAGAGAGAGAGAGCTCTCCGCTTTTTTTTTTCCCTTCCTTCTCGGGTTGTGACCCAATGCTCACAGTTTTTCCGTTCCGTTCGCGGGACATCGAGTCTCTCGCATTCGACCTTTTTTTCGAATGTCGCTCGCCCGCGCCTGGCGCGCCGGTCGCCCGCTCCACGTCCTGATCGCGGTATCGATCGGCGTCGCCTCGGGCCGGTACCTGTTCGCCGAGCCGCTCAGGGAGCACTTTGAGAGGGAGAAGGCGAGGGGGGAAACGGAAGAGCGGCGGCGGCAGCAGCTAGGAGGAGGAGGAGGAGGAGGAGGAGGAGAGTAAGGGAGGGAAGTTGGAGGAGAGGGCGGAGGAGGCAGGGAGAGCCGTTTTGTAAATCTAAGCAATTTTTGGCTGACCAGAAGAAAGAAAGAGAGAGAGAGAGAGAGAGAAGAGAGGAGCTTGAGATTCGGAGGCAAGAGAGAGAAAGAGAGAGTAGAAGCGGAAACGTTGCTGGTCGGGGTGGAGAGAGGAAGTTTGTCGTCGCTGACGCCTCACACAAACGTTTTTCTTCTATTTGTTTCCCCGCGTCCCTCCCAGAGCCAGCATGCCTCCTCCTCCCCCCTCGCCCTCCTCCATTGCCGCTGCAATCGACGCCCCCAAAGTCGCCGCAGTGGTCGCCGCGGCGGTAGGTGCAGCTTTTGCGATGTTCAAAGGGGCGAAGAGGCTGGCGCCGCAGGCGCCGCCGCCGACGCTCTCACCGCGGTGGAAGGCCGAAGAGAAAGCCCGGTCGCTCGCGTGCGAGCGCTCGGCGTGCCCGGAGAGGCCCGTTGTGCTCAACCCGATGCGTCAGAACGTGGTTTGAAGGAAGGAGAGGCGACGAGAGAGAGAGGGAGAGAGAGGGAGAGGAAAGAGAGAGAGCAGGGTGAGAGAAGTCTTCGTCGCCGTCGCTTTTGTCTTTTTTTTGTAAGAGAAGAAAACAACAACGCTTTCCCTTTTTCTTTGATTTCGAAAGAGCGACGAGGGAGTAGCGTCATTGATCTACAGAGTAGGAAACAAAAAAAAACGGGGGACGAGGTGGGTGGGGAAGTGATGGTTTTCTTGTTTTTTATTTTGAAAGGTTTCGGAAAAGAAAGGTGGTAGGTGATGTTGGCTTCGTTTTTGATGAAAAGATGGAAAAGGCAGTGTTTTTGGAACGGGTGTTGTCACATGGTTGAGAGTGCGGGTTGTTTTGACTGGCGGGACGATGGAGGGAAGGGAACTTTCGCCAGTGTTTGGTCGAAGGTGGTCGCAGAGGAAGAGAGCAGCAGCAGCGCGAGAGAGGGGGAGGGCAACGAGAGTTTCTTTTCCCCTTATCTCTCCCTCTCTGCCTCTCTCTCTCTCAGAGCCCGGTCAGAGGCGGCTGCTGCTGTCCCCACGCTGGCGGTGGTGGAGGAGGAGGCGCGCCGTTGGGGACGACAGGAACAGCTGCTGCTGCCGCCGCCGCCGCCGCCGCTGCTGCTGCTGCAGCTTCCACCGCCGCCGCACTTCCGCCCCCTCCGCCACCCACGGCCGCGGCGGGCGCCCCCGCCGGCGCCGCGGCGATGGAATCCGGGTGAATCGCCGCCAGGCGGTGCAGCGAGACGCGCGTCGTTCCCGCCGAGGCACCGTCGAGGCCCAGGAGGGCGTCGAGGGAGCCGCGCGGGGCGGCGGCGCCCGAGGCTCCGACGACGGCGACGGGGGCCGCCGCCGCGGGCGCTGCTGCCGCTGGAGCTGCTCCGACCTTCCCACCTCCGACTGCGGGAGCAGCAGCAGCAGCAGAGGGAGCAGCCGCTGCTGGCGGGAGCCCGCCGCCGCCGATGCCTCCTCCGAGCGGCGGCGCCAGCTCCGCCGCGAGGAGCGGCGGCGCGGCGGCCGTGAAGCCTCCGCCGACGGCGACGGGCGGCAGCGGCGGCGGAGGAGGAGCAGGCGCGGCGGCCGCCGCGAAGGCCGCCGCCCCCGCGTGGTGGTGAACGCCCCCGACGCCGTCGTGCCACTCGCCCGCGCTTGCGCCGCCTCCGCTGCCGCCGTGCCCCCCCCCGTGCACCCCTCCGTGCCCCCCTCCGTGCCCTCCCGCCGCGGGGTCCCAAGTGTGCAGGTGGGCCGTGACGCGGCGCGGCACGTGCGCCCCCGAGTCGCCAAACATGATCTGCATGATGTAGTCGTCGTCGCCGTCGTGGAAGTGGTCGTGGGAGTGGTGGCCGGGAGGAGGCGGGGCCCCCGGCGCGAAGGGGAGGTGGTGGCCGCCGCCGACGCGGCCGGCGCCGCCGCCGTTGGCTCCGGCGCCGACAAAGGGGAGGCCCGCCGCGGCGTGCTGCTGCGCCTGCGCTGCTGCTGTGGCCGCGGCCGCGGCAGCGGCAGCGGCGGCGGCGGCGGCGGCGCTGGGGTCGACGCCTCCCTGCGCCGTCTCTGCGATTCCTCCCCCGCCGCCGAGCCCGTTGCCGCCGCTGCTCGTCGCGTTGGACATGACAGTGTGCAGCGGCTTGTTCGCGTTCGGGCCGCCTCCCGCGCCACCGTCGCCCGAGGCCGCGCGCGGCGGGCTGGGCGCGTCGTTCGTCTCGAAGAGGCCGAAGTCGAAGAGCAGGTGCATCGGCCTGGCGTCCTCCCCGGGGGGCAGCGGCGGCGGCGACGGCGCCCGCGCGTGCGCGTGGTGCGAGCGGTAGTGCGGGTGCTGGTACGAGAGGTCTCCGCCGAGGTGCTGCTGCTGCGGCAGAAGGTGCTCCCCGCCGGACGCCATGTTGACGACGTCGTGAGGCAGATGCTGCTGCTGCTGCTGCATGTGATGCGGGTAGGGGGGCGGCAGGAACGAGGGCGGGAGCAGCGACGCGGGGATCTGGTGGAGGTGGTGGTGCTGCTGCTGCTGCTGCTGCAGCTGGAGGGGCGCGCCGCCTCCGTGCGCCGAGGCCGCCGAGGCGGACGGGCCGCCGCCGCCGCCCCCGTTGCTCTTCTTGCGGCTCACCACCCCGCCTGGGCTCTTTCCTGGGCTGTCCTTGGTGTCGCCCGTGGAGGAAGTGCCCTGCGCCTGTTTTTTTTTGCGGGTTCGTTTGGTTTCGTGGTCGAGGAGAGAGGAAGAGGAGGTGAGTCGAGTTTTCCCTTTTTTTCCCCGTCGGGTTTTTTTGTTGGTCGGAATTTGTTTAGACCTCGACATCGATCAGTCGCGGGCGGCGTGCAGCTCCGCTGAGGGATTCGGTGCCTTTTTTGGCAGCGCAGGGGCAACTGCGAAATCGACGCGCTTCCATAGAAGTCAAAAAAGACCGAATCCGCGACGTGGAGAGGGCAGCGGCGGGGAGGAGAAGAGGGCCAACGAATTTGTTCTATCTCCAGGCAGCAGAGTCCAGGAGCAAAGCAAAGGCATTGGCCTCGGAATTCATCCGCTGTCGGCAAGGCCAATTTTTTCACTCAAAAGCGGCCCCAACCCATCAAGTGGATAGAAACACGCAAGTTCTACTCTATCGAGCAAGTCAATGGCGCAAAGAAGCATCGCACGAGGAGAAAGCGCGAAGCAAAATGCCGTTTCCGATCGGATGCGACGGCGACGTGGCGAGCGACGGCTTTTCTTTTTTTGATGGGATTGACGAAGGAAAGAAAGAAGAAAAAGCGCGACCGCATCTTCCCACCGCCTCCGAGCTCTTCCCTCCTTCCGATCAACCCAGGTGATCGACGAGACCGTCTCGACACTCGAGGGCCGATGCCGAAGCGCATTTAAAATAAAATAAAACTCTTCTCACCAGTCGAAACCGCTTGGCCGCTTGCCGCGGCGCTGACCGCCCGGCAAAGCACCCGACATGATGCTTGCCCGCCTTGAGCTCTTTCCCGCATCGAGGGCAGTACTGGAGCTCCG
>Ga0210003_1001650_pt1 | contig 19396 bp, 16 predicted proteins | sample LantaG_FD_182804 | JGI IMG/M metagenome (GOLD analysis project Ga0210003, IMG submission 182804) | Deep subsurface microbial communities from Baltic Sea to uncover new lineages of life (NeLLi) - Landsort_02402 metaG (SPAdes) (version 2) | ecosystem: Environmental > Aquatic > Marine > Oceanic >...
CACAATATTATAATAATCAGCTACATGTGGGTTCCATCATACCATTAAAATCAAATTATTATATGATGAAAACAATCATTTACCCGCCGCGGGAGAGCTGGGAAAAGCTCTGCAGACGTCCTGCAGCTGATACGCCGGAAGTTGATGCTTCCGTACAGAGTATCCTGTCCAGAGTAAGATCTGAAGGTGACAGGGCAGTTCGTGATTTGTCGATTAAATATGATGGAGTGAATCTTAATGAACTGAAAGTGACTGAGAGTGAGATGGAAGATTCACTCAGGTTTGTCGCACCCGAACTGAAAAAAGCTATTTCTATTGCAAAAGAAAATATAGAGAAATTTCACGGCTCCCAGCTTGTTGATGAAAAAGTGATTGAAACTCAGCCAGGGATTATGTGCAGGAGGAAAAATGTCGCCATTGAAAAAGTTGGCCTTTATATTCCCGGTGGAAGCGCTCCTCTTTTTTCAACGGTTCTTATGCTGGCTATTCCTGCAAAAATTGCCGGATGCAGCAGGATAATAATATGTACACCACCAGATAAAAGAGGAAAAGTAAATCCCATGATATTATATTCTGCAATGATTACCGGTGTAACAGAAGTCTTTAAGGCAGGCGGAGCACAGGCAGTGGCAGCTATGGCTTACGGTACTGAAACAATACCCCGGGTCGATAAGATCTTCGGCCCCGGAAACAGGTTTGTGACAAGAGCCAAAGAGATTGTACAAACTCAGGGCATAGCCATTGATATGCCGGCAGGACCAAGCGAGGTACTGGTAATAGCTGATAAGAATGCTGATCCTGAATTCATTGCTGCTGATCTGCTGGCACAGGCAGAACATGGTCCTGACAGCCAGGTATTACTGGTAACCGATTACAGGCCCCTTCAGAAAAGCGTATCCGGAGAAATAATGAAACAGGTCAGTAATCTTCAAAGAAAGGAGATCACCATGAAGGCACTTGATAACTGCCTTCAGGTTTTACTTTCCGATCTGGATGAGTGTATTGACTTCAGTAACCGGTATGCTCCCGAACATCTTATCATCAACACCTCCGAAGCAGCCGCTCTTGCTGAAAAAGTTATTAATGCAGGTTCTGTCTTCATCGGGGAATACAGCTGCGAAAGCGCGGGCGATTATGCTTCCGGACCTAACCATACTCTTCCAACAAATGGTAAGGCCAGGAGCTATAGCGGTCTGTCGACCGACAGTTTTGTAAAAAAAATAACCTTCCAGGAGCTATCAGCAGAAGGTATCAGAAATATCGCATCTGCTGTCGGGCTGATGGCAGAGGCGGAAGGACTTGATGGTCACAAAAAAGCAGTTAGTGTGAGATTAAAGAAATAAATATACAAATAACCCCCTTCCCGGGAGGCTGTCTTTAAAGCCTTAAGCTTGCCCCCTACCCCCTAAAGGGGGCTATGTAAATACCTAACAATCAGCAAGTCCCCTTTAGGGGATTTAGGGGCAATAAAAAAGCAGAGGGGCTTTTGAGACACCCTCAGCAATACGGGAAAGGGGGTCTTGAATAAAAAAGTATCTGGATATGATAAACTTAAATAAACTAGTAAGGAAAAATGTAAAGGATATTATCCCCTATTCATGTGCGAGGGATGAGTTCCGGGGTAATGCTGCCATATTCATGGATGCCAACGAGAATCCCTACGGGTCACTCAACAGGTACCCTGACCCATACCAGATGGAGCTTAAAGCAGCAATAAGTGCTTTGCGGAAGATACCCACGGAAAGGATCTTCCTTGGCAACGGAAGCGATGAGATCATTGATCTCTGCTTCAGGGTTTTCTGTAATCCGGGAACTGACAGGGCGCTTACCTTCTCCCCCACCTACGGTATGTACCAGGTATCAGCAGCAGCTAATGATATAACCATAATCAAGGTGCCGCTTAACAGCAGTTTTCAAATTGACCTGAAAGATGTAATGCCCTGGTTATCTGATGAATCACTTAAACTGATTGTGGTATGTTCACCAAATAACCCTACCGGTAACTGCATGAACAGAATTACGCTTGAAAAGATTATTACAGGGTTTAACGGAATTGTTCTGCTTGATGAGGCATATATTGACTTTGCAGATGAGCCCTCATTCAGGGATAAAACAGAAGAATTTCCCAACCTTATTGTAATGCAGACATTCAGTAAGGCTTTCGGACTCGCTTCAGTAAGAGTGGGCATGGCTTTTACAAATCCCGCAATAGTCACCTATTTCAACAAAATGAAGCCCCCTTACAATATAAGCATGATCAACCAGAAAACTGTACTTCAGAAACTTCTTAAACCTGATGAATACATAGAGGAGGTACGGAAGATCAGGGGAGGAAGGTTAATGCTGTCAGAAGAGCTTATTAAGCTGCCAGTCATAGAAAAGGTATATCCATCAGATGCAAATTTCCTCCTTGTCAAAGTGAAGGATGCCAGACAGCTATATAACTACCTTGTCGGCAGGGGCATAATTATACGGAACCGGGATAGTGTGGTCAGCAACTGTCTCAGAATAACTGTAGGGACAGAAGAAGAAAACCGGGAGCTTTTAAGAACACTTAAATCATTTAAGACATGAAGAGGGTACTTTTTATAGACAGGGATGGTACAATTATCGAGGAACCCGAGGATGAACAGGTTGATAGTTTTGAGAAGTTACGATTCATCGCTGGTGCAATAACAGGTCTCTCCAAAATAGCGGGAGAAACTGATTTTGAACTTGTTATGGTGACTAATCAGGATGGACTCGGAACTATTTCATTTCCCGAAGAGAGCTTCTGGACTGTCCATAATAAAATGCTTCAGATACTCGAAGGTGAGGGAGTTAAATTCTCCGAAGTGTTCATCGACAAAACCTTCCCTGAAGATAATGCACCTACCCGCAAACCTGGCACGACAATGCTTGTAAAGTACCTGGCAGCAGGCATTGACCTGGAAAACTCTTTTGTGATCGGTGACAGACAGACTGATATCCAGCTGGCAAAAAACCTGGGTTGTAATGCCATTTTCTTTAGTAAGAATAATTCTGATGATGCACTCCTGTCCACAAACGATTGGAATGAAATTTACCTGTTCCTTAATGCAAGGCCAAGATGTGCAAAAGTTGCAAGAAAAACAGGTGAAACAGATATAACTATTGAACTTAATTTAGATGGTACCGGCAAATCAAATATCAGCACAGGGATAGGATTCTTTGATCATATGTTAGACCAGGTTGCACGTCATGGCAGCTTTGATCTCAAAATCAGTGCTGCAGGTGACAAGGGGGTTGACGGTCACCACCTTATTGAGGATGTTGCCATATGCCTGGGAGAGGCATTTCTGAAAGCGGCCGGCAGTAAAAAAGGTATTGAACGATACAGCTTTGTACTTCCAATGGATGATTGCCTGGCACAGGTGGCTATTGATATGGGCGGGCGCCCCTGGCTGGTTTGGGACGTTAAATTCTCAGATACCAGGATCGGCGAAATACCGTCCGAAATGTTCATGCATTTCTTTAAATCGTTCAGCGATAATGCAAAGTGCAACCTGAATATAAAAGCTGAGGGTGATAATGAACATCATAAGATTGAAGCAGTCTTCAAGGCCTTTGCAAAATCCATGAAAAAAGCGGTAAAACAGACAGGGAGCAGCCTGCTGCCTTCAACAAAGGGAATATTATGATCGCAGTAATTAAATATAATGCCGGTAATATAAGGTCGATGGTAAATGCATTGTCCAGGTTAGGACAACAATGCCTGGTAACTGACAAAACTGAAGAGATATGCAGAGCCGAAAAGGTAATCTTCCCGGGTGTCGGAGAGGCAGGTTCCGCAATGAGATACCTGAAAGAAAGAGAGCTTGACAGGGTCATAATATCCCTGAAGCAGCCGGTGCTGGGTATCTGCCTCGGTCTGCAGCTTATGTGCCGGTACTCGGAAGAGGGCAATACTGAATGCCTTAAGATATTTGACTCAGATGTACGGCAGTTTCCGAAATCTGATAAAGTGCCACACATGGGATGGAATAACTTCTCATCACTCAACGGAGAGCTTTTCAAAGGTATCACAGCAGAAGATGATGTATACTATGTCCACAGTTATTATCCCGAAATATCATCCTGTACGTCAGCAGTTTGTGACTATATTATACCATTCAGCGCTTCGATGCAGAGAGAGAATTTTTATGCCACCCAGTTTCATCCTGAAAAATCAGCCGCAACAGGAGAACAGATACTGAAAAACTTCCTTGAATTATGAAAATAATAATGGCTATTGATATAATTGACGGCAAATGTGTCAGGCTGACTCGCGGAGATTACAGTACAAAGAAGATATATGGTGAGAATCCTCTTGATCTCGCAAGGGAATTTGAAGATTGCGGTATAAGGTATCTTCACCTGGTTGACCTTGATGGTGTAAAGAACAAGAGGATAATTAATTACAGGATCCTTGAACAGCTATCCTCGGGGACAAAACTGAAAATTGATTTTGCGGGGGGGCTAAGATCGAATGAAGACCTGAAAATAGCCTTCAGGTCTGGTGCCCGGCAGGTAACGTCCGGCAGTGTAGCTATTAAACAGCCTCCTCTATTTATGGAATGGGTCAACCGCTATGGTAGCGACAGGATCATCCTGGGTGCAGATTTCTTAAACAGGAAAATAGTATCAGGAGCATGGACAGAAATATCGGAGCAGGATATAGTCTCCTTTATTTCAAAATATTCATCAGCGGGATTAAAATATGCAATCTGTACCGACGTGGATAAGGATGGGATGATGACAGGACCGTCAACTGAAGTATACAGGGAGATCCTTGCCTCAACCAGCATAAACCTGATTGCCAGCGGAGGCATATCATCCATAAAGGATATTGAAGATGTAAAAGCTGCCGGTTGTGAAGGCGTTATCGTTGGAAAAGCTGTTTATGAAGGCAGGATTAAACTAAATGAACTTACTGCTGTATGTTGAAAAAAAGAATAATACCATGTCTCGATATCAGGGATGGCAGAACAGTTAAAGGCATCGGCTTCATAAATATCACCGATGCCGGCGATCCTGTTGAGCTGGGAAAGTTATATGCCTCCAGGGGAGCTGATGAACTGGTTTTTCTTGATATTACTGCAACCATTGAGAACCGGCAAACACTTATCGGACTGGTTGAAAGAATTGCCGCTGAAATAAATATTCCTTTCACTGTCGGAGGCGGTATTACCAGTGTCGAAGATGTCGGTTTGCTTTTACAAGCCGGAGCAGATAAGATAACAGTAAATTCTGCAGCAGTAAGGAGACCTGAATTGATAAGCGAAATAGCGGGAGAATTTGGGAGCCAATGTATCGTGGTCGCAATAGATACTAATATACTGAACAATGAATGGATCGTTTACGTTGATGGCGGCCGCACACCAGTCCAGATGAAAACACCTGACTGGGCCAGTAGGGCTGAAGAATCGGGTGCCGGTGAGATATTACTGACATCCATGAAAAATGACGGGACAAAAGAGGGTTTCTCAATAGAAATTACAGAACTTATCAGCAATAACCTGAATATTCCCGTTATAGCGTCAGGGGGTGCTGGAAAAAAAGAGCACTTTAAAGAGGTTTTTACAAAGACCGGATGCAGTGCAGCACTGGCCGCAAGCATTTTTCATTACGGAGAAATTGATATACAAGAACTCAAGGAATATCTTAAAAATGAAGGAATTGAAATAAGGATATAAAAAAATACTTTATGAACCAGATTAATTTTCAAAAAGGAAACGGCCTGGTACCTGTGGTAATACAGGATTACACAACACTCCAGGTGCTCATGGTCGGTTTTATGAATGATGAAGCATTCCAGAAAACAATTAAAGAAAAGAGGGTAACTTTTTTCAGCAGAAGCAAATACCGCCTCTGGACAAAAGGCGAAACATCAGGTAATTTCCTGAATGTCAGGAGAATATATACTGACTGCGATAATGATGCGATCCTGATACTGGCTGATCCGGCAGGACCTGTTTGTCATACAGGAAATATGTCATGCTTTGATAACGATTCGAGCAGTGGGTTCCTTTACAGGCTGGAAAATATCATTAACAAAAGAATTGAGGAGGATGCAAAAGATTCCTATACCAATTCAGTTTTTAAGGAAGGAATCAATAAAGCAGCAAAGAAGGTCGGCGAAGAGGCTATGGAGCTTATCATCGAAGCAAAAGATGATAATATTGATCTGTTCAAAAAAGAAACCGCTGATCTTTTATACCATCTGCTTATTCTATTAAAAATCAAAGGAATAGCATTATCAGAAGTTGAAGAGGTTCTTAAAGACCGCCATCAGGAAAAAACTTAAGACAGTTCAAGAAAAGTAAATTCTAAAGACATTGATAAAGATTCTTCGCTTCTCCGCCGACAGGCGGATCCGCTCAGAATGACAGGCACTTTTAAAACACCTGTAATTCCGAAAGAAGTGAGGAATTTTTTATTTTTTCACTATTTTTTTTTGAATATCTAATTATTGCATTACTTTTGTAAGCCAATATTGCGATTAGATGAATATTGTACACAATTATGCCGCTTATTCTTTTTATTTCTTTTTTTATAAAAAGAGATAGGGGGATTTTTGTGTACAGTTAATGAGTTAATATGATACAAGGTCCCCTGGAAAGGGGACTTTTTTTATGGAGAAAAAGAAATGAAAATAGCGATCCAGGGAGAAAAAGGAAGTTTTCACGAAGTTGCTGCAAGGTTGTACTTCAATAATGAATCATTTGACATTGTACCTTGCACCACATTCGACCTGACCCTTATTGCTGTTAATGAGAAGAGGGCCGATTATGCAGTTATGGCCATCGAGAATGCACGGTCAGGAAGTATCCTGTATAACTATAACCTCATAAGAGAATCAGGCATGAAAATTCTTGGAGAAATCAACCTGAGGATAAGACAAAATCTCATGGCGCTGCCCGGCCAGGCAATAATATCGATCAGGGAAATCAGATCCCACCCTATTGCCCTGTCGCAGTGTATGACATATCTTAATCATATGCGGGGTGTGACACTTGTTGAGAGTGACGATACTGCAGGGAGTGCGCGATACATAAGTGAAAATAAATTAAAAGGTATCGCAACCATTGCTTCATCAATTGTCGCAGAAATGTACGGCCTTCAAATACTTGCCCCGGGAATTGAAACATACAAGAAGAATTATACACGCTTCCTGATCATGGGCAATAAGGAAAACGAAAACACTGATGGCAACAAGGTATCCATCTGTTTCTCAACAGGTCACAAACCCGGGTCCCTTGCAGCAGTGCTTGTCAGACTTGCAGAGCTTGATATTAATTTATCCAAGATACAATCAGTGCCGCGTTTGAATGGTAAATGGGAATATATGTTCTATCTCGACCTGGAGCTGAATCCCGATCATGATATCGGACTGATAAAAAATGTGCTTGAGAATTATACAACCAACCTTGAGGTGCTTGGAATATATAATAAAGGAGAAAAACTGTATGAAAGTTAAACCTGCAAAGCGGACTGAAAGTGTCAGTGAATATTATTTCTCGCATAAACTAAGGCAGATAGACCAGATGCGCCTGGAGGGTGCTGATATAATAAATCTCGGTATCGGCAGCCCTGACCAGCCTCCTTCAGAAAATACAATATCCCGCCTTGGGGAGGAGGCATCGAAACCTACATCGCATGGCTACCAAAGTTATACTGGTATACCTTCATTGCGCCAGGCATTTGCAGACTGGTACAGGAAATATTTTAATGTTGAACTCGACCCTGATAGCGAGATACTTCCATTAATGGGAAGCAAGGAGGGTATAATGCATATAAGCATGGCATTCGTTAATCCCGGTGATGATGTTCTGGTACCCAATCCCGGATACCCTACCTATTCTTCAGTGACAAAGCTGCTGAACGGCAATATAGTGTATTATGAACTGGATGAGAAAAACGGATGGCACCCTGATATCAACAGGCTGGAAGACAGCGATCTGAGCAAGGTAAAGATCATGTGGGTCAACTATCCGCATATGCCCACAGGAGCCAGGGGATCCATGAGGATGTATGAAAAGCTTGTTTCATTTGCAAGTAAACATGAGATCCTTCTCTGTAACGATAATCCCTACAGTTTTATCCTGAGTAGCAACTACCTGAGCTTTCTTTCAGCCGATGGGGCAAAAGAGATTGCCCTTGAGCTGAATTCCTTGAGTAAATCGCATAATATGGCAGGCTGGAGAATCGGAATGGTTGCAGGACATAGTGATTACATCAACAGCATACTGAAGGTTAAAAGCAATATGGATTCAGGAATGTTCCGGGCATTACAGGTAGCTGCTGTAGAAGCCCTTTCCAATCCCCCTTCATGGTACGACACGGTAAACAGAGTCTATAGCGACCGAAGGAAAATAGTAGAGGAAATAATGAATATCCTCAGATGCAGATTCGATAAATCACAGTCGGGATTATTTGTCTGGGGACGAATTCCGGAGGAGATTTCAGACTGTGAATCATTTGTAGATGAGATACTTAACAAGGCACATGTCTTTATTACTCCCGGATTTATCTTTGGCAGCCAGGGAAACCGCTACATACGTATTTCACTTTGTGCCGATGAGGAGGTTCTCACTTCAGCCAGGAATAGAATAAAAGAATACATGACCAATAACTATTAATAAATAACCCCACCTTCGCCAAGGCTTCGGCGGGCGATGCAATAACCAATAACGAAAATGACAATAACAGTAGTTGGAATCGGACTCATCGGGGGCTCCCTCTCTCTCGACCTTCGCAAACGTAATTTTGCCGAAAGGATAATAGGGGTGGATTCAAATGTTCAGCACAGGAATATTGCCGTATTAGGCGGGATAGTTGATGAAACAGATACACTTGAAAAAGCTGTTGACAGAAGTGACCTTATTCTTCTCTGTACACCAGTAAGCGCAAATTGCGAGATGTTACCCGGTATCCTTGACAGGATAAACGGAACATCAAAAGTGGTTGCCGATATGGGATCAACAAAAGGTGCTATCGCTGAAATATCGAAAAACCATCCTGCACGAGGAAGGTATGTGGCAGTCCATCCGATGGCCGGAACAGAATACTCCGGCCCGCTTGCTGCAATAGGTAGACTGTTCGATTATAAGAATACAATAATTTGTGATCCTGAACTCAGTGACACTGATGCTCTTGACCTGGCCGAGAATATGCTCAAAGTCCTTAACATGCATATCGTTTATATGAATTCTGCTGTTCATGATGTTCATGTGGCCTATGTTTCGCATATTTCGCATATTACATCCTTCTCCCTGGCATTATGCGTACTGGAGAAGGAACAAGAGGAAGAGAATATTCTTACGCTTGCCGGCGGAGGTTTTGAAAGTACGGTTCGTCTTGCAAAAAGCAATGCTGATACATGGGCACCGATATTTTCGGAGAATGCAGAATATATTATTGAGGTAATCGATACATATATAGAAAAGATGAAGCTCTTCAAAGAGAGGATATATTACAGGGATATGGAGGGATTAAAATCATTGATGGAAGAGGCAAATAAAATACAGAAAATATTAAATTAATTTATTCACAGCATGGTAGTAAAACTTGACACATCGCAGATAAAGGATTGGAGGGGTTTCAACGAAAGACCTTTTCTTATCGCCGGACCCTGCAGCGCCGAAACCGAGGAACAGGTGATGGAAACTGCCAGACAACTGGCTAAGATAAATAAAGTATCTGTGTTCCGGGCGGGGATCTGGAAACCGAGAACACGTCCCAATTCTTTCGAAGGCATAGGACTGGAAGGGTTGAAATGGCTTAAGAGAGTAAAAGAGGAAACAGGGCTTCTTGTAGGTATTGAAGTAGCCAACGAACGTCATGTATACGAGGCGCTTAAATATGGTATTGACATGTTGTGGATCGGTGCCCGCACCTCTGTTAATCCTTTTACAGTACAGGAAATATCAAATGCCCTGAACGGAGTTGATGTGATGGTGCTCGTTAAGAATCCTGTAAACCCTGATCTTGAGTTATGGATCGGGGCAATAGAGCGTATTGCCAGAGCAGGCATTAAACGACTGGGGGCTATACATAGAGGTTTTTCAGCATATGAAAAGACAACCTACAGAAACCAGCCAAACTGGCAACTGCCAATCGAACTCCGGCGAAGGATCCCGGATATTCCGCTGATATGCGATCCCAGCCATATTGCAGGAAGCAGGGAGTACATCCATGAGATATCACAAAAGGCATTGGATCTTAACTATGACGGACTGATGATCGAATCACACATAGATCCTGACAAGGCTCTGAGTGATCCCTTGCAACAGCTCACACCCAATGAGCTGAAAGAACTGTTAAGCCGTCTTATCCTCCGTAATCCTTCAATATCTGACCCCAGGGTCCTTGATGTTCTCGGTGAGCTCAGGCAGCAGATTGATATTTATGATGATCACCTGATCGACCTTATCGAACAGCGGATGAAGGTTGCCGAGACAATAGGTCACTATAAAAAAGAAAATAATATTACTATCTTACAAAGTTTTCGCTGGGACGAAATTGTAAAAAGGGTTATAATTCATGGCCAGGCAAAAGGTCTCAGTACTGAACTTATTGATACAATTTTTAAGGCTATTCATCAGGAGTCAATCAATCACCAGATGAAGATCATGAATAATGGTGTCATAAAAAAACATAAGATCAGTAAAAAGGATAAAATCAGTGGATAAGGTAATAATGCCATCAAGGGTTGCAGGTGATGTTAATGCTCCACCTTCAAAAAGCATGACTCAACGTGCCATTGCTGCAGCATTGCTGACCGACGGCGAAACCATTGTATTAAATCCATCCGGATGTGATGATTCCCTGGATGCCATAAATATTGCCACTGTACTGGGATCAGAAATACAAAGCGAAGGTAAGAACCTGAAAATCAGGGGATCAGGCAAACTCAAGGGAAGGACCCTGAACTGTGGAGAATCGGGTCTGGCAATCCGTATGTTTTCACCAATAGCAGCTTTGAATGATGAAGAGATAACCCTTACCGGGGAGGGTTCACTGACAAAAAGACCAATGTCGATGATAGAGGAGGCTCTCCGGCAACTGGGTGTAAAATGCAGCAGCAAAGACGGATTTCTCCCTCTGACGATCAAGGGTCCATTGAAAGCAGGAAAATGCGAGATTGACGGATCTGTAAGCTCACAGCTTCTTACCGGTCTTCTGATGGCTCTGCCGGTATTAGAAAAAGACTCTGAAATATTAGTAAAAGACCTGAAGAGTAAGCCATATATTGATATGACACTTCAGGTCCTCGATAAATTCGGAATAACTGTTCAAAATAATAACTACAGGCTGTTTACAATAAAAGGCAACCAGAAATATGTCCCCTCAGAATTTACCGTTGAGGGCGACTGGAGCGGAGGTGCAATCCTCCTTGCAGCCGGAGCTATTAATGGTGAACTGACAGTTCACGGGCTTCACACTGACAGCCGGCAAAGTGATAAAGCCATACTAACAGTTCTGGACCTCGCCGGCGCGGAAATGAGTATAAAGGAAAACTCAGTACGAGTTTTAAAATCGAACATGCGGTCATTTAATTTTGATGCTACTGAATCACCTGATCTTTTCCCTCCTCTTGTTGCCCTGGCTGCATACTGCAAAGGAATATCCTCAATAAAAGGAGTATCACGTCTTGTCCATAAAGAGAGCAACCGGGCAAACGCCCTGAAGGAGGAATTCCACAAAATGAACATAAAAGTGGTCCTGGAGGAAGATACAATGCTTATTACCGGAGGAGAGGTCAGTGGTGCACATATTGATTCCCACAATGACCATCGTATTGCCATGGCTGCTGCTGTTGCTGCCCTGCGGGCCTCTGACAGGGTGATAATCACAGATCCTCAATGTGTAACTAAATCATACCCCTCATTTTTTGATGATCTTAAACAGATTGGCGCTCAGATTTATGAATGATGTCATAATGTGTTAATCAGATAAATATTTTATTTAAAATCAATATAAATATTAAATTTTTTACATTTTTTTGCATTGAATTAAGATTTTTATTTAGTTTTGCATTCATGAAATTAATGAGGACATATACCTGGTGCTGGTGCAGTTTAACAGATAATGCTGTGAAACAGGCCATGGTATAACCTTTTATAAGATATTTCTATTCAGAGGCACGCTGTTCACAGCGTGCCTTTTTTATTTAAAATTTTTATTAACCAACATAAACTTGAAACTATGAAAAAGATCAGAAAAATTTTATTAAGTGAGAATGAGATGCCGAGGCAATGGTATAATCTGGCAGCCGATATCAAGGTTCCACCTTTTATGAGTCCTGACGGACCAGTACCAGAAGAAGCGTGGGCACCTGTTTTCCCTATGAATCTGGTTGAACAGGAATATAGCACACAACGCTGGATAGATATCCCCGAAGGAGTTCTGGAATTACTTAGCAGGTATCGTCCATCACCTTTGCACCGCGCATATGAACTGGAACAGGCAATTGGAACCCCGGCAAGGATTTATTATAAAAATGAGAGTCTGTCACCTCCAGGCAGTCATAAGCCTAATACAGCACTTACCCAGGCATGGTATAATAAAGAATTCGGGATCAAACGTTTGATAACCGAAACCGGTGCCGGGCAGTGGGGCAGTGCCCTGGCATTTGCCTGTTCCCTGATAGGACTGGAGTGTAAGGTATTTATGGTCAGAATAAGCTATGATCAGAAACCTTACCGGAAACTCATGATGCAAACCTGGGGAGCCACATGTGTGGCAAGTCCGAGTAATGAAACCCAGGCCGGAAGAGCTATTCTGGAAAAAACTCCCGACACTCCCGGCAGTCTTGGCATTGCCATCAGTGAGGCAATTGAAGCAGCAGTCACTGATCCCACAGGAAAAAGCAGGTATTCACTTGGCAGTGTGTTAAATCACGTGATGATGCATCAAACCATTATAGGTCTTGAAGCTAAGAAACAACTGGAAATAGCAGGTGAAAAGAAAGTTGATGTAATAGTTGGTTGTGCAGGAGGTGGTAGCAATTTTGCCGGACTTGCATTCCCATTTGTATATGATAAGATTAATGGAGCAAAAATTGATATTATACCTGTCGAACCTGCATCCTGCCCTACATTAACCAAAGGCCCCTATGTATATGATCATGGTGATACAGCTAAAATGACACCACTGGTTGCAATGTATTCATTAGGCCATAGCTTTGTACCGGCTCCCATACATGCCGGCGGTTTACGATATCATGGCATGGCACCGCTCGTCAGCAAAGCCACCCAGGAAGGTCTTCTTTCACCCATAGCACTGCACCAACTGGAGAGTTATGAAGCTGGAATACTTTTTGCAAAAACCGAGGGAATAATTCCTGCACCTGAAACAAATCATGCTATTGCCGCTGTAATCCGCGAGGCTAAAAAAGCAAAAGAGGAAGCGAAAGAGAAAGTAATCCTGTTTAACTTTTCCGGTCATGGCTTGATGGATTTAACAGGATATGATAAATTTCTTACCGGTCAGCTCCAAAATTATGAGCTTCCTGATGATGTCATAAAAGAGAACCTGAAAGAGATTGCAGGCTATCCTTTGCCCTAGCAAGGGATAAACAGTTTTAGAAATTGCCTGCTGGGGTTGCTGAGTGAGTATTAATATGTTTTTGAGAATTCCCCGAAAATCTGGTCAGCTTTTTCCGGTGTCAGTTCAGATCCCGACTGAATATAAACCCTGTGATAAAGGGTCATAGATTGACCTTTTTCCAGTTTATAGTTTTTGCTCTCCTGTTTCGGATCATATGATTTCTGTCCAAGATTATTGAACGAAAAGAGTCCATAGCCACGCGCATGTGCATAGGCCGGATAACCAGGATTATCGGGATGATCAAAAATACCGAAGGTGATCAGTGTATTGTCCTTTTTTCCTGAGAGAAGCACCCAGTCATTCCTTGTACCCCAGACCGCATCACCTTTCAGACCCTGGCTGGATGTGTACATCCCTGTAACACCGGTATTATCGATTGCTTCAACTGTTGTGGGATTGCCTTTATCATCAGTAAATATCAGCGGCTGGTCCGAGGGCATCTCAAAGGCCCTGTCAACCCTTATGGCAAACATACCCTCTTTATTATCAAGAATTATAACTGGTCCGTTTACTGCTGTCAGTGTTGTAAGGTGATCAACCGTCCTGGAACTTTCTGTGGCAGTGAAAATATATTTTGTTTTTTCCACCAGTATGGTATTTCCATCATTATCATCCCAGTCAGCAATCACTGCAAGCACTCCTTTTTTCCCGCTTTCAGCTTTTACTATTTCACTCACAACAATATGTCCGTATTCGTCTTTCCTTTCAGCAGGAATAGCTGATGAGTTATTCCAGAAGTCTGTTCCGTTAATACTCCCGTGATTAAACCATAATCCCACCTGGTGAGGGTGATCAACGCGTTCTCCTTTCCTTGGTTCAAGAGGGAAACCCCTTGTTATAACCGATCCGTTTGGCGCATTGACAGGATAAAGGAAAGGTTTTTCAAAGTACTGCGAATACTGGTAAGAGGTAAATAGTGCATCATCAATAATAATATCTATTCTCTCCTTGTTTTCTATTCTGACCAGTTTTACATCTCTCATATCTGATGTCTGACAGCTCACGGTGATACCTGCTGCAGCAATAAAGAAAACCATGGGCAAGACACGTATAACTAAGGTGCTGTTTATCAAATACCTGCAATACACTCTATTATAAAAATATTTCATGTTTAACATGATGCGGATTATTAGTTAATAGTCATTCTCCTGTCTTGTCTGGTAAAAATAAATGAATTCCTGCTCATTCCGAAACAAAGTGGTTCCTATTCCTTTCATAGTTACCATAAAATGTTATTTTTGTTACTGCCCTGAATAATTATGAAAAAAACGATCCTTGTTGATATGGATGGTGTTCTGGCAGATGTTTACAGCCGTTTTTTTGTATTGCACGAGCAGGAATCAAATCAACTTCTTACCGTCAACGATATTGCAGGCAAGCTTGAGGAGGAAGCTTTCCCCAACCAGCGGAAATGGGTTTCAGAACCAGGATTTTTCAGGAGTCTGCCGGTAATGCCAGGCAGTGTGGACGGTCTTAAAAATCTCAATCGTCAATATGATATCATTGTTGTTTCCCTCGCTACAGAATTTCCTAATAGTCTGACTGATAAGATATTCTGGCTTAAGGACCATTACCCATTTATTACATTCCGGCAGATAGTCTTTTGCGGTAACAAAAGTATTATCAGGGCCGATATTATGATCGATGACCATCCAAAGAACCTTGACCATTTTGAAGGAGAAACACTAATGTTCACACAACCTCATAACATGCTCATGAAGACAAAGCATGAGAGAATTGGTTCATGGGCAGCAATAGAAACCCGTCTTTTAACCTGAAATAAAACTATATGGAAAAGAATAAGATTGCTCCGAAAAGGCTTTATTCCCTGGATGCCCTACGTGGATTCGATATGTTCTGGATCATGGGAGGAGAAAGTATCTTCATTTCTCTTGCTGCAATTACCGGCTGGCCGGTCTTTCAATGGTGTGCAACACAGTTCCATCATGTGCCATGGCACGGCTTTGTTTTTTACGATATGATATTCCCGCTTTTCCTTTTCATAGCAGGTATATCATTCCCTTTCTCCCTGAATAAAAGACTCAACAACAATGAATCAAGGAAATCGATATACAGGCATATTATTTACCGGGGCCTTATTCTGGTAGTTCTGGGTATAATCTATAACAATGGATTACGGTTCAATTTTGGCGAGATGCGTTATGGAAGCGTACTCGGACGAATAGGACTTGCATGGATGTTTGGCGCCATCATCTTCATGAATACGAAACTGACAGCCAGGATAATATGGTTCTGGGGACTTATAATTATTTACTGGCTGCTGCTTGTTTTGTTTCCTGCTCATGATCTTGGTTCTGCGGATAAATTTTCACAGGAAGGAAACCTGGCAAGCTTTATTGACCGCATCCTTATGCCTGGTAGACTCTATCTTGGTAATCATGACCCCGAAGGTATTTTCAGTACAGTTCCTGCAATATCCACAGCTCTCCTTGGTATGCTGACCGGACAATTCATGTTATCGGGATACATGGAAAATAAACCTCTGCGAAGGGTTCTTTATATGTTTCTTGCTGCTGTTGCATTAATGATCATTGGCAAACTCTGGGATCTTGTCTTCCCGATAAATAAAAACCTCTGGTCCAGTTCATTTGTGTGCTGGGTCGGAGGACTCAGTCTTCTCCTTTTTGTTATTTTTCACCTGATAATCGATGTCTGGAATCTGAGAAAATGGGCCTTCTTTTTTGTTGTCATCGGTATGAATCCGATAACTATCTATCTTGCAGGCAGGATCATCAGTTTCAGGCAGGCATCGAGATTTTTCTTCGGAGGATTTGCTGATCTGCTTCCTGAGGTTTGGGCTCCACTCGTTGAGACTGTCGGAGTAACAGCAATAGGATGGTTATTCCTCTATATTCTGTATAAAAAGAAGATATTCTTAAAAGTCTAAACCTGACATGAAAGCCAAATTACTCTTTATCAGCATATTGCTTACACAATGCCTGATTATATTCCCTCAAAAAGCAGAGTTATCCTGGCCTGAAGTTACACGTGTGAACAGGCCATGGACCCGCTGGTGGTGGCCCGGGAACATTGTTTCTCCTGAGGATATAACAGCTAATATGGAAAAGTACAGGGCTGCCGGACTTGGAGGAATGGAAATTACTGCCATCTACGGTGTAAGAGGACAGGAAGATAAATTCATAGAGTACCTGTCGCCTGAATGGATGAATATGTTCACCCATACTCTTCGGGAAGCAGAGCGTCTTGACCTGGGTATTGACCTTGCCAATGCATCCGGATGGCCCTTCGGGGGATCATGGGTCGATTCTGCTGATGCATGTAAGAATATAAACTACAAAACATATTCACTCATTACAGGTGAAAAACTAAGTGAGAAAATAGAATTCACCCAGCCGCCTGTGATAAGACCTGTTGGTAATATACCCGATAAAACAAAAATATTTGACCAGGCAGACTGGGAACAGAATATTCAGCTATATGCAATTGACCAGATAAAGCGCAAAAGGCCGCTTCCAATACAGACTGTGATGGCCTTTTCTGATTCAGGACAGGTTGTAAACCTGACTGATATGGTGACCGCTGTCAGGGACCTTGAATGGACAGCACCTCCTGGTAAATGGACAATATACGCACTCTTCCAGGGATGGCATGGGAAACAGGTCGAAAGAGCGGGTCCCGGAGGAAAAGGAGATGTGATCGACCATTTTTCCGGACAGGCAATAAACAGGTACCTGAAACATTTTGATACTGCCTTCCTGGATCATGATTTACGATCACTCGGTGGTTATTTTAATGATTCCTATGAAATTGACGATGCTTCAGGGGAAGCCACCTGGACTAATGACTTGTTTTATGAATTCATTATAAGAAGAGGATATGACCTCCGTGAACATCTTCCAGCCCTGTTTCTGAAAGATGATCCTGAAAAAAATGAACGTATCCTGTCGGACTATCGTCAGACAATCTCCGACCTTATACTTGAAAAATTCACATCAACCTGGACAAACTGGGCACACAGACAGGGCAAAATAACGCGTAACCAGGCACATGGTTCTCCCGGTAACATCCTTGACCTTTATGCAGCTGCAGATATTCCCGAGACTGAAGGCAATGAGATTACCAGAATGAAATTTGCCTCTTCAGCAGCAAATGTTACAGGGAAACAATATGCTTCGTGCGAGGCTGCAACATGGTTGGGAGAACATTTCACTTCAAACCTCTCCGATGTTAAAAAAGCAGTCGATCTCTTTTTCCTGGCAGGAATTAATCATGTCTTCTACCACGGAACATGTTATTCACCGGTTAATGAACCATGGCCGGGATTCCTGTTCTATGCCTCAACAGAATTCACACCGGCAAATCCTCTCTGGAACGATTTCAAAGCTCTTAATGAATATGTTACACGAGTTCAGTCATTCCTTCAAGTGGGAAGGCCGGATAACGACATACTTTTCTATTTCCCTATATTTGACCGCTATGCGGATACAGGCAGCGGAATGCTGGCACACTTTGACGGAATTGATTCTTTCTATGATGGATCTCATTTTAAAAACGCGACTGAAACAATGCTGGAGAAGGGTTATACATTTGATTATATATCAGATCTTCAGATAAAAAATACAGATTTTTACAATGAGCTGCTGTTAACTGAAGGTAATATATACAGAACCCTGGTTATACCACAATGCAGGTATATCCCTCTGGAAACGTTCTCATATATCATTAAGCTTGCAAATGAAGGAGCCCATATTATATTTTACGGAAATATGCTGGAAAATGTTGCAGGATGGGCATATAAAGACGAAAAGACTTCATTTTTCAACCAGATGAAAGCAGGTGTCAATTTTTCTCCAACAAATAATCCGGAGGTGTTCAAAGCTGTATATGGAAACGGAATGATCCTCTCAGGAAATAATCTGGAACAACTTCTTGTTTTTGCAGGGATCAGGAGGGAGACCATGTCTGATAATCATCTCATGTTTATACGTCGTGAAACGCCGGCAGGATTTACCTATTTTATTTGTAATAAGGGGGAAAAGGCATATGATGGATGGATCCCCCTAAATGTAACTGCTTCATCAGCAGCTATTTTCAATCCAATAAATAATAAATACGGCCTGGCAAAATACAGAGTGGCAAAACCCGGATTGATAGAGGTATATGCCAGAATATATCCGGGTGAATCCCTGATAATAACAACATACAAGGATAACCCGGCTGGAAGATCCTATTCATATTATGATAATATCTCGATGGCAAAAGAGATACCCGGTACATGGAAGGTTGAATTCATCCAGGGAGGTCCGGCAATGCCGGCCGTCTCAGAGATTAAAAAACTAATTTCATGGACAGATTTTGAGGATAGCTCCTTAAAAGACTTTTCAGGCACTGCAAAATACACAATATACTTTGTGAAGCCGAAAGGAAAAGCTGATGCCTGGTCGCTTAACCTTGGAAGGATTTGTGAAAGTGCTTCTGTTACATTAAATAATAAAGACCTGGGATCACTGATAGGTCCTGATTTTAAGGTTATTATTGACAAGAAACAGCTTAAGCGAAAAAATACTCTGGAAATAAAAGTATCAAACCTGATGGCAAACCGTATTGCATATATGGACCGCAATAATATTGAGTGGAAGAAATTCTATAACATTAATTTTGCTGCAAAGTACAGGCAGAATACAAAGGATGGTGTTTTTGATGCATCATCATGGCAACCGCGGGAGTCGGGACTGATTGGCCCGGTAACTATAACACCATTAAAGATTGTTAAATAACATGGTACGTTCAATTTAAATCCCCT
>Ga0210003_1001651_pt1 | contig 19389 bp, 19 predicted proteins | sample LantaG_FD_182804 | JGI IMG/M metagenome (GOLD analysis project Ga0210003, IMG submission 182804) | Deep subsurface microbial communities from Baltic Sea to uncover new lineages of life (NeLLi) - Landsort_02402 metaG (SPAdes) (version 2) | ecosystem: Environmental > Aquatic > Marine > Oceanic >...
TTATATTCTAATTAGTGTTTCTTATGCTCTGAGTTTGCTGGGTATCGAGACTAACGAAGAAAGTTTTGTTGACAAGATTATCGCGCTATTATGTATAATTAAAATAGGAAGTGGGGGATTGATGGGCTCTGTGAGAAGTGAAAAAAAATATAAGAGAAAGAAAATGGATAAACTTGCAGAAAATTGGGAAAAAGAATTAAACATTAGGTATCATGATGTATAATCCCCAATGAAACTATACCATTTCCCCAAGATCGGATTCAAAGCAGGTGAACAAAGACAAAAAGAGAGATAATAAAAAGTAAACCTTCTTTTGAGATAGCCCCTAAGTGACAAAGTCTTAGATAATCTGAGGATACTGGGTGAAGAGTTGAGTTTGGAGTTTGATAAAATCTCTTAGAGAAGTGAAACTTCACTTTTCTTCAATGAGAATTATTCTGTAGATGAGGAAGGGATAAAAGAATAATTGATTTCTTCATAGAAGATTGAAGGAGGTGGGTATGAAATACTTGTTTTAGGAAGTCTGTGGAATCAAAAATTTCTTAAAAAAGGAGAAGAAAATGCCATTTGGATACAATGGAAGAATTTTGCGAATTGACTTGTCAATAAAGGAGATAATAGTTGAAGAGCCGGATGAGTATTTTTACCGCATCTATGGGGGAGGTGCCTGTCTTGGAGCTTACTACCTGTTAAAAGAGATGTCTCCTGGAGTAGATCCCCTTAGCCCTGATAACATTATTGTTTTTGCAGGAAGCGTAGTTAACGGTGTACCTGTCCCAGGATTTGCTCGCTCTGCCATAGTGTTCAAATCTCCCTTGACAGGTGCCATAGCAGATAGCCAGGCAGCGGGCTACTTCGGTCCAGAACTTAAGTTTGCTGGCTTTGATGCCATAATTATCAAAGGTAAATCTAAAAAGCCGGTTTACCTCTGGATACATGATGGTGAGATTGAGATAAAAAATGCTTCACACATCTGGGGTAAAACAACGGGCGAGGCACAGGATACTATTCGTAAAGAACTTGGTGATGAGCGAATCATTGTTGCCGGTATAGGACAGGCAGGAGAAAATCTTGTGAGATATGGTTGTGTAGTCAACAATTTAAAACATGTCTATGGGAGATTGGGTGGAGGAGCAGTTATGGGCTCCAAAAACCTGAAAGCTATAGGAGTGAGAGGTCATAAGAAAATAGATATGAAGGATAAGGAAATCGTTCTTTCTATAGCTAAACATTTCTCCAGTAATTTTATGAAAGAAAGTCCTACCGATAGCGGTCTAAACTATCTTGGCACTGCAAAGGATGTTATACCTCTAAATGAGGATGGTCAACTTCCCACTCGTAACTTTCAAACAGGATATTTCCAGGGCGCAGAGAATATATCTGGCCAGAAAATGAAAGATACTGTTCTGATTAAAGGAGAAACCTGCTATGCCTGTCCTGTAAGATGCAAAAGGGTGGTCAAAGTTGATGAGCCCTACAAGGTTGATCCTGCCTACGGTGGACCAGAATATGAAAGCTTAGCTATGTTAGGTTCAGATTGTGGTGTTGATGATCTTGTTGCAATCTGCAAAGGTAATGAGCTTTGCAACAAATACGGACTTGATACTATCTCCACCGGTGCAAGTATTGCTTTTGCTATGGAGTGCTATGAGAGAGGAATCATCACCAAAGAGGACACAACAGGAATAGAATTACGGTTTGGCAATGCAAATGCTATGGTAAAGACGATAGAGATGATTGCCAAAAGAGAGGGAATCGGTGATATTCTGGCAGAAGGAGTAAAAAGAGCAGCAGAGAAATTTGGTAGAGGAGCAGAAAAGTTTGCTCTTCATGTTAAAGGAGAAGAGCTTCCAGCTCATGATGCGCGGGTAAAAGGTCATGTTGCCTTAGGGTATACCCTATCATCCATTGGAGCAGATCACATCAGAGCAGCACATGATACTGCGTTTACTCCCGAAGGGATTACTCCCTATTTTTCTAAAAGGGTGGAACCTCTGGGTATTATCGAGCCTCTTGAGCTTAGCAGTATAGATCATAAAAAGGTGAGAAGATTTATGTACTTCCAAAATGTCTTCAGTATGCATGATACTTTAAATCTGTGCCTTTTTGCTTTTTCTCCTCCTTTTTACTTTACCTTAAGGGAACTGGTAGATCTGGTTAGAGCTATCACTGGATGGGAGACCAGTCTTTGGGAGCTTTTAAAATTAGGAGAGCGAAGAGTGGCTATGTTTAGAGCTTTTAATGTGAGGGAGGGATTTACCAGAGAAGATGACTGGCTACCTGAGAGAATGTTTGAAGGCATTTTAACAGGGCCACGAAAAGGACAAAAGTTAGACAAAAATAAACTCAAAGATGCCATAGACTTTTACTATGAGATGAGAGGATGGAGCAAAGATGGTGTTCCTACTAGGGGAAAACTTGCTGAGCTTAATCTTTTCTGGGTAGCTAAGGAACTTAAAAAATACGGCAAATACCAAAAATGATAGAGGCTATAAATTTATTGTAACATATTGCCATTTACTTAAAAAATAAAAAAAATAAGTTATTTATAACAGGTAAAACTGGATTTACCGGTTCTTATTTACAATATTACAGGAGAAACACAATCAATTCGATTGGACGTACCGATGTTAAATCCTAACTTGAATTTGAGGTTGTCAAGATGCGGATAAAAAAACTCATTTTTACTGCTCCCAGTTTTGTTGTTCTTGTGATCATTTTCATCTTCTGCTCCACAATTTCGCCTTTCTTTTTTACAAATTACAACTTTCAGAGTATTCTCAGGCAAATTGCTGTCAACGGATTCTTAGCTCTTGGACTTACAATGGTTATCTTAATAGGCGGCATTGATCTATCCATTGGCAGTAGTTTAGGCTTAGTGGCCATCATAAGTGCTATGTTGATAAGAGCAGAGGTGGGACTGATCCAGACCATTTTGGTCGCCATCATTATTGGAATGGCTATAGGAGTTACCAATGGTTTCCTTATTACTCAGTTTAATATTGAGCCCTTTGTTATAACTTTGGGAATGCAGTTTGTTCTGCGAGGTCTGTGCTTCTCTTTAACTCGGGGTAGAACAATCTTTGTAGAGATGCCGTTTAATGTTGATTTTATAGCCAATGGTGATATTGGTCCTATACCGTTCCCTGCCATTCTCCTGGGGTTAGTTTATTTTATTATCTTCTTGGTTATGCAATACACGGTTTTTGGACGTCATTTTTATGCGATCGGTGGAAACGAGGAATCGGCTCGTTTGTTTGGTGTTAATGTTAAATTAGTTAAGATTGCTGTTTATGCAATCTGTGGGATGACTGCTGCAATAGCAGGTATAATGAATTTATCCCGAATAAGTGCAGGTGATCCACAGGCTGGAACCGGGGTTGCCTTTTACATTATTGCTGCAGTGATCATTGGAGGCAACAAGTTTACCGGTGGGCGGGGGGGACTATATTTCACAATTATAGGACTTTTTATTGTTACACTAATATACAACATCATAATTCTTATGGGTATGGGCTATTACGTCCAGCTTATAGCAGAAGGAACTATTGTTATCATTGCGGCCTTATTGGGAAAAGAAGAAAAGCAATAAAAAACGTTACGATAAAAAAGGAGGAGTTAAGGTGACATCTATTCCTATTGTTCAAATGAAAAAAATTTATAAACACTTTGGGGGTGTGGTAGCTCTCAAAGATATAGAACTCACCTTATATGAAGGAGAGATCCTGGCTTTAGTAGGAGACAATGGAGCGGGAAAATCAACTCTAATAAAAATACTATCTGGAGCTATCCCTCCTGACAGGGGAGAAATTTTCTTTCGAGGAGAAAAAGTCAATATCAGAAATCCTAAGGACAGTAAAGAACTGGGGATTGAAACTATTTACCAAGATCTTGCTCTTATTGATAACTTGGACGTTCCCGCGAATATGTTTATTGGCCAGGAGATTAAAAAAGAGAAGCTTGGTAGAATTTTTAATATAATGAATCTTAAGGCGATGGAAAAGACTACACGAAGATTTCTGGATCAGTTAAAGATAAATGTTGAATCGCTGAGAGAGCGTGTGCATAATCTTTCGGGTGGGCAGAAACAGTCAATAGCGATAACCAGAGCAATTTTCTTCAACGCCAAAGTGCTCATTATGGATGAACCGACGGCAGCGCTGGCAGTGGAAGAAACTGCTAAGGTCTTTAATCTTATTCGTCGACTCCGAGACAAAGGTATATCGATTGTTTATATTAGCCACAACATTAACGAAGTTTTTGATATATCTGATAGAATTATGGTGTTGAAAACCGGAAAACTTGTGGGTGTCCAGAAAAAAGAGGAGACGACTAAGGACAAGATACTGAGGATGATTATCTTGGGAGAGGGCTACCAAAATGAAAAAACTGCTCTTAACTAAAAAAAGAAAAAAATCATTTAGTAATATCAGAGGACCGTTGACTGAATTGACAAGGAAGCCTGTAGGACTTATAAGGAAGTACGCCACTCTATCCAGCTTGATCTTTCTCGTTATTATTTCTAGTTTTCTTTCTGAAGCTTTTCTTACATCTGCTAACATCCTTAATTTAATGCGGCAGGCATCGGTACTGGCTCTTATGAGTCTCGGCATGACTTTAGTGATTCTTTCAGGAGGTATTGATCTTTCTGTAGGGGGGATTTTAGCTTTGAGTGTTGTCAGTTCAGCGCAGCTGTTTCTTAAGACAAACTTTTCTCCCTATCTGATTATGCTGACCATCGCCTTGCTAGGAGGCTTCGCGGGTTTGTGCAACGGGGTCATTATAGCCAAAGGAAAGGCAGAGCCTTTCCTGGTAACGATGGGGATGGGAATAATTCTGAGAGGAGTTGCCTTTATTGTAAGTAGAGGAAGAACACTTGTTCTTGGGCAGGAAAGTCCTCTAATTGTTCGATCAATCACCCATGATTTTCTGGGTCCCTTTCCCTATCCTGTTATCATTGTAGGATCTTTTTTTCTCCTTTTTGCCCTTATCATGCGGTATACCACCTTCGGTAGATATGTCTATGCGTTTGGTGGCGATCCTGAAGTGCTTCGTCTATCAGGAGTCAATGTAATAGTGACACAGATAAAGATATATATGCTAAGTGGAATGTTAGTTGGTATTGCAGGTATTCTTCACCTTTCCCGTATCAATGCTGGGGATCCTACCGCCGGTGATTTGAAAATATTACCCGCCATCGCAGCAGTCATCATAGGAGGTAACCAGTTTACAGGAGGCATTGGAAATGTTGGACTCACCGTGGTAGGAATACTCATAATAGGAGTTATCAACAATATTTTAAGTCTACTTGGAGCCACGTACTATGTTCAATTGATTGCTCAAGGGTTAATCATTATTTTTGCTGTAATCATAAATACGGTGAGTAGTAGAGATTAAAACTAAGTGTTATTGACAAGAAAGATTGACAAAGAGTGATGTAATTTAGGTATATTGTTTCCGTTTTTCAGATTACAAGATATGGGTCAAAAATCAAGCGAAGGAGGTGGTAATAACTAATCAAGACTGTAAGACTCTGAGTTGAATTTCATTTTACAAGGAGGTAAAAAATGAAAGGAACAAAAGTAATAAAAAAGGTTGCGTTGGTAGGTATGTTAATTATTTTTTCCTTACTCTTGATCTGCCCACTTGCCAATGCCAGTGAAACTAATCCGCAAATATGGCTGATCGGGATATCCCAACCTAATGATACTCATCCGATTCGCCGTGCCCAATATGATGTAGTAAGATGGTACGAGGCCGAACACCCAAATGTCAAATTCATCCTAACAAGTGCCCGATTGAGCGCTGATAAACAAAGTGCAGACATTGAGGCTCTAATCTCCCGTCGCGTTGATCTCATTATGGTTTGCCCTCATCAATCCCAAGCGATGGTGCCAGTACTTCGCCGGGTTATTGATGCCGAAATTCCTATGATGGCTTTTGATCGCCAGTTAGCCGATAGTATCATCCCAGCTTCGATTACCTACGTGGGTATGGACTATGTTAAAAAGGGGTCCACTGGAGGAAAATTGACCGCTGAAGCCATGGGAGGAAAGGGTAATTTAGTAGTGATTGAGGGAGTTCAAGGTTCTGGCTCTAATATTGACAACATGAAGGGCTTTAAAAGTGTTATTGAGAAGTATCCGGACATCCATGTTATTACCGACCAGGTGGCAAACTATCAGCGTGAACAAGCTCTTGATATAATGGAAAATATCCTGCTGGCTCACAAGGATATCGACTTCGTCTTTTGCGAGAATGATGAAATGGGTTTCGGTGCACTAGCAGCCATAAAAGCAGCTGGGAGAGAGGATGAAATTAAAGTTGGATCAATGGATGGTCAAAAAGGGGCCATCGAAGCTGTTATGAACGGAGAACTTGCTTTTACTGTAAAGATGCCCATATTCTTCCCCGAAGCTCTTGATGTTGCGGTTGAAATACTCGAAGGTAAGAAGGTTGATAGAGTAATCCTACTTCCCCAAGTTCCGATCACTAAAGAAAACGCAGCAGAATATTACGATCCTAATGCTATCTTCTAAGGCTGTTTGACGGGAAATTCTCTTGGTTTGGACTGGTGTAACTAGACAGCTATCAGTCAACAGAATAGGCAATAATGGCTACACCGGTCCTTTCCTGATCCGTCTCTATTTATATTCTAATTAGTGTTTCTTATGCTCTGAGTTTGCTGGGTATCGAGACTAACGAAGAAAGTTTTGTTGACAAGATTATCGCGCTATTATGTATAATTAAAATAGGAAGTGGGGGATTGATGGGCAAGGTTTCTTATAGTTTGGATGATTTCGAAACTGTAATTGGACTTTCTTATGAATCTATTGTTCTAGCTACAAAGGCTAATTCTGATTATAAGTCATCGGCCAATTTAAAAAATGCTAAGGAAATTATTAAGTATGGTTCTTCAGGTACAAGAGGTCTACCTCATTTATCCCAAGCAACCTTCTTTAGAAAAGCAGGAATTGAGGCTACACGATACCTTATAACGGGGGGGGAGCACCTGTAATTATAGCGTTGCTAAGGCAGCACGTAGATGTAGTTACTGCACACCCTGGTAAATTAATACCTTATATAAAAAGCGGAGAATTACTTCTATTAAATATTTTTTCATCTGAAAGATTTGACTTAATCTCAGATGTACCCACGTTTAAAGAGCAAGGTTATGATTTAGATTTTAGTGTTTGGAAATTTATATTAGTTCCTAAGGGTGTTGATCCTGAAATTGTAAAAATATTATATGATAAATTTTACGCTTTGATGCAAGATCTGGAATTTACTGAATTTACTAAAAATAATAATCTAAAAATGAATCCTATTTCTGATGAAGAAGTGAGGGAAAATTTAATAAATCAAATTAGGGCTATTGGCGAAATTATTGATGTTCTGGGTTTAACGACCAATAATTAAACTGAGAAAAATAATTATTACTCGAAAGGCAGGCAGGATAATGCAGATGTATCCTGGTTATCCTGCCTGAGTAATATCAAATAAAATAAAAGAAAGGGAGAATAAGTAAAATGAGCATTACTAAAAAATTACACGGAGTTATTCCTGCAGTGGCTACGCCTTTAAAGAAAACAGGAGATATAAATATATTAGCTTATCGTAAATTAATTCGCAGGATAATTGATACAGGTTGTAATGGAATTATGATTTTAGGAACGGCTGGAGAGGGAGTAGCTTTAGATTATAAAAATTATACACTAGCAATTGAAACAGCAGTGGAAGAAGTAAATAATATGTGTCCTGTTATAGTTGGAACAGGAGGATCTCCTGTAGAAGCCGTTTATGAAAATATTGAAGCGTCCTACAGATTGGGGGCGGATGCTATTTTAAATGTACCTCCTTTTTATTATCCCCTCCCTCAGTATGCTATTGAAGATTTTTATATGCAACTTGCAAATAAGAGTAAATTACCTGTGATGATTTATAATATTCCTGCTTTAACAAAAAATAGGGTATCTGTGGAAACAGTTACTAAGTTGAGCAAAGAAAAAAATATTATAGGAATAAAAGATAGCAGCGGAGATTTTGTTTTTTTTCAGGAAATTTTAGCTAAAGCACAATCAGACAAATTTAAAGTTTTTCAGGGTAGAGCACCGTTTATATTAGCAAGTATGCTACTGGGAGCAGATGGAAGCATGTGCCCTATTCCTAATATTGCACCGGAATTGGAGTTGGGAATACATAAATATATGAAAGAAGGGAATATAAAACAGGCTCAGAAAAACCAGAATAAGATCATTGAAATAGTGAAATTATTTGGATATGTTAGTAACCCAATTAGTATGAATTTAAAAGGTTTAATGTCGGGGCTTAATATTTGTGAAAAATATACTGGCGAATCTATTCCAGTATTACCAGAAGAGAAAATTAAAGAATTTACAGATATATATAATAACATTATAAACTCATGAGGCGTAGTATTCCCTTTGAAATAACGGAATTTAAATATAAAAGAAGATTATTATATCTGTATTAATTAATCGAAATGATAATTTATATTTGATTTTTAACTCTACAACAAAAAGTCTATAATTATATAAGTTTTTAGATTTTAGATATTTAATCGCTTAGGGTTCAATTCCCCGTAGCTCTGCTGCGGGGGAGGGGGGGGATTCATTAAATAAGAGTTATTGAAAAGGACGATGGATTAATGAGTCCACAAAAGATAAATAGAATTTTTGGTGTATTCTTTTTTGTACTAGGTGTTTTTATTTTGTTTGCTATTCCATATCAGATAAAAGAACCAGGATTTACAAGGATAGGACCGAAATTTTTCCCAAGAATCGTTTCTTTAATGTTAATGATTACAAGTATAGCCTTAGTTTTAGAAACTTTTTTGAAAAGTAAAAGGAATATAAATAATAAATATTTAGAAGAGGAGAAATTTAAACTAAGTCTAAAGGAAGAAGTTAGAGTAATATTATTATTTTTTTAATGATTACATATATTTACCTGCTTCCAGCATTGGGTTTTATCTTTTCTTCTATCTCTATAATGAGAGTAGTTTTATTTAATTCTAGTTTTTTCAGTTCTGCTTATTTATTATATATTTAAGAATTTACTATGTGTTCAATTACCTTAAAGAATACTTCAAATTATTTTTGTTATCAGTAGTTTGCTTATTATAAAGGAGGAATTAAAAATAAATTATGAGAAATGAAAAACTATCTGAAAATGAAATGTTAAAAAAGCTGTTACAATTTAATACGCCGACTGTGGGGAATGTAGTTGCAACTTATCCAAATAATCCATATTGTTTGGCATTGTATAATAATTGGTATGGTCACTGGTATACTAACCAAAAAATTAGATGTATGTTTCCAGAGAAGGGGAGTCGGATTGGATATGCCGTTACCTTAGTTTTTTCATTGCTTGATTCAAATAAAAAATCATTTTCATTCATTGATTTAATTGAAGTCCTTAATTTGTCGAGAAAACCAATTATTATAGTAGCTCAACAAAAATTTCCAGATGATATTGCTGATAGTGTAGGGTTATTTGGTGGCCAGATGACTTCAATGTTGCAAGTAAGTGGGGTTGTTGGCGTTGTAACTGATGGTCCGTCACGTGATTTGGATGAAATGAAAAAATTAGATATCCAGTATATTATGAGTGGTATCACTTCTGGACACGGAGATTTTGCATTAACTGAAATAAACGTACCTGTTTCAGTCGCTGGCATGGATGTTAATCCTGGTGAAATTATTCATATGGATGAACATGGGGCAGTCAAGTTTCCTGCAGATAAATTAAAAGATGTTTGTAATAATATTGAAGCACTTAGTGATGAAGAAGACAGGCAAGCAAAGGCATTATTAAAAGCCAAAAATGTTGACGAAATTAAACGTGCTTGGTTAAACAGAATATAAGTGTTTTAAATAGCTTAATTGAATTTAATTATTATGGTTAAATGTATCTTTTAAAATTATGTTCAATTACCTTAATTATCTAAGAGGGTAGTAGTTGTTAGAAAATATTTTAAGAATCTTAACAAATTTATTTACATGGAACAATGTTTTATTTATAAATATTGGACTATCAATAGGGATTATTATTGGTGCTATGCCCGGGTTAACGGCAACAATGGGTGTTGCCTTGTTATTGCCATTAACTTTTGGAATGAATCCTGCTGGTGGTGTTAATTTAATTCCTGCCTTGATAGGCTTTTTTGCTATATCTGAAATTCTAAACAAGGTTGCCCTGGTAGATTTAGATTATCAGATAATAGAAAAGGAAATAAGGGATGATAAAAAACTATCTTTTGAAGAAATAAGAAAGTATTTGAAAACTATTATTAAATCAAGTGCTATTGGGACTTTCATAGGGGCAATTCCTGGTACTGGAGCAGCTATAGCATCTTTTTTGAGTTATAACGAGGCTAAGAGAGTGTCAAAAAACTCCTAAAAAGTTTGGAACAGGGCATCTTGATGGTGTAGCTGCCGCCGAAGCTGGCAATAATGGAGTAACCGGGGCCACATTAATCCCATTATTAACTCTTGGAATACCAGGAGATACTGTTACTGCAGTGTTATTAGGCGCACTAATGATGCAAGGTCTTAGGCCGGGGCCGGAGTTATTTAAGAACCAGGGAGATATTGTATATACAATTATGGTTGGACTGATATTTGTTAATATTTTTATGTTTTTGCAAGGTAATTATTTCGTAAAAGCATTTGCAAATATTATAAAAGTCCCAACTATCCTTTTAATTCCTATTTTAATTATTCTTTGTGTTACAGGTGCATATGCAGTTAACAATACAGCCTTTGATGTAAAAGTGGCAATTGTTTTTGGAGCGATTGCTTATGTTCTTAGAAAAGCAGATTTTCCAGTAACGCCAATGCTTCTGGAAATTATTTTAGTTCCCATAGCAGAAGTATCAATGAGTCGATCTCTGCTTTTATCTGAAGGCAGTTATTTAATATTTTTTAATAGACCTATTAGCTTATTATTTTTAATTTTGTCAGTAATTTCGATTTTTATCACGTATTAAATTGATGAATACTTTGTAGATCATTTCCTTTAAACAATAGTGAATTATGGTGCAGAAAAAATTCTTTGTATGTATTTTTACTGAAGAAGGCTTAAAACAAAATTCTTAATTAATATTTTGTTTATAGTCATACAATGTAGACTAAAGAAAGGAGAATTAAAATAATAATGAAGATACTTGTTAGTTCGCCCGCTTTTAATCAACCTACTATGAAAAAAAGTAGGGAATTTCTAAAGAAACTAGTTGACGAGGTTATATATAATCCTTATGGTAGAACCCTGCAGCAGGAAGAAATATTAAAACTTTGGAAAGATATAGATGGTATTATTGCAGGTATTGAGTTGTATACTAATGATTTATTAAAATGGGCACCAAAGACCTTGAAGGTTATTTCAAGATACGGGACAGGTTATGAAAATATTAATATTGAAGCAGCGGGAAAGCAAGGGATTGTTGTAACTAATACACCGGGTGTAAATGCACCCGCAGTAGCGGATTTAGCTTTAGGCTTAATGATAGCTATTTCACGTAAAATTACGCAATTAGATGGAAAAATACGTAAAGGAAAATGGATACGAACTATTGGAATTGGTTTAACGGGAAAAACACTGGGTATTATTGGGCTTGGCGCTGTTGGAAAAGAAGTTGCATTAAGAGCAAAAGGCTTTTCAATGAAAATAATGGCTTATGACCCCTTTATTGATAAACAATTTACAAAAGAACATAAAATAGAAATGACTACACTTGATAAAATATTTACAGAATCAGATTATATTACCTTACATATTCCTGTAAATAAAGAAACAGAAAAAATAATTAATGAAGAAAATATAAATAAAATGAAGAAAAGTCTTATCCTTATTAATACAGCACGAGGAAAGCTGATTGATGAAAAAGCGCTGTACGAAGCATTAGTGAAGGGTAAGATTGCTGGAGCAGGTCTTGATGTATTTGAACAAGAACCACCAGGACAAATATCATTATTTAAGCTTAATAATGTGGTAGTTACGCCCCATATTGGAGGGCATACCCAGCAAGCGTGCGAACTTATGGCAAAAGTATCAATTGAAAATGCATTAGCAATTTTAAAAAATAAACACTGTCCTTTTATTGTAAATAAAAATTATTTAAAAGAAGTATGAACATGAAAAGTAAAAAAGATCCTAAAGAAATATTTAAAAAATTTTTACATATTGGAATTGTGGTTAAAGATTTAGAAAGAACGCTTGATACACTGACAAATGTATTTGGTATAGGCCCCTTTAAAATATTAGATTTTCCACCTAAAGATATGAAAGACGATATAGAAATGACTTATCATGGTAAGCCTGCTGACTTTTCAGCTAAGTTTTGCTTTGCAGATATGGGAAACGTAGAGTTAGAAATCATTCAACCTATTTCGGGAAAGAGCGTTTGGTTTGATTTTTTAGAAAAACACGGAGAAGGTGTCCACCATTTAAAATTTAAAGTACCTGATTTGGAAGAAACTAAACAGTATTTAAATGAATATAATTTCAAAATAATTCAGTCTGGTTCGGCCGTAAGCTTAAATAAAGGAAAAACTTGGGCATATTTTGATACTAAAGATAAAATTGGATTTGTGATAGAAGTATTAAATGAAATAAATCAAAAGGGAAAATAATTTAACGCTAAAATTAATAAAGAGTTACAGCTAATTATTCTTTCGATATTAAAGATTATTTATAGAGTTTACATATATAGAAATATTTTTAGTGGTAAATTGTAGTATGAGGAGAAAAATTTATGAAGATTATTGAAGAAATATTAGCACCCCTTAAAATCCCGCGGTTTGTCAAAACAAGACAAATATTTGATAAAGAGAAGATTACAAAAAAAGAATTACAATTACGTATAAACAATGAGTTACATAAGAAAGGAATACTTGATAGAGTAAAATCTAATCAAAAAGTTGGCATTACGGTTGGGAGTAGAGGCATTGCTAATATTGCCTTAATTATTAGAGAAATTGTTAGAAATATTAGAGAGGTGGGAGCCCAGCCTTATATTATTCCTTGTATGGGTAGCCATGGGGGAGCAAATGCAGAAGGACAAAGACAAATTCTCAATAAGCTTGGTATTACTGAAGAATATATAAAGGCTCCAATACTTTCTTCAATGGATGTAGTAAAAATAGGGGAAACCGTAAGCAATGTGGATGTTTATGTAGACAAAAATGCATTTAAAATGGATACATTAGTAGTTATTAACCGAATAAAGCCACATACAGCCTTTAGGGCTGAAGTTGAAAGTGGCATACAAAAAATGATTGCTATTGGTTTAGGTAAACAAAAAGGAGCAGAAACTTGTCATGCTTTAGGTTTTGGGAAAATGTATAGAAATATAACAGAAATTGCCGATGTAGTACTTAATAAAGCAAATATTGCTTTTACTATAGGTATTATTGAAAATGCTCATGATGAAACATTTAAACTTATTGCTTTAAGAACTGAAGAAATTAAAGATATGGAACCTGCACTTTTAAGGATAGCTAAAGATTATATGCCGCAGATTATGTTTAAAGATTTTGATGTTCTTATTGTAGATGAAATAGGGAAAAATATTAGTGGCGGAGGAATGGATACTAATATTATAGGTCGCTACGCTACTCCATATATATCTGGTGGTCCTAATATATCTAAAATAGTAGTACTTGATCTAACTAAGGAGTCTAAAGGTAATGCCACTGGAATAGGTCATGCTGATTTTATTACGCAAAGACTTATGAATAAGATAAAATTAGAAGAAACATATACTAATGCACTTACTTCTACAGTAACAAGTCCGGTTAAAATACCAATGATATTACCAAATGACTTACTTGCAATAAAAGCTGGGATTATGACATGTAACCGTGACTATGAAGAAGGAATCAGAATTTTACGTATCCGTAACACGTTGAAACTTGAAGAGATATGGATATCAGAAGCTTTAATCGGTCTAGCCAAAACAAATAAAAACATCGAAATTATTAGTAATTTACAAGATATGTATTTCGATAATAATGGTAATTTAATTTAGGTATAAAAAAGAAGAGTATGAAATCAATTAGAAATATAATTAATATATTATTAAGGTTTTGTACTTAAAATTATTCAGTGTATTTTTGTATTTTGAATGGATAACAGGCTTTCAGAAAACTCGCTCTTTGAAAATTAAATATTCGGAAGATAAGATTTAATAAAACAAATCTTATCTTTGTTACCGGTCTTAGCAGCAGTCAAGGCTATAAGAAGAACGGTAATATGGGCGACAGTACAGTGATTAGAAACAGCTCGGAGTCCTCTGACACTCGGATTTTGCATACAAAGGTCAAGTAACCTGAAAAATATTCTTTCAGATCCACTGCGGAGATTATAAACTCTTATGAATTTCGTAGTGCCATAGAAAGTCTGTTTGTGGATATCCTTGCTAAGTACTTGAGTTTAAGTAAAGCAACTTGTACCTATAGTAAACTGGGATGCATCCAGGAACAGAAGGGATGTTCTTTTCTGAATCTTTTAGAATGGATAATAGAGAAAACAAAATTGATCCTGGTTCTTCGTTTTTATAGTAAAAAAATAAAATTATTGATTATTTTTGGAGGTAAATTAAAATGAAAAAAAACAAACTTAGAGAAATGTTAGAAAAAGGAAAACCTAGTATAGGAACACGTCTTCTTGGTGTATGGCCAGGAATGGTTGAAATTGTAGGAAATACCGGTGTATTTGATTACGTCGAATATTTAGGAGAATATTCACCTTGGGATCTACATGATTTAGAAAATTTTGGAAGAGCAGTTGAACTTTTTAATATGTCCTCTATGATAAAAGTAGATCAAAATTGTAGAGCATTTATTGCCCAAAGAGCCTTAGGTTCAGGGATACAAAATATCCTTTTTACCGATATAAGAACCGTAGAGGATGCCAGAGAATGTGTGCGCATTGTTAGAGCTGAAACTCCTTCCACCAAGGGAATTAACGGAGCGGCTAATCGCAGGAATGTTGGATATTACTTAAAGGCTGGTTCTCCCGAATATGTAAAAGCCATGGATGAAGCAATAGTAGCCTTAATGATTGAAAAAAAAGAGGCAGTTGATAATTTAGATGAGGTTCTTTCTGTGGAAGGCATAGATATGGTGCAATTTGGTCCGGGTGATTATTCTTTAAGCTTAGGATATCCAGGACAGCGTAATCATCCTAAAGTAAAAGAGGCTGAGCTAAAAACCATTGAAACATCAATAAAAAAAGGTATCCGCCCCCGGGTGGAGATAGGTTCTATCGATTACAAAATAGAAGATTTACAAAAATATATTGAATTAGGAGTGAAAGATTTTAATTTACCTAGTGAAGGAAAAATAGTTTACGAGTGGTTAAAGATACACGGAGAAAATATAAAAAGATTACTGTTTAATTAATTGTATAAAGGAGAAAAATATGCCCATTATAAATTCTAAAACTGGAAAGACAAGAAGAGATTATTCAGTTGAAGAATTAATAGCCAAGGCCCAAGAGATGAGAGCCTATAATATGATAGCCATTACCGCTGCTGGCTCTGGTCATACCGGTGGAACCTTGTCCATTATGGATATAGCTGCCGCCTTATACCTTAAAAAGATAAGGCATGACCCTGCTAATCCTACCTGGGAAGAGCGCGATCGAGTCTTCTGGTCAGTAGGTCATAAAGCACCGGCTTTATATATAGCCCTGGCCAAGGCCGGTTATTTCCCCCTTGATGATACCGTAAAATTAAGAAAATTGTGGTCGGGTTTTGAAGGTCACCCCAATAGATTAAGACTACCGGGGATAGAGCTTTCTGCCGGCTCATTAGGTCAAGGTCTGGGGGTAGCCTTAGGTTGTGCCCTAAATGCCCAATTAGAAAAGAAAGATTATAGGATTTATACTATTTTGGGAGATGGAGAATTAGATGAGGGCTCTGTCTGGGAAGCGATGATGTGTTCCTTCCATTATAAATTAGATAATATTACTGCTATTATAGATAGAAATGATTTGCAAATTGATGGTCCTACCGAAGAGGTGATGTCTTTAGAATCCCTGCTTTCAAAATGGCAGGCTTTTGGTTGGCATACTCTGGAGATTGATGGTCATAATATGTCTCAAATCCTTTCCTCATTAGATGAGGCGGAAAAGGTAAAGGGAAAACCTACGGTAATCATTGCTCATACAGTCAAAGGCAAAGGAGTATCCTATGCCGAGAATCAAGTGGGTTATCATGGTATCGCCCCCAAAGATGGAAGGTCAGGGAAAGAGTCTTTAGACAAAGCATTAGAAGATATTGGAGACCCTCAATTTACCAAAGAAAAAGTAGACCACCTCTTAAAGATAGCTTCTGATTACCAGAAAAAAGTAGACCAAAAAGTAGAAGATTCTCTGCCTAAGTTTTCCCACTCTTACTGGTGGAATACTACCCCTTCAATGCAGGTCAAGATGGAGCCTACTCGTAATGGTTTTGGTAAGGCTATAGAAGAATTGGGTAAAGATGAAAAGGTAGTAGCCTTAGGAGCAGATATTACCTCCTCTATCCGAATGAATAAATTCTATGCTTCCCATCCGAAAAGGAAGAACAGATTTTTTGAAATAGGTATTGCTGAAGCCAATATGACTCTGGTAGCCTCTGGTCTGGCCAAAGAAGGGAAGATCCCCTTTATCGGCTCATACGGGGTCTTTATAACCGGCAGAAATTGGGATCAACTTCGGACTACCGTCTGTTACAATAACTTTAATGTAAAGATAGCCGATGCCCATGCCGGTATCTCCGTTGGAGCAGATGGGGCTACCCATCAGGCCTTAGAGGATATTACCAACCTCTATTATCTACCCAATATGCACTTAACTGTTCCCTGTGATGCCGTAGAGACCGAAAAAGCGACTCATGCCATAGCCTACATCGAAGGACCAGCAGTAGTCCGATATGCCCGAGAGGCGACTCCCTTAGTAACTACAAAAGATACTCTTTACCAATTTGGAATAGCTAATGTCATCCGTTACCGCGGAGAAAAGGATGATTTTATCTCGGCCTTTGAAATAAAACTCTCTTCTGATTATACTTCAGAAGGAGAAGATCTCACCCTCATAGCCTGTGGGCCGATCGTCGCTGAGGCGATGCGGGCAGCCTATATTTTAAAAGAAGAGTATAATCTGGAAAGTCGAATTATAAATATCCATACTCTAAAGCCGATTGATAAGAAAGCTATCCTAAAAGCAGCCGAAGATACGAATATAATAGTCACTATAGAGGAACATCAGGTAGGGGGCTTCGGAAACATTATCGCTGGAGTGGTGGCTAGAAATAAAAAATATTCTACCCCCCTGCTTTTAGATATGATCGGAGTAAAAGACAAGTTCGGTGAATCTGGAGACCCCTGGGAATTAATCAAAGTATTTGGGTTAACGGCAGAACATATTGCCAGGAGAGCAAAAAAACTTTATTCACATATTCTAAGGCCAGGATATGCTCCCAGGTAGACTCTCTTTCTACTAAAACAGCATACAGGATAAGCCTGCTATAATCATCTAAAGATGTAATCAGATACCATTTACTATCAGCATATATAGAGAACTGATGATGAGAAGAATCATGTTGAATCATCTCTCCGGGATAATTAGTTATTAATTCTTTCTCATGTACTTTTTTCTTTGGCTTTGTAAGGTAAAAGCCATTTGTCTTTGCCCGGTTGATTATAGTAGAAAGAGATACCTGCTGGTTATAATCATTTTCTAGGATATCTTTTATATAACTGTAATTGTAACATCTAATCGGTACATCTTTGGCTTTAATTAAATCTTTTTCTATCTTTAATTCTTTTATGATATTTGTTTCAATGGCTTTATCAATCTTTCGATTAATTGTTTTTCTGTTATACTGGATAGAAAAATTATCCGGATCCTTTTTATATCTGGCTAGCAATTCAAAGAATCTTCTTTTTTTGATTCCGAGAATTGATAAGATATAATTAATCTTGATTTCTTTATCCACATAACTTTTTAATAGTAATTTAACTTGCTCATTTATAAAGTTTTTATGTAATTGTTTAGACATAATTTAGAACCTCTTTTCTCTTTAGAATTTAGTTCTAGATTACATCTTTTTTATTGTTTTTATTAGTGCACTTTTGAAATGTAAATTGTCAAGAAAATAGTGCACTTTTGATTTTTAAATGACATTTTCAAAAAATTTCTTGACAAAGGTGAAGTAATATAGTATAAGTAATAGTATACAATATAGTATACAATAAAAACGAGAAAAAAGATTATAAAAAATAGTTCAATTAAAATTGAAAAGGTTTATAGAATTATTCAAAAGGATATTATAGAGAGATTTTTCCTGTTTAAAGATTGATGGAAAGTGATTTAATAGAAAAATTGAGTATAAGTAAGACCCTTATTCGGAAGGCGTTTGTTAAGTTAAAAAAGAGAGCCTTATTTTATTAAAAAAGCTTTAAATCCATATTTATCCCAGATGCACGTAATCCTGGATATGTCAGGGGAACGGTGTGTACTTTACAAGTAAATTTAAGGATGCATTAAGAGAGGCTGAAAAATATATAGGCAAAAACCCAAGGATATAAATGCTGCCGGGGCGCTTTGTAAAACTTGGATTCTATTTGTTTAGAAAGTGAAATTTTTAGTAAAAGAGATACAAAACTCGTCCATCTAATTAGAAGATTGTTATGTCTTATAAATAGATAAGATAATTTTCCAACGTGAAAAAGATATAAAAAAAACAAGAAAAAGTATAAGCATAGCAACTTTAGCGGTAAGACTCCTTGGTTGGCTGATCTTGTACATATAAATGAAAAAAAGAATACTGCTGTTTTCTGGCACTGTGGGTCTGCGCCTTCCTCCTTAGCACATGATAAGTCAAAGATAATTATACAGAAACAATTTCGTTAATCAGCTCGCGGAGCATCTATAGAATTTCCCTTAAAAAATGGTCGAGTAACTATAGCAAGATTGGTATCACTGAGGGGGAATATCGTATGTTCATAACTACAGGAGAAGCTCTCCCCACAAAAATGATTTTAAGGGGAAATCCTTCCATAGTAAAAATAGATGTATTCGTTGAAAGGTTACTTGAGGCTATCGTTGAGAATGGAGTAGAGCACCATTATGCCATAGTTTATGGTGATCATAAAGATGACCTGGTTGAGGTTTGTGGGTTGCTTAATATCAAAATAATAACTGTTGAATAGAATAAAGAGTTTCATGGAAAAATATCTTAATGAAAGGTTAGTAATTTGAACAAAACAGAAAAAATTTATAAAAAGTTGCTTGACGATATTCTAAAAGGTAGGTTTTATCAAGGACAAAGATTAATTGAAAAAGACTTAATAGATTTATATAAAATTAGCAAAACACCGT
>Ga0210003_1001652_pt1 | contig 19376 bp, 14 predicted proteins | sample LantaG_FD_182804 | JGI IMG/M metagenome (GOLD analysis project Ga0210003, IMG submission 182804) | Deep subsurface microbial communities from Baltic Sea to uncover new lineages of life (NeLLi) - Landsort_02402 metaG (SPAdes) (version 2) | ecosystem: Environmental > Aquatic > Marine > Oceanic >...
GAGGTCGAGGTCGAGGTCGAGGTCGAGGTCGAGGTCGAGGTCGAGGTCGAGGTCGAGGTCGAGGTCGAGGTCGAGAGAAAGGTCGAGGTCGAAAAAACGAGGAAAACAAAAATCAAGCATCACAATCGATTCGAGTGGAGAAAAAAAACTCGTTTCTCCTTTTTTCTCTCTCCCTCCCCCTCTCCCACCAACCAACCACCTCTCCCAAAATGGTCAAGGAGGTCGCCGAGAAGGAAGCCATGGACGTCGACAACGGCAAGCCCACGACGACGGGCGGCGACGACGACAGCAAGACGAAAAAGGCCGGCACCAAAACAACCCCCATCGCTCCGCCATCGGTCCTCGAGCTCCTGCTCCAGGCCGCCACGGCGCTCGACAAGGCCGCCGCGACGCGCGACGTGCGCGCGCTGCCTACCCGAGCCCTGCGCCTCGCCGCGGCGGCCAGGGCCCGCGTCGTCTCGGGCGCGGACGTGCTCGCGTTCGCCCGGGAGGTGCTGCCGGCGTCGAGCGATGCGCTCGCGGAGATCGTCGCGGCGCTGCAGCAGGTGGGTTGGGAGTGGTGTTGGTATTTTCGAAGCGTGGAGAGCGTCGAGGGGGTTGCAAGGCCTGCTCTGGAGATTGGTCGGAGGGGCAAACGAAGGGACGCGGTCGGAGGAAAAGAAAGGAAAAAGGAGGGCATCGGAAATCGATCGATGAGGGGATCGATGCGCGCGATCGGGCGCGTTGGTCGTCGGCTTCGGCGTCGTCCTCAACCCCTTGGACTCCCGCGTCTTCTTCGTAGCAGCAGCAGCCGCCGCCGCATCGTCGTCAAGCGGGGCACCGAAAGGGCATCTTTGTTCAGGCGTCAGCAAGCAGCAGCAAGCAGCAAGCAGCAGCGGCGGCAAAAGTCCAACACCAGCAAAAGCACCTCCTCCTACTTCCACCGCCTCTGCTCACCTCCTCCCTCTTCCTCCGCCTTCCTCTTCTTCCACCTTTCCCTCCACCTCCACCAACTCACCACCAGGCCGGTGTCGACACCTCCGCCAAGCCCCCTCCTGCTCAGCCCGCCCCTCACAGCAACGGCAGCAGCAGCAGCAGCGACGGCGCCGCGAAAACAAGCTCGGAAGAAAGCAAACCCACGCCCCCTCTTTACGCCCCCCCTCCAGCGCTCAACCCGGAGGTCGAGGTCTTCGCCTCGCTCGTCGCCGCCACGCACCTCCTCGACGCGGGCCACCCTCGCGAGGCCGCCCCGCTGGCTGTCGCGGCCGCGGCCCGCGCCCGCGCGGCCAACCGCAGGACCTTGGACGCGCTCGCCGCCCGCGTCGCCGCCGCGCTGTCTTTGGCCCACGAGCGGAAAGGGACCCTCGCGGAAGCGAGGCCGACGCTGCTGGAGCTGCACCGCGCAGCCTGCGCCCGCCGCGACGAACCCGGGCAGGAAGCCCTGCTCAACCTGCTCCTGCGCAACTACCTGGGCTGCGGGCTCGTCGCGCAGGCGGAGGCGCTGCGCGCCGCGGCCCGCAGGCCCGACCCGCCGCGCTCGCCGCAGCAGTTTGCGCGCTACCTGTTTTATCTGGGTAGAATCCGCGCCTCCAGGCTCGAGTACCCGGAGGCGCGCGAGGCGCTCTTGCAGGCTTCCAGGAAGGCCCCCACGGTGGGAGCCAACGGCTTCAGGCTGGCGTGCACGAAATGGCTGACGCTGGTGAGGCTGCTGCTGGGCGACGTGCCGCGCCTGTCGGAGCTGGCAGAGGCCGGCGCGAGCTGCTCGAAAGCTTCGACTTCTTCGACTTCGACTTCTTCCCCCTCCACCTCTACTACCACCGAAAAGAACCCCGACGAGCCGTTCGTCTCACCCGACGAGGGCCCCCTGGGCGCCTACGTCGCCCTGGCTCGCGCCGTGAGGGCAGGGGACCTGCAGGCCTTCGCCGACGCCGCCGCTGCCGGCGCCGACGCGTTCGCCGCAGACGAGACGCTGCCTCTGGTCGGGCGCCTCCGCCACGCCGTCATCCGCGCGGGCCTCGCCCGCGCCTCTGCCGCCTACGCCCGCATCCCTCTTTCGCTGCTGGCCCACCGCCTGGGCTTACCTTCCGCGGAAGACGCGGAAGCGGTGGCGGCCAAGGCGATCTCTGATGGGTCCTTGCAGGCGACGATCGACCACGACGGCGGCTTTCTGGAGACGGCAGTCGGCGCCGGCGGGTATGAGGGCTCGGGCCCGCGCGACGCGCTGCACGCGAGGACGGCCTTCTGCCTCGAGATCCACAACGAGGCGGTGCGGGCGCTGAGGTACGAGCCCGCCGGGGCAGCGGCGGCGGCGGCCGCTGCGGCGGAGACTGCCGAGCAGGCGAGGGAGCGGGCTAGGGCCGAGGAGGAGCTGGCGCGGGCCATCGCCGACGGGGAGGCAGAAGAAGAAGAGGAGAAGATGGACGACTTGTGATTTTTTGTTTTTGGGTGGGAGGAGGAGGAGGAGAAAGAGAGAGAGAGAGAGAGAGAGAGGGAGGGGTCTCTTTCTTTTTTTAATTCTGCTGTGTTAAAAGAGAGAGAGAGAGAGAAAAGAAAGAAAGAGTTTTGCTTTTTTCTTTACAATTTTTTTTTCGTTTTTTTCGTTTTCGTTTCTCTTCTCTCTCTCTCTTTTATTGTCCGCGAGCGAAAAAGTGGTTATCTCAAAATATAATAGCAACCTCCTCCTCCTTCCTGCCCCTCTCAAGGCTCGCTCTCGTCCAGAGCAGCGAAAGAGGGCGTGACGGGGCTGGCGCCGTCGTTGTTGTTGCCTTGTTCGTCGTCATCATCGGCGTCGTTGTTGCTCGAGGTCGAGGGAGAAGCGCGAGACCTTTCGGCCGCCGCCGCTTCGGCCGCACCTCGGGTCCTCCTCGCCGCCGCGGCCTCCAGGCCCCTGATCCTCCCGGCGTAGCCCTCGGCCCTCGCGCGCTCGTCTTCTGCGCGGCGCTGCAGCTGCGAGACGAGGTCGTCGCGGGCCGCGAGCGCCGCGGCGTAGTGCGACTCGGCACGGTCGGCGAGAGGAGAGGAAGAGGAAGGGGGAGCAACAACTCCTCCTCCGGGCGCCGGCGAGCCGAGCCGCGGCGGCGACGGCGGCGGCGCGCTGAGCTCGCCGCCGCCGCTCTGACCTCCTCCTCCTCCTCCTCCTCCTCCTCCTCGCGAAGCCGAGGAAGCGAACAGCGCCGCCTCTGCGGCCCTCAGCGCTGCGACCTCGGCGCGGAGCCTGGCGTTCTGCAGCTCCAGGGGCTCCTCCTCTTGGCCCGTCGAAGGAGGGGGAGCAGGAGGGGCAGGAGCAGGGGCGAGAGAAGAAGAAGGAGAATGAGAATGAGAATGCGAAGAAGAAGGGTTTGACCAAGAGAGGGGGTCGGCGAGCGCCGCCGCGGCCTCGGCGTCCCCAGGCCCTTCCGACGGCAGCGTCAGAGGCACCGCGCGGACGTCGTCGAGCGTCACGCGCAGGGGGCTCTCGTCCTCCGAAACGCCACTCGGAGGGGGCACGGACACGGAACACTGCGGCGGCGGGTCCCCGAGCCCCAGCGCAGCCAGCGCCGCGCGGGGAACAAACCGCTCGACGCCCCGCGCGAACGCCTCCCTCCGTCGCTGCTCCTTCGAGCGAAGCCTCGCCAGCCTCTCGGCCAGCGCCGCGGCGTGCGAGGCGAACACGTCGGCGAACGCGTCGCGGCGGACGCACTCTGCCAGGCATGCTCGGTAGGCCGCGGGGAGCGCCCTCAGACCGGAGAGCTCGGCAGAGGCCGCCGCGGCCGCCGCGCCCGCTTCGTCCAGGGCCTTGACGTCTTTCCTAATCTTGCGCGCCCCGCGCTGGTGCTTTGATACGAGCGCCAGGGCCGCGCGAGAGGCCCCGGAGGCTTCCCGCTTGGCCTCGAGGGCGCGGCGGGCGCAGAGGGATGCCCGCAAGGAGGCCTCTCTGGCGCGCGGGAGCAGGAGAGAGCGGGCTTCCTCTTTGGCCGAGGCGGCGGCGAGAAGGTTGGTTCGGGCTTGGTCTTCCGGTTCTTCTTTTCCTTTCTCGTCGTCGCCAGCAGCAGCAGCAGCAGCAGCAGCTGCCGCCCTCCTGACCGCCGCGGCGTGGCTCGAGAGGCCGGAGACGGCGGCGCTGACCTCGTCCGCCGCGGAGGAGGCTTCCGTGGCGGCCTGGCGCGCGGCCCTGGCCGCGGCGAAGGCGGGAGGGAGGGACCTTTGTTCTCGACCTTTGTTCGTCGTCGTCGTCGCCGTCGCCGTCGTCGACCTTTTCACCACCGCCGCCCCCGCCAGCGCCGCGGCGTCCTCGCGCAGCCTCTCCCTCGCGGCCCTCGACGCGGCCACGCGCCTGTCGAGCGCCTCGCGGGCCGCAGCGGAGCGGGAGACCCATTCTTCGATCGCCGCCCGGGGCAAGAAATCCGCGAGGGTCTCGAAGGTCGAAGGAGGAGGTTGAGGTTGAGGAGAAGAAGAAGAGGAAGAAGGCTCTTGACTTTCTCCTCCTTCGCTCCCGCTTCCGCCCCTCCCCCCCCTCGCCCTAATCCTCGGGTGCGTCGCGATCCTCCCGAGGGCAGCCACGTCCTCTCGCAGCGCCCGCGCCGCGGCCTCGCCGCTTGCCCGGCGAGAGGCGTGCGACTCCTCCGAACGAGCCCAGAGGGCTTCGACCCACCGCTCCGTCGTGGCGGCCGAGGCCGCGGCCGACGACGCCGCAAAGGCATGGACGCCGGCGGCGCGGGCCAGGGCGTTGGCGTCGCGCCTGGCGGCCGCGGCGGCGTCAAGGAGGGTCGCGGCCTCGGCGAGCGCGGCGGAGGCCGAGGCCTCGAGGGAAGCGAGGGAAGGAAGAGGTTTTGGTTCGTTTGCTGCTGTTGTTTTTGCTTCCCCGTCTTCGTCGCCGTCGTTCGAAGCAGAAGCTCCAGAAGCAGAAGCAGCGCCGGAAGCAGAGGAAGAAATCTCCCCTGCCTTTGCCCTTGCGAGCACGGCCTCGACCTCCGGGGAGAGCGCCTCCTCGGGCTCGAGGAGCGACGACGAAGGAGGAGAGGAAGAAGAAGAGAGGAAAGACGAAGAAGAAGAGGGCCCCGCAGCGGTCGCGGCGGAAACAGCAGCAGCGGCGGAAGCAGAAGCAGAAGAAGCGTTTTCCTCGCCTCCTCCTGTCCCGCCTTCCTCCCTGCTCTCCCCCCTCCCGCCTCCGCTCAGCTGCGATCTGCAGTAGAGGAAGACCGCGTCGGCGAGGTCCGAGTCAGGGTTATCTTCGTCGTCGTCGTCGTCGAAACCTTCTTCTCCTTCTTCGACGCTCGTGCTAGAGCTCCTCCTCTCGCTGCCGCCTCCTCCTCCCCCCCTTTCCTCCTCTTCTTCCTCCCGCGGCAAACCGTGAGCCCCAAGCGTTCCCCTGTCGTCGAGGGGGACTCCCCTGTAGAGCAGGATGTGGTCGGAGCGGGGCACGCCCGTGGCTGCCTCGAGGGCGGCGTGGAGCTCGCCGACGCTGTTGAAAGGGGAAGGGTTTTCGAGGTTGAAGGTTTTGAGAGGTCGAGAGAGAGAGGGACGACGAGCGAGCGGCCAAGCTCGATGCCATTGGAAAGAAAAAAAACTCCCTTCTCTCTCTCCTTCTCCGCCTCCTTCCTCCCTCCTTCCTTCTTCTTCTGCTCTCGACTTACGTGGACGAGGCCGTGAGGGCGAGCTTGACCTCTCGGCCAGTGGAAGCCAGGGCCACGCGCATGGACTCTCGAGCCCCGACGAGAAGAAGCGAAGGAATGCCCCTCTTCGAGAGAGAGCGAAAAACAGCGAGGGAGACTCGCTGTGTGAGCGCCGTCGTCGTTGTCGATTTTTTTTCGCTCTCTTTCTCTCCTCGTCTCACTTTTTCATTTTTTTTCCCAATCGCCTTCTTCTCCTTCCTTCCTCTTCCGCGTACTTGCTGAGCTTTTTTTGGCGTGCAAGCTCCCCGCCAACGAGCTCTCCGCTCTCACGAGAGCACTCCAGAAGCAAAAGAGACTACAAATCCCAGCTCAAAGCCCGCATCTTCCTTGTTCTTTTTTTCCCTTTTTTCTTTTCTTTTTACTATGAGCTCCTTCTTCTCCTCCTCGGACCTCGACGGCGTGGCCGCTCGCTTGCTTCAACCTCTCCCCTTCCTCTCGGCCCTCTTCGCCGCGCTCCTAGGCTACCTCCTCGCCCAGTTCATAGCCTACGAGTACCGCTGCCGCGTCCCTGCCATCCCAGGCTGCTGCGCTCCCCCGAGGCCAACATCATATTTGTCTCGCTACTTTGCGGCAGACACGCTCGAGGCGCTCCGCTCCCCGAACGAGCTCCGCGAGCGCCGCCACGCCGAGCTGGGCAACGTCTACTCCTCGGTCTTCCTGGGAAACCAGTTCGTCTCGGTCCGAGGGTTTAAAAATGTTCGTTTCTTGCTCAACGCGGAGCACGAGGCGGTCGAGGTGGCGTGGCCCGATGCGGTGCGGAGGCTCCTGGGCCCCAGGTCGGTCTCGACGACGTACTTCGACGCACACCGGGTCCTGAGGAGGACGATGGCCCCTGCTCTGGGGCCCCGCGCCGTGTCGGGCATGATCTCGCGGGTCGCGGAGACGGTGGAGCGGCACCTGCGGCAGTGGTGCGAGGAGAGTGGCAGCGGTTCGTTCGCAGGAGGAGAAAAGAAAGGAGAACGAGAAAACGAAGAGAAAACCAACGCTTCCTCTAAGAAAAAGACGATCCTGGGAGTCAACGCCTGCAAGTCCCTGACCTTCGAGATCGCCCTCGACGTCATCCTCGGCTTCGACCCGGCCAAGCTGACCCCTCAGCGCTATAAAGAAGCCCACGAGCTCTTCGACCAGTGGCTCGGGGGTTTCGCTCCCGGGGCCTCTGCTCTTTTACCGAGCGGGAAACTCCGGATCGCGCTGGGGGCCCGGCAGAAGCTGCTGGAGCTCATCGACGAGTTCCTCACGCCCATGCTGTCGCAGAGGAGGCAGGAGAGGAAGGAGAGGAAGGGAGACGTGGAGAACAAAGAGGTGACGACGGTGATGGGTCTCCTCGTCGACGCTGCCCTGCTCGAGGAGGAAGAGAAAGAGAAAGAAGACAAAGAAGAAGGCAAAACCTCTTCGTCTTCTTCTTCCTCAGCTCTCTCTCTCGACCACGCTGCCTTACTCGACGTCGGGCTCAACCTGCTGTTCGCCGGGCACGACACCTCCGCGACGACGCTCTGCCTGCTGCTGCGGGAGCTCGCAGCACCGAGTTCTCCTTCATCTGCTGCTCCGTCTTCCTCTCCTTCCCCTTCGTCTGTCCGCCAGAGGCTCCGAGAGGAGCAGGCCTCGGTCGTGGCCCGGCACGGCACCGCGGTCACCTCGGCCTCCCTCGCCGCCGCGCCGCTGGCCTCGGCGTGCGTCAAGGAGATGCTCCGGCTGCGACCGATCGTGCCGCAGCTGTTCCGGAAGGCGCAGCGGGACATCGCGCTCGACGCCGGCAGCGGCGGTGGCGGCGGTGGTGGTGGAGATGGAGATGAGAAAAACGGCAACAAAAAGGTCGCCGTCCGCGCCGGTTCCGTGCTGGTCCTCGACGTCGGGGACACGCTCCTGCGGGACGAGCGCTGGACCCAGGAGTCCGCAACCTCCCGCTTCCACCCGTCGCGCTTCGAGCCCGAGCGGTGGCTCGCCGCTCCTTCGGAGAAGAGCGACGCCTCCGAAGATGGCGGCGGCGAAAACAATAACGAAAACGCTGCTTCCTCTTTGAAGCGCGCCGGGGCTCACATCCCCTTTGGCGGAGGCGCGCGGATGTGCGCGGGCTACGTCTTGGCGACGGCAGAGCTCGAGACGGCGCTCGCGCTGCTGTGCCGAGGCTACGAGTGGGACGTCGTCAATCCTGACGCCCCGCTGAAGAGCTCGCCGTTGCCTCTGCCGAGCGACGGGCTCGTGATGAGCATCAGGCCGCTTGGGAGTGGTGGCTCTTCGCCTTGGTCGTCGCAGAAGAGGGAGAAAGAAGCGTAGTACAATAAGAGAGAAATGGGATTATTGGGGACTTGCTTGTGTTGTGTGTTATATTACAGATGGGAAAAAAGGTTTAAATGAGGAAAAAGAAACGCTTCTTTTTTCTCCTCCCCTACCCAGCATACCCTCCGCGACCGTACCCTCCGCCTCCGCCTCCACGAGGACCGCGGTGCGAGTAAGAGCCTCCGCCCCCGCCTCCTCCGCCATCTCCACCTCCGCCGCGGGAATGGTACCTCTGCTCTCCACGGTCGTCGTCATCGTTAGAACCTCCTCGACGATAGCGCCCTCCTCCTCCTCCACGCCTGTTCGATCCACCGCCTCCGCCACCACCTCCGCCGCCACCTCCACCTCCTCCGACCAGCCGGTCCCCGATCGTCGCGTCGTGCAGCGCGCGGGCCTCTTCTTCGGGGATCTTGGTGTGCACGAACTGGCACGAGCTCCCGCGGTTGCAGCCCGTCCGCAGGGAGTAGAACACGCAGATATTGTGGTGTTTGTTCTTGTTGATGGGACCGCTTCCTCCTGTTGCGCCTCCTCCAGTTGTTCCTGCTGCTCCCATCGCCGTCGTCGCCGCGGGGCGGAACTCGAGCGGGAGCTGGTTCTGGTACTGATGCTGCTGGTGCTGGTGGGCCAGCGGCGGCGGCGGGGGCATGGCGCCGCGGAAGTGGTCAGAAACGGGGGGGTGGGAGGTGATGTAACTCGGATTGGGAGGAGGGCCGCCGCGCTCGTACTGCTGCCGCACCCGCTCCTGCTGGAAATCGACAAGCGGCATCGCCGGAGGGGGCACGCCGGGGGGCTGCTGGTAGTAGGAGGAGGGCTGGGGTTGCTGATAACTTCGCTGCGGCATTCCTTGCAGTCCCTGCTGCTGCGCCGGCGGCCGGTACTGCTGCTGGCGTCCGCCGCCTTGATGATGCTGATGATGCTGCTGATAGCTCGGAGGCACGTAGGGCGCCAGAACCGCGGCAGCGACCACCGGGGCAGGTGCCGGGGGCTCGAAGCCGACGCGGGGAGGGGGCATGAGCGACGCGGCGGCGTCCTCGGGCGGCGGCGAGCTCGGCCCGCTGCCCGTATCGAATTCAGGTTCCTCTTCGTCGGTTGTTTCGGTTTCGTTTCCCTTTTCCTTTTCGTTTTCGTCGCTATCTTCGTCGTCTTCGTTCTTCACGTCGGCGCTCTCTTTGACGTTTCCTGTCCCGTAAACGACAGCAGGCAACCCAGCGCAGTACGCGGCGAGCTTGGCACGCTCGGAGGATCCGTCCCCGAGGGCGGGAGGGCGGACGACGGGGGCCTCGAACGCGCTGGACGTCGTCAAGCTCGACGACGAATCGCCGTCGAGATCGGCCGGCGGCGGCGCGGCCAACGGCGGAGGGCCCCTCCACTCGCCCGTTGCGTTGTCCTCGCTCGGCTGCGAGAAGGCCGACGCCCTGAACGCGTCGCGCCTGGTCTTGAGCGCCATCTCGCGCATCAGCTGCTTCTCCCTCTCGTGCTCGCGCCTGGACGCCTCGGCGAAGCCCGCGGCGGCCTGCGCGGCGCCCGCGAGCGTGGAGGCGTCGATACGGAAACCCCCCGGGACGAGCGAGGCAAACGGCGGCAACGGAAAAGCGGCGCCGGCGGGCGAAAAAGCGACGCCGCCGGCGGGAACAAAAGCAGGACCACCAGCAGCGCCCGCCGACCCTGGCCTCCTCTCTCCGTCGTCCCCGAAGCGGTCCCCCTTGGAAACCTCCTCGACGCTGTCCCTCATCAGGAAGTGGCGCTCCTTGACCAGGACCGGGTCGGCCGCCCATTTCACGCCGCTCGCTTTCCGGGCGGCGAGCCTCTTTGCCCTCTTCTCGGCCTTGGCCCTCCGCTCTTCTTCTGTCGGCGGCGGCGGGTCCGGCACCGCCGCGGCCGCCGCCGCTGCCTTTTCTGCTACAGTCATCATCGAGAGGTACCCCATGAAATGGCTGGCCGGGCGCGGGCCGCTGAAGACGCCGTAGACGTTGGCGGGGGCGTCGTGTTCCGGGAGCTCCTCTACGGCGAGCGCGCGCCGAGCGGCGGCAGCGGCCGCGGCTTCGGCGGCGGAGAGGTTTTGGTTTTGGTTTTGTTGCTGGTTGGTGGTGGTGCTCCCACCCCAGACGTCGACCTCCTTGTCCTCGTCGTTCTTGGCGCGCTTGGAAGGGGAAGACGGAGCGGGAGCAGAAGCAGCAGCAGCTCTGTCGTCGTCCTCTTCTCGCAACGCCGCCGACGACGATGACGACAACGCCGCTGCCATCGCCGCCGCCGCGCCGGAGAGCGGCGGCCTGGCGGCGCCCCCACCACCTCCGGCAGCACCGGGCGAAGGGGGCGTCGTGGTCTGATCCCTCGTCGCTGCTGATGCTGCTGCTGCTGCTGCTGATGCTGTCGACGTGGTCGCCGCCCCAGCGGCAGCGCCAAACTCCGACCTCCACGCCTCCTGCAGCGCCGCGGCACGCTCGCGCAGCTCTTTCGATAAACCCGGGGCCTTCTTCTTCTTGGCAGCGCGCGCCACGGCCTTGCCGGCCTGCGACCCCAGCAGCAGGGGCTTGTCAACGGGCACGGACTCAAGGGCCGAGAGCACCGCGGCGGCAAACTCCTCGGCTTCCTTCTTGCGGGTCGCAGCGGCGGCCGCGGCGTCGGCGTCGCCGTCGTTGTCGCTGCTTTTGTTGCTGTTGCTGCTGCCGTTGCCTCCGTTGTTGCTGTTCAGTGCCTCGAGCGCCGCGTCCAGCGCCTCCGAGGCCTTCCCGGCGGCGTCACAGGCGCGCTCGAGCCAGTTCTTCAGGATCTCGAGGCCCCCTTCGCCGCCGCTAACGCCGCCGCTAGCGCTCCCCCCCCCTTCGACAAAGAGCGCGCGCACCGAGGGCGACGACGGAGGGATCATCTTCGCTATCAGCGCCTGGAGGCGGTTCGAGGTTGCACCGCGGCACAGGGCCAGGAGCGCCGGCACGTGGCGGTCGTCGTCGACGCCGCCGCGGGGGGCCGTGATGGCTGCGATCTCGGCGGCGAGGGAGCGGGAGGGGGCAGGGGGAGGAACAGGAGGAGCACGAGGAGGAGGAGAGACCCTCAGCTTCTTCCTCGCGCGCAGTTGTTGTTGCTGCATCGCTGCCTCCGCGCTCGCTCCACTGCCGCCACCGCTGCCGCCGTCGTCGTCTCCCGCTCCGATCACCTGCGTCACCACGCGAGGGGGCACGGGAGAGACGATGGGAGCAGCTGCGGCAGCGGCAGTTGCCAGCAGCGGCGGCGGCGGCGGCGACTTGCGCTTGCCGGCTTCGGTCATGATATTTTCTTTTTCTTTCTTTTCTTTCTTTTCGTTCTTTTCTTTCTTCTTTCTTGCTCCTTTCCTTTTGCCTTTTCTTTTCTTGTTACTTTCTCCAGTGATGTGCAGGATAGAGAGAGAGGGCGGTCCGGCGAGCGAGCCCTTGTGAATGAAATGTCCGTGGGAAATTTGAGAGAATAGAACGGTTCTGAGAGAGAGAGAACTTGCTTTCGGTCTTTCCTCGCTTTCTTTCTTTTTCCTCTTCTTCTTGAGTTGCTCCTTCTGGTTTCCCTTCTCCTCTCTCTAGCTCTCTTCCTGTTCTAAGGAAGAGTCAAATATCCAGAGGGAGCTGTTGGTTTCGTTCGTGGGGAGAGAAGAGAAAAGAGAGAAGGTGGGGTGAGGGAGGGGGGGGGTGGGTGGAAGAGAGAAGATAGAAGCGGGCAAAGGTCGACAGAGGTCTCGCTGTCGACGTCGAAAACTTCAAACTTTTCTTCTTCTTTCTTCTTTCTTCTTTCTCTTTTCTTTTCTCCGCAACGCGCGAGCCGCCTCTGTGCGTCACGAAGAGCGCGCTAGTGCAGCATGCTCTCCAGAGCAAGGGGAGACTTTTTGTTGTTTTTCTTCTTCTTTAAAAAAAGGTTGGAGAGAGACATCGAAAAAGAAAGGGAAAACGGAAAAAAAAAAAAAAAAAAGGAAAAAAAAAAAAAAAAAAAAAAAAACAGACGCTTCGATGGCAATGATTATCGACTCTTCTTCTTTCTTCTTCTTCTTCTTCTCTCTCTCTCTCTCTTACCACAAACAAACAGAAAAAGAAAGGCAAGCCAACGCTGGCGTTGGCTTGCTCACGTCGCCACGTGCGAAGAACAGAGAGAAAGAGAGAGAGGCGCAGACGCGGGGCGAGGAGGGAGCGAGAGACGAAGTTTTTTTAGCCCGCTCGCTCGCTCGCTCGCCGCCGCCGCCGTGGTCGTTCGATGATTGACCGCCCCTTGTTTTCTCTCCCCGAGAACGCCTTGCTCACGCCAAACGTGACGGGGAGCCCAGGGAATTCGCTCTCCTCTCGCCGCTCGAGAGAGAGAGGAAGAAGGCGAGAGAGAGGGAGAGCGCGTGCGTGCGGCGCGCTTCTCACTCTCCTGCAGGCTTTCTCTCGAGAGAGAAAGAGAGAAGAAGGAAAAAGTGAGAAAAAACTGGACGCTACGCTCCAACTTCGCTCACTTTGCCGCTTGATCGCTCGAAAAAAAAAAAAAAAAAGCATCAAGTTCTTACTTTCTCGCGCCGTCCAAAACGCACGCTTCCACCTCTTCCCATCGCCTCCCTTTCCGCTCTTGCTGCTTCACTTTCCGTCCTCTGCACATCGGAGGGGCGGGAGGAGGACAACGAGCTCCAGGAAAGGCGGGAGCGAGCGAAACGTCCATCGACCTCTTTTTTTCGACAAAACCGGCGTTGAAACGCGAGCGCTCCTTCCTCTTTTTCTTCTTTCTTTCTTTAACCAAAAACCATGGCCGCGCCCTCCCCCGCTCAGCAGCAACAGCAGCCCAAGGTCCCCGCGGCGATGACGCTGGCGGCGAGCTCTTCGTCGGCGTCACCAAACGCCAAAGGCGAAAGAGCAAGCCCTCAGCGGCCTCCGTCGACCTCGACCTCAACTTCTTCAACTTCGACCTCCTCCTCGTCCGCCCTCGCGGCAGCCCTGCAAAATGCCGCCGCGGCCGCGCTCTGGATCTCGCTCTCGGCGTCCGTCATCCTCTTCAACAAGCACATCCTGGCCTTCAGCGGCTTCCCCTTCCCCATCACGCTCACGGCGTTCCACATGGCCTTCTCCTGGGCCTGCGCTTCGATTTTAGTCCACTTCACTTCCCTTGTCGAGCTCCCGACCACGACGACGACCTCGACGACGAGCGTCGTCGCCGGAGACGGAACAACTTCTGTTTCCGCAACGACCCAAAAAGGCCTCGACGCCCGGACCTACCTCCGCAGGATCGCCCCCGTCGGCGCCTTATTCGCGGGAACGCTCTGGCTCGGGAACGCGGCCTATCTCCACCTTTCCGTCTCCTTTGTCCAGATGCTGAAAGCTCTCATGCCAGCGGCCGTTTATGGTGTCGGGTGCGTGCTGGGCACGGAGGCCTTTTCTCGCGGCAGGGCCCTCAACATGGCGGTGGTGACGGTGGGCGTGGCCGCGGCGTCCGCGGGCGAGGTCTCGCTGTCGCTGCTGGGCGTGGCGCTGCAGCTCGGTTCGGTGGCGACGGAATCCACGAGGCTCGCGCTTGTTCAGATCCTGTTGCAGCAGAAGCCCTCGACTCGCAGCAAGAAGCGGCCTTCTTCTTCCTCCTCCTCTTCCTCTCCGTCTTCCGCTCCTTCCGCTCCCTCCGCTCCTTCCGCTCCCGCTTCTTCCGAGTCGCAAATCGCCCTCAACCCGGTCACGACGATGTACTACCTCGCGCCCGTCTCGCTCCTGTGCCTCTCCCTCCCTTGGCTCGCCTTTGAGCGCTCCGGCCTCCTCGCCGCCTGGGGCGCCGGGCTCGGGGAAGAAAAGGCCTTGGTCTCGCCCTACGCCCTGCTGGACTCCTCGCATGCCCTTTATTCTTCCTGGTGGCGACTGGGCGTCTCGCCGCTGACCTTACTTGCCAACGCATCGCTGGCCTTTGCGCTCAACCTGTCGGTTTTCTTGCTCATTGGGAAAACCTCGGCGCTCGCGATGAACGTCGCAGGCGTCGTCAAGGACTGGCTGCTGATCGGCCTCTCCGCTTTTCTGTTTCACGCTCCGGTCACGCCGCTCAACCTGGCGGGGTACTCGGTGGCTTTCGCGGGGGTGTGCTGGTACAACAAGTCAAAGTTCAACGAGATGAAGGCTGCTGCTGCTGCCGCTGCGGCGAGTGGTGCTGCTGCGGGGGGTGCTGCAGCAGCAGGAGCGGCTGCGGAAGAGGGCAACGGAGGAGGGGAGAGGGAGACGGAGCTCAAGCCCCTGATTGCCTCTTCTTCCTCTTCGGCTTCTGTTGCTGCCAACGACGACAGGAAGATCAAGGCCGGGAGAGCAGTCTGAATTTCAGAGAGAAATTGAGAGAGAGAGAGAGAGAGAGAGAAAACAGTCTTCTAAAAACGAATGAAAAAAATTGTAGAATTCCTCCACCACGACCCTGTTGTTTTTATATCACAAGTCAAAAATTCTAGTTTACAAGGGGCTGCTGCGAGGGAGCTGTGATTGCGGGCGAGAGGATCCCTGCGCGGGCGAGCGCGGCGCGGAGGCGGTCCGTGGCGCGCTCGGAAGAAGAAGAAAAGGGCGGAGAAGAAGAAGAAGAAGCAGCGGCGGCGTTGCTTTCGTCGTCGTCGTCGTTGGCTTTCTTCTTCCCTCCTCCTTCTCCGTCTTTTTCTTCTCCTCCTTCTTCGAATCGCAGCAGCCTCGCGTCGCCCTCCCCCGCCTCGTCGTCCCCGGCCACGGCAGGCACCAGCGCCGCCAGGGTCCACCTCCACCCGACGCGACGGCGTTGGCGAAGTTTCGTTTGCTGCTTTTGCTGGCTTTTCTCTTCTCCTTTGTTCTTCTCCTCGACGGCGGAATCGACAAACGGGCACCAGGGGCGGTGCGGCGAGAGGAGGTCGAGCTCTCTCGGCCGGAAGGGGCCCGCCGCCGCCGCCGCTGCTGCCGCTGCCGCTGCTGCTGTTCCCCCTTTGTTGGGAGACGACAGAGGGGACCAGGCAGAGGCAGAAGGAGAAGGAGAAGCAGAGGAGCTCGCTCCCTTGGCTCGCTTGGCGGCGGGCGGGGTGGCGTCGTCGCCGCCGTTGGTCGCAGCGGCAGCAGCTCCAGCTCCTTCGCCGTCGCCGTCGCCGCCGCCGCAGAGCGCGCTCGGGACGAAGGACCACAGCCCCACCGTCGCCCCGCAGGCTTCGCACCGCAGCGCCGCGTCGCAGGCCCTCACGGACCCGGGGGGCATCGCCGAGGCCGGGGGGTGCGCCGGCAGGGGCTTCGGAGGCCAGAGCAGAGGCAGCTGCTGCTGTTGCTGTTGCTGTTGCTGTTCTTCGCCCTTTTCGGCGGTCTCCGAAGCGGCGTCGGCGGCGTCACTCCCTCCCCCTCTTTTCTTCGTCGTTGCCTCCTCGACCGCGGCCTTCATCCTCGCCTGCTCGGCCGCGGCGGCGCGCGCCAGCGCCTGCTTCGCAGCCCGTGGCTCGACGACCTCGACCCGCCAGCCGTAGAGGGAGAGCAGGCGGCTCATGCGGAGGTGGAGCTTGCTGCCGTGGCGGGCGAGGAGAGGAGGAGAAGGAGAAGAGGGGGGTTGACTTTCGTTGTCGTTGTCGTTGTCGTTGTCGTTTCCGTTTCCGTTTCCGTTTCCGTTTCCGTTTCCGTTTCCGTTTTCCAGCAGGAGCACGGGAGGCTCCGGCGCTTCTTCCAGCTCGGCGTCATCTTCGTTCCCTTCTTCTTCTTCATCTCCTCCTTCTCCTTCTCTCTCGGGCCTGGGACCCAGCTGCAGCAGCGACTCGAGCCTCGTCCGCGCGACGCGCGCCGCGAGCTCATAACTCTCGCGCGAGAACGGCGGCAGCGACTCCAGCGCGAGCGCCGACGCCTCCCGCGCCCCGAAGTCCGCCTCGGCGGCCTCGCGCGTCAGAGGGGGGAACTGCGCCAGGGATTCGAGGTCGCAGGCCGGGCCCGTGCGCCAGGGGCACTCGGCGGCGTGGCAGGAGACGAGGCGCGAAGGGAACGACGACGCTTTTGAGTCTTTGTCGGCGTCGTCTCTTCTCCTTCCTCCCGCCGTCGCCGTTGCCGCTGTCGCGGCGAGCCTCTCCCCGCAGAACTCGCAGCGCAGCAGGTCGAGGCCCACGTTGACCCACCCCCGGGCGGCAGCCGTGAGCGCCCCCGCGGTCTCCGCGTCTTTCGCGAACCAGATCGAGGGCTTGAAGGTGGCGGCGCGCCGGAAGAGGTCGGCGCGGTCCCAGGGGCGCGGAGGGGCCGGAGGAGGAGGAGGAGGAGGAGGAGGAGGAGGGGGGCTTTTCTTCGTCGTCGTCACCGCCGATGCATCGTCTCCTCCTCCTAATCGCTGCCTTCGGTCCCTCTCGGCCTCGACGACGGCGGCCAGGGCCGGCGACGGGCTCGCGGAGTTGCCCTGTCGGAGCGAGGGCAGGTAGACGAGCCGGTCCACCGCGCGGCGGAGGCGGTCGACGTCCATCGTTCCCGAGCGAAGAGAGATGCGATCAAAGAGAGAGAGAAAAAATGATTTTCGTCGATCTCGAACTTTTTTTTTACAAACCGCTCTTCTTCACCTTCACCCTCGGCGCGACCCCTCCAGCCTCCACGTTCCACCGGAAGGTCAGGTTGATCCTCTCGCCCTTCGAATGCGAGGGCGCCCTCGCGGGTACAGAGTGCTGCCACCGCCGCTGGGTCCGGCCGAGCATGAGGAGGACGTCCCCTTCTCCGAGGCAGTAGCGAACTTTCTTCTTTTCCTCGCCGCCTTGCTCTTTCTCTTTTCCTCCGGGCTTCGGCCGCAGGTAAAAGTCCCTCCTCTCGCCGAATGAGGCCGAGGCGATGAGGATCTCGTCTTCGTCGTCGTCGTCGTCGTTGGTTTTGGCGAACGGAGGAGGAGGAAGAAGAAGAGAGGACGAAGACGACGAAGAGGTCAGAAGACTCGGGTTTTTCGCAAAAGAAGAAGAAGAGGAAGAAGAAGGACAAAACGAGCTCGACCTGTAAACGGCCTCGTCGTCGGCGTGCCACCCCATGCAGTCGCTGCCGTCCCTGTAGAGGTTGAGCAGGCAGCTGTTGAAGAGGCGCGGAACCGGGGAAGAGTGGGGACCCGAAGGAGAAGAAGAAGGAGGGCAGAAAACGTCGAGCCGCTCCGCGGCGGCGCGCTCGACCTCCTCGAGCACCTCCATCACCGCCGGCGTGGCCGCCACGGGCTCCAGCGTCAGGCCAGAGTAGTTGTAGGGCCTCAAACCCTGTTCTCGGCAGCTGTGGTAGGCTACGAGCCTGCGCTGCGGCGTCGTGCGGTTGAAGACGGTGACGCTGCGCTGGAGCCAGTCGACCTCTTCTCGCAGCCGAGCGAAGAACGAGCTTTTTTTTATGTTTCCTTGTTTTCCTCCTTCTTCTTCTTCTTTTTCTCCTTGCAGCAGCCCCGGGAGGTAGAGCACGTGCGACTCTGCGTCGAGGGAGAGGAGGCCCGGAGGGCCGTCGAGGTAATTCTTCGAGGAAGAAGAAGAGGGAGCGGAAGCGGAAGCGGGACGGAGAGCTCTCGTCGTTGCCGTCGTCGTCGTCGTCGTTGCTGTTGCTGCTTTCGACGACACCCAAGACAGCAGCGACCTCTGCCTCTTCTGCGGAGGCTGAGGGTTAATGGTGCTGCTCCTGCTGATGCCGTTTCTCGGCTGCTGCTGCTCCATCGCTGCTGCTGTTGCTGCGCGTGAAGAAAAGCGTTCTCGAAGAAAAAACTGCCGCTGCTGCGGCCTCGTTTTCATCCGACGAGGAGGAGAAGAAAAAAGAAAGAAGACAAGAACCCGCGGTCGGCTTTCTCTCTCTCTCTCTCTCTCGAAGCTTTTCTTACTTCGACGATGCCCCTCCGACGCGGAGCCTCGCGTTCCTCGCCTCGTCCTTGGCGGCGGCCACGTCGTCCCTCAGGGCGGCGATCCCCTGCTCGCGGGCGCGGACCCTTCTCGACAGCAGCGGGGCGCCGGCGACGGCGAGCGCGAGTGCGACGCCGAGGACGACCCTCGACTGGGGTGCGCCGAAGTTGGGCATGCGAGAGTGGTGCTGCTGTGAGGAGAAAGGGAGGGAGCAGCAGCAGCAGCGCGGGAGAGAAAGGGGGAGAGAAATGCGGGAAGCAATCGGAATGTTGGAGCGACGAGGGGGGGCGAGTCGAGATCGAGAAAGTAAAAAAGGCTTCGTCGAGCGGCGATCGACGTTTTTTTTTTCTCTCTCTCTACTCTCTCTCTTCCCACAACTTTCATTTTTTTCTTCTTTCCTTCTCTCCGCGCAGAGAACTACCCCCCCGCTTGTTTCTCGCAGCAAGCCACCTGCCACCATGGGGGTACGTTGAACCTTCTGCGCCTGTTCTGGGAGTTGATTGCTCTCGCGCCGCGCGGCATCGGGGCCGCGCGGGGGGGGGGGGGGGGCGATGCGAAGGCGGCCTTGATTTTGATTTGCAAGCAAGAGAGAGAGCAAGCTCTCTCGAGCTCTCTCGCCCCCACGACTCCTCGCTCCTCTTCCTCTTCTTCTTCTTTCTTTCCCCTTCCGGAGCACGCGCCACGGTCTCGATGCGAGATCGGGACGGTGCTCAAGAAAGAAGAAGAAAGAGAGAACGGAGCACGAAGCACGAGAAAAAGAAAGAGCGAGCGACCGTCGAAAAAAGGCAATCGATGAGAAGAGGCGGCGGCAGCGGCGGCCGTCTCTTTTCTCGATCGCGCGTCCCCGCCGCCTGGTCTGCTGCGCTCGCTCTCCTGGCTTGCCGCCTCCCCAAAAGCGACAGAGAAGTCCATTTTGTGTCGCTTCGTGCGAGCAGAAGCTTTGTTGAAGCGACGCGCGCTGCGATTCCAACACCCCGTGATGAATCGGAAAAAAGCCGAAAGCAAGCGGTGGCGGCGGCTCGATCGCTCGCTCTTAGGATCTCCTCGCTCACCTCTTTCACCCTCAACCTCCTCCTCTTTCAAACCCCATTCTCTTTCCGAAGTCGCTCGTCGCCCCCGAGTCCTTCCAGCACATTATCCGTGTCCTCAACACCAACTTGCAGGGAGCCGTCAAGACCCCCTTCGCCATGACCTCCGTCACCGGAATCGGACGCCGCTTTGCCATCCTCGCCTGCAAGAAGGCCGAGGTCGACATGCGCAAGCGCGCCGGCGAGCTCTCCGCCGCCGAGCTCGAGCAGCTGATGGTGATCGTCTCCAACCCACGCACCTTCAAGGTCCCCGACTGGTTCCTCAACAGGCAGCGCGACCCCAAGGACGGGACCACGACGCAGCTGACCTCTTCGGCGTTGTCTTCCAAGATGCGCGACGACTTTGAGAGGCTCAAGAAGATCCGCAACCACCGCGGCTTGCGCCACTACTGGGGCCTGCGCGTGAAGGGGCAGCACACCAAGACGACGGGACGCCGCGGGCGCGTCGCCACCACGGGCAAGAAGAAGTAGAAGTGGAGGAAGAGGAAGAAGAAGAAGGAGGGGAGAGGTGGAGGAAGAGAGAGAGAGAAGAGAGAAGAGAGAGAAATCAACTTCGGGTTTTTTTTTCCTTTTTTCCTCTTGTTTGCCTTTTTGTTCTGCCCCCCCCCCCCCCCC
>Ga0210003_1001653_pt1 | contig 19373 bp, 23 predicted proteins | sample LantaG_FD_182804 | JGI IMG/M metagenome (GOLD analysis project Ga0210003, IMG submission 182804) | Deep subsurface microbial communities from Baltic Sea to uncover new lineages of life (NeLLi) - Landsort_02402 metaG (SPAdes) (version 2) | ecosystem: Environmental > Aquatic > Marine > Oceanic >...
TTGGAAGTTATATTAAAATTTCCATCACCCGCAACAACATCGTAATCAATATCAACATCCCCAACTAATCCTCCTAAGTTATAGCATAGGCTATAAGGGGAGGCAGACGTTATTGATATAGTCTGAGTAGTACCACAGTTTATGCAGTCAACATCCGCAGGTAACGCTATTGTATTTGAAGATAAGATATACTCATTCATATAAGGGTCAAACCCCCCCAACTTCTGAGTCTCAAATGAAACATTGAACAAGTCTCTAAACCAATTTTTCATCCCATTCAAGGAGATAACATTCAATTCGTCAGAGCCGGTCATCCCTCCCCTAAGTTGAATAACTGAACCACGCTTTGCGTCTGTGAAGTATTTGTCAGAACCAAACTGAGCAAAACTTTCGGGGTTGTTCGATATTCCATACTCCTCAACACGAGCAATCTGCAGACCTAAAACTTCAGGTATTGATACTATTGCACCACCTCCTACAGCATCAGACAAAAGATTCTTTCCTGATTGAACGTAAGATATTTTATCCTCTTGTAGAGTTAGTATATCAGTCTGTCTTGAGAATAATTTCATGATAGGACCAAATGAACTTTCAAGAGGTTTGAAGTTTAGTAAGCCTAAGTTGAACTCATTTAGCTTATTAATGTTTGACTCAGGATTGTATATTCCACTATATGTTAAATCAGAGAATCTTCTCTCCTCGTCATACACCTCTGAATCTGTTGTGGTAGCCCTGTTGCCTAACACAAGCTCTTTACCCACAAGCGAGTCATTTATCTTATAGCTCTCCACCCCATTACCAAACGCATAGCAGTTAAAGAACGCTGTCTTTACTATACCCGGAGTTGATGTGCTTATGTTTTGGTCTTGTGTATTACCTAAGTGGTCTCCTGTTGCTGTTATCCCAAATGATTGAGAGGACTCATACCATAAATCAGGTTCAGCATCCTGAGGGTCTGACTCAAATACAATTAGGTTATCAGAACGAAGTACTTCAATTAGAACATCTAATGTTACTTTTTTTCTTCCATCATTAACACCATAGCTACTCCTTACTACAAAATTATTTCTAGTTCCATCATTCCATATAACTGAATCAACCTGTGCATTTAGTGTGGCTGCTATAGGATACGTTCCTGATGGGTCATAGTTTGGACCTGTTGAAGCAGTTCCGTCATTTTCTGACTGAGCAGATAATGCTACAGCTATATTGTCTCCCTCAAACCAATCCTGAAAATTAGTATAGTCTTGAGATGCTGTAAATATAGCGTCTACTTTCCAAAAGTTTTTATCAGCAGTTACAGTTTCTTTTCTTTTATTTCTAATTTTTATTCTAATCTTACTTCCTACAGGTATGTCATAATCTATATATGTACCGGGATTAGAAGGGTCTTCAATGTCTATAGGATAATATATATATCTCCTTCCTGCTCCTGATGTTGAGTCTGTATTATAAGTTATAAATGAATTTGGAGCAAGTTCAGTGCTGAAGTTATTTGCTCTTATCTTCATATAAGTACCTGCAGGAACAAAATCAATTGGATTACCTTCACCATCTATTGGTTTGGGGTCTAAAAAGTCTCTTGGTTTAGCCTCCTTCTCTAGCACCGTAACCCAAGTACACTCATCCTTAGCCCCTTGTGTATCTTTCTTTACAATAAGCTCATCACCAAACTCAATCTTCTGAGAGTTCTGCCCCTCTAATAAGAAGTAGTCAGCCCCTGAAGTAGGGTCTCTAAAGAAGAAGTTTGTGTATATTATGTCATAGTCCTTCTTGTCAGGCTTGATGCAGAACTTATATCTCTTAGCCCAATACGGAGCAACTTGTGTAGCAGGGATAGTAACGTCAATTGTGTTCTTAAGTTCTGAAGCACTACAAGGAACATATAAATTATTCTGTGGACTAACTAAAGCAGTCGTACTCCTACCATAATCATCCATGTATATGATTCCAACCTCATACCCCCTATTGCTATGTAGACTAGATGGGCTTCCTATCTTTTGATAGACAGCATCCACACTTGTTATTTCGTAATACTCATAGCTTGTATGAGTTATCCCCGTAAATGGTGACGCTACATCAACGAAAGCCATTGCGGGTAATGTGAAAAGCATACCCGTTCCCGCTCCCGTCATTCTAATTGGCTCATCTACCTGAAGAATGCCACTCTTGTATTTATATAGTGTTGGAGTCCCTGCTAGTTGGTTTGGTATGGTACAGTTAAATGCATCAGTAAATGTAGCCCCATTACATGAGTTTAATACCGTCTCAATATTTCCCGAAGGAAGTGCAGTACCAATCTTGTCTATAAAGTCAGGGTCAGATGCAAGTGCGGACACACTACTAAAGTCTTGTTGAAGTCTATAGTCGAATGTGATTATTTGTTCTTGTGTTGTTTCTACGGGTGGGGTAGCTCCCGTCCAATCTGCATGCTTAAACCTTATAGTGATACTAAGCAATGCCCCTGAGACTAAATCAACCCCTGCTAAGTTAAGAATAAATGATGAGTCGTTCACAAAGTGGCTAGGCACATCAATGTAATAAGCAATTATCCCCACCGTTGATGTAATCAACTCCTCCAAGCCTATCTCTTCACTAGATAATGTTGTAATGTACTCAAGTTTTAATGCTTCGTTGTTTAAGTCTATTAGTTTATAGTCCTCTAAATAGTTGCCGTAGAACAACCTATTCCCCATAAGTGTTTGTGCTTGTGCAAGACGAGGCACGTTGTCGTAAAGTCTAAGTATCTCAGAATCGGGAAGTATTGTAAAAATCTTACTATTTGTAAAGACGTATGTCTCAATACTATCATTAGAAAGACCTAGCAAATCCTTATCTAATTCCTCAATAACCTTTATAATAGAAGAGTTCATATCCTTAAATAACAACTCTATTGACTTAACTAAATGACTTCCTGTGTTGTAAATAATCTCACACTGATTAGTGGTGTTCAACATACCCGCATTTAAAGCCGTAGAAATGTCATAGTTGAATGTGCCCGGCAAGAAGGTTGGTGCTGAAAACTGAGAGGTTGCAGAGTACTCATTGTCGCTGTACCTGTACCTGTAAGCAAAGGATATGAACCTGTCCTCCAAAAAGTTATCCTCTGAACTTGTTGTAAGTGGGATAACCTGTGGTGAGTTTATTGGTGGCTTCTTGATTACAAGTATTGCTTCGTCTGTGAATCCATCTACTCCTGATAAAGGATTAGGGTAATTAGTTTTTACGTTTATACGCCTTGGTGCATTATAGTTGTCAGTAAAGAATAACAAGTCTTCAATTTTATTTACCCCCGTTATCAAGTACTTGCTATTAAAGTTAAGCGTCGTATTAATACCTCCCCCATCATTAACAGATATTACATGGTAGATGATTATACTTGTTTTTGTGTTATAGGAAACAATCAAGTCTAATTTCCCGGTCAAAGAAGGTCCAAAGTCAGGGTCGTGTACAAACCAATACAACGTCTCATTAGCCCCATCATCGAATGCCCCAATACAACGTGCATCGAGACTTAAGTCAGTCCCATCGTATCTTAAGTTTGTTAGTATGATGTTGCCCTTAGTGTTTTCAATAACACCTATTTCAGAGCCTTCACTAGACCCCATACGAATATTCAATGCGTCAATATACTCACCGTTTGGAACGATTCGTTCATCAACCATTTTATTCATCTTACCCTTAATAAAATTTCTTGTTATGTTTGCCATATTATTTAAGCCACTTATCTTGTCCTCTTAAAGTTTGTAAAAGTCTACCGGGATGTATGTTGCTAATTCTTATTTTAGCATTTCTCAATAAAGCACCTCTTCTTTTTCTAACCCTAGCTACTATGTACTCCTGTACATTAAGCTTTGAGCCTAGTATAGCATACTCAATAGCAGCGTACACGTAGTCTTCAAATAGTTTGTTTACAGAAACTCTTGAGTCATCACCATTTTCCATTCCGTCAGATATGTACTCAAGTATAACCAAATTATCTTTTATGCTTGAGCTGAAGTTTATAACACCTGACTTTTTGTCAATAGTAAAAGTAGGGTTAGCATTAGCCGTTTCAGTGTTCAATCCAAATCTTGCTCCTATATCAGCCCCAAAGTACCAAGACCCGTCTACATTGTATCCGGACATCCCGTTAAACTGAGCATTGTTTTGGTCTAGGTAAACACTCTTCTTTGTCCCCATAATCCTATCATAGTCTATATTAGAGAATTGAGGTCTTAGTATGTTTCCGTCAACATCAAAAAGTATATTCCCCGTGTTGTCTTGAAGGTAAGCGTTAGATGTTTGAGTCTGAAAGTTTTCTGTGAGTGGAAAAAGAACACCATCCTTGTACACAGATACTCTAACCCAATTAACATAATCCGGAGGTAACACATACCTCAGGTACTCGTTAACATTAAGTTCTAAAACTTTTATTTCCTTGAACGCATCGTAGTTTAATTCTTGTATAGCACGCTTGGCGTGAAACAAAACCTTAAACCTCTCCTCATTGTTTACGAGGCTATGATTCCCTGCGTACATCAACATAAAATTGTTAACGATGTCATATAGTGAGACGTATTGATACGACCCCCAATTCACATCTTCAGGTGCTAGTCCATTATTCTCGTAATACTGATATTCTGATATATATGCCATTATGCTTGTTCTTGATTATTTAAACTTTCTTTCGTTTGTGCAAAACTATAAACATCTGATTCCCTAATAGACACGCCTGCATACTGAAGTATTTTTAATGTTAAATTAGTTTCAGAATCTAATGCCAACTCAAAGTCTTGGTAGTCAGTTTGCGATGCGTCAAACGAAGGCTCACCATTGGTAAGCGTAATAAAAGTCCACTTAGGGTCTTTAGGGTATCTTATATACTGAGATACTATCCGACCAACAGAGTCTAATGTGTCAGGGTATACGTTTAATGAAGCACTCTCGGTTGTATAAGCAGGAAACAAAATGCTTGGGCTTATAAGCGTTGAATTGTTAAGAATAGTAATCTTACTATGAGTAACCTTCTCAGCCTCATTCATCTGAGTACCCTTCTTGTATACTGCGTATTTTTTTGGTGCTACATTAAAAAAAGCTCCTGTAACGGTAATGTCGGTGTCTGAGTTGACGGCAGTTACAGTAACGTACTGAACGCCACCATTTTCTACAGCTACTATGTCTCCAACGCTAACCGTCAATGTGAATGTTGCTGATGTATCAATAACCTGATTATTTCCAACTACAGTAGATGTAGTAGTTCCCTCAGCGGATACTTCTTTGTATACCAATACCTTATTTAAAAGGTAGTAGTCACTTCCTGTAGTTATAGTAGATGGAGTAAAGTACTTGCTTCCAACTTGGTTAATTAATCCCTTTGTCTCTGAAAAAATATCTAACTCCTCTTCTATGCCCTTTGTAATATCTGCATACCCCGTGCCTGAAGTTCTAGAATTCTCTTTATTTACTTGATAGTTATATTCATAGAAGTAACTCTCAAACAAATCTAACTGAGCCTGCTTCGCAAACAAATTAAAGTCAGATGGAGAAAGGTATCCATAATTGTTCTTATTAAGAACAGACAAAACTGTATTTCTAACCGTATTTATCATCGTGAAACTTTTGACAAAGATAAGCAAAAAAAAAAGGTGTCTGAAAACAGACACCCTTCCTTGTAAACTTATACTTAAGATTATCCCTCTAGTATACTCTCAAGCATTTTCAATGATTCAATCCCATCGTCACTCGTTAAGAATGATGCAACCATAAAGTACGGGTCTTCTCCGTAAGGTACAACAAGCATTCTATTCTTGTTAGACTTAGTGCTAAACCAAACCTCTTTCTTATTCTTTCTCAACGAAAGCAATCCCTCGTCAAAAAATAAATGTATCTTAGCCTGAAGTTTCAACATAGGGTCGTTTAGGACATTAAGAAACTCTTTCGGCTCTGTTCTAGCAAAAACCAATATATCTCTCTTTAACTCTGCAGTAGATACTTTTGAAATATCAGTCCCGAATAAAACTCTAGATATACTTTCAACCATATCAATCTCAAGGCTTCTTGCCGCTATCAAAGCGTCAACCTCCTCATTTAGGTTTTCAATATCTTTTGCTGCATCTTTTTCTTTATTTACCTCAATGAATTTTTTACCATTATAAGGGTGGTAGTGTAAAAACTCTTGTAGTACAGGGTTAGTCCTTGCAACTCTTAGCATCCCATCAATAAAAATAACGGGGTCTAGAATAGAATTTCCATCCTGCTCGTCCTCAAATGGACTTTTTTGATTTCTAGCGTAACGCAATGCCCTATTTGTATTTTTACTTTCATCGAAGTACATTAAAGGGAATACTCTTGAATTACGTGTTGGCAGCGTATAAGATAAAGGGGCTGCATTTCTTGTTAGTTTATAGACCTTGTCTACGATTGTTACTGTACTTTTCATAATTAGATATTATTAGATTAAAAAAAAAGGAGTGTGCCTTTAAAAGCACACTCCCTGATAAAAATACTTCTTACTCAGCGAATAAGAAGAAGTTGTTAGCACCTAGTGTACATACAGCTCTTTCAGAAAGGAAGTGTACTTCCATTGCATCAAGGTCGCTTGTCATTGCACCACCTGCTGAACCTGTAATCCATGTTTTGTAACGTCTATCTTCAGTTTCTGAAGCTCTGTAACGAACATGTAAGAAAGGTCTCTTAGCATTTTTCCCTAAGATTTGGTCATAAACAGATGTTGAACCTGCAGGAACTAATAGTCCACTAACTCTGCCTGAACCTGCTACACCTGACATATCGCCACGCATAGTTACATCGTTTAAGTATTTCCAATCAGACTTGTAGAAATCGTAACCTCTTCTAAATCCTGTGAATCCTAAGTTAAGAGCCATGTCTTTGTCATTGTCAAACAATCCATAAGAAGTACCGCCCGCACCATAGGAGTTTTGAGAAGCTAACATATCGTCAATACCGAAAGAGAATTCTCTATCAACAAACAATACATTCTCTTCAATAGCACCTTGCCTATCTAATCGAGAAACAATTGTATCAAACTCAGCAAGAGTTGTAGGGAATCCACCGCCCCATACATTACCTCTGTTTTCTACTACGAAGAATACACCTTCAGAGCCTTTGTTACCAACATTCGTGTTAGCTGCTTGTGTAGCTGCACCGGAAGCTGCCTCTGCAGGTACTGCTTCAATCATTGCAGTCTCAAGATAGTCGTCAAAACGCAATCTTGTTTCGTGCTCAGATTTCAAATACCAAAGGTATCCGCTTGCACCATTCTCAGTTGTTACTTCAACCCACCCAATTTGAGCCATATCAGAACCTGATACTGCATACTTATCTTTAATGATAATTGGAGAGTTCTCAAAGATGAAATCTTCAGATTCTAAAGAACCTTGCATTCCTGTAGTTCCTTTTCTAAATTCAGAGCCATAAATGAATATACTTACTGTAGCACCAATTCCAAAAGTTTGTCCTGCTGCTTCATAGTAAGATACATCAATAGTATTAGCTGCAGTATCTACAGCAGTAACAATAGCCTTGTTAGACCCTGCTCCTGCAATGTCAGAAATCATAACTGTCTGACCTGCACGTACTGCAATACCACCCGTGCCCGGTACTAATGTATCATTTACAGTAATAGTTGCATTCGCAACACCTGCCGCTACATCTGTTGCACAATTTACATATTTAGTATGTAGTCGTCCTTGTTCAGCCCATTTAATAAGGTCTGAGTTTGACGGCATTTCCGCCCCTACCATTCTTAAGAATGATGAGATGGTACGATTGCCGTATCTTTCAAATTCTTTCTCGTATGTATCCGGAAGATACTGATTTAAGAAATCGAAATTCGTAATATAATTACTCGCTAATGGTACTTGCTCTGAACTTGGTTGTAGAGCGAATCCCGGAGTAGTATTAACTTGTCCTGCCATTTTTTCTAATTTTTAATTTTTTGGTTTTTTAATTTTTTACTTTCTACTTTGTATTTTTAAGCCTCTTCCCGATGAAGGGTTTACGGCTTTAACTTGAATCCCTCCATTGTTTGTAATCTCAGGTGCACTGCGTGTAGTCATGTTTATATTTTTTGTCTTACGCATAACATCCTCAGTCGCAATCGACTTGCCTTGCTCATAAAAGAACTTAGCAAACTTTTCAGGATTCATTGCGATGGATAATGACCTATGGTATCCAACGGCATCTTTTAAAAGCCCATCGTCATCTAAAAACTTTTGAATAAAAGTTGATGGATTTTTTTGAACACTTAATAGTTCCTTTGAATCTCCGGGAGCATAAATGACTTTCTTGTCTACATCAACAGAGAACTCAAAACCTTTGAACTCCCCTCCGAATACTTCGTCTGTCTTTTTCATAAACCAATCTGATTTACGCTTTGTTTCCTCCTCGTAGGTCGTCGCATCTAGAACATATTGCCTATAATCCTCCAATGACTTCTTATCATCATCTGAAATAGAACTCCCACTTGACTCAAGAGGAATCCTGTACTTTTCTTTCTGAGACTCAAAGTAATCTTTGGCTTTAGCAATTGCTTTCTTTTTTTGTAATCTAACTTTTTTAACAGTAGTCTCATCATCATAATCCTCATCAAAAGAGTAGTCCTCCATCAATGCGTCTATGTCCTCTTCGTCAAGCCCCTTTTCAGTTGCAGTTAGATAATCTTTAAGGAGTTTGTCAGGGTCAATGCTTTCAAAATCTCTATTTAACTTAGAGAAGTCTTCAAAACCCCTTCCTGTATCCTTCTTATATTTTAAATAAGCAGAAACATCTTCGGGAAGTGGTTCACTCTCTTCACGAGCTTGAAACAAATCATCAACAGATGTAATCTCCTTATTGTACTTATTCTTAATAAATGAAATAACGTCCTCCTCTCTTAACTCAGGAGATTCATTAATAACATCAATACTCTCTACCTTTTCAGCAATTGGTGAATCCGTGAATTTCTCTTCATGTGATTCCAATAGCTTGCTTTCTACTTCTTGAATAGACTTCTGTTCTATGCCGTCAATGGCTTTTACTTTAAATTCCATGTAATTATATTTGATTTACAAAATTAATAAAAATTATTTATATATTTTAATGCTACCGTGGAGAAAACTCTGCCAAGTCAAATCCATCTAAGCTATCCTCGTTAGATTCAAAGTTTAGTGGTGGAAGATTATTCTTGCGTTGATTTATTAGTTTACTCTGTTCTGTATTTTGCTGACTAATTCTTTTTGACTTAGCAGCCTCTCTACTTTCTTCTCGACTTGTTAACTGAGATGTTTCCATTCCCCTTAACTGAAGGTTCATTTCAAATTCCCTCTCCATAAGCATCAACTTCAATTGAGCCTCTTGGTTTTGTTGGTTTAGTTTAGACTGCATTTCAGCATCATTTATTTGCATTTTAGATTGAGATTCCATCTGAATCCTTTGCATCGCAACCTGAGCTGCCATCTGTTGAGACTGCAATTGTTGCTGTGCTTGCATTGCTTGTGATTGCATAGCCATCTTCTCCTCTCTATCCTGCTTGGCTTTACGTTTAACCTTTAGTAATTGGTTAGCTAATTTTATATTCTTAATCTCCCTAATATCTATAGCATCCTCTAGATTAATGTCCCCCTTAGAAAGAGCCATCTGAATATTCTGCTCAAGCTGTGCCTTTTCTTCCTCATCCGGAGCAACCTCAATAAAAATACCGAAGTCATATATGTAAAGGTCCTTGATGTCATCGAGTATAGAAACATTATACTTACCAATCTTATTTATAAAGTCGTCCTTGAAATCCGAGTACTCTAGTATATCACTAATGCGATACGTTAATGCCTCAGATATTGTTCTAAACATATACAAACTTGCATTGAGTATGTGACGAGTAGCTGTGTTTGAATTTAATGCAGCCAACTTCTGTAATCCAACTAATGAGTTAGGGTCAGGCATACTCCCGTCTCTAGCTTCATTTAATCCCGTTACGTCACGTATCATACCCATGTAATGGTTGTAGTTCCCTATAAGCATTTGAGTCTTAGCAGCACCCGAATTTGAAGTCAATTGCTGTATCGGAACTCTAGCATTATTAAACTCTCCATCTCCCGTGTAAGACCTGCCGATAACACTACCTGTTTGGAAGTATAACCTTAATGCATCCTCAGGGTTGTATGCGTTACCCGTTCCAAGGTCGACTTCGTTCAGCCCATCTGCATCAATAAATACCCCGTCAGGAACAACTTTTGATATAACCTGTTGAAGCTTCAAGTGTGTAATCTGAATAAGGTCAGTAAAAGGAATCATTCGTCTTACTAATGACTCAATAACACCCTTATACATTCTAGGTGCAACTGCAACATAGTTTGGTAGTGCGTGCTGACTTGTTGACTTAGGTCGAACCATATTCTCAGCAAGTTCCCATTTCAATATGTAGTTAGTTCCCATAACCATTACCCCATCATACCAAACATCAATGGTCTTAGAAATCCTTTCAAAGCTACCCTCATCCATCATCTCCTGTGGAGGATTGAATTGGTCATCCTTCTCTATAACCTTAGTAGACCCCGTTTCTTCATTTATCTTCTTCTTATAGACCATTTTTTTCGTGGTCTTGTAGTTAAAGTACATCAAGGTTACAGTATCCCTGTGGAAAATATTATTATCATAATACTGTGCAGTGTTATAGTAGTCATACCAACTCTGCCCACTTTTAGAAATTTCTTCTAAGTCTTGAGTAGTAAGCTTAGGGTCAATCTTAATTAACTCAGTTATAGGAACTGTTTTGACTTCACCCCAATAGAAACAATCCGTAAAGTGTGGGTCTTCAGTATAGCTATATATGACATTAGCAGGGTCTACGTATTTAATCTCAACACCTGACCCCGGAAGAAACTCGTGCTTACAAGTTGATATTCCCAATACCGTAAGGTCATAGTCAAGCCTCTTTCTTAAATCAATATACTTGTTTTCATCAAGCATAGTATTTATAGCTTCCTCTTCAGCTATCTCTATAGCCGGCTTGTAGTTAATCTGCATGTATAAGGATAACTCCTCATCGGTTGCGGGAAGTGTATCGGGGTCTACAGTATATGGGTTAACCCCCGCTTTACTTTGTATAATGTCCAATATGGGCTTTGCTTCCATCTGACCTTGTATCATATTCTGATACTTGCTCCTCTTTGATTGAGAGACTGCATCCTGAGCATACGCCTTAACCTTAAACAGCCTGTCAGACATCCCGTTAACAACTATGTCTACAAACTTTGGTATTATGGGAACGGGTGTCCAATCTAAGTTTAAATAAGATAGGTCTCCATTGATAGCCAACTCATTCTTGTATTTAGCAACCGACTGCTCTCCACGAGCATATAAGCGAAACTTATGAAAGTCTCTCCATTGATTGTAAAATCTACATTGATTCCCGTCCTTTTTAAACCACTCATATTGAATAGCTTGCCCGATTTGTAAACCGAAAGTTTCTGTTGCCTTTTCTGCATCAGAAACAAATTGACTAGGAAAACCTGCCGCTGAAATATCTACTTTAACATCTTTCATGTAATAATTTGACTTGTTGTCCCCTTGTTATTATATCTTGCAAAGTTAATATTTATTTTTGATTGTTTTTTCTCCGGTTGATAAAGATGTTTTTGACAAGCCATAATAGCTAACCCGGAACTTATAGACGCATCAAAATTAGTTCTGTTGCTTATATCAAACTTTGCCCAATCCTCTAAAGTCCTTGTAAAAATCATAGAACCAAACTCGTCGGATTGTCTGTATGAACCATCAAAATCTATTCCCACATACTTTTCTATGTAAGACTCTATTGCTGATGCGTGTGATTGCTTAACATCCTCACTTGTGTTCGGTATACCCCCTAGCTCTTTTTCTGTCTTAGACAGCTTCGTATAGTGCTTGTCGGGTCTGTTTACGCAATACCCACGATACCCCCTATTCTTGAAGTGGTAAAGTAGGCGAGGCTTATTGTTCTCAATTAGTATCGGCATTCCATAAAATACACAAGCCATCAGTACGTCTTCGTAAAATATTTCAGCAGTTTGAGGTCTAGCAACATACTCCAAGAAGAACTCATTGCTTGGTGCGTCGTCCATGTTAAACTTAGTCAGTCCATGAAGTGCTCCATTTGAACCTCCTCCCCCAACAACCCCCGATATGTCATAAGAGTCACAACCAAAAGCCCCAAGGTGCTCGTTAGGTGGATACATAGAACCATTCTTGTTTATAGGAGTAGTGCTTATCTTCGCACTAGGTGTCCAACTTACATAGAACCTGCCACTATTGTTTGGAGAGAATATAACCTTAGTATCCTTTATACCGTCCCTCCAATGGAAAGACCCACGTGTTACGTGATGCTCTCGTATCAAAGAATCGTTATAGTCTATCTGTTGATATATTTTAGTTAAGTTGAATATAGACTGCTTACTCTCGTCTCTAAATGCATGAGACTCAGTCCTAGGAAACTGCCTGTAGAATTCATTTAATGCATCAGCATCATTCTTTAGTGAATCAACCTCAGCCTCCCAATAGTCAATAGCCCCTTGGTGTATAAGTTCGTTGTCTATCCCCAATAATGCTTTTTCAGGATTTTTAAACACAGGCATCCCATATCTGTCAATAAATCCCTCCATGTTCCATTCCATTGGTATGAAAAGAGAATACAATCCACTTCTAGTCTGTCCGTTAGCACTCCTGTGTTGTACATCAGAATCCTCGTAGTGCTTCTTAAAGTTGCTACCACCCTTAGACAGGGCATTAGACGTAGAACCCATCATACACTTGCCTATAATCTTGCTACCCAACCTTAGACACGTTTTAGTTACACGCCAATTGTTAAGTATATTGTTTGGCTTTATCCATTTACCACTCTCGTCATGTACTAAAAGTAAAAGTTTTTCACCATCATAGCTATTATCATCCGTGTTCTTCCAATCAATTGTAGTATCCAATCCCTCTATACTGTTATTGTCAGAGTCAAACATGTTCTTCTTCGTAATCTTAGAAGCAGGTACACGATACGCCAACTCAGTCTTTGGCTTGTCCATCCCATCCATGATAGGCTTGAAGAAGAATGGCAGCTTGCTGTTTATGGGTACAACCTTGTCTGTAAACATTTTCTTTGCATCACTACCCGTCTTAGATAGTATCCCAATTCTCGCATCTTTTGCTAGTGTTGCAGTATTGACACACTCCGAAGATGACATAAATGAAAATCCTGAACGCCTAATCTTCAAGTATACCATACCAAAACTACGCTTGTCAGCCTTGCAAGCCTCCCAAAATATATGTAAGTACCTATTAGCTTCTCTGTACTCAGGGTATCCAACGTCAATAGATGCCCACTGAAGATACATATAGTGAGACCCCGTTACATATGTTGGGCTTCCATTGTTCATAAACCAATACCCCTCCTCCCTAAAATCAAACTCACTTTCAATTAAGTCTACCCATCTACTTTTAAACTCCCTAGGCATATCATTCCATTGAAAAATAGATTGTATCTTTGTAAGTTCTTTTGGAAGTTCCCTTCGCTCCCAATACTGTTTGTCTTTATTAATATGACGCTGCTCACATTTAATTGGGGCAAGTGGCAGCCCTATCTTTAAATTCTGAATTTCAACAACTTCACCTAAAGTTCCATCCCTTGATATTACAATTAAGTCATATGTATCGTCATAGCCATACTTCCAACTCTTGGCTCTATTCTTATTGGATAGTACGCCCTTGGGTATGTACTCCTCAAGTACCTTGTATATGTTATTTTGACCTTCTTTCTGCAAAACCTTGTTTTGTATCTACCTTACTTGGACCAATCCCTATTGAATCTATGGCTTCCTTCTCCGCATCAATCCTATTCAGTATTTCAAATGCATCAAATATTGCCAATTTCTTAGTTGCTGCAGCGTTCTTCAACCTATCTGCCGATATATCATCTTCGGGGTCGTGCTTTATAATCTGCTCCTTAGCAACCTTTATTAGTTGCTCTACAGCAATATACCCTGCATCAATTATTTTTAATTTTACTTCTGTTGAATTCATCTTTTATACAATTTATGTTTCTTTAAGAACACAACCTGAATTAATCTAGAATCATTTCCTTCCCCAAAATTGTTTTCTAAATTTCGTGAATGTAATCTATTTGAATTAAATATAAGACAACTATTGTATTTAGCTAAATATATAGATTCAATACTTTTATTGTCAAAGTATATTGTTGTACCATAACCTTTAGGATGATTCTTGTTCAAATATAAAATAGCAGTCAGGTCTCCCATCATTTCATCTGAATGAATGTAGTTTGGTTCTTCTTGATTTATAGGAGATTGACGAATAAAATTTAGAACTATTTCATAGTCATCATATTTTTTCATTAAAAATTTATAAAATAAATCATCGTCTCTTAAGCTAACATTTTTAAATGTATTATCCCCATCCTTGAAATCATAAAACCCGTCTTTTAATATATCATCAACATATAGGTCAGGGTTTAATATTACGTTGTCATAGCGTTGCATCATAAAACCATTGTTATTTGATGGTCATATATCCTGTACATTTTCTTTTCGTCAACATAAAACTCATACTCACTTTCAGGTTTGAATGTTACCTTGTCTCCCACTTTTACTCCCTTTGATTTTAAGTAATCATTAGGATAAAGCATCACACCCGTAAGTGGCTCTTCTTTTATGTTCTTGTAAATATAAGAATTTTCTACATCAATTGGTTCTACAAAGCAATATCTATCATACGCATTCCAACAATCTCCATTGTGATACATAAAGAATTGGTCAGGCTCTATGAAAAACAAGTCGTCCTTAAAAAAGCTTTTACCGCTTTTTCTTCTTCCCTTCATGTCGTTGTAAAACTTAAACACGTTGTGGTGTACAAGTAAGGTGTCTCCAACCTTTATCTGCCCATCGTACCCCAATGGTAACTCCTGAACAATACCCTTCCGGTTAGAAAACCTTGCGTCCTCTTCTGAGGTGCTTGTTATAACCTCAACCCCTGATATATCCTTAGTGTTATCGTAACGCCTATCATTCTCAGGCTTTACAATAAAAGAAAATGGTGAACGCATATTTCATTAAAAATTTATATTATATTCAATTGATATGGGCATTGTGCCCGTAAATTCTTTCCAAAGCATAACCTCTTGCTTTTTGCTCTCTATCCATATTTTTATAGAGTCGCTCTCATCGTAATATTTTATTAGATGAATACTGTGACTACCGTTTAGTATCTCCTGACCTACTATGTAGTGCATAGCTCCCGACTTGTAGTCAGGTCCAACACTTATCTTACGAATATCCATGATATTAGAATGTAGATATATCCACCCGCTTCCATACATCGGTTGCAGTGCATATATATAGATGCGTTGCGTCCACCGCTATTTGTCCTTTTGCTCCTGTAGATATAGCTGATGCAGGAACTGCATTTCCGTTAAACAAAGACAATGTTTCGCTTAATGTGAAATTCTTAGTTGCGTCACTAGGAGTTGAGTTGGCATCACTACCTATTAGCTTATCATTCAATTCAGGTGTTGTAGTCGTATACGTGCTTATCTTCCCCATTACTTCTCTTTTTGTTGAACGTCACCCGTCTGAACATTAATGACAGCGTCTTGTCCGTATTTTTCAATTAATAAATTCTCTTCTTCAGCATACTTAATCTTCAGCTCATCAACCTTAGATAAAAGATTATGCTGAGTTATCATCGTGTCGCCTAGCTGAATCTTTAACTGATTAAAGTCACCCATCAACTTCTGAATATTGTCTAACTCCTCTTTACTTAATTTTGCCATTTGATTTTATTTATTGGCAAAGATAAGTAATTAATTTCTATTTTTTCCTCTTCGCTCAGATGATGTAAAACTATCCATCATCTTCTCGCCCGTTCTACCTACAACATACCCCCCTATGCCTAGTTGAAGCAAGCCCCAAAACCCATTCTCTAAGGGTGGGATAGTAAGCCCTAACACCGGACCAAGAAACTTTGCGTAGAGGACAATGAATCCAAAGGTTAGCATAAGTATAGGTCGCCAACTTCTCTCTAGCCAATTATACCCTGCCTTTTTCATATCTTACTATATTCTTTTGTTGCATCAAAACTTGGACAAGCCTTCGGAGCAAAATCCCTGTGACCGTAAACGCCAACATCACCATAGATAGACCTTAAAGTCTTAATGATGTTAAGTAAACTTAATTTTTGTTTATCTGTCCTAGTGTCCTTTGGAGTCTTTCCGTCCTTCTCAACACCACCAATATAGCAGACACCTATGCTGTTTTCATTTTGACCCTTAGTGTGTGCTCCTGAAATAGATATTGGTCTGCCTAATTCAACATCCCCATTTAAAGATATAATGTAATGGTATCCAATATCAGACCAACCATTCCCCACAACGTGCCAATCTCTAATAGTTGCAACGCTTACTTCCTGACCCTCACGAGTAGCACTGCAGTGAATTATTATTTTATTTATATTCCTCATGTAGAAATATTATTTTTTCTTATTGTTCTCAATAATTTTTTGTACAGTGTATATTATAGTCGCAGTTAATAAAATCATTTTTAAAATCATTTCTATTTTAGTAAATGATGCAACAAGCACCCCTGAGTTAATGGTGTAAATTTTCAAATCCTGAACAGACATTTTATTTTATGATTAGTATTATTCAAAAAGAGCAACCATATCAGTTGCTGTAGTTCCCTCAGGGTCTATAATCTTAAAAATTATAGGCAAAATAATTCCCGCAGGTACATTAAGAAAAGCAATAGGGAATTCTTGATTTATTGGCACACCTGTAATATCACCACCCGACCCCGACCATATAGCTGCCCCAACTCCGCTTACTACATTACCGACTCCGTATCCTTCTCCCTCAACCCCAAATATATCGTCAGTTAACTCTAACTCAGTTTCACTTACATTTGTAACAGCCGCGCATAAACCTGTTGAGAAGTTGGCGACCGTTGCCCCGGCAAGAACACCTTGCTTAATAAAATTAGCATTTGCGTCGACTAAGTAGTCAACTAAGACTGCAGATGCCTGTCCCTGTCCTACTATATTTGAAGGAGATGGGATATAAAAAATTGAAGGGATAACCGGAATGCCTTTCGTGTATTTTGTGTCTAAGTAGCTCATAACTTTTTATTTATAGGGTAGTATTCTGTTTAAAGTATCACGTCTTTTATTGCACCCACAGTCTTTCCCTATTTTTTTACTGACCGTGTCTACTACAGACTTGATACCTGTTAATTGTGTTGCCTTGGCAACCGTGTCACCAAATCCTTTTGATTTTTCTTCTATATTCATTTGCTACTCTTACAGACACATAGGAAATTATCAGGACACTCTCCGCCCATATTAAACATAAGCTTAGACACCATAGTGTTCCACTTACATTTCATCCTAACCTTTAGGCTTTTCATCCACATCCCTACCCTTACTAATAGATTTCCCATAAATTTAAACTATTTTTTTATATTCTTTTTTACCCAAATCTTTTTTGATAGATTTGTCTTCAAGCCTTGCAGCCTTCTTACGAAGCCTATGCTCTTTCTTCATTCTCCCCTCGTCCATAGCCACCTTAAACTTGGAAACAGCCTTGTCAGATTTCTTTTTCTTTTTTTCACCGCCTCCAAATGTTGGAGCTAGTGGTGTACCTAAATCTCTCATAACTATTAATTTATTTTTTTATTTATTGCTTTGGAAATAAGATACCCCGCAACCCCCACCGCTATTGGCATTGCACCGCTTGCAATTTTTTTCCCCAAAGTAGGTTCTTTCTTATAGCCACCCATCCCACAAGATGATTTCCCTTGACACTTCTTCTTCTTCTTCTTACCGCCCGGTCCAAATGTTGGAGCTAGTGGTGTACCTAAATCTCTCATAACTTTTTATTTATTTCTTTTGCAAAGATACTAATATTTTCCTTTTATATTTTTCGGACTTGACTTGGTAGAGCCTCCTTCACCTGCCCAAAGATTCTTACACGACCAATACCTCGCAGTTAGCTTTGACTTAGCAGTACCACACTTGTGTCGTGCCTTAAAAGATTTGCGTGCAGCAACAGAGTAGTTGTGACCGTACCCCTTAGCACCGAAGTGTATTAACTTCTCCTCGCCTCCCTCGCACGCCTTAACCATTCTCTTCTTTCCGGGTCGGTCACTTGACCGTACCGCATTGCATTTCATCTTACTCTTCTCAGCCATTAATTTTATTTACCACACTTTTTATAAACGCTTTTTGCAATTTGCTCGTTAGATGGCAATCCATTTTTTTCAGGCTTACCATTCATCTTTGCATTTGCTGCCGTGAAGTATGGCTTAATTGTTTTTTTCATTTTTTTTCTTTATACATACTCTATAAAACATCTAAATTTAAACCCTGTATAGTTTGCTGCAGGTGAGCCGGGGTCAATCTGAATGCTTATTGAATTTGTATAATACTTCTGTTGACCTGACACAATACCTTCGTCTACAGTTCCCACTGCTGACCTTACTAATCCTGAATAACCTGCTACACCTGAACCTGCACCGTATACAAGTTCTCCATATCTTGTACCGGGGTCACCTACATTAGTAGTTAAAGTACCTGAAGGTAGTGAAGCTCCCGGAACAATGTTACTTGCAAAGCAATCAATAATGCCACTATCTGTGACATACTGTCCTGCCCAAGAAGCCCCCGTACTTACATAGTTGCCACTTAAATCAAAAGTTGTTTCTGAATTTGCTGCAGATATTCTAACCGATGCTTGACTTGAAGCGTTTGTGTATAATTTTATTTTGGTTATAGCATTCCAAGCAGTTTGGGGGGTTAACACCCAAACATCTCCCGAAGGGAAAGGCTGTAATGATACAGGTGGAGTTTGTGGTCCATAAGTATTCCACCAAGCAGCTGAAACATACTGATTAACCTCTTCTGCCTTTGTAGGGTCAATGAAAGAAAAAATAGAGCTAGTTCCTAGCGTAGTATTAACCGTTATCTCCCCACTGTCGTATTGCCCTATTGCAGGCGGAGTCCATGTCCAAGCCCCCGGTAATGGGTTCTCAATACAAGTGAACTCGTAAGAAACTCCATCAGGTGGGATTGATACAGGTGTGTCTACTGCTAAATTATTAATTCTACCACCTATATTTGAAGGGTATAATACTAAAATTTGACTCGTCATATTTACTATCTTAGTACTTTTACCTGTTACAGGCTGTGGTAGTTTAGCACAGTAGTCTGTTGAAGTAACAGTCCTGAATACATTAACCCCATACTCCATAACAGCCGTTGTAGTCTCGTCAGTGCCCTGTGCAACCAAGTTGTCGTACACACTATCTGTACCTGCTGACGTACGTATATCCTCAATAGTATACACGTCACGCATAGCGTTAACT
>Ga0210003_1001654_pt1 | contig 19371 bp, 13 predicted proteins | sample LantaG_FD_182804 | JGI IMG/M metagenome (GOLD analysis project Ga0210003, IMG submission 182804) | Deep subsurface microbial communities from Baltic Sea to uncover new lineages of life (NeLLi) - Landsort_02402 metaG (SPAdes) (version 2) | ecosystem: Environmental > Aquatic > Marine > Oceanic >...
AGAGAGAGAGAGAGAGAGAGAGAGAGAGAGAGAGAGAGAGAGAGAAGAGAAAGGTGCAATGAAATGGAAAAAAAACGACCCGAGTTTGTTCACACGCCAAACAAACGTCTATCTCTTTCGTCCTCGTCTTCGACGACGTTCCCTATTGGTTTTCCCTCCTTTCTTCTCCTCTCGCGCAAAAGAGACGCCTCTCAGCTACCTCATAGAGGCGGCGGCCGAGAAAACAGAAACGACCACGGACTTTCGAAGCAAGTGACTTCGAAAGCACGAGATTCAGTTACAATGAACGAAATGCGCCGCGACTGTGGCGAAAATGACGTCCTCGGACTTTCCAAGGGCGCGCCCGTCTTCGTCCGCACCGGGATTGACGTTCACTCGCTCGGGATGCTCCTCGAGAAGCCCTCTGCAGGCGCGGAGAGCGACTGTTTGGTGCAATTGAGCGACGAAGACTCCCCGAGGCGCGTCGCTCTGCGAGACTTGGCGCCGGCCAATTCCTCCTCGTCGGAAGATATCTGCTCGCTCAGCTTCCTCCACGAGCCCGCCGTCACCCACGCACTGCGCGTCCGATACGAGAGGAACGAGATCTACACCCGAGCTGGGCCCGTGCTGGTGGCTGTCAACCCTTTCCAGACCCTCGAGGGACTCTACTCCGCGGAGATTGCCGCGCGGTACGCTGAGCAAGAGGCGACGGCGACCTATCCTTCTCCCTCTCCTCCTCCTTCGGCGGCGCTGCCCCCCCTCCCCCCGCACATCTTCGAGACGGCCTCCCGCGCCTACTCGGCCATGGTGGCGTCCGGTCGATCGCAGTCGATCATCATCAGCGGAGAGAGCGGCGCCGGGAAGACGGAGTCGGCGAAGCTGGCGCTGCGGCAGGTCGCGGCCCTCGCTGCCGCCGCCGCCGCCGCCGCTGCAGCCGCCTCTCCTTCCGCCGCCGCCGCCGACCCCGCCGCCGGGGACGAGTTCGCGGCCCTTGAGGCCGCTATCCTGGCCACCAACCCGGTCCTCGAGTCCTTCGGTAACGCCAAGACCTCCCGTAACGACAACTCGTCGCGCTTCGGAAAGCTTGTCGAGCTCCTCTACACCGAGAAGAAGGAGAAAAGGCTCGGCGGCGGCAGCGGCAGCGCTAGCGGCACGTTTGTCGTCTCCGGGGCGAGGCTCTCGACCTGCCTGCTCGAGCGTTCGAGGCTCGTGGCGAGACCCGCGGGGGAGCGCAACTTCCACATCCTCTACCAGCTCGTCGCCGGCGCCGGCGACGAGCTCCGCGAGGAGCTCCGCCTGCCGCCGCCGGCGGGGGCGCGGGCGACAGGGGCCGCCGGAGATGGCTCGGCGCCGCCGCCGCCCTTCCGCTACCTCTCCGGCGGCCCCGGCCGGATCGACGGCGTTGACGACGCCGCGGAGTTCCGCAGGGTCTCCGAGGCCCTCTCGGCCGTGGGCGTGGGGGACGGGGGCCCGCGAGGGGAGCAGCGGGCGCTGTGGCGCGCCCTGGCCGCGGTGCTCCACCTCGGCGACGTCGACTTCGACCCGGCGGAGGAGGGGGAGGCGTGCTCGGTCTCGAGGGCCGGGGACTCCCCCTCCGCTCTGGAGACGTCGGCGTCGCTGCTGGGGGTGCGCGCAGAGGAGCTCGAGCGGGTGCTGACGACCAGGGGGATCACCGCCGGAGGAGGGGGCGGAGGAAGAGGGAGGGAGAGGGAGAAGGCCGGCGGCCGGAGGAACAGCCGCACTGGCGGCGGCACCGGCGGCGGCACGGGCTGCGGGGGCGACCGCGTCGTCAGGCCGCTGCGCCCCGAGGAGGCCCGGTCGAGCCGCGACGCGCTGGCCAAGGCAGTGTACTCGAGCCTCTTCGACTGGCTCGTGGCGCGGATCAACCGCAGGCTGGCTCCGCCCGGGGAGGCGGGGGAGGAGAAGAAAAGGGAGCCTTGCGCTTCCGCTGCTACTGCCGCGCCCGACGACGTGACAGCGGCAGCAGCGCCCCCCTCCTCCCCCTCCCCTTCCATCTCCCTGCTCGACATCTACGGCTTCGAGTGCTTCCAGGAGAACGGCTTCGAGCAGCTCTGCATCAACTACGCGAACGAGCATCTGCAGGTGGGAGAGTCTTATTGTCCTTGTCTTTTGATCATTGTGTCGTGTCTCTGCCGGTCATCAGCGGGTTGCCAAACTTTTCTCCGCTCGACCTCACGCCCCCTCCCCCCTTTCGGACGGAAAACAAACGAACAAAAAATCCTTTCTCCCACGCCCTTCGACAAAAAAAACAGGCACAGTTCAACTCCGTGCTCCTCGCGCTGGAGCAGGAAGCCTACGAGGGCGAGGGCGTCGACTTTTCGAGGGTCGACTGGAGGAGCAATGAGGAGACGCTCGCCGCCTTTGATGCCCGCCCCGGCAACGTTGCCGGAAGCGGCGGCGGCGGTTCTTCCTCCTCTGCTTCTCCTCGGTTCTCCGTGGGGCTCCTGGCCCTTCTGGACGAGGCCTGCCTCGTCCCGGGGGGCACGGACGCGGGCTTTGGCCTCCGCGTTTCGGAAGTGCTGGCAGGAGGAGGAGGCTCTTCCACCTCTTCGGCGGCTTCGACGCCATCGGCCGCCAAGGGGGCTTCCTCCGCCGCCGCCGCTCACTTTGCCGCTTCCGCGGCGGTCGTCGCCTGCTGCCCCGCCGGGGCCGGAGCCTCCTTCTCCGTCGCGCATGCCGCCGGGACCGTCTCGTACGCAACGAGCGGTTTCCTGTCGAAGAACAGGGACGTCGTCTCGGCAGAGGCGCTGGCGCTGCTTTCCAGGTTTTCGACCGAGCCACTCCTCAAGGAGGTTGCAGAGGCCGCGACGGGATCGAAAGCGGGGTCGTCGAATCCGGCCGGCAGCAGCAGCAGCAGCTACAGCAACAGCGCCACCGTTGTCTCGGCGTTCCGCCACCAGCTCCGCGCCCTCCTCTCCCGCCTCGACGCCTCGCAGCTCCACTTTGTTCGCTGCATCAAGCCCAACGCCCGCGCGCGCGCGAGCGACTTCGACACCGCGCTCGTCGCGCACCAGCTGCGCTGCGCCGGCGTCACCGAGGTCGCGCGCGTCGCGCGGCAGGGCTTCCCGACGCGCGCCCCGTACTCGGAGCTCGCGGGCAAGTTCTCCGCCCTGGCGTTCCCTTCGCCGCGTGAAGGAGGCAGCGAGGGCGACGATGACAAGGCCATCGTCGCCGCCCTCCTCTCCTCCCGCTTCTTGAAGGGAGCCGGAGGGCTCCTGGGCGGCGACGACGCCTACGCGCTTGGCAGGACAAAAGTGTTCATGCGCGCGGGAGCGCTCGGGGCGCTCGAGGCCGAGCTTCGCGTCCGTTCCTCCGCGGCGACGGCGATCTCAAGCCGCGTCAAAGGGCGCAGGGAGAGGCTCCGGTTCCTGGAGCTCCGGCGCTCGGCGGTCGTAATCCAGGCTGCCGCGCGGGGGAAGGCAGCGAGGAAGCTGCTGGCGGAGGAGAAGGCGAAGGCGAGGAGGCAAGAAGGAGAGAAGAGGCGGGCGGCGGAGGAGGCAGCCAAGGCGGAAGCGGCCGCAGCGAACGTCGCGGCCGGGCGCTCTTCCTCGTCCACTTGCTCGACCGACAACCCCGCCAACGCCGCTTCCATCCTCCGCGGCGCCGAGAAGCTCGTCGAGGCCGCCGACGCGGAGGCAGCCGCCGCGGCCAAGAGAGCGGCGTCCGGCGGCGGCGGGTCAGCAGAGGCGAGGAGGACCAAGTGGTTGCCGCTGGTGCCGCTCTCGCTGCGGCGGAGCAGCCGGTCGAGCGAGGGCTGCGGCGGCGGCGGCGCTGCGGCCGCTCCCCGACCCCCCGCCGCCGCCTCGGGAGGCGCCGCTGCCGCCGAGGTCACGCTGTGGGAGGCCTATGCGGAGAGGCTTGAGGCGCAGGTCGCGAACCTGCTGAGGACGAACCGGGAGCTGCATGGGTCGCTGGCCGCGGCGGGGGCCGACGGCGCGAGGGCGCCTGCGGCGGCGGCGGCGGGCAACGGTAACAACAAGAAGAAGAGCTGCTTCTCGTCCTCTCGCCCTTCCTCTGCCGTCGTCTCGTCCTCTCCCTCTCCGACGCGGTTCTCCGCCGTGCGGCACGCCGCGGAGCACGCCGTGGCCCTTCGCGCCCTCGACGCCCTGCGCGAGTCCCTGGGCAGGAGGGAGGCCCTCTTTGAGGACGACGCCGCGTTTCTGGGCGAGGTGGCCTCGGGCACCGCCGCGGCCGCGCCCGGTTTCCACCTCCGCGAGGAGACGAGACGGCTTCGGAAGAGGTTTGCGAGCTTCGTGGGCTCGTTCACGGGGAGGATGGAGGCGACGGAGATCGTCGTTTTGGGGGCGGCGGAGGCGAAGAGGGCGAGGGAAGAGGCGGCAGGAGCAGCAGCTGCTGCTGTTGGCGGCGTTGGAGGAGGTAGGGCCGGCGAGAGCAGAAGACGGGGTTTGATTGCTGCTGCTTCTCCTCTCCTCCCGGAAGGAGGAAAAATTGCGATGGAACTGCAGGGAGCTGTTCCCGTCGAGGCGCGTGCCGCTTGGTGAAGAGAAGAGAGAGCTGAGGGGGGAGAGAGAGAGAGGTGAAAGATAGAGAGATAAAAGCTTGAGTAAAAAAAAAAATCTTCTTTTTCCTTGAAATTACTCTTACAACAGACAAAAAAGGGAAATAAATGAATACTCAACAAAAAGAAACGCTGCCATTTGCGACAAAAATCCCCAAGAGGGGGAGGGTAAAGCGAGCAAGACCTCCCCCCAAGTGGGGGGGAGCGCTGGAAAAAGGTCAGGCGCAGTTTTCTTTTTCGGGTTTCTTCAAAAAGCGGGGGGTGCGAAAAATGTTAATAAATTTCTAAAAAAAGTGGGGGAGAGGGGGAAGGGAAGAGGAGGTCGTCTCGTTGTTTTTGCCTGCCGGATCTCTCTCTCTCTCACTCACGCGCGCAACGTCAAATCGTCGTCAATCAATCGCCTCGTATCAAAAAAAATCAAGGACATGGCAAAAGAGCGCAGAGAGTGCGCCCAAATGCTCCTTCATTTTGTTCAGTTTTATTCTATTTTGTTGTATTTTCCCTATCGTTCTCTCTCTTCCTCTTTTCAGAGGCCGAAGAGGCGCCTGGCAGCCGCGGCCCCGCTCGCCGCGGCCCTCTTCGTGGCAGCCACAACGCCGCCGGCGGCAGGAGAAGAAGACGTGGGGGCCGAGGCGGCGGCCTTGGCCACCTTCGCGAGCGCGGCGGAAGAGGAAGAGAAGGAGCCAGCGCCCGCCCCGGGCGAGGCGGCCGCGGCCGACCTCGCAGAGTTGGTCTGGAACGAGACCTGCTCGAGGGCCGAGCGGAACGAGGGCTGCGAGAGCGCCGCTGCCGCCGCCGCCGACGACGACGACGACGCCGAGGAGGCGCCCTGCTGCTGCTGCTGCTGCGCCCTCGAGGACGAGAAGCTCGACGACGCCCGCGAGGCCGACGCGGCCGCGGCGGCGGCGACCCTCCGCGGCCACGCCGACGCCGACGCGCCCGCGGACGCCGCCGTCGAAGCGCCGTTCTCGTCCTCGTCCATGGTCGCCGTGGGCGGCACGTCGGGCCGCACGAACGTCCCGGCGGAGAGGCGCGGCATCGCCATGCCGTCTCCCATGAGGAAGCCGTCCGCCGAGGGCGAGAAGGAAAAGGCCCTCGAGGCCGAGAGGGAAGCGAGCTTGGCGCGCGGGGCGAAGGGCGAGGGGGCCAGGGGCGCGGAGGTCGGGGCCTTCGAGGACGAAGACGACGGCGAAGCGAGCGCCGATGGCGCCGGGAGGCGGATGGCGGCGGGGAGGACAAACAACGGCATGGTGGTGGGGAAAGGGCTGCTGCTGCTGTTTTGAAAGAGGGTTTTCGGAAGGAGAAGCGGGGTGGTTTCCGGAGGTGGGTTTCCGGGAGGTGAGGTGGTTGCACGACGATATGGCGTGCGAGGACAAAAAAACGGTCAACGACGAGAGCGTTTGGGCAGCTGCAAATGCTCTTTTTCGGGTTTCGACAGGAAGATCACGTTCGCTCGGAAGCGTCCGAGGCGTCGGGTTGGCGGAAGAAGAGGAGCAACGCAGCGGGAAAGTCCCTCAAAAGAAGTGGATGCTGCCCTGGCAAAAGAGGTAGTCAGCCGTCATCACCGAGCCAGCAATCTTTGTTTGGCGTTTCTGCTCGCGCTGGACGCTGGACGCTGGACGCTTCCAAATCGTCAAGCAACGACGTTCGGGACCGCGGCGTGTCGTCTCCATACCAGCTCAATAGGGGAGCACACAAGAAAGCGCGCGTTTTGCTCCGTCGGAGAGAGGCCCGGAGAGACAACGGCGAGAGGGAATCGCTGAGCTGACTTGGATGGCGACGCCCTCCGACGCCGGACCGTCCCCGACGCCTCCGGCTCGGCGGGTGCTCCAAAGCGCCCTCGGATAGCTCGTCTCCAGGCGTATACATGTACTGAGCGTGCGCGTAGAGTAGGCCAATGATCGCACCTGCGGGCTTCGGGGAGACGACGATTGGTTGGTGTTCTGCAGGAAGAAAAAGAGAAGCAAAGAGTGAAAAAGAGGAGAGCCCTGGAAAGGGATAAAAAATATCTTCTCGCGGCTTGCAGAACGTTTGCCACCTTCCGCCTCCTTTCCCGTCGTTTCCGCAAAGGGCAAAGGCGAGCATCCCCCATCATCCCCGCTGTCCCCGACATCGGAGCAAAGCTTTATCTTTTGTACACCGTCGTTTGTTTAAGTTTACAAGTTGCGAGTTTCGTTTATCTTTCACCTCTTCCGCTCCGCCTCTGCCGCCCCCACCTGCGCCTCCGCCTCCACCTCCGCCGCCGCCAAGCCGTCCATCTCCGCCCGCTCCGCCCTCGCGACCTCGGACAGCTTCGCCGCGAGCTCCCTGTTGGCCGCCGCCCGCAGCCCCGCCCTGGCCGCGGCCTCTGCGACCTGCGCCTTGAGCCCCAGCAGCCTCCGGGCCTCACCGTCGCCTGCCCCTCCGCTCGCGACCGCGTCCGCCGCGGCGCTCCGGAGGGCCGCGGCGCGCTTCTCGAGCCTCTCCGCTCTCGCGAGCGAGGCCACTGTCTTGGAGCGCGCGGCGTCTCTCTCCGCCAGGAGCGAGGAGAGGCGCTGCTTGGATGCTGCGAGGGCAGCAAAGGAGGGCGTCGTTGCTCCGCTCGGAGCAGCAGCCCGAGGCGCCGCTCCCGCCGCCCCCTCCGTGTTCTGTTTATCTACTCCGGGGGCATCGGCTGACGGCGGCAAGCGTGCTGCAGCGTGCTGCGGCAGGCGCCGGCTTGTTGTAGGCACTGCTGCCGCCTTACTCCTCCTCGGCGGTCGGGGTCGAACGAGAGCTGTCGTCGTCGTCGACGCCGCTGCTGTCCGAGCTCGTTGCTGCGTTGCGAGCAGCAGCATCTCCTTCTCGAAAAAGACGCACGCCTGGTCCTATACTCTCTATGTCTCCACGACGCGCGCGATCTCAAGCAGAGGCGGCAGCAAAGAGATAACAGTTCGAGAGAGAGAGCCTCCTCCGCCGGCTCTCGCTGTTATAATCCGGATTTTTTTTTTTTTTTTGCTTGACAAATTGTGTCACCCTTGTTTTTTCCATTTCCTCTTCACTTTCGATCGGGCCGCCGTCGTCGACGCTGCGTTCCATCCTCCTCCCGTTCCTCTTTCTCCAAGCTCTCTCTCTTCAACTCGCCTACCATGGCGACACCTCCCCAGCTGCAGCAGCAGTACGACCTCACGGCCACGATGGCGCCCTTTCTGGACCGCCACCTCCTCTTCCCACTGCTCGAATTCGCCTCGGCCCGCGGCCTCTACGACGACGCCTCGATCCAGGACGCCAAGGTCGCGCTGCTCGCGCAGACCAACATGGTGGACTACGCCGCCGACGTGTGGAGGGCCGCGAGGGGCACCGAGCCCCCCGCGGAGTTCGCCGCGAAGCGCGAGGAGGTGGTGGCCAAGCTGAAGAGCTTGCAGGTGAGGAGACGGGTTTGATGATGGCGGCTGCGGGCGGGCAGAAATCGATCGATCGACGTCGGCTGGTCGCTCCTTCGCCTTCTGCCGGTCCCGTCTGGTACTTTTGGATTCCCGTGCTTTTGATGCAGCGGCCTCTTGATCACGAGGAACGCATCCGAGCAATCAAAACTGCCATCGCTTGCGTCCGACCTCGTCAAGTCCGCGTCGCATCACTTCTTCAATATTAGCGCGCCCGTTTTCCCTCTTCGTCTTCGTTTGCTCACCTCTTCTTCTTCTTCTTCTTCTTCTTCTTCTTCTTCTTCTCCTTTTCTCTTCCTCCTCACTCTATCAGGCCGACGCCGACGCCATCGTCACCTTCCTTTCCGACGAGGCCGCGGTCAAGCAGCTCCGCTCCGCAGACAAGGCTGCCAACCTCCAGCACCTCCGCGAGACGGCCGGCATCGGCGCCGCGCACGTCGACGCCCTGTTCCACTACGCCAAGTTCCAGTTCGAGTGCGGCAACTACGGCGCGGCGGCCGAGCTGCTCTACCACTACTCCAACCTGGGCACCGACGCCGGCAAGGTGCTGTCGTCGCTGTGGGGGAGGCTAGCGGCCCAGGTGCTGACGCAGAGCTGGGACGCCGCGCTCGAGTCGCTGGTCAGGCTGCGGGACGCCGTCGACTCGGAGGGGCTGCACGCCCCGGCGGCGGAGCAGGTCCAGCGCCGCGCCTGGCTGCTGCACTGGGCTCTGTTCGTCTTCTTCAACCACGAGGCCGGGAGGACCGGGCTCGTGGATCTGTTCTTCGCGGACCGCTACCTCAACGCGGCGCAGACGGCGGCGCCGCACCTCCTGAGGTACGCCGCCGTCGCCGCCGTCGTCAACAGGAGAAGGCGCGGCGTGCTCAGGGACCTCGCGCGCGTCGTCGAGCAGGAGGCCTACGAGTACTCCGACCCGATCACCGAGTTCGTGCGCAGGCTGTTCACGAACGCCGACTTTGAGGGCGCACGCGAGGCGCTGGCCGAGGCGATCCCGGTGATGGAGGGCGACTTTTTCGTCGCGGCGCTGGCGCGCGAGTTTGCCGACGCGGCGCGACTGCTGATCTTCGAGTCCTACTGCAGGGTCCACGAGCGCGTCGACCTGGGGCTGCTTTCCGAGAAGCTCGGGCTGGACACCAGCGAGGCAGCGGCAGCGGCGGCGGCGGCTTCGACCTCGGGAGGAGGCGCAGGCGCGGAGAAAAGCTCAGACGACGCCTCGGCCGACGCGGCCGAGGCGTGGATCGTCGACCTCATCCGCACGGCCCGCCTCCGCGCCCGCGTCGACTCGAGGGCGCGCGCCGTGGTGATCGCGTCGGCATTCCCGTCGGTGCAAGACCAGCTGATCGAGACGGTCAAGGGCCTGACGCAGAGGACGCAGGTGCTGGCCAACGCCGTCGGCGCCGGGGCGCCGAGGCCTTGACGTGGTCCTTGTTTTCCTCTCTTTTCGTTTCTTTTCTTCTGCTTTCTTTTTGAGGATCTCTGTTTTTGAGGGGACTCTCTCTCTGTGTATTTGATCAGACTCGTGCTTTTTTTTATCCCCCAAGCAACCAGGGAAAAGAGCGGGGGAGGGTTTTGGTGGGGGAGAGCGGTGGGAGAACGAGGAAGAGGTTGGAAAATCGGTGCCTCTCTTTCACTCACAACTCGAACAGTTCTCGCACCAATGGCGCCGAAGAGTGATCAATCGCAGGCTCCCGCCTCCTTGGCAGACCCCGCCTCGGCCCAGCGCCTCTTCGCGTCGATGGCATCGACCACTGGCAGCGGCAAGCCGTGCTCGAAAGGTAAAGAAAGAGAGAAAATAGGGGGTGAAAAGCGATGGCTAGTTTCGATCAGCAGCGACGATGGCCCACGGCGGAGCGGAGAACGGAAAACTCTCAACCCCTTCTTCCTCTTACTCTTCGATAAAACAACCCAAACCAAAACAGAGGTCAGCCCGCAGGTGATCCCCTTTTCGGGCGCGGGCACCCTGACCCTCGGAGGAGGGAGCGCGTGCCCCGTCGGAGGCGGAAGCGGAAGCAGCGGAGGAGGGGGAGGCTGCCCCGTCATGGCCTCCCCCTCGGTCGCCGCCGACGCCCGGAACCTGATGCCGATGCCGGCGACGCCGGACTTCAACGCGCTCTCCCCGGGCCAGAGCAGGCCGCTCCCGACGGCCCGGCAGGCGTCCTCGATCCCGATGGCCCCCGAGATCGACGTGCCAGAGCACCAGAAGAAGACGAAGGAGGCAGCAGCAGCAGCAGCAGCTGCAGCAGGGAAAGCATCGGGAGAAGCAGCTTCGACGTCGACCTCGACCCCGAAAGAAGAACAAGGCGAAAAAGAAGCAAAGACGTGGGTCTACCCCTCACAGCAGATGTTCTTCAACGCGATGCGTCGGAAGGGCTGGTCCCCGGCCGAGAGGGACATGGCCAGCGTCGTTGCGATCCACAACGCGGTCAACGAGCGGGCCTGGCAGGAGGTCGTCGCCTGGGAGAGCGCGGCAGGCTTCGGGCCTCGCTCCTCGCCCTGCGGCGGCCCCCGCCTGGCGAGGTTCGTGGGCAGGCCGAGGGACCTGAGCCCCAAGGCGCGGTTTCTGAACTTGTTGGGGTATCGCCTGCCGTTTGACCGCCACGACTGGTTCGTGGACCGGTGCGGGAAGGAGCGGGTGAGGTACGTCATCGACTTTTATAATGCTGCCGCTCCTGTTCCCTCGACTCCCTCTTCTTCTCCCTCTCCTACTTCTTCTTCTCCCCCTTCTTCTTCTTCTTCTTCTTCTTCTCAGCCTGTTCTTCCCGCCCCGGTCTCGATGCACCTGGACGTGCGCCCGGCGCTGGACTCTCCCGGGGCCGCGTGGGAGAGGCTGAAGGCGGCGGTAGGGCGCGTTGCGGCCCGGAGGAATTGAGAGATGAAATAGGAAAAAGACTTGCCTACAAGAAAAGAAGAAGAAAAAGAATGTAAAACCAAAAAAGACAACGATCGACAACTAGACAACTATATAAAATCTCTCCTCTCTCTCCGTTCAAAGCACCTTGATCACCTCGTCAAACACCCCGGGCCTCTTCTCCATCGCCTGCGCCGCCCTCTCCGCGCTCGTCACGGCCACGACGCGCGCCGACTTGCCCGATTTCACGCACTCGATCGCCTCGGCAAACTCCCTGACGTCCTTGAGCGTCGTGCCCAGGATCTCGTCGCGGCGCTTCTGGCGCTCCTCGCGCGTCACGCCCAGCACGTGCCGCATCAGCGCCGTGTACCCCTTCGCGTCCGGGAGCTGGTACCCGTCGATGTCTCCGATCGTGCCGATGACGGCCTTGGTCAGGGCGTCCTGGTCGAGCTCCAGGGTGCGCAGCCAGTTGGGCGTCTGGTCGTAGACGTCGACCGTCTCGAGGAGGTTTGGGTCGCGGTAGCTCAGGTAGGCAAACATCCCGGAGTGCGTGTCGAAGTCCGAGAAGCCGCCGTAGGCCCCTCCGGACACGCGCACGCGGTCCCAGAGCCACGACGTGCCCAGAAGCTTGTTGGCGACGTAGGCGGACCCCTTGAGATTGTAGCCCGCGTCCTCGTAGAGGTTGGCCGCCTTCCCCACGTAGTTGACCTGTGTCGGCACCGTGAGGGCCTCGGACCTGAGGGGCATGCCGGTGGGCCAGTCGAAGTCTCCGGGGAAGGTCAGGCCCGTGGAGGCGGCGGAGGAAGAGGCGGAGGAGACGACCGCGTCGAGGAAGGTCGCGATGTGCGCGGAAGAGGCGTCGAGCGTCCTGCCGTCGGCCGTCGCGTTGATGATCGCCCCGCCCTCGCCGCCCGAGCCCTGCGCCGCGCCGACCAGCAGCGCCGCGCGGATGCTCTCCAGGTCCGCTTTCACGCCGTCCCAGTCTCCGTCGACCCGTGCGACGAGCTCACGGATGTAGTTCAGGTACGACAGGCCGCCCATGGCCTCCTGCGCCCACCCCGCCCGCGACCGCTGGGCATCGAGCCTCCGCGCCGCGAACCGGTGGCCCGCGCCGACGACGCCAGCCTCGAGGCCGGCCTTGGTCTCGAGCGCCATCTGCCTGAACCGCTCGCGGTCGTCGAGCTTCGCGGTGAGCAGCACGTCCGACGCCAGCGACAGCAGGTCCCCGGCCTGGGAGCGCATGGCCTTGCCCGACAGCACGACGAAGGCGGCCGGGGAGTCGGGCTTGCCTCGGACGTCCGAGACCGAGGGGCTCACCGAGAAGCCGCCCGTCTTGCGGCCGATGCGGTCGGTCAGCTCAACAAACGACTCGGCCTCGGTGCCCATCTGCGTCAGCGAGCGGCAGAAGAGCGGCACCAGGGGGAGGAGCTTGGCCGGGATCGCGCGCATGGGGAGCAGCGCGTCGAGGTAGAGGACGTCGTTGGTGAAGAGCTCGTGCGAGAGCAGCTTGGCCCTAGCAGCCGGGGAGGAGGCGGCGGCCGAGAGCTCCGAGACCGCCGTCGGCACGTCGGGCGCCTCGCGTGGGATGTCCGACAGCGCGAGCGACGGCACGCACGCGAGCGCCTCGGGCGTGTCGGGCGTCTCCTGCCGCTCCCGCAGCGCCTCAGTCTCGAGCGCGACCGCCCTGATCCCCTCGGGGCCCAGCTCCCTGGCGGCGGCGTCGACGCGCGCCTGCTCCGCGGCCTCCTGCTCGGCGCCCAGCCCGGCGTCGGGCCGCAGCACGACGGCGACGCGGTGCGTGTTGTCGAGCAGGAACCTCCTCAGGAGCGGCCGGAAGGGGTCCTGCCCCGAGGCGAGCTTGGCCTTGAAGGCGGCGAGGTCGTCCGACCACTTGAGCGGCTGGAGCGGGTCGCGGCCGTAGAGCCAGGCGGGAGCGGCGCGCAGCATCAGGCTCAGCCCGCGGGGGAACGAGCCCGTGTTGTTCTCGCGGAGCGCGAACTCGGTCGTGTTGACCGCGGCCTCGACGGCCGACTTCTCAAACCCGACCTCGGCCAGGCGGGCCAGCTCGCTCAGGATGAGCGCCTCGACCCTGTCGGCGTCCCCCGTCCCCGGGGCCACCCCTTTCAGCCCGACGGAGAAGACGGGCTGCTTGAGCTCGTCCTGTAGCCCGCCGCCGATTAGGGCCTCCCCCAGCCCCGAGTCGTTGAGCGCCTTCCGCAGGGGGGCCGCGGCGGTTCCCAGGAGCAGGTAGTCGAGGAAGCCGAGCTCGAGCTCGGTGGCGAGGTCCAGGGGCTCTTCGGAGAGGACCCAGTTGAGGGAGACAAACTCCTTGGGGGCGTCGGCCTTTGAGGAGGACGAGGACTCGTCCTCGGCGCCGCTCGCGTACTTCTCGACGACGCGCCTCGGCTCGCTGAACAGCCTCTGAGTGCCGACCTCGCTCGATGCCGCCGCGGCCTTGTTCTCCTCGAACTCGTCCAGGTAGGCCGCGAGCAGCCTGAGCCGCTCTTCGGCGGGGTCGTCGCCGTAGAACCAGAAGCGCGCGTTGGAGGGGTGGTAGTACTTGGAGTGGAAGTTTTTGAATTCCTCGAAGGTCAGGTCCGGGATCGCGGCCGGGTCGCCGCCCGAGTCCGCGGCGTAGGTGATGTCCGGGAAGAGCGCAGACTGGACGACGCGGCCGTTGACCGAGTCCGGGGAGGAGTAGACGCCTGGCAGGGGGAGGGAGAGGGGGAAAATTCGAAAGACAGCGAGAGAAAAAGTGAGTTTTTGTTTGCGTTCTTTCGGAGCCCTTTTTGTCTTTCTCTCTTCTGCCTATGCTGCTGCTCTCCCCCTCCACCACGCCACGCAGCTCTCTCTCTCTCTCACCCTTCTCACCTTTCATCTCGTTGAACACGACCCCCTTGAGCCTCAGCGACTCGGCGGCAGAAGAGGGAGCAGCCTCGCCCCCCTCCCCCGCGCCCTCCGCGTCCGCCTCGAGGTGCCACCCTTCCTGCGCAAACGTGCGCGGGTCTTCGACGCAGCGCGGGTGCAGCACGGCGTCGAGGTACACGTCGACGAGGTTGTAGAAGTCGGCCAGGTTGGCCGACGCGACGGGATAGCAGGTGCGGTCCGGGTACGTGAAGGCGTTGAGGAACGTGTTGAGCGAGCCCTTCATCAGCTCGACGAACGGCTCCTTGATCGGGTACTTGCGGCTGCCGCAGAGCACCGAGTGCTCGAGGATGTGCGGGACGCCCTTGCTGTCGTCGACGGGCGTGCGGAGCACCGCGCCAAAGGTCTTGTTCTCGTCGTCCGGGGAGACGCAGGAGATGACCTCGGCTCCGGTCTTGTCGTGGACGTAGAGGCGGACGTCGCTGCAAGGGGAGGGGGAGGGAAGAGAGAGAGGGGGGGGTCGAAAGGTAGGGTGAGAAGAGGGGAGAAGAGAAGAGAAGAGCTCTGCTGGCCCTGATTTCGATGGCGTCGTCTCCAGGGGGGACAAGAACAGCAGCAAAGGCGGGGGCCGATCCTTCTCTCACCTGTTGTACTCTGCGATGTACTCCTGGCGCAGCAGCGTGAAGCCGTGGAGCTTCTGCGGGGCGGGGGTCAGCGCCTTGGCGGCCGGGGCCGCGGCAGCAGGGGCAGCGGCAATCGACGACGATGGCGACGAGGAAGACAACGAAGACAAGAAATGCTTCTGGATGCGTGCGCCGCCGACGATTGCCGCCTGGCGCGCGGGAGCGACGCTGCGGGACAGGGCAGACGACGCGACGCGGCGGAGGAAGGCATGCTGTATAGTGTGGTTGTATGGAGGGAGAGAAAGGAGAGAAGAAGACGGGTGAGTGGTTTCAGGCCATCGAGCTGACGGAGGGCGACGACGAAGAAGAAAGGGCACAGGGAGCAAGGAGGGAGGGATGGTTTCTTCTTGCTCTTTGCCGATCCTATCCAGAAGAAGTGGCGATGCGCGCGACGGGGGCTTTGCCGATGCTAGAGCTCCTCAAAACCAAAGACGCACCTTTGCCGACGACGATAAAGTCGTCGGCTTGGACGTTGCCGAAGCAGAAGCAATCAGCGACGCCGACGAGGTCGAGCTCATGCTGCGAGCCCTGAACGCCATGGTGCCGGTGCCGAAGAGGAGGCGCACGAGGGATCGGCTGCCTGACGCCGAGGACGACGTGGCGAGGGGTAGAGAGAAGGAGGGAGGGAGAGAAGAGAGAGAAACGGGAGAACGAGGAAAGGATGGCTTCACACGGAACCTTGTGAAGAGCCACGTCGTCCCCGCCCCCCCCAAAAAAAATAAAAAAACTTTTCTTTCAGAGAGCTGCCAACTGCAGCCGGCGAGCCCTGAAGTAGCTCGCCCTCCCCGCCCCCGTCGACGCCCCCGAGACGGGCTGCGCGGGCCCCCCTCCGAACGAGATCCTGCCCTGAATGCCCTGCTGCGCGGTCCCGCCGCCGCCGTTCCTCTTCCGGCCCGCCGCCGCCGCCGACGACCTGTTCCTGCTCTCGCCGTCCCCGCCGCCGTCCTCGTCGTCGTCCTCCCACTCGACCGCGACCGCCCCGTGCTCGACGGCGAGCGCCCTCGCCGCGGTCGACCACGAGAAGCGGACGTGCTCTCCCCAGCCGAACAGCGGGTGCTTCGATGATTCAAGAAATGATTTCGTGGCCGGGTCCCCGGGGTAGCCGCTGCCGATGCTGACCTGCGCCGCGGGAGCACAGGCCTTTTCGCTCCCGCTCTCTCTGCCTCTGCCTCCGGACTCCTTCTCCTTCTCCGCCGCCGCCTCGGCCGCCTTCCTGGCGCCGAGCCCCCTCTGCAGCTCCTCGATGTCCCTGTCCCTCGTCACTTTCGCCACGATCGACGCCGCAGAGACGATGGGATACAGCGCGTCTGCCTTGGGGCCCACGGTGAACTCGATAAAGGGGAAAACCTCGAGCAGCTTGTCGCGCCAGCGGCCGGCGTCCCCGACGGTGTCTACGAACGCGGACGCGACATTGACTCCCGAGTCCAAAGCGCCCTGGATCAGGTCCCTGGTAGCGTCAAAGGCCAGCGCGTTCAGGCTGGTCTTGTTTCTTTTCCCCAGCATGGCGCTCGAAATTTGGGCAGCCGAGAGAGACTCGACGCGGAAGCCGACGCGAGGGGCCTTCTCGAGGATCTCATAGAGTCGGTCGCGCTCGCCCTCAGCTAATTTTTTCGAGTCGTCGACTCCCTTCAGGGCGGCGTCCTTGTCCTCTAAGGGGGCCCAGGCAGCTCCGTAGACCATGGGGCCGAGGACGGGCCCGCGCCCGGCCTCATCCACCCCGATAACGCAGGGCAGGGAGTGCCACGAGGGAGGAGGAGCTCTAGGTTGAGGTGGCGCGGCGGCGCCGGCCGACGCGCCGGCGTCGACTTTGAGTTCCGTGGGAGTCGACATTGGCTTCTTCTTCGTTTTGTGTCCGTCTCTCACTCCTCGCGATTATCACTCGAGGAGGGCCTCGCGTCGATGGTCTTGGTCCCCCTCTGCCCGGCGAACTGATTCCGAGAAAGTGGAGAGGAGCGAGGAGAATGCGCGAGTTCTCTTTTTCTGAGAGGCGTTTCATTCAAAAATCGGTTCAAACAGAAAGTGAAGCGAGGGTCTGGCGTCGATCTCACAGAGCGAGCACCTGTCTGTCCCTCTCCTCTGTTCTCTCTCTTTCTTCGTTTCACTCTCATCTGCATCTCGATCCGACACGGCGCCCAGCGCATGACGGCGATCCCTAAGGGCGCGTCCAACGGAGTCGAAAGCGGAGGCGGCCCGAAGAACAAGCCCGCCGCGGCGAACAGCGCGATGACGAAGAAGCCCGCGAAGAAAAAGGCGTCGTCGCTCCTTCGCGCCGGCATCCTCCTCGCTGCGCTCGCCTTTGCCGCGCTGCTCCTAGCGAGCTCCGGGAGCTTCGGCGGCACCCCCCCTCTCGGTGACAAGATCACGACTCTGCGCAGCCTCCTTGAGAAGAGATGGGACCGTTTATCAAAAATGAGGGTGGGCGGGGCATCGGAAGCATCAGGAGCCCCTGTGGCGCCATCGGTCGCGCCCTCTCCGTCGACCTGCGACGCCACCTCCCTCGCCCTCGCCGCGACCAAGCTCGCCCCGCTCGCCTCGCGGCTCGTCGCCACGCCCTTCTTCCGCCACTTCAAGGTCGCCCTGCGCTGCGAGTGCCCCTTCTGGACCGACGATGGGATGTGCTCGATGTCGGACTGCGCGGTCTGCGAGTGCCCCGCCGAGGAGGTGCCCGAGGCGCTCCGCGACGGCGACGAGCCGCGCGAGCTCGCGAGCTGTTCCGCCGCCGCTGCCGCCGCCGGAGGGAAGGCGGCGGGCTCCGACGCTGCCGGTGCCGCTCGCGCCGACGCCGACGCCGCCGTCGACAGGGAGGTCGAGCCCGGCACGAGAGCGAGGCTGATCGCTGCCAAGGGCTGGCGCGGGGTCGACAACCCCTGGATGGCAGGGAGCGTCGTCGCCGCCGAGCAGGAGGAGGAGGAGGAGCAAGGAGGAGGAAGAGGGAAACGAGGTCATACGCTCGACGAGACCGACGAGGATGACGCCGCCGACGATGACGACGGCGAGGAAGAAGAGCTCGAAGAGCTTGACGAAGACCAAGAAGAAGAAGAAGAAGAAGAAGAGGAAGAGGAAGAAGAGGACTCCTACTCCTTCATCGACCTGCTGAAGAATCCAGAGCGCTACACGGGCTACAGCGGGCCCTCCGCGCGCCGCATCTGGGACTTTGTATACTCGCAGACCTGCTTCGGCGGCAGAGGAGGAGGAGGCGGAGGAGGGGGAGGAGGAAGCGGCGCCAGAACCTCTTCCCCTTCCTCCTCCTCCTCCGCTTTCGCTCCCGCTTCCGCTTCTTCTCCTTCCTCGGGAGTCTGCTCCGCGGTGCAGCAGACGCTCTACCGGGTCATGTCCGGGGTCCACTCGTCGATCTCGGCGCACATTGCGGCCGACTACCTCCTCGAGAAAGGAGACGGCGGAAGGAGCGACGCGGCGGTGGAGGCCACGTGGGGCCCCAACCTCGCGCTCTTCGCCGAGAGGCTGTCGCTCCCGGAGCACGCCGAGAGGGTCGACAACCTTCGGTTCGCGTACGCGTTCGTGGCCAGGGCGCTGCTGTCGGCGCGCCCCCTACTGCTGGCGGCGGACTACGGCGCCGGCGGCGGAGGCGACGGGGGCGGAGGCGACGGGGGCGGAGGGACCGGGAGCGCAGCGGCGACGGCAGCGACGGCAGAGTCCGAGCTCGTCCGCGCGCTGCTCACCGACCCGGCCCTGGAGGGGGTCTGCGCCGCGCCTTTCGATACGGCGAGGCACCTCCCGCTGTCCGGCAGCGGCGGCGGCAGCGGCGGCGGCGGTTCCTCGAGCAGCAAATCAGCGGCTGCGGCAGCGGAGCGGGCGCTGGAGAGGGAGCTCCAGGCGGCGTTCCGGAACGTGACCGCGGTGATGGACTGCGTCGGGTGCGAGAAGTGCAAGCTTTGGGGCAAGTTGCAGCTGATGGGGGTCGCTACAGCGCTTAAGGTGCTCGCGGCCGAGAGGCGGGCCGCGGAGGCGGTCGCGGCGGCGGCGGCGGCGGCGGGAGCAGTCCAGGTCGCTGCGCTGAAGCCGCTGGTCCTCGAGCGGAACGAGGTCGTCGCGCTGGTCAACCTCTTCGAGCGCCTGTCGAGATCGATGAACACCGTGCGGGAGATGCAGGCGCGGCTCGACGCCGGGGAGGTCCCCTCCTGGCCCGCCGGGTCGGAGAGGGGGAGCGGCGGGGGGGGAGAGAGAGCGGTCACGGACGCGCTCGCGGGGGCTGCTGGCGTCTTTTGAGAGAGGAGGTGAGAAAAAATGAAACAACTTTGTAAAAATTCAACCACTAGATTATTTACTTTTTCTCTATCCTCGCTCTCTCTCTCCCCCCGTCTCTTTCACGAAACATCTCAGGTTCAGCTCATACTCGCGAGGGCCTCGAACTGCGACTTGGCTGCTTCGTAGTCGTCCCTCGGCATCGCTTCCAAGAAAGTCTGGATCTTTCCCTTGGCCGCCGCCGCCGCCTTGGACGAGAAGTCGGCAAAGGCCTTCTCCCGGGTCCCCCCTTTCAGGCCGGCCCCTCCCACCGACTCGAAGTACGAGTTGTAGTCGATCGAGGCCACGTACTCGATCGCGTCCCGCGCGACCTCCTGGAGTCTGGCCCTCTGGCCCGCGGGCACCGAGGGGTGCGCCGCCGCCGCGCGCAGGTTCTCCGCGACCTCGCATGGGCTCCCCTGAAGCTGCGACAGCACGGTCGCGAGCCGCGCCCACTCCGCCTCCTCTCCCACCCGCGCGGCCTCGTCCAGCAGGGGTCCGGCGCGGACGAGCGGGGTCAGGTAGAGGAAGAGCGGCTTTGGGGGCCGGCTTCCGAGCCTGAGCGCGTCGGTCGGCACGAGCGCAAACGCCGAGGCGCCCGCGGCGGCGAGAGCGCCGAAGACCAGCCGCCGCGTCACGACCGCCGACCTGGCCTCCTCAGAGGTCGAGGGGTCGCCGTCTCCACCGCCACCGCCCCCGCCCGCCGTCTCCCCGAGGCCGCCGCCGGTGAAGAACTCGACCTGCGACTCCGAGAGCCACGACCCCTCTGCGGAGTGGGGGGCGAAGGGGGACTCGCGGGAGAGGCCGTCCCCG
>Ga0210003_1001656_pt1 | contig 19357 bp, 15 predicted proteins | sample LantaG_FD_182804 | JGI IMG/M metagenome (GOLD analysis project Ga0210003, IMG submission 182804) | Deep subsurface microbial communities from Baltic Sea to uncover new lineages of life (NeLLi) - Landsort_02402 metaG (SPAdes) (version 2) | ecosystem: Environmental > Aquatic > Marine > Oceanic >...
GAGAAAGAGAGAGAAAGAGAGAGAGAGAAAGAGAGAGAGAGAGAGAGAGAGAGAGAGAGAGAGAGAGAGAGAGAGAGAGAGTCGGGTTTTTTTCGTATTCTTCTTCTTTCGTTTTCGTTTCGTTGTCAAACATTGAAAAGAACCAACCCTTTCCTTTGTTTTTTTTCTCTCGAAATAAGTCTGTCTTTTTTTAACGTTGATTCACACACACAGAGAAAGAAATCAAAGAAGAAGAAGAAGAAGAAAGGTGGAGGCGACGAAGAGAAGAATTATTTTGTCGCTCGCTCGCCGCTTCTCTCTCTCTCTTCTCTCTCTTTCCCCTTCACTTCCCTCCTAGCTCGAAGAAGCCGCGTGAAGCTCCGGGTACTGCCACGGCGAGAACCCTCTCCCCACGCAGTCATCACCGTCACCGTCAGCAGCAGCATCTCCTTCCCTCCCTTCCTCCTCGGGGAACTTCCCCTTGAAGCTCCACATGGGGCAGGCAGACCTCGACACCTCGCCCGGGTAGAGCGGTGCCGCCTTGGCCTGCGCCGCCGCGTCTTTCTCTTTTCCTGCTCCGGCCTCGACAAACCACCGCGGCGCCCACTCCTCGCCGCGCTTCGCCCGCTCCTTCTTCTCGGCCCTCTGCACCTCTTCGAGGGCGTGCTTGGCTGCTCCCGCAGCTGCGTGGTCTCCCTTCTCCAGCGCAGCCCTGTCTGGCCTCCTCCTCGAGTCTGAAGCTAAGGGTTTCGCTTTCCCCGCGGCGCCACAGAGGTGGAGCGCGAATTTCGTGAAGCCGTACTTGCACAGCGGCTCGGGCTTCGGGGAGCACTGCCACACGCGCACTCCTTCACTGCCTTCGATCTTGTTCCCTTCGGAGTCGCAAGGGAAGTAGTCGAGGTGAGAGTTCCACGCCCCTTCCAGGAAGAGCTTCTTCACGCCGCCGGCGTCGACGACGTGGCCTTTCACCTCGTATCGCCCGGCGCCAAACCACCCGCAGGGAGTAAAGTGCAGCAGGCAGCGCGTGCCCGTCTTGGTATTCAAAAGGGCGAAGTCGCCGTAGCAGTCGACCCAGGTCCTTCCGACGATCAAGTTGTGCGCCTTCGAGTTCGGAGGTACCAGAGAGTAGGTTTCTTCCTTCTCCTTGAGGTGGATCCTGGACCTGCCGACTGGGTAGATATCGATCGAGTTCCCCAGGAACTTGGTGGTGGGTGCAGAGACGATGTCGTAGGCCCAGCGAGGGGCGTCGGCGTGCGCCGCGCCGATGGGCGGGTGGTGGGAGACCTGCTCTGCCAGGAAACGTCCCTTTTTGGTTTCTACCTCTCCGTCGTCGTCTGCAGAGGGGACGTCGAAGTCGAGCTCGAAGGTCTCTCCCAGGACCGGGTTGAAGGGCTTCCAGGTGCGCTCGTTGGAGCCGAAGGGGCCCAGGCAGAAGCCCGCGACCCAGGCCATGCTGTGGAGTGAGTGGGAATGGGAGTGAGTGGGGGGTGGGGTAGGAGGAAGAAAGAGAAAGGGAAACGAGGTGGAAGAAGAAAAACGAAAGAAACGGGGGGGGGGGGAGGAGCGAGGGAGAGAGAGGGAAGAACACGAAGAAGAAGAAAAGGAAGAAGAAAAAGACCTCGATGGAAGAGTGAAGAGAGAGAAAACAGCCGAAAGGGAAGATTTTTTCTTTCTTTTCCCGTTTCCGGTTCTTCGCTCTCTCTCTTCCTTCCTTCTCTCTCTCTCTCTCTCTCTCCGTCAACCCCCCTCACCTCCGTCGCCGCGAGCTCGTCTTGTCAATAAGCGTTCCTCGTTTCCTTGGTCTCTTTTGTTTTACACTTACCCTTCCTCCTCCTCCTTCACCTCGGGCTTTACTCGCCTCCTCCTGTGCCTTGTTTGTCCGAGGGAACCGCTGCCTCCTCCACCTCTCCTGCCGTCGTTGTCGCAGCTGCCTCTGCCTCTGCCTCTGCCTCTTCCTCTGTCGCCTCTGCCGTCTCAGCCGCCGCAGCAGCTCCGGACCAGGCCAGCCCTTCGAACGCCAGCTCCAGCGACGCGATAGAGGAGTCCAGCAGAGCAGAAGCGGAGGGGCGAGAAAGAGAAGAAGAAGAAGAAACCACAGCAGCAGAAGGAACTTTTTCTCCTTCTCCTCCTTCCTCGACCTTCTCATCTTCTTCTTCCTCATCCTTCCTCTTCTCCACCTCCGCTCGCCCTTTCTTCTGCTGCTTCTCCTGCTCCTCCCTCTCGGCCTCCCTCTCCCTCGCCCGCCCTTCCTCCTCGCGCCGCGCCTCGGCCTCGGCCTTGGCGCCCACGGCCGCGGCCGCGGCCTCGACCGCGCCCCTGGGGACCAAATCGCCGCAGAGTCCCGAGCTCAGCACGGCCCTTACTTCTTCGGCGCTCCAGGCCGGCGGCTGCAGCTTGAGCACCTTCAGGGCCGCCTCGAAGTCGGCGGGAGCGGCGAGCAGGGCCGGACCCAGCGCCACGGCGACCGCGAGCGAGGCGCGGAGCAAAGGGGCCGGGGAGCGTTCCAAGAGAACGGCGTCGAGCACGCGGGCCGCGACGTGAGGGGGGAAGGGGCAGGCGAAGGCCGTCAAAATCCACTGCGCGGCGTAGAGCACGGGAGGGATGCCGAGGTTCTGGTTTCGTGAATGTTGGGTCGAGGAGGGAGAGAGAGAGAGAGAAAGAGGAAGAAAAGGTTGAGCTTTTTTTTTTGTTGTTGTTGTTGCTCTTCGACGCCCGAAAAGAAGAAACAAAAATTCAAACCCCCCATTTTTTTTCCCCTCCTCGTCACTCACCGACAGCCGCGCCGAGACCTCCGGCGCCAGCCTCTCGAGCAGCCACTCGTACTGGGCCAGCAGAGATTTCAAACCCGAAAGCCCTGGCTCGTAGAGAGTCCGCAGCCCGGCGCCGCCGGCTCCCCCGACCCTCGGGGGCGGGGGCGGGGCCTGCTTCTCCTCCGGCGTTCCTTTTCCTCCTTCGCTCCGCTCTTCTTCTTCTCCGCCTTTCTTCTTCTCCCTCTCTTTCTCCTCGACATCCCCAACAACGACGACATCGATCACCTGCTGCTCCCTCAGCAGCCTCTCCGTGAGAACCCTGAAGCTCAGCTCCTCGGGCAGGAACATCAGCAGCACGCCGGCGACGAACGCCATCCCCTGGCAGTAGCCCACCCGCGGGTCCTCCAGCGCCGCGGCGCGGAGGACGCGGGCGAGGGCGGCGCGGCCGTGGGCGTAGCCGAACTGGGGGGAAGAGTAGGGAGAGGGAGGGGAAGGGGATGGAGGTGTTGATAAGGTGAGAGGAAGAAAATCGAAGAAAAAAGTTGAAGAGGAAAAAAAAAAAACCGAAAAAGGTCGACGGGAAAAAAAAACTTTTCTCTCACCTGCGGGTGCTCCGGGAAGGTCCTCCCGATGTCCCTCCCGACCGCGTCGTCCGTGTCATCCCCCGGGGGGAAGGGAGCAGAGACCAGGTGGTTGTACCTGCCGTTCTCCGGGTACTCGGTGGAGAGTGGCCAGGGGACGGAGTCGACGGCGTCGAGGACCCGGGCCGACAGCGACTTTGGCTTTTTCGGTTTTTTCGTTTTCTTTTTCGACGACGTTTTCGACCTCTTCTTCGTCGTCTCCGCCGCCGTCGCCGTCGCCGCCGCCGTCTTTTTGCTCTCATTCGCGATCTCTCTTTTCCCGTTTTCCTTCCTCAGCTTCGACTCCGACGAGGCCGGGTAGAGGTTGCTCGAGCCCTGGACCATTTCCCAGGGGTCAGCTGCTGCCTCGGCGGCGGCTTCAGCGGCGGCGGCTGTTGCCGTCTGATCCACGGGGAGTGCCGGAGCAGCGGCGGAGGCAGAGCGAGGAGAGGGAGCGGAAGCGGAAGGGCCTTTTTCTTCTTCCTCTTTCGCTTCCGCTTCCGCCCGCCGCAGGAACTGCTGCTCCGCTCCTTCCTCCTCCTCTGCCTCAGAGGCAGAACCGGGAGCAGCTTCGTGTTCGTCGTCGTCTTCGCTTTCACCTTTGCTTTCTCCTCCTCCTTCGCTTACGCTTTCTTCCTCTTCTCCCTCTGCCGGCGGCGCCACCGAGCCGAAGAGCGAGTCGTCTTCTAAAATCGCCACCCACATCCGCGACCGCAGCTCCTGCTCGTCGTCCTCGTAGAGCTCGGGACCGACCTGGTGATGTTTTTTTTTTGCAATGATCGAGTTTGAGCAAGAACGAGAGAGAGAGAGAGAGAGAGAAAGAAGTGGAAAAAAAAAACGCACCTGGACGTCGACTTTCGCTTCCCGTTCCGCCGCGAGCCCCCTCGCCAGCCTCGCAGCGGCGGCGTTCTGCTGCGCTCGCTGGACGACCTCGCGGGCGCGGCGCGGGGCCTGCTGGACGCCTGGAAGGGGGGGTTGGAGAGTGTGAGGTGGGGCGTTTTTGGGAGGTGAGAAAAGAGAAAGAGGGGGAAGAGGGCGGTCAAAAAACGAAGAAAGAAAAAAACTCGGGGTCCTTCTCTTTCCCTCTTTCTCTTTCTCTCTCCTCACCTGCCCTCAGCGCGTTCGCCGCCCGCGAGCGCAGGTCATCGTCGACCAGGATCGCTCCGGCAGAGGCCAGGGCGCGGAACAGCGTGGCGACGGGCGGCGGAGGGGTCATCAAGAGAGGGCGCGCGCCCAGGGGGCGGCGGGCGGAGATGACGGGGGAGGTCGAGGTCGAAGAGGTCGATGATGATGGCGGAGCTTGTTCATCTTCTTCTCCTCTCTTCGAAGCTCGCTCTCCTGCTGCCTCTGCGTTGCTCCTCTCCTGCTGCTCGTCCCGATCAAAATGGTCGCCTCCGCCTCGTGGCATCGCTATGAAAGGAGAGGGGACGATCAGGCGGAGAAAAAGCTTGCTCGATGCGTTTTCGATTGCTTGATCGAGAAAAAAAAATGGAAAGAAAAAAGAAACTCGCCCCTTTGCACAAAGCAAAGGCGAGTCGCAGACAAACGCCATTCTCCTTCTCTCTCCTTCTCTCTCCTTCGCTCTTTCTCTCTTCCGCACCGCCCCATGCGCCCTCCAATCGTCGGCGCCTCCGGCCCCGGGCCAGGAGGACAGAACGGCGGACCGACCACGGCAGCGGCGGGGGCAGCAGCAGCTGCCGCGGCGGCGGGCTCGACGGCCAAGAAGGTCGCAGAAGCAGCATCGAGTTCGGCAGCGGCAGCGGCGACGCCGCTGACGAAAAAGACATTCTTCTCCAGCGTCTCCGACCGCCTCGCCAAGGACTCGGTCACCCTCAAGGGCTGGTGGTCCTCCTCGGCGGCCTACATCGACGACCTGAAGACGGGCCAGGCCAAGATCACGATGCCCGTGCACGTAAGGAAGAGAAGAGAGAAAGAAGGAGAGGAAGAGAGAAAGAGAAACAGACGAAGCATGGCTGGCGACAGAAAACCTCGACGACGACGAAAAGAGAGGAGGCGCGCCCTCTTTTCTCTCTCTCTCAAGCTTCTCCTCCGCTTCCTCGCCTCCTCCTCCTTAAACCCCCAGGTCGACATCGACTTCTTCGGTCCCATCATCCTCACCGCCAAGCGAGAGGCGGTCCGAGCCTGGAGGAAGCTCCCTCCGCCGGCACAGAAGGCAGCCCCTTACTTTGCGACCGCCGCCGCCTCGGGAGGGAGCACCTACGCCTGGCAGCGCCGCCGCTTCCTGCACCAGCGGGCGCGCGGCGATTTATTAGCTGCCCGCGTCGAGTCGCTGTCTGCCGAGCGCGTCAAGCTGCAGGACGCTTGCAAGGCCCTCAGGGCCGCGGCGGCGACTCCCAGGGCCGCGGCGGACGTCCGGTCTGCCGAGGCCGTCGCGGCGGCGACGGGTGCCGCCGCCGCTGCTGCGGTGGCCGCCGCCGAGGCCGCCAAGGCCTGCGCGGTCTACGTGACGCGAGGGCCTGGGAGGCGGACACCGGAGAATTGAAAAGAGAGAGTGGGGAGAGGGAAGAGTAAAAAAAAAACTTGAAACGGCGAAAAAAATTGGATGTAACTTTTTGTTTGGTTTTGATTTTCTATTTTCATTACTAGTTGTTTTCAGTTCGTTATTTCAGTTCAGAGCAAGTGATGGGAAGGCAGTGCTGATAAGCGGAAGCGAGAAAGAATCTGGGGAACGCTGCGGGGGAAGATGGAAGCAAGCAAGCAAACAAAAAAACAAAGTCACGCCTCTTTCACGCCACCTTTTGCGCCCCCCCCGCCGCCTTCCCCTCGGGCACCGCCGCCGCGGCAGTCCCTCCTCCTCCTCCGACAGCGGTAGCGGCGTGCGCCCTGTACCTCCTCCGCGCCCTCACCTCGCTCACCACCGCCTCGGACCACGACCCCAGAATCCTCTCCGCCTGCATGCTGAGCGCGACGGCCACCTGCGGGTCTTTCCGGAATTCGCGTAAGCAAGTCCCAGCCCCCGTGGCTGCGATCAGGGACGCGTCGACGCGGACGCAGGAGAGCTCGCGGAGGGCCGCGCGGGCCTGGTCCTCGGTGGAGGTCGAGGTGGAGCAAGGAGAAGAGGGAGCAGCAGAGGCGGCGGCGCCCGTCGCCGTCGCCGTCGTCGTCGCTGCCGCTCCTCCCTCGCTCTTCCCTCCTCCGACAGCCCCCCGGTACTCCTCCAGCGCCGCCAGGCACCTCGCCAGCACGTCCACGGGCTTCTCTCCCCTGTTCTTCCTGACGACCTTGGCGAGGCCGTCGAGGCTGCGCTGCTGGCCCGGGAGCAGGGCCGGCGGGGGGCGAGGTTGAAGAGGTTGAAGGTGAGGTGGAGCAGACGACGACGCATCGGTCGTCGAGAGGACGCCCAGGGCCTCGAGGATGCTCCTCTGGCGCTGCTTGGCGTTAGGCGACAGGGCTGTCTTCGGCTTCGGCATGGTCTTCGTGCTATTGTCGTTCTTCTTCTTCGTCGTGCCCTTCATATCGGAGAACGAGAGAGAGAAGAGAGGAGGAAGGCGAATTGAAGAAAAGTGTTTTGAGTTCGAGTTTTTTTTTTCTCGCTCTCTCTCTCACACAACCGTTTCCTTTTTTTGTGCTCGCGCGTGAGAGAGCCCCGCTTCTCTCCCCCCTCGTTGACGCGTTCTCATCCGCCCGGAGAGTCTTGTCGTCTCTCGCTGGCTCAAATCCGAGAGCTTCCCTCCGCTGTCGTTTTCGAGCGCGTCGTGAAAGAAGAAGAATCGCAATCGACAAACGTTCGACGTTTTTTCTTTTCGAAACATCCATCCCTTTTTTCCCTTCTCTCGCCACCTTCCGTCTCTATCCAAATGGACTACGACGACGCCGTTCTCGTCTTCGACCCGCCAGAGCTGGTGTGGCGCGGCGTGAGGCTGAACAAGGTGAGAACGGAGGATGGAAAGAGAGAGCCGTTTCCCCTCCATCTTGCTCGTTTTTTTCCTTCTCGCTCTCGCTCGTTCGCTCACCCCTTCAAAAAAAAAAAAAAAAAAAAAAAACTCCTCTCCACCTTCCCACCTCCCCACCTTCCCCAGCCCCAAACCGCCAAGCTCACCATCACCTCCAGGCTCAACGCCAGCCTCGACCTGGACCTCAAGCCCGTGGGGTCCGGGAGGGACAGGCTCCGGATCCTGAGCGCGGGCTCATCCAAGATCCTCCTCCCCCCGCGGGGCTCGGCCTCGGTCGAGGTCGAGGTGCGCGTCGACGGCGCCAAGTTCAGGCCGGGCCCGCTGCGGCTCAAGGCCGCCGCCGAGGGGATCAGGGACGCCGTGTGGGTCAAGGGGCTCTACTTCGACCTGAAGGTGCCGGCCACGTGGTTCCTGGACGAAGCGGACGTGGCGGGGATGACGACGACGAGGAAGGGAGGGAACGCTCCTCCGTCGCCCCTCGCTGCTGCTGCCTCTGCTTCCGTCCTCCTCTCGCGCTCTCCCGTGAAGAAGAAGCTCCCGCGGCTTCCCGCGATGCCCTCCCCTTCGCCCGTGAAGCGGATCGCTGCTGACAGGGACAACGGAGGAGCCTTCGGAGGGGGGCACGCGTCGCCGGCTTCGCTCTCCGAAGACGAAGGCGGAAAAGACTGGGGCGCACCGCCGTCGCCGCCGGCACCTTCGTCTCACTCCAGACAAGAGGCCGCAGCCGTCGCCTTCGCCTACTCCAACGACCTCTTCGACGCTGGAGTGGACGGACCCGTCGAGGTCGACCAGGCGTGGCTCGGCGGCGGCGGAGTCGAGAGCGGGAGAGAGGAGGAGGAAGAAGAGGTTGGAGAAGAAGCAGAAGAAGGACAAGAGGGAGAAGGGTTCGACGAGGAAGAGTTTGGGCTCGAGTTTGCGCTCCCTCGGATGCCGGCGTTCGGCTCTTCTTCCTCCTCCCTCGCGGTTCCTCCTCCCTTATCAGGAGAAGAGGCAGCGAAATACAGCCCTCTCCGCGCCGTAGACGAGCTTCTGAGCTCCCAGGACCGGCGGGAGAGGGGGGCGAGGCAGGTGCTGCGGGCCCAGAAGGAGGAAGAGGAAGAGGAAGAGGAGGAAGAAGACGTCGAGGTCGAGGTCGAGGAGGTCGACGAAAGCGAAGAACGACACCAACAGACGCCGGCGACGGCCCCCCGAGCCCCGCGGCCCCCGTCCCATCTCCTCCACCACCCTCCCGCCACCGCCGTCTCCCGCGCCGCGGCCCTCGAGGCGGTCTTGGCGCAGCAGGAGGGCGCCAACGCAGAGCTCAGGACCCGGGTCAGGGAGCTCGCTCTGTCTCTCGGAGAAGCCCGGGCCCTTGCCGCCTCGGCGCTGGCGAGGAGGGCGCTGGCGGCGACCGCGGCGCTCGAAGGAGCGGCCTTCCCTCCTTCCAATGAGGCCGCTGCTGACTCTTCTTCCGTCTTGCTCGAGCAGGAGCGCGCGGAGAGGCGGGCGCGGGACGCGGCGGTGCTGAAGCTTTTAAGGGCGAAGGACGACTCCTTCTCGGCCCTGGAGGTCAAGGCCGCCGACGCCGCAGCCAGGGCGAGCGAGGAGCGCAGAGGAAGGGAGCAGGCCGAAAGGGAGAGGGACTCGCTGGCCGCGAGGGTGCGGAACCTGTCTGCGGAGCTCGCTGCTCGGCGAGACGGAGGAGGAGGAGGTGAAAGAGAAGGAGAAGGAGAAGGAGCAGCGACGAACGCCGCCGAAAAAAGGGAAGAAGAAGGTGAGAGCCAGCTCGTCTCCTCCCTCCGCCTCTCTCTGGCCCGGGCCGAAGAGCAATCCCGCGAGCTCGAAGCCGAGCTCGAGAGGCAGCGAGCTCTGTCGAAAGAAGCGACGAGGACGGCGGAGAACGCGGCGCAGAGGGCAGAATTATTGACCTCAAGGCTCGAGGCCGCGGTCGCCGCCGCTAGCTCTACTTCCCCTTCGTCCTCCTCTTCTCCTTCCGCGTCCGAGGCCGCGTCGGCCGCGGCGGCCTTCTCCAGCTACAGGCAGGAGCGCCAAGCCGACGCTCTGCGGTTCGAGGCCGCGGTCTACGCCGGTTTGGCGGCGCTGAGCTCGTTCTCGAGCTCCACCTCCCGGGAAGGAGGACTTGGAAACGACGACGGTGGCGAAAACGGCGTCGAAAACAACGGCGCCGAAAACGACTTTTTCCTGAAACAGCACCGGCAGCACCAGCAGCGCCTCCTGCTGCTCTCGACGAGCCAGCCCCTCCCACCTCCTTTACCCCCTTCCCTCACCGCCGGCAACCTCGCCGCGACGGTCGAGGCGGCCCTGGCCGTAGACGGAGCGACCTCCGCGGCGAGGGAGCGGGCAGTCAGAGAGGCAACAACTGCCGCGGCCGCGGTGGCAAAGGCGGCGGCGGAGGAGGCCGCGAGGGCCAGAGCGAAGAAGAAGAATAAAGCCAGGAAGGAGGCCGCCGAGGCCGCTGAGATGGAAGCCGCTGCCGCAAAAGAACGCGCCGCGGGGCTCGAGGGGGAGCTCGCAGCGCGCGAGCGAGTCCTGCGGGAGCTGAGGGGCAAGGCGGAGGAGCTGCAGGCGAGGCTGGCGAGAAGCGAGAGTGGCGACGGAGGAGGAAAAGGCAGAGAAGGAGAGGAAGAAAAATCGGAAGAGAGTTCGGCGAGGGTGCTGCTGCTTTCCGCCGCGAGGTGCTCCCTGCGCTCGGCGCTGCGCTCCGCCGAGGCGATGCGGGCCGCGGCGGGAGCGTGCGGGGAGACGACGACGAGGAACCTCGCTGCTGCGGCTGCTGCTCCAGCTCCTGCTCCGCTTTCGTCCTCGGTGCAAGAGGCGGCGCGAGTGGCGGGACTGACCGTCGAGGAGGCCGCGGACCTCTTGGGCGTCGGCTGCTGCTCTCAGGAAGCGGCAGCAGCGGCAGCAGCGCCTTCTCTCCTTCCTCCTCTGCCTTCTCTCTCCCGTGTCGTGGCCGCTGCCCTCGACGAAGCGGAGGTCGCTGCTGCGGCTGGAGGAGAAGCAAAAGGAGAAGGAGGAAAGTTGAAACGCGTCGCGGCCGCGGCGGAAGCCGTGGCGAAAGAAGCCGCCGAGGCCGAGGGCGTGCTCGCCGACGCCGTTGCTCGCTTGCTTCCCTCTTCTTCTTTCTCTGTTTTGGCTGCCTGCGTTTGAGATGCGCGCGTGTAAAAAAGCTCGAAAGAGAGGTCGAGGTTGAAAATTTTTTCGAAATTTTTTTTTCTCGAGAAAAACGGCTAGCCTTTTTCTTTTCACTTTTTTCCATCTTTGCTTTCTCGCGGGCTCCTGGGGCATCGAGGAACGCCGCAAGCTCGACCCCCGCACCCCGCTCACGATGAAGGCATCTCTCCTGCGCCCAGCAGCGGTGCCGGCCTCCGCGAGAGCGGCGCCAGCGCGCGCAATTGGGGCGGCGACGAGTGGTCCCGATCGACGGCGACGACGGCTCTTCCAGTCACTCGCGGCGGCGGCCCGGCGGCGACTCATCGTCTCCTCTGTCGTCACGCTCTCTCGCCGCCACGTCGTCTCTGTCCGAGCTCGCAGCAGCGGCGACGACGAGGAAGGCAACGAAGACTTTGAAGACGACGAGGAATTCGACGAGGACGACCTTCTCGCGGAGTTTGGAGAGGATTTCGAAGGCGACGATGAATTCGCCGACGACGACACCACCCCCGTTGAGGAATCGGCTTCTCGCGCCGAGGCCTCCAAGCAGCAGAAAAAGCAGCAGCAGCCCTCCTCCGCCGCCGCCGACGAGGAAGAAGAGGTCACAGAGCGTCGACAAGACCAGGAGAAGAAGGCGAAGAAGAAGAAGCAGAGCAGCGATTCCGAGAAGCAGAGCAAGAGCAAGAGCGATGCCTCTGCTTCCGCCGCCGACGGCTCTTCTCCCTCGACCTCCTCGCTGCCTCCGGCCCCGGTCCGCGGGGACGCCGCGCGCGCCTACGCCGCCAGCGCCGCCGCCCGAGCAGCAGCCGGCGCCTCCTCTGCGTCTTCCGCCTCCGATGAGGGAGAAGTGCTCGAGCAGGAGGAAGACTCCTTCTCTGAAGGCGACGGCGAAGAAGGCTATGGCGGCGACGACTTTGGCGATGAACGCACCGACCGGGCGCTGGCCGAGGCCGAGCGCGCCCTCCAGGAGTTTCTCCAAAGCGGCAAGAAAGATTCTTCCTCCGCGAAGGGCGACAAGAAGAAGAGCAAACCGGAACTCCTCAACGCCGACCTGGCCGCCAGGGCCCTCGACGCCACCGCAGCCTCGGGCGACGACCCCAAGTTCCGCGCCGGCGCGGGCATCCCGGACGACCCGTTTGCCCCTCGCGAGGAATTCGACGAGGCCACGGGCAAAGTAAAGGTCGTCCCGGGCTTGCCACCTCCACGCCGCTGGCTGCGCCGCGTCGCCGACCAGGGGCCCTTCGACACTGCTAAGTGGGCCGTGCGCGAGATCAAGGCGCGGATAGACCACGAGCGCGCCGTGCCTTTCATCGGCAACGCCTACATCTCTTATGCAAGGCTCCTCGAGCTTCTGTCGACCCGCACCGTCACCAAGCTGACGATCCTCGCCGGCGGCCGTTGCGCGATCGTGGAGACGCCCGTGGTGGGCTTCGCGGTGGACATGAGCTACGCCGCGGCGGAGCCCGGGGCCAAGGAGTTTACGGCGTTGCAGGTAAGGATTGGGAGAGAGAGGGAGAGAGGAGGAGAGTTTTTTTTTGTCTTCTTTCGACGAAAAAGCAACAACAACAACAACAAAAACTCGCTTAACCTTTTCCCCCTCCACCAAAAACCCCCACCCACCTACCCACCAGGGCACCGCCCTCCCCCAATGGGGCTACGAAGTCACCCGCTTTTACTGCGACCTCCCAGGCGACGTCTGGGAGCAAGGGACGTTGATGCGCCTCGTCAAGGACGCTGCGACGCCCAAAGTCCAAGAGGGAGGTTTGGTGATCGCCCAGGACCAGCCTTACTTGTGGGACGCGCCGCAGACAGAGCTCGTCGTTCGACCGCCCGAGTCCGCCTTCTTGTTCATCACCCAGAATAAAGGGCTGGCGGTGCCCATCGCGGCGCTGTTAGGGATACGGACAGCGCTCGTCATCGGCGGTCGCCTTGTCAAGCTCCTCTTCCCCCGAGGCTGGGGCAAGAAAGCCAAAGACCAGGAGGAGATCGACGACTTGCTGGGAGAGCTGGGACGCACCAGCGCCATCCAGTTCAACGTCGACTCGAAAGGGGGCAAGGCCAAGGACTCTGGGGTGCGGTATTCCAACGTGGCGGGCATCGATTCGGTTCTTTCTGAGATCAAGGAAGTCGTCGCTATGCTTCTGCAGAAGGACCAGAGGTACGAGGAGATCGGCGCCAACCCTCCTCGCGGGATCATCTTCGCTGGCCCCCCGGGAACGGGGAAGACGCTTCTGGCGAGGGCGATGGCCGGAGAGGCCGGCGTTCCTTTCTTCGCGTGCTCCGGTTCCGAGTTCGTAGAGATGTACTCTGGCGTCGCCGCGGCCCGCATCCGCGACCTGTTCAAGCTCGCCCGCAAGGTTTCCCCTTCGATCATCTTCATCGACGAGATCGACGCCATCGCGAGGTCCCGCACGCTCAACGCCGCGGCCGGAGGGGGCGCGATGGAGCGCGAACAGGGGCTGCTGCAGCTCCTGGTCGAGATGGACGGCTTTGAGCGCAACGACAGGGTTTTAGTCATTGGTGCCACAAATCTCGTGGAATCGATGGACGCAGCAATTTTACGACCGGGCCGCTTCGGCAAGATCATCCGCCTCGACCCCCCTCGGATCAGGAACCGGTGGGAGATTTTGAGGGTGCACGCGCAGGGAAAACCGCTGGACCGTTCCGGGGATGACGTTGTCGAGCGCGCGACGGGCGAGCGCGCCGACGCTTTGCTTTGGCGCGCAGCCAAGAAAACAAAGGGTTGGTCCGGAGCAGAGCTCGCCAACCTGATGAACGAGTCCGCGATCCTGATGGTGCGGTATAATAAAGATCAAATCGACTGGGAGGTGATGGCGGAAGCTCTCGAAAAACGCGATTTAACCTCGGCGCCGACGCCGCCGCCGAGGGGCGAGGCAGGGAAGAGGCTGGCCCTGATCCACGCCGCCCGCGCCGTGGCTTCTGCCATCACTCCCGGTTTCCCCCGCATCGACGGCGTCGGCATCGACGGCCGAGGAGAGATGGTGGCCAGGATCAAGTTCGATGCCGTCGACTACTTCCGCAGCGGCGACGGCAGCGTCAGGCTGCTGTTCGGGCCCCGGCCCCACGTCGATGTCGTCGGCAGGACCGACGAGGATTTGGCCTCTGGGTCCGTCTCCAAGTCGGACGAGGACCTGGCCGAGGAGCGGGCGAGCGCGCTGAGGCTTCCCGCCGGGGTGACGGCCCTGCCGGCGAGCGACGAGGCGCTCGAGGAGGTCTGGAGCTACCGCGGGCGCGGGCCGAGGGGAAGCGGCGCTCCCGGGGCAGTGGAGAAGAAAGTCTCGAATGCTGCTGCTGCTTCCGCTGCTTCTCCTGCCTCTTTCGCGCCCCCGACTGCCTACGAGGCAGCATGCGGCCTCTTGGTCCCTCTGCTGACCGCCCGCGCCGCAGAGGCCGTCTTCTTCGGGGCGGCGGAGGGGACCACGCTGGCGTCTGCCCGCGAGGTCGCCGCCGCGGGAGACCTCGGCTTCTGGCTGGCGACGACCTCGAACATGCACCCGGCGAGGGCCCGCTCGAGCCCCGCTGCCCGCTTCCTCCCCACCGAGACGGGAGAGGACAGCCTGACCAGGTACGCACGGTCGCAGGGGGAAGGCGAGGCCGCGAGGCTGCAGAGGATTGCCTACGAGCGGGCGAAACGGGTGCTGCGGAGGTGGAGGCCCGCCGTCGAAGAGATGGCGACGGCCATGCTCGAGGCCCCCAACGGTTCCCTGGAAGGGGAGGCAGTCGCCGCCATCCTGGCCCGGAACGTCCCCCCACCTCCCGGGGCTCGCCTGCCTGGCAGCGCCGCCGTCGGAGGGATCAGGTTTTTGAGGGCGCTCGGCGCAGGGAGGCCCGGGATCGCTGTCTTTGGTTCCGCAGCCGCGTCGAGGTCGTTTGCGCACGAGGGGCCGGCCAAGGCTTTGGAGGAGTGGTCAGCTGCGGGACTCGACCTCAGCGACGAGGCGTGCGTCGCGGCCATCGAGGCCGTGGCGGGAACCCTCTCGGGCCAGGACCTGACCGCTGCCGGGCTCAGTTCGCAGGCGAAGAGCAAGCTCGCCAAGGCGCTGCAGGGCACCGACGGAGAAAACGGCGCCGAGGAAGCAGAGATGATTAAAAAAAGGCTCGCCGCCGTTCGAGCATACGTCTCTTCCGCAGGGGAAGGGGACGACGAGCCCCCTTTCCCGCCACCACCAGTGGGGAAAGGCTTCGTCCCTCCCGAGGCCGGAGAAGGGTCGCTGGCGAGCTGGATCCCGGAGCTGGCTGGTCCGGGGTACGCGAGCCAGACAAGGGGGAAAGGGCTCTGGGGCTTCCCCAAGGGGGGAGGAGAAGAATGAGTCTCTCTTTTTCATCTTTTTGTTTTGTTTTTTTTTCGAACTAATTTGAGGATTTGGAGAGAGAGGCAGAGGCGTGTAAAAAGGTCGAAGAAGCGGGAACAACAAAGCACTTGAAAAAAAAACGGGAAGCGGAGAGATAAGAGAGAAGAGAGAAGAGAGAGGAGAGAAGAGGTCGAGGTCGAGGTCGAGGTTGTTGTTTTTTTCAATTTTTGTTTCCCCTCGCTCGCTTCACATCGAAAAAACTGAAACACTGAAAAGGGGCATTCGGCTTTCAATTATCCCTTGCTCTCGCCTCTCGATGCGTTCCCTAGCTCGACTAGCGGCGAGGAAGACATCGCGACTATCATTTGGAGCTGTCGCCACTGCGATCCAAGCCCACGGGGAGACGACAGCTTCCTTCCGGGAAGCGACGTCATTGGCATCGTGCTCGTCGTCATCGCCGTCGTCGCATCTCCATCGCTCTTCCGGTTCCGCGAGCTCCAGCGGCCGTAGTGACCTTCTTCCTGCCTCTTCTTTTGCCCTCAGCAGACGCTCCGTGTGGGGAGACGCCGCGGCGGACTGTCGGAGCTCCAGGGACGGCTTTTACGACGCGACGGTGGAGCAGGTAAAAGAAGAAGTTGATTGAAATTCGCGGGGCATGCGGCCTAGTAAAAAACACCTTGACCTCCTCGACCTCGACTCTCTCTCTCTCTCTTCCCCGTTTTGCTCACCCCGACGACCCCCCCACCCACCCACCCCTCACAGTACGCCCTCCAACCCACCGAGAAGCTCTCCCTGCAGCAGATGCTCGAGTTCGGGCGCTCAGCCCTGCTCGACTCTTCCGGAAAGCTTCTCCTGGCCTCTGCTCGCCAGGCGCAGCGCGAGCTCCCCAAGCGCCTCGCCCGGCGGCTGATGGACCTGCAGCTGCTTCCCTATATCGTCGTCTCCAACCCGCACATCAGGGCTGTCTACGACGCCTACCGGCACGCCTTCGACACGCTGACAAGGCTCCCTCCGGTCGAGGACGCCGCGGCCAACGCCGAGTTTACGGAATTGCTCCGCCGCTTGGTGGACGAGCACGCTCCTATGTTGGATCTGCTGGCGTCGGGCCTGCGGGAGGTCGACGCGAGGCCCTTCGCGGGTCCCAGGGTGGACTTGGACGCGTTCCTGGACGCGATGCTGCGGTCGAGGGTGTCGAGGAGGTGAGGAGGGAGAATTGTTTTTGACTTTTTTTCGTCGAGCGTCGAGGTCGAAAAAAAAACTCACTTCTTTCTCTTCTCCCGCTTTCCTTCTCCGTCTCTTTTCCAAAACAAAAAACACCACCACCACCACCACCTCTCACCAGGGTCCTCGCCGAGCACCACATCGGCCTCGTCGCGCGCAGGCCGGGCTACATAGGCGCGGTCTGCGCCGACGTCAACCTCAGGGAGGCTGCCTCGTTCGCGGCCTCGAAAGTCCGGCAGGCGTGCGTGGAGGCCTACGGCGTCTCCCCGGAGGTCAGGATCAGCGCCGGAGGGGGCGGGAATGGAAGCGTTGGAAGCATCGGAAGCAGCAGCGGAGGCTTCTTCAACCTCGGCGGGAGCAACGGCTCTTCTTCGCTCTCCGACGACGGCGACTTTGATAGTAATAGCTCTTCGGATCCTTCGATGCCTTACATCCCAGCCCACCTCGACTACTGCCTCTACGAGCTGCTCAAGAACGCCGCGAGGGCCACCGTGGAGTCGGCCAAAATTAAGAGCAGCAAAAGGAAAGCAGCAGGGGCAGGAGCACACAGGACGCTCTCTCTCTCGGCGAGGGGGACGACGATGCCCTCGTTCTCTTCCTCGGCTTTCTTGGGTCCCTTGCCCCCCATCGTGGTTCGCATCTGCGACGCTCCGGGCAGGGCTGCGACGCTGCGCATCTCGGACCAGGGAGGAGGCATCCCCGAAGAGCAGCAGGAGGCCGTTTGGCGATACGGGTTCACGACGGCAGGAGCAGCAGGAGGAGGGGAGGAAGCAAACGGCGGCGGCGGCGGCGTTGGTGCTGCTTCTTCGTCGTCGCCCAAGTCTCCCAACTCTTCTTCCTCTTCTGCGACGATGATGATGGACGCCATGATGAGCGAAGGAGGAGGTAACGATTCGATCCTGCCAAACCCTTCGACCTCTCCGTCGTCGCGCTGGCGGATGGGAGGCCTGGGCTTCGGCCTCCCACTCTCGAGGCTCTACGCCCGCTACTTCGGAGGAGATTTGAAACTCATCTCGATGCCCGGGTACGGCGTCGACGCCTTCCTGACGCTGGAGCGCCTCGCTGGAGACTGGGTGGAGCCTGCGGACGAGCACGTGCCCGTGAGACCCTCGGCGGTGCCGAAGAGAGGAGGGAAGGAAGGAGGGAGCGGAAGTGGGGAGAGTGGAAGTGGAGGTGGAGAGAGTGGAGAAAAGAAGGGCGAGGATTCTGCTACTGCTGCTGCTGCTGCTTCTGTTTCTTCTTCGGCTTCCTCTTCTGCCAACAGAGGACGGAGGAGAGCGCCTGTTGGTGTGGAGCATCTGCCTGGGGCGGCGCTGCCTTGAGAATCGAAAAAATGTAAAAAAAAACAAAAAAAAGAAGAAAGAAAACTTTCTCGACACTTTTTTCTTTCTCTCTTCACCTTTGACCCCGCAAGCTGCCTCCGTTCTCTCTTTCTCTCCCTTTCTCTCTCTTTCCGCTTCGCCTCCTCCGATGGCACGCAGACGAGTCACCCCTCACCACGAGTCCCTCGCCCCGCCGCCCTGGGCCCGAGCCTCTCGCTCCCCTCGCGGCTCGAAGTCATCTTCCTCGTCCTCCTCCTCCGCCCCCTTGCCGTCGTCGTCATCGGCGTCGCTCTTCCCTCCGCTCCCTCCTCCGCCTCCGCCTCGCGCCGCCCCCTCCTCCAAGGCCCTCGCCGCCGCGGCCTTCCGCGCCGAGCTCGACGCGCAGGTGGCGCAGAAGCGCGCCGCGGCGAGGGCGGCCAAGGAGGCGGAGCTCGCCGCCGACGCCGCGGCGGAGCGTGCGGCGGCGCGGGCTTGGAAGAGGGAAGAAGAGGAGGAAGAGCAGCAAAAGAACAAGAAGAAGGCAGAAGCGACGAGGGAGCGCGGCGAGCAGTCGAGGCCTTACCCGGAGCTGCCCGTCGCTGATGCTGCTGCTGCTGCTGCTGCTGCGGAAGCAGGAGGAGAAGAAGAGAAAGAAGAAGAAGAGATTGCCGGCGGTGAAGGCGACGACGAAACCGAAACCGAAACAGGAAAGGGAAACGAAGAGTTTCACCGCCGCCGAGGTTTCTCTTCCTCCTCGTCGTCTTTCTCTTCTTCGTCTTCCTCTTCCTCGTCGATCTCATCCTGCCCTGCCTGCTCCTCCACCCTCTCCCTCGTGCTCGAGAGGCTCGAGACGCGCGCTGCGGCCCTGGAGAGCGCCGTGGCCACGCTCTCGAGGGCGAAGGGCCAAGGCGGCGCGAAGGCGGCGGCGAAGAAAACGGGAGCAGGAGCAGGAACGAGGAGAGACGACGAAGGGTCCCGCAACACAAAGAGAGGTCTCGAGCGTTCTTCCGTTTCTTCTTCGTCTTCTTCTTCTTCGTCTCTCTCCGCAGCTTCTCTTCCCGCGACGTCCAAGCTGCTGTCGCTGGAGGACAACGAAATACCGCGCTGGGCGAGCTCTTCGAACCCTTCGCAGCAGAAGCAGCAGCAAGGGAGGCGGAGGGCGATTGGAGGGAGCAGCAACAACTGCAACAGCAACAACGGCAGCAGGAGAGGCAGGCGCGGTAGCGTTTATTCTTCTTCTTCGTTTACCAAAAGAACCCTCCCTCGCTCGTCGTCGTCGTCGCTGGACTCGCTGTCGTACCAGCAGAGGTGGAGGATTTGATTTTTTTTTGTAAGGTGGGAAAACAAGGAAATCATTTTCTTTCTCTTTCGCGGCTCTCGTCTTGATCGACGGGAGAAAAAAAAACATAAAAAAGTCCCCGTCTTCCCGCTTCCGCTTGTCTTCGAAAACCCAATCAAAATGCTCTCGACATCGATTTATCGTGTCGAACTGCCTTTCCGATCAAAATCGCTGTCGCAGAGAGCTCAACTTGCTCGAAAACACCGCGGCCCTCAAACGCTGCCGCCTCGCTCGATTGCTTCGTCTTCGTCTTCATCTTCGTCTTCGTCTTCGCCTTCTTCGGACTGGCAGTCATTCAACGCCGCGGCCCTCAAATTTATCAGGGAGCGCGGAGAGAGGATAAGGAGGTGCGAAGGCGCTGTCGAGCTGGCGATGGAGTCGATGCCGAGACTGGAGAGGGGCGGCGAAGAGGAGGCGATTAGATCGACGGCCGAACCGTCGGCGGCGGCGCCGTCGTCGTCCTCGTCGCCGTTCTCCTCCTCTTCCTCTTCTACTTCTTCTCCTTCGACCCCGACAAGAGAGCGCGCCTCCTTCCCTCCTACACCGTCGTCGTCGTCTCCGAGGCCCTCCTTCTCGCTAGAGGCATTTGACGAGTGGCACGCGAGGGCGTGGGCAGCTCTGGGCGAAGCGGCGGCGCAGGGAGGGAGTGGCGGAGGAGGCGGAGGAGGAGGAGAGCCGGCGACCTGAGAAAGAGAGAGAAAGAGAGAGAGAGAAAGAGAGAGAGAGAGAGAGAGAGAGAGAGAGAGAGAGAGAGAGAGAGAGAGAGAGAG
>Ga0210003_1001657_pt1 | contig 19354 bp, 12 predicted proteins | sample LantaG_FD_182804 | JGI IMG/M metagenome (GOLD analysis project Ga0210003, IMG submission 182804) | Deep subsurface microbial communities from Baltic Sea to uncover new lineages of life (NeLLi) - Landsort_02402 metaG (SPAdes) (version 2) | ecosystem: Environmental > Aquatic > Marine > Oceanic >...
TCGTTCTCGTACGCTATCGCTCCGTCATTGTCTTTTTCGGCAAGAACTTGCTTGTCCACTCTTCCGTAATCGTACGTATCGTCATCCTCCGTGTCGTTATGAAAGAACTTTTCGTTTATATAGTGGTAGTATTTGTTTCCATATTCATCCACCGCGGGTTTCGTCTTCGATTCCAAACAGCCTGATTCGTAATAGGTATACGTTACGACTAATGTTGCTACCTTCGGCTCGGCTGGGTCTGTATAATTCGCGGTCTCGTAGCATTGTTTCGTCGAAATGATTTCCGTCCCCGCAAAATGCTCGTTCTTGTACGCTATCGCTCCGTCATTGTCTTTCTCAGCTAACACCTGCACATCTACTCTTCCGTAATCATCTGTGTCGTCATCAGGCGTATCGTTTTTAAAAAAGCCTTCGTCTACATAGTGGTAATACACATTTCCGTACTCATCCGCGGCGGATGTTGTTTTGGATTCTAAAAACTGTGAATCAGAAACACCGAAATCATAATATGTATACGTTGTTCCATAAACCCAGTTATCAATTACCTCGTATTCTTCGGCGCTTATTGTAAATTCATCATCCACTTTTTCGTCTTGCCAAAAAAGTCCGCCTTCATATCCGTTTTGCCTCAACATACTTAATTTATCCGAGACATTTGTCGCGCCTATTTCACCCGCGATCACGGGTTTACCAAGTCCTGCAATCGAAGTTAAATATTCTTCGGGACTTCCCATTTTGTCGTAATAATGGAATTGATAAATGTCAAGTCCAGCGTCAGTCCAGTTTTCCTGCATGCTTTCTTTATTCAAGCTTCCAACAGTAACTTTCGCTTCCGAAGTTTCCGTGTGAATCATCCCAGTAAAAGCTTTCACAAAATTCTGAAGATCCGTTATGTCTATCTCAAGCATATCTTCCGAACATTCCGGTTCATTCATTATGTCCCACGCGTAAATTGATTTATGATCGCCGAATTCTTTAATAAAATCTCTGAATACTTCAACCAAGAGATCTCTTTTTGCAGGGTCAGTTATTAGATCCGGGTGTTCTCCGAACTCCGCTCCGGAAACTCCATCTGCGATCATATAATCAAACAAAACAGGAATAAGCTTTATCCCTAAGGCACTGGCACAGTCTAAAAGCGCGTTCATATCTTCATACACTCTGTCGCTGTCTGTAAACTTTTGGGGATTTCCATTCTCGTCAAATTCAACACCGGCTCTAAGATCCGCGAATAAAAACAGTCTTACACAATCCCCTTTGTGCGCGTCCATTTTTTCATAAAGCGTCTTAAGATTTCTTGAAAAACCATTATGAACCCCTGTCTCTTTTTGAATTCCAAGGTCGTATCCGTAATGAATCCACGGAAGATTAACTCCTTTGATAAAAGTTTCTGCCGGCACACGTTTTTCAAGAAGCGGCCAAACTTTGTCCTCCGGGTCATCAGGGATACATATCTCAACCGTTCCGTCCTGATACTCTTTCCTCACGTTAATGAGTTCCCATGAATCATTCCAGTTGTATATGTGAAGTACGCCGTCGGAGGGATTTAAATAGGTGTTGTTATAAGAGTTCTTTCCATCAACATGCAAGGTGGTTATAGTTCCGTCCGCTCCCCATCTTACCGTATAATCTGTGTCAATATACTCAAGTGAATCTACAAGCGTTCCCGCGCTTTCTAATAAAATATCCTCTTCGTTTTTTTCGTCGTAAACATATTTTTTCTTGTAGTGGATAACTTCTTCCATACCACTGATATCGTAGTATTCGTAAACATAATAGGTGTTAATGTCAGTATGGATGTCTTTAATCAAAAGGGCGTTTTCATCTCGAAAATATTTTTCAAGAACTTTTTTACCACTGGTATCATAAATAGTTTTTTCTCTTTCAATCCAATCATTGTCATTAGTATTCACGTCCCAATCATTTTTGTGATCGTATAAATAGCTAACCCTTCTTTCCGATATCGACGCGCCGCTTAACACTTCGCTGGTATCCGCCTCTAGCACATAATCCCCTACATACTCCGTAAAAAAAACCTGCCCATCTTTTTTAAATGTTTCCCAATCCCATGATTTATATTGCCATACATCTTCAACCTTTTCGTATATCAATCGAAATCTTCCCCAGAATGCATCATAATCATTGCCATCAATTTTTTCGTCGGTGTACTCATAGATATAGCCGTTAGTTTGAATTTTGCGCATCCAGTTCTCGCTTGGATATTTGATGATTATGTCATCATCATCCGCGCGTGATACTGTGCAAACAAAAAACAAAATTAACGCCAAAACACTAATTTTAATCTTCGAAAACAATGTCATTCCACACCCCTTTAATTACTACTTTTCCCTTTTTCGTTATATTACGAAAAAGTTACATCTCCCTAATTGTATTTATTTTATCACAAAACCGACATCATTAAAACCATTAAAATAGGCTATTTTGTATCTTAACGCTGTGGCTCCATTTCTGCACAAAAACCCCTAAAATGCGGCTTCGCAGAATGAACTCCAAAACTAAAATCTAACAACCAGCAACTATTCACTATCTACCATTGACGGGCGCACACACGGGTCCGCCACTACGAACGACCAACAAACTCCACTAACAACCTCGTAGGTTGGTGGCGGGCACATGCAATGTGCCCCTACGGACTATTCACTCCGCAAACAATCTCGCAGGTTGGTCAATACCAAAAATCAGCGGGAGATATTTTTTTCGAACCTTACCTGGCCCGATTCGGCATCTCTGTAAAAAAATATTGCAAACGCAACACACTTATTGTATTATTGCGGTATGAGCCCAACAGTATTTAGAGAAGGAAAATATCGGTTCTATTTTTTCTCCAGAGAGGAAAGCCGTATTCACATTCATGTTGCTTCTCCCGACGGCGAAGCGAAATTTTGGTTAGAACCGATAATTTCGTTAGAAAAATATTCGGGACTTTCTAAAAAACAATTAAACTTTTTGCAAAAAGTTGTCGAAGGACACAATAATGAAATCATTAAAAAATGGAAAAAACATTTTAAGACCGGAAATAACTAATATTTCCGAGCATGGATTTTGGATTTTCCTAAAAGGAAAGGAATATTTTCTTCCATTCGAAAAATACCCCTGGTTCAAAAATGCCACAATCGCATCCATAATTTCGGTCAAATTATCACATAACCAACATCTATACTGGCCAATGTTAGATGTTGATCTATCTACAGAAATTCTGGATGAACCTGAAAAATATCCCTTAACTTACCAATAACCGACATCACAACCAACCTCGTAGGCTGTATGGAACTCGCGACCTTACGAGAATAAACTCCAAAACTAAAAGCTAACAACCAGCAACTATCCACTATCTACCATTGACGGGCGCGCGCACGGGTCCGCCCCTACGAATGACCAACAAACTCCGCCAACATCCTCGTAGGTTGGTAGTGCTCTTTACTACCATCCTACGAGGTTGGTGGCGGACGATCCACCTGATTTAATGTCAAATGACAAAATAAATTTAAATATCAAAGCAAAAAAAAAAGATTCACGGGCGGACACACGGGTCCGCCCCCTACGAACGACCAACAAACTCCGCCAACAACCTCGTAGGTTGGTGGCGGAAGATTCACCATTCACGGGCGCGCGCACAGGCCCGCCCCTACTTGGAATCGCAAAAGGTGCTTATTTTAAATCCGGCGCCGTCTTCTTCCACCGTGACCGCGCCGGCAGAACCGGTGATATAGAACTCTATTTGTTTTTCTTTTAAAAGTTTGATCAGGCCTTTGTTCACACCTCGAGTTTTATTGCTGATAATAACCGCTTTAGGCTTTACCGAGTTAAGAAATCTTTCCATATCCGCGATATTTCCGAATCCGCCTCCATGATGCGGGAATTTTATTATATCCGTTTTTAAAGCCGGATAATTCGCCAATATTTCATTTGTGATTTTCGTACTGATATCCGCGCAAAACAAAATACTATTTCCGTTTTTTGTTTTTACGTTTAGGGCGATCGACCGGTCATTTAAATCGGTATGGTCCCCTTGAACGGAAGGGTTTAATACTTTGATCTTTATACCCGAAAAACCTTTTATCTCGTCTCCGTTTTCAACCTGTAAGCACCGTATTCCCTTTTTCTCAATGATTCGTAAAAAACGTCTATAGAATCCATGCTCAATAACATCCTTCGATAAGGGTTCACTCATAACAACGCAGCCTGTCTTAAAATTCTCTATTATATGTGAAAGTCCCCCTACATGATCCTCATGTGCGTGCGAAACTAAAACGCAATCAATTTTTCTTTTTCCCTTTTGCCGAAGATACGGCTCTAAAATATTGGCCCCTGCATCCCATCCGGTTATCTCTTCCCCGTGTCCGCCGTCAATCATCATGGAACTTCCGTCTGAAAATTCCAATAAAGCCGCGTCCGCTTTTTCCACGCTAAAAAACGTACATTTGAACGCGCCTGAAGCGGAAGCGTTCAATATCTCCTGCCATACAAACAAATTTACCGTAAAAATCAGGAAGATGATAAATATGATTTTTCGTTTTTTTCTGCTAAAAACAATCAGCGTGCTCATTAGCGCTAAATAAAATACCCCTATTAAAAAAAATCGGGGAGGACCCACTTTGACGAACGCGAAAGGCATTTCCGAAATCCCCCTCATTCCTTCCATGAAAAAATGAATGATTCCGTTCGTGATCCACGCGAGAAAAATACCGATCGGCGCTAAAATCACAAGAAATTCCGTCACGAGAAGACCTATGCCCAATATGATGACAACGAAAAGCACCGGCACCGCGAGCAGATTTGATATAACTACCGACGGCGTTATTATTCCAAAATTTAAGGCGATTATCGGCATAAGGCCGATCCAAACAGAAAAAGATGTTGCCAAAGACGTAAAAAAATATCTTCTCACAAAACTAATTTTACTTTCATCGGCCGAGCGCGGAATCATTTTAAAAAATTCCATCACAAGCGGAACAATACAGATGATGCTTAAAATAGACAAGTAAGATAAAACAAATCCCAAATTGTAAAGCTGATGCGGCTGAAAAAAGGTTATCACAAACGCCGAAAGGATCAACCCGTTCACTATATCTGAATTTTTCCCGATCGCGAGGTTTATAAGAATACACGATGCCATTATAGCCGCGCGAAGTGTTGACGGACGCGCCCCGGTAAACGCGGCAAAAACGCATAAAGCGCAAATTGTTAAAAAATATGTTATTTTTTTCGGACACCGCGCCAAGCGCAGAATGGCGGCAAAAATAACGGCAATGATCCCCACATGAAGCCCGCTTACGGCTAAAATATGCATTGTCCCGGTTTTTATGAACACATTCTGAATGTCTCTATTTAGATCCCCCCGCGCGCCTAAGATCACAGACTTAACGATCGCTCCGGCGGGCCTTGAAAGACGCTTTTCAAAAATTTCTCCGGCAGACACCCTCATATCAGCCAATAGTTTTCGAAACGCGAAAAATCTGCTTTTCTTGAGTTTCGTTTTAAGAAAAACATCGTTTCTTGAATTCGACATAACCGCTCGGATCCGACGCGTTTCCAAATGTTTTTTGTAATCAAATGTTCCCTGATTTTTTGCTCTAGAGGCCTCAGATATCCACCCGCCTATCACTATGTCTTCACCCGCGTACACTTTTCGCGCCGGGCGCGCGGTCTTAACCTGCATGAATCCGCTCACATTATGTTCTTCCTCGCCGATAGAAAGTTTTTTTACTCTTAAAGGAAAAACCGAAGACCATCCGTATGGTCCCTTCTTTCCTTCACTCATCCCGGAAACCGTACCAAAAATTACCGCTTTTTCCTTTGAGGCGGAAACAAATTTACCAATATCATTTTTTTCGGGAAATATTCGTAAAGCGCTGAACATACCAAGAAGAAAAAAGAACGTATAAACCGAAAAATAAAAAAATCTATTTCTTTTTATAAAAAACAGCGAAAAAAGAATCGAAATAAATAACAGGATCCCGATAACAACTATCAATTTCTCCGCGCGCGCTGGCGAAATGATTTTAGAAAACAAGATCCCAACAATAAAAAGCACCGCCGGCACCGCGAGAGGACGCTTCATTCTTTCCCCATTTTTCTACCCACGAAAACAACCCCACGGGTTAGTCCACGCCGCGCGTTCCACGCGGCACGCAATATTTTAAGTTCTAAAATGTGGAATCTGTCATATGAGACGTGTAACACAACTTAGACCCACGAAGATAAACTCCCACTTACCAAACAATACCATTCATTATTTAAGCCATTGAACAAATCGTTTCATAGTTTTTGATTTCTTCACGCAACAAATCAACATCTATCGCTCTAATGTCCGGCAAGAATATGTAATACCCATCTTTACGCGTTATGATCCCAAGACCTTTTATCCTCATCTTGCTTTTTCTATCGTCACCCGAGGCGGCAAGTTCTATCATAGCGCGGAGAAGCTGTGACGCGGTTCCCTCGCCTTGCATTTGCACATATACAGGGGCGTTCTTCTCCCTTAATGTTGTTTTATCCTCCTCCATTACATCTCTCGCGTCTCCAATAAATATGTGACCGGTATTGATTCCCGATCCAAACGTCTGTTGTACTATGCCTATCGTCTCCTCGAGTTTAAGTTCGTTCGCGGTTGAAACTATTTTTACGTTTTCTCTCGCCAAATACGCCCCGAGTCCTGTCCTTTCCAAATATTTATCCAGATTTTCGTCAGTCACATTTTTGTCAGAAACGCGAACTTGAATAAACTTCGAAGCTTTCTGTTTATCCTGCCCCATTTTATCCAAAGCATCGGCAATGAACCGCATATCCGCGGCGGATCCGGCCGACACGCTGATATATCTCATATCATTCCCCCCGCAAACGTCTGTTGCCATTTTTTGAATAAACGATTCCGACTCTTTCGACATCTTCACTTTTGAAAAAAGCACGGCATCGAGATCTGATAAACGTTCATCATAAATACTTTTGTCCGCGAGTTCAAGAGACTTCACTTCCCGTAAAGTTCTCGCGTATATGCTAAGAACACCTTTAAGTTTAGAAGCGTCATCAATCTCTTTTACCGTTTTAGAATTAAGCCGCGCGAGTTCCGGATGCGTCAAGCGAAAAATATCTTTTTGAGCCTTTTTGGCAAATTCGCGAGCCGTATCCATAAATTTTTCCATGTCTATATTACCCTTCGAATCTCTTATAGCCAGCTCCTTTAGTGCGGTTTCATCTAACAGTATACATATAACTTTTTTCCCTTGTGTTTCCTTGCTTAATTTGCGAAGCATCGCTTCTCTGTCACCGAAACCGTCCAAGCGCGCCACTCGATCGATGCCGCTATTGTTCAATTCGGCAATAATGCCTTCACCTCCGTCCAGTCTCTGACACCACCATCCTCGTAGGTTAGCGGCGGCTCTTCACGCCGCTATCCTACGAGGTTGGTGGTGTTTTCCGAACGGGCACCATTAACACAATACCATACGTGCAACCTCGTAGGTTGGTATAATGCGGGCACATGCAATGTGCCCCTACTACCAACCTACGAGGATGAACTCCACTATTCTATCACCCGAATTCGCCAACCCTGTGGCTTGACCTGGGATCTTGTATGTTCCAAAAAAACGTCTAAACACTGATATATCCTTCAATTTTCTTTAATTTTTTCTCGCCGATACCTGATACACCCAAAAGGTCTTTTTTGTCGTAAAAACTGCCGTGAAGGGTTCTGTATTCAATTATTCTCTCGGCAAGAACTTCTCCAATAGATGGAATAGAAATAAGATCTCCTCGGACGGCATTATTGATATTAATTTTCCGCTCTTCCAGATAGTGTTTTTTTACTTCACTCAATGTTAACCTCTTTTCGATACCGCTCTTTACAATGGTGATCTCTTCTCGCGGAGCGCGGTCCGTTATAAACAAAATTACCGACCCCGTAAAAAGTGCTGTCATTAAAATGATGATAACAATCTTTTCGTAAATATTCAATTGCATATTTTTGCGCGCCTTTTCTCGTTAAAATATATCTTTTTCATTTTTTGCCAATCCGCGTTTGATTATCTCTCAAAAAATAAAACAAAATAGTAGGGGCATTTTTTGCCCCTGGTATTTTGTTCTTTTCAGCCGATACTCATTATTATTGTTCGATTTTTATCTTATACAGATCCGCGTTTGTTCCGGTGATCCAAAAATGTTCACCGTCCCACGCGATTCCCGTGGCCTCATCTGCCGGCGACTTAAAAGAACCTTCCACTTCAAGCGAATCGATATTGATCTTATAAACGATCCCGCTATACCAGCTGGTGATCCATAAAGCGTTACCGTCCCATGCCAAATGCGCGGGTTCGTGTATTCTTTTTATTGTTATTCGCGCGGAAATGTTTCCTTCTTTATCAAATTTTAAAAGATAGTATTTAGTTCCAAGTCCTCTATCCCAGGTTATTACATACATCGCGCCATCGGCGCGTACAATTCCGGCCGGCCGAGCGTTTTGAATGGGAATAGTAGCCTTTATCACCATTTGATCTTCTTCGAGTTTCGCGGTGTATATTGTTCTGTCTTCCCAATCCGTTATCCAATAAAGGCCGTCCGCCGCGCGCGCGATCGCTTCGGTAAACCTCCCGGCAGACTTTATTTCCGATTCCACGTCTCCGGTCTCAGGATCGATCACCCATGTATTTTGACCTTTGCCGTTACTTACCCAAACCCGATCTTTATAGAAAGAAATCCCTTCATGATACCCTTTCGGTAAAACAAATTTTTTTACGATCTGTATAGGAATGCGCGGCGTGTAATTATCAGAATATGAAAGAGTCACCTCTTCCGTGAAGGCAGGTTTAAAAGTAAAGATCCAGCAAAAGAGACACGTTATAAAAATTTTAATGAAATACTTATTCATAAATTCCGCCCCGCCGCCAACCTGCGAGGTTGGTGTTTTTTCTAGCTCTCAAATCACAAATATTACCCCGGCCGGAACCTCGTAGGATCCAAAAGAGCTGGAACCTACGAGGATCCGCCTACATTCTATTCACCATCCACTATCTGCAATCCCGGCCGGAGCGCCGGGATCCCTACCAATAACCCAAGAAATTACCTCAACCTTACATAACAATGTTTACTAACTTATTGGCAAGAACAATCCACTTACGTATCTTTTTACCATCAAGATAATCTTTGATTTTTTTATCATTCAAAACTAATTCTTTAATTTTTTCTTCGCTTAAATCGCGCGGGGCCGGCACCCGCCCCTTTAACTTACCATTGACCTGAACGGGGAGAACAACCATATCTTCATCAATCATATCTTCACGAAAATCCGGCCACTGGCATTCAAAAACGCTTTTCTTCTCTCCCATTTTTTCGCGAATCTCTTCGGTTATATGAGGAACAAAAGGACCGAGAAGAAGACACACATTACTTAAAACTTCCCGAATATTTTCCTGAGAGTAACAACCGGAGCCTTTTTCACTTATAACTCTATATATCAAATTGACAAGTTCCATAACCGCGCTGATTGCGGTATTAAAATGAAAAGATCCGTCAATGTCTTCGGTAACCTTTTTAATGGTCTGATGCATCTTCCGCGCGAGATCTCGCGCGGGTTCTTTGTCTTCTACTGAAACCGGCGCGTCATTTATAACATCCAAAAGCGTCCACACTCTTTTAAGAAAACGATACGCGCCCTGAACTCCGCGATCGGACCATTCCGCGTCTTTTTCGGGGGGACCGATAAAAAGAGTGTATAACCGCACAGTATCCGCTCCGTATTTCTCGATCAACGCGTCGGGACTGACGACATTACCTTTGGATTTTGACATTTTCGCGCCGTCTTTTATTATCATACCTTGAGTAAAAAGGCGCTTGAACGGTTCGTCAAACCCGATAAACCCGAGATCAAATAAAACTTTAGTGATAAACCTCGAATATAGAAGATGAAGTATCGCGTGTTCCACTCCGCCGATATATTGATCTACCGGCAGCCAATTGTTAACATCTTTCTTATCAAAAGGAGCGCTTTCGAGATTCGGGGATATATACCTTAAAAAGTACCAGCTCGAATCGACAAAAGTATCCATTGTGTCTATTTCTCTTTGAGCCGCTTTTCCGCAAACGGGACAGCTTGTCCGCACAAAATTTTTCGCGTTTTTTAGAGGAGATTCGCCCGTCGGACGGAACTCGACATCTTCAGGAAGAACCACGGGAAGATCTTTTTCGGGAACGGGTACGACCCCGCACTTCTCGCAATAGACAATTGGTATAGGCGCGCCCCAGTATCTCTGTCTTGAAATAAGCCAATCCCTCAGCCTATAATGTATGGCTCTCTTGCCGATATTTTCTTTTTCCATATAATCAGCAATTTTTTCCATGGCAGACGTGTTTTTCATTCCGTCAAAATGAGCCGAGGCGGTCAAAACGCCTTCATCTTCATACGCCTCGGTCATTTCTTCGCTGGCAAGATGTTTCTTTGGATTATCTATGACCACTTCCACAGGCAGATTATATTTTTTCGCGAATTCAAAATCCCGCGCGTCATGCGCGGGAACCGCCATAACAGCGCCGGTGCCGTATTCCATCAAAACATAATCGGCTATCCAAAGCGGAATTTTTCTGCCGTTTATCTGATTGATCACGAAACGTCCGGTAAAGATCCCTTTCTTTTCCGGAGAGATCTGCATCCGTTTCATTTTAGATTCCATACGAATTTCATTTACCAATTTTTTGATCTTCTCTTTTTCGGGGCTGTTTTCTATAAGATCTTCAACCATCGGATGTTCCGCGGAAAGAAGCATATATGTACAGCCATAGATCGTATCCACCCTTGTAGTAAAACAAGTCAACTCCTCAGGAGAATCACATATCGGAAAATCTATATTAACTCCGCTTGAACGACCTATCCAATTACTTTGCATTGTCTTCACTTTTGCCGGCCATTCATCTAATTTTGAAAGATCGTCAAGAAGTCTTTCCGCATAATCGGTGATCCTGAAAAACCATTGCTCAAGTTCTTTCTGCTCTACCTCTGAATCACACCTTTCACAGCACGCGTCAGTAACCTGTTCGTTGGCAAGAACGGTATTACAGGACGGACACCAGTTAACAAACGCCTTTTTTTTATACGCGAGATTTTTCTCGAAAAGTTTTAAAAATATCCACTGAGTCCACTTATAATAATTCGGCTCGCAAGAAGCGACCTCTCTGTCCCAGTCATACTGGACGCCCCATGAGGTCATTTGACGTTTCATCGTCGCGATATTATTAAACGTAGACTCTTTCGGATGAATTCCGTTTTTAAGCGCGGCATTTTCCGCGGGAAGTCCGAACGCGTCCCATCCCATAGGCGTCAAGACGTTATTATGCTTCATCATGTTATATCTGGCAACAACATCTCCGATAATATAATTGCGTCCATGCCCGACATGCAATGCCGCCGACGGATACGGAAACATCATAAGGCAATAATATTTATTCGCCGAATTTTTCGTGTCCGTTTTAAAAAGACCACTCTCCAGCCAACGCTTTTGCCATTTTTTTTCTATTTTTTTAAATTCGAAAGATTTCATATTTTTCGCTTTCTCTATCTTCGTAGGGGCGGACGCATGTGTCCGAGCTTTTCTCTATGTATTCGATATAAGGGCGCACACGCGGGTGCGCCCCTACGATGTTAAACGATCCATCGTACAATCCATTTTACGCCCCCACCTTCGTAGGGGCGGACGCATGTGTCCGAGCTTTTCTCCATGTATTCGATATAAGGGCGGACACGCGGGTCCGCCCCTACGATTAGTCTTACAATCCATTTTGCAATGCCAACGGTATTGATCGTTTCACACAAACCACCCGTTTTACAATCCTTTTCGCGGTGCCGCCTTCGTCGGGGCGAAGCTCTCCGACTTTTTAAATATATAGCTTAAAAATTTGTAAACCAATTTGGCCGCTAAAAAATCAGGTGCCTTATTAAATTGAAGGGGGCAAAGTTCCGCTATATCAAAACCTACAACATTACGTTTTTCGGAGACAGCTTTCAAAATTTCCGTCACCTGATACCAATCAAGCCCGCCGGGTTCAGGAGTTCCTGTCGCGGGCATATACGCGCAATCAAATACGTCTAAATCTATTGTAACATAAACATTGGCGGTCAAACGGTTAATTATTTTTCTCGCGCGATGCTTATCCCTCGCGATGTCTTTAGCAAAAAATACATCACGCGCGGAAAGTTTTTTTTTCTCTTCGATCGACATGCTCCTTATGCCTGCCTGCACAACCGGAGACGTTTCTTTGATCCGAGCGGCAACACACGCGTGATTATACCGGCTTCGGTCATATTCTTCCCTTAGATCCGAATGAGCGTCTAATTGTAAAACGCAAAAATCTTTAAATTTTTTACTATGAGCAAGAGCCGCGCCCACACTTATTGAGTGTTCACCTCCGAGAGTAACCACAAATTTACCCAAATCCAAAAATTCTTTTACTTTCGCTCTTACCTTCCGGGTCATTTCTTCGGGTCCGGCATCCACCATTAACGCCGGCAGAGTATGTATGCCGCGCTTATAAACCTCGGAATCGGTTTCAATGTCATACCATTCAAGCGTTTTTGAAGCCTCTATAAGAGCAAAGGGGCCCTTATCGGCCCCTTTTATCCATGTACTCGTTTTATCATACGGAACAGGGAGAATTACAATTTCAGAATTATCCCTCCCTGAAAAAGATCCATCCAATCCCGCGAAATTACCGTTTTCCATTTGGATTCAAATTCCCGTCAGCAGGCTATCACTTTTTTCGGCTGACTATATCTCACAAAATCTTTGCCTCTGCCTATAATATGCTTCTCATATTTTTTAGACTCAAAAGCGGCAATCAAATATTCCGCCGCGAATTCGACATCAAAATCCTTACAGGAAAATACATCCACGAAACAAAAATCTTTTTCCTGAAAAGTATGTATCGAAATATGACTCTCGGCAATAACTACGGTTCCGGTTATCCCTTTATCTTCCGGAACCAATCCGGAATAAGGAAAAACGTAAGGCTGGGTAATCTTTGTCATTCCTATTTTTTCCGGCAGATCATACAACACATCGAATATCAAGTTATAATCTTTCAATTTCTCTTTGTTACACTGGCTCAGATCCAGCATTAAATGCGGTCCGAAAGATTCTTTTCTTATTTCAATCATTTTTCTGACTCCATTTTTTTAATGCAGAGGGTTTATGTAAAACAGAGTGAAAACCCCCCCTTGTTAGAACAAAAGTATTACAAGGTGCTAGGTCACGCGCCATAGCTGTAAAAAGTATATTTTCAATATGGAGGTTTGTCAATAGAAAAAGTAAAAAAACTTTCGATGACAACAAATAGGGACAACTTCCGTTTATTAACTCTCTATTAAAATCGTAAATCGTCCCTGTTTATTGCTGGTGCCGGAGGTGGGAGTCGAACCCACACGGAGGTTAAGCTCCACTGGATTTTGAGTCCAGCGCGTCTGCCAGTTTCACCACTCCGGCCCGTTTAGACGAAAGTAATTCTATTATCTCTTCCCTTATTAGTCAAGTCCAAAAACTATTGACAGCGTCAGAACGCGATGTTATATTGAAAACTCTTCGGATTCCTCCAGAGAAACATCTTTGATGTTATCCCGCCGCCGCCAAAGACCGAGGCTACACTGTAGAGTTCGGCGGTGGCATTATGGCGGAACAAATAAAAATACCCCTACGTGGGGCTGTAGCTCAGCTGGAAGAGCGCGTGCATGGCATGCATGAGGTCAGGGGTTCGAGCCCCCTCAGCTCCACCACATACAATCGGTAAGGCTCCAAAACCCATATTATACCTATAACGTTTAACCGTCATCTAAAATTCAGAAATATCAAATGTTTTTTCTGTTTTCCCAGAAGAGTTTTATACGGACAGGGCCCATCGCCCTGTCCATATAAAATAAAAAAAACACTAATTCATAGTAAGAGATCCCGGCTCAAGGCCGGGATAGCAAGGCGGGCGGACACATGGGTCCGCCCCTACGAAATTTAAAACGCAATATGAATTGTATACATGATCGTTTCGTAGGGGCCGATTGCAATGTGCCCTTAATTTGCTAACAGCTTAACTAAACTCTATAAGCGACGGGTCGTAGTCTTTTACGTTTTCGAAACCTAGTAAATTTAGAATGGTGCCGGCTACGTTTGAAAGTCCTCGTTTCGGAAGAGGCTTCATTTTGTATTCTCCGGCATAGGAAGGGTCATAAATAATGAACGGGACAGGGTTAAGTGTATGTGCTGTTTTGGGGATTTTCTTGCCGTCCAGAACCGTAAACATCTCATCAGCATTGCCGTGATCGGCTGTGATCAAAACGACACCACCGAGTTCTTCTATAACGTCTAAAAGTTTCCGCACGCAGGAATCAACAGTTTCCAGCGCGCTTATGATCGCTTTCGGCTCGGCAGTATGTCCCACCATGTCACCGTTCGGAAAATTAAGCCGGCCGAAAACAAATTTACCGCTTTTTAGAAGTTCAATGGTTTTTTCCGTAATTTCGGGAGCTTTCATTGCGGGCGCTTTATCAAACCGCACTTTATCCGAAGGAATTTCAACATATTCTTCCATATCCCGGCATATATATCCCGATTTGTTTCCGTTCCAAAAATATGTCACATGCCCGAATTTTTGAGTTTCGGAAATCGCGAACATATGAATACCGGCTCGGCACAAATATTCGCTTACGGTTCTGTCGATCTTCGGGGGATCAACAAGATAATGTTTCGGAATATGCAGATCTCCGTCATACTGCATCATCCCTGCATAATAAACTTTGGGGAATCTTTCGCGATCAAATTCCGAAAAATCTTTTTCTTCGAACGCTCGGGAAATTTCTATCGCCCGGTCTCCGCGAAAATTAAAAAAAACAACCGAGTCCCCGTCTTCTATCAAACCTACCGGTTTAGAATCCCTCACGATAACAAAAGGATCTAAATATTGATCCGTCATCTCAGGATCTTCCTTATAGTAGGTCTCGATCGCCTCTCTATCGGAAGAAAACTCGCGGGCCTTACCCAAGACATGAGCATCCCATCCTTTTTTAACAACATCCCAATCCGCGTTATACCTGTCCATGGTAGTAACCATACGGCCTCCGCCGGAAGCAATTCTGTAATCGTATCCCTTTCGCGTGTTTATCCCGGTCAACAATTTTTCTGTTTTATCAATATAGATCAAGGCTGATTTTTCTTCGACGTCGCGCCCGTCAAGAAGCGCGTGGATCCGGAGACGTTTCACTCCTTCGGTCGCGAGACGCTTTACCATCGCGAATAACTGCTCTATATGAGAATGAACGTTTCCGTCGGATAAAAGACCTATAAAATGAAATGTACCCCCGGGTTTTTTTACGTTTTCTGAAAGATCCTGCCACTCGGCTGTTTTAAAAATAGTTCTGTCCGCGATAGCGCTATCCGCTCTTTTCGCGCCCTGATCGAAAACTCTTCCCGCGCCAAGCGCGTTATGTCCGACTTCACTGTTTCCCATATCTTCGTCGGACGGAAGACCTACGCTGGTTCCATGCGCCGAAAGTTTTGTAAAAAACCGGCTCTTGAACAATTTATCCAAGCAAGGCGTTTTTGCTAAAAAAACCGCGTTAGACTCATCTTGCCGGCCCAATCCCACTCCGTCCATTATTATGAGTAGAAGCGGACCTTTCCGCGGTGTGAAATTTTTCAATTTTTCCAATTTTAAATCCATGTTATTTTTTCCTTATTCGTTAATCTTTCTCTATGTACGAATTACGACAATTGTAATATCATCATATTGCGCGGCGTTTCCGGCATGATCCACAACCGCCTTTTGTATAGCGAAAATTATTTCTTTTGGGGAACGCCCCTTAAGAGTTGCTATTAACTCAATGATTTTTTCCTGTCCTAACATTTCGTTGTTAACATTCATAGATTCGGTTACACCATCGGTATATAGAACAAAAACACTTCCCGGGGTATAAGTTTTTTTATTTTCAGTGAAATTGCCTTGAGCAAGCCCTAAAGGCATGCCTTCCTCAGTTTCAAGAAGTTCAATTTTCCCATCAGCATCCATCAGAATCGCGGGAGGATGCCCGCCTATCGCGTATGTAACAGTGTTCTTTTTCGCATCAAAGATCATGTAAGTAAGCGTTACGAAAAGATTATTGCCCGATTCGTCCAAAAGGCGATCGTTAACATCTTTAAGTATTTCGGCCGGAGAAACTTTTACGGCGAAAGTTTTAAAGATACTCACAAGTCTTGCCATGTAAAGAGCCGCGGGAACGCCTTTTCCTGAAACGTCACCGATCATAATTCCGACTTTAGTATCCCCGAGCCGCACAAAATCATAAATGTCTCCCCCCACCTGTCGAGCCGTTAACATCTCAGCCTTTATATCTATTCCCTGAAGCGAAGGAATTTCTACCGGCAAAAAACTCCGCTGAATATCTCTGGCAATATTAAGCTCTTTTTCAATAATTTCTCTTTTTCTGATTTCCGTAACATATTTCTTGAGCGTAAATATGACATAAACCGTAACTATGCTTATGATAGGATAAAAAACATCTATCCATATACCGAACGGCCAGAAAAGAACTATCGCGATAACCGCGTACGCCGCTATTATGAGAAAGATCGAAATAAGACCGAATCGTTTACGAACTTTGCCTGTAATATAGGCGGTCACGCCCCACATTACCAAGAGAATTAAGAGATTCCACCATTTATTTAAACGCCTTATAAATCTATCCTGGACGATACTGTTATACATACTGGCATGAACTCCGATCCCGGGATATACAGTTTCTAAAGGAGAAGGGTGAGTGTCACGAGCGTCCGCCGCGGAAAGACCGACAAAACATACCTTCCCCTTAAACTCGTTTAGATCTATTTGGGGCGCGCGTCCGGTAACTTCCGCCAGATAAGACTGCAGAATTTCCACATAGGAATAATGCCGAAAACCCTTTCCCCATACAGCGGGATAATTGATCATGATCGACGAATTTTCGCCTAGCGGGATAAAAGTTTCATCATCGAGAATTATTTTTTTCTCAGGGATAATGGTTACTTCGTCAAAGTTATATCCGAGATCGTTGATGGCGGACAACACAGTTAAATGAGGATATAGCTTATCCTCGTAGTTGATGTATGGAATGATCCGCCGTATCTTTCCATCCTCGTCAGGTTCGACATTTATAAATCCGGACCCTTTAGCGGCTTTACTAAAAGTATCGATAAGAGGCGCGGCAAAACCAGTCGCGTGAACACTTTTTTTATCACTCGCAATTCTCTCCGCGTCAAAGATATACGGCAAATACACTATTCCGGCATTTTTCAGCGCCTTAGTAAACTCCTCATCCCCTTCTTTTTCTTCACTGAAAAATACGTCAAAAACAACTGTTTTAGCACCGTTAGAGGCGAGAATTTTCACTAAAAGAGCGTGATAATTCCTAAGCAAAGGCCATCCGCCTAATTTTTTTATGGAATCATCATCAATCCTGATAATTACAATGTTTTTGTTAGTTTGCTGAGGGATACGCAACTTAAATCTGAAATCAAGCGTGCTGTATTCAAAGTCATCGAATATTCTGAGATATGAGATCGAAAGAAGCAACACGCAGATAAACACCATTAACGCTATGTACCCGACTTTTTCTTTGTTGAATTTCGTCATAATTAAGCTCAGGATCATTCTCCTTTAAACAACAACTTCCATGGATGCTTTTTAACGTCTTCCGAGAACTCTTTAAAATTTTCAGTAGTCACTTCAAGATTCCCAACTATGCTGTTTAATCCCTGCTTATTGTCGGTAACAATGTTTCTCACTTCTAATAGTATGCCGTCAAGGTTATCCGCTATAGAATCCGCTTTTCTCATTAAAAGACGCATCTCAACAGGATCTTCGCTTTGGATAACATCTCGGTTTTTCAAAAAATCTCCGTGCGCGCCGGGTGTAAGCCCGATATAAGCGTCTCCGACAAACCCGAATGTTCCAATATACGCGATAGCGTCCTTATGGATTTTAGCGTTTTGGTCAACTTCAAGAATACATTCCACTTTCGTCTCGGGTGTATAAATAAAATTCGTCTGTTTAAGTCTTCCAACTTCTATCCCGGAAAGTTTTACGATAGCATTGTTTTTTAAGTCCCCCGCGAAGTTGAAAAAAGTTTTTAATTCATACGTCTTAGCACGAATCTTCGCGGTTTTAACATAAAACATCACCCCTACCGCGAACGCGGCGACTATAACCAGTCCAGCCTGTATTTCTTTAGAAAATTTCATATTAAGTCTCCTTAAGATTGGTTTGCCGGGTTGCAATCACTCTACCAAATGATCTAAATAGTCATCTTTTCGTTTAAAAAAACGTATCGGCCCATCGTGGCGGCCCGAGATAAACTGCTGAATCACTTCATCCTTAGATTTTTCTATTTGACTGCTGGTTCCAACAAACAGGATTTTTCCGTTATAAAGCATGGCGATCTTATCCGCTATCGCCATGGCGCTTTTCATGTCATGGGTAACGACTACACTCGTAACCGAAAGTTTTTTTGAAAGGTCAATTATGAGCCTATCTATTACGGCCTGGGCGATCGGATCCAGACCTGAAGTCGGTTCGTCATAAAAAATGATCTCAGGATCCATCGCAATAGCCCGAGCCAAACCCACTCTCTTGCGCATACCTCCGGAAAGCTCACTAGGCATAAGGTTTTCAAATCCTCGAAGCCCCACAAGTTCCAGTTTCATTTTGACGATAATATCAATAACACTTTGCTGAAGACGAGTATGCTCTTTTAAGGCTAAAGAGACATTTTCGGCTACCGTCATTGAATCAAATAAAGCGGACGATTGAAAAGACATCCCTATTTTCATCCTAACATTATCAAGCTCATCCCCGTAAAGATCCGTAATATCACTGCCCAGCAAACAAACTCTGCCGGAGTCAGGTTTTAAGCTTCCTATCATATGACGCAGAAGCGTACTTTTGCCGCACCCCGATCCGCCGATAACGACAAACGTCTCTCCTCTAAAAATTTCAAGGTTCACTCCGTCAAGCACGGTTCGATCCTCGAAACGTTTAACAAGATCATCAATTTTTATAACAACTTCTTTTTTCTGCATTTTAATGAGACTTTGGTTTTAGAACACGAAGTGTTCTAAAACCATTTAGTCGAATTAATGTCCGAGTGCCTTGGTGAAAATTTGCTTGCCAAATTTACTTCAAATTCCAGGCGACCGGACCCTTTCTCACTTAAACTTACTTCCTCTATTATTACACATTGGAAAAGTAAAATAGTCCCGTTAAAATACAGTCAAAGACCACGATCAAAATAAAACTGATAACAACACTCAAAGTCGTAGCTTTTCCGACACCTTCGGCG